>Ga0081539_10000592_pt1 | contig 74017 bp, 54 predicted proteins | sample TabmetS4T2R2_FD_71023 | JGI IMG/M metagenome (GOLD analysis project Ga0081539, IMG submission 71023) | Tabebuia heterophylla rhizosphere microbial communities from the University of Puerto Rico - S4T2R2 | ecosystem: Host-associated > Plants > Roots > Rhizosphere ...
GCGGCGACGGCGGTGACTAACTCTAAGTCGTCGCGGGTGAACTGTGCGAAGGGGTCGAGGCGGTCGGCGTAGAGCGCGCCGTGCACGCCCGACTCGGTGACGAGCGGCGCGCAGATCGTCGAGCGCACGCCCTGCGCGATGATTGACTTGACCTTCGCCAGTTGCGAGTCGGCCGCCGCATCCTGCGACAGCAGCGCGACGCGCTCGCGCATCACCCTGCGGGTGATGGTGCGCCCGATGGTCGTGCTCTGCGCGTCGGTCAGCAGTTGCTCGTCGCGGGCGCGCAGGGCGATAGGCAGCAGTTCCACCTCGTCCGCGTCCTCCCCCTCGGCGCGCAGCAGCGCCACGACGCGATCCGCAGGCGTGACACGGAACACGATGTCGGTCGCCTTGTTGAAGATGGTTTCCAGGTTGAAGACCGAGCCGAGCGTCTGGCTCAGTTCGTAGAGCAGGCTGAGGATGTCGGCCTTGCGTTGCAGCACCGCCAAGTCCTGGCTCGGCGCGGGCGCGCCCGCGCTTGAGGTCAGCGCCTTGCGGATCACGTCGCGCGCGCCGATAGCGACCTGCGTGCGTCCGAGCCGCGTGTCGTCGTAGCTGAGGCTAGCGACCAGTTCTTCCTTCGGCTGCTCGAACCGCAGCTGGCTCTTGCCGATGATAACCACGTCGCCGTCCGTCAGGACGTGCTCCAACTGCGGGCGGCCATTGATCAAAACCTTGTTGATGCTGCGCTTGACTTCGCCGTTGACGACGACGCCGTCCACGAGCACGAAGCGGTTGTTGACGTACTTGACGTGCGCATGGTAGCGCGAGACCATCGGATCGTTCAGCGTCACGGAGTTGTCGGGCGCGCGCCCGATGGTGGAGATCATTTGCTGCGGCAGCGGGTAATGCCACTGCCGGCCGCTGGCGTCTGTGATGCTTAGCAGGGCCATGAGCGTTCCTGCGAGGAGTTTGATGACAGCCTGATTTAAGATTCCGCCGCCGCTTAAAATTGGCGCATAAACCTACAACGAACCGCGCCGAGTGGCAAGGGCCACTGCGCGGAGGAAGTAGCTGCCGGGCGCAGCCGTTAGCGTCTTCGACCGAGTTAGATAATAAAAACGCGCGCGCCGATCAAATGATCAGCGCGCGCCGTTTCGGAGCTTGTGATTGTTGGTCGTGCCCACCCGCGGGCGGCGTGCGCGCGTGACGCACGCCGCGCCCCGTTCACTCAGGCGCGCACGTTCTCGAAGTAGTCTACGGCGGCGACGCGCAGACCCACGTCGCGACCCAGCCGTTCGCTCACGTACCACTTGTGTTCCAGGATGCGCGGCCAGGCGGCCTCGGCCGCGCACGCGTCCAACGCGACGCCCGCGAGCGCGCGGCGCAGGGCGCGTCGTTCAAGCGCACGCCCGCATTCGACCGCCGTCTGCTCGATCACGTAATCAAGTTTGAAAGGAATGGGCATTCGGTTAACCTCCTTTTGCCTCCACTGCCACAATTGCCGGCCCGACGACCGGCACTTCTCGTCTCACTCAGGTTCGTTGGCAGTGGTTCGATGAGAACTATAGCGAGCCGACTGTCTCCCACGCCAACTGATTGTTATAATCCGGGCGATTAAATCCCCTCATGTTTGCGCGGCGCGCCCGGCAAGCGTCGGCCGGAGAGTCGTTTATGGAGTTGTCGCAACTGCGCTCGTTTCGCGTCGTGGCCGAAACGTTAAACTTCACGCGGGCCGCCGAGCGTTTGCACTTGACGCAGGCCGCAGTCAGTCATCAGATCAAGGCTTTGGAGACGGAACTCGGTGAGCCGCTTTTTATCCGCGCCAAGCGCGGCGTGAAGCTGACGCGGGCGGGCGAGACGGCGCTCGAATACGCCGAGCGCATCCTCGACGACACGGAGGCGCTGCGCGAGCGCATTTCGGGGCGCGAGCGGGCGCTGGCGGGGCGCGTGCGCGCGGCCGCCGCGACGCAGGCGTTCGTGCACCTGTTCGCGGCGCTCTTCGAGTCGTTCATGCGCGAGCACACGAGCGTCGAGTTGTCGTTCCGCACGACGGTCAGCACGGAGCAGACGGTTAACGACATCCTGAACGGCACGGCCGACGTGGGCTTCGCCTCGCTGCCCCTCTATTCGCCCACGCTGCAAGTGACGGAGTTGTTCGAGGACGAACTGCTCGTCGTGGTCGGGCGCGAGCACGCGCTGGCGACCAAGGGGACGACGACCGTCGCGGAGATCGAGCGCGAGCGCCTGATCCTGTTCGAGCGCGGCGCGAGCATCCGGCGCGCGACCGAAGATTTTTTCAAGCGCGTGCAGATCAGCCCCGAACTCGCGCTCGAATCGAACGACACGTATTTCATCAAGCTGATGGTCGAGCACGGGCTGGGCATAAGCTTACTGCCGTCCTGGGCTGTGCGCGACGAGGTGGCGGCGGGGCGGCTCGCGCAGTTGCGCATCGAGGGGCACACGCTGCGCCGCTCCGTGGCGATGCTCGCGCTCGGCCGCTTCCAGCCCGCGCCGACGCGCGCCTTCCTCGCCTTCACCTTGCGGCACAAGGCGCACCTGCAAGAGATGGCGACCTTAACGCATGACGAACATGGGCACGGATGATCCCTTGTGGGAGGTTGAAGAGCAGGCGGCGCGGCTGGCGGAGTTGATCAGCCAGGACGCGCCGTCGAAGGAAGCGCCACTCAGGCGCGACGTGCGCTCGTTGGGCCGGCTGCTCGGCGAGGTGCTGAAGGAGCAGGCGGGCGCAGAGTTGTTCGCCGCGGTCGAAGAACTGCGCACGCTCGCCATCCAGCACCGCGAACTGCACGCGCGGCAGTACGTCGTCTCGGACGAACTGCCGGACGAGCACGAGTTGATGGCGCGTGCGCGCGCACTCGTCGGCGCGGCGGATGTGACGACCGCCTACCGCCTGGCCAAAGCCTTCGCTACCTACTTCGAGTTGACCAACCTCGCCGAGACAAACCACCGCAAGCGCCGCCGCCGCGCTGCGCTCGCCCTGCCCGCGCACCCCGCACAGCCCGGCTCATTCCTCGGCACGCTCCGCCGCCTGCGCGCCGCAGGTGTTGACGCCGACGCCGCGCTCGCCGCCTTGCGCCGCGTCGAAGTCGTCCCCGTCTTCACCGCGCACCCGACCGAAGTCGCGCGCCGCACGGTGCTCTTCAAACGGCAGCGCATCGCCGCCCAACTCGAACAACTCGACCGCCTGCCGCTCACACACAGCGAGGCGCGCGAGCGGGCCGCGACAATCGCCGCCGAGATCACCGCGCTCTGGCAGACGGACGAGATACGCCGCCAGCGCCCGACCGTGCGCGACGAGATCAAGATGGGGCTTGACTACTACGCCGACTGTCTGATCGCCACGCTGCCGCGCCTCTACGAAAGTCTCGCCGCGGATTTCCGCGAGGCTTACGGCGTCGAGTTGGGCGCGCGCGATCTGCCAACGCTCGTGCGCTTCGGCTCGTGGATCGGCGGCGACCGCGACGGCAACCCCTACGTTACGCCCGCCTGCACGCGCGACGCACTGTTGATGGCGCGCGGCGTCGTCCTCGACCACTACGTCAACGCCACGACCGAACTGCTTGATCGCCTCAGCGCCTCGGCGCTGCAAGCCGGGGCTTCGGCGGAGTTGCAACAGACGCTCGCCGACTACGCCGCGCGGTTCAAGAGCCTGCCGACGCAATTCGAGACGCGCGCGCCGCACGAGTTGTACCGCCAGTTCCTCGGCTTCGTCGCCCACCGCCTGCGCGCCGCCGCGGCCGAGCCGCCGCAGGCAGACGCTTACGGCGACGCGCAGGAGTTCGCCGCCGATCTGGCGCTCATGCGCGCAAGCCTCGCGGCACATGGCGGCGGGCGCGTCGCCCGCGCCTGGCTCGACCCGCTACTGCGGCAGGTCGAGACATTCGGCTTTCACCTGCACACGCTCGACGTGCGCCAGCACGCGCGCGTCCACGCACGGGCCGTCCGCGAGCTTGCGCGCGACGACGAGGCGGCGCTGCCCGCGCCGCCGTCGGCCGAGACGCGCGTGCTGCTCGACACGTTGCGCACGGTCGCCGCCCTGAAGCGCGAGTTGCCGCCCGCGAGCATACGCAGCTTCGTCATCAGCGGCGCGCACTCGGCGGCGGACGTGCGCGCCGCCGTCTGGCTCGCCGAAGTCTCAGGCGTGTGCGTCGCCGCCGACACGGAGCGGGGCGATCCGGGCCTGATGCCCGTGCCGCTCTTCGAGTCAATCGAGGATTTGCGGCGCTGCCCCGAAGTCTGCCGCGAGTTGTGGTCTGCGCCGGACTACGCGCGGCTGCTTGACTCGTGGGGGCGCGAGGCGGAGGTCATGCTCGGCTACTCGGACTCGAACAAGGACGGCGGCATGCTGACGAGCACTTGGGAGATTTACAAGGCGCACAAGGCGCTGCACGAGGTCGCCGCCCACTGCAACGTCCGCCTGCGTCTCTTCCACGGGCGCGGCGGCACGGTCGGGCGTGGCGGCGGGCCGACGCACCGGGCGATCCTCGCACAGCCGGCGGGCGCGTTCACCGGCGCGCTCAAACTCACCGAGCAGGGCGAGGTGCTCAACTGGAAGTACGCCGACCCCGTCCTGGCCGAGCGCAACCTTGAGTTGATGATCGCCGCCTCGCTCGAAGCACTCGCCCGCCCGCGTGAGACCGCCGACGTGCGCTACGACGAATGGTGCGCCGCGCTCGACGAGATGTCGGCGGACGCCTTCTCGTTCTACCGCGCCGAGATCGCCGACAACCCGGACATCGTGCCCTACTTCGAGCAGGCGACGCCCGCGGGCGAACTGGAGCACGCGCGCATCGGCTCGCGCCCCGCCAAGCGTAGCGACAAGCACGGGCTGGCTGATCTGCGCGCCATCCCCTGGGTCTTCGGCTGGATGCAGAGCCGTCACGTCGTGCCCGCCTACTTCGGCGTCGGGCACGCCCTCGCGCGCTACGCCGACCAGAGCGCCGCGCACGAACGCACCTTGCGCGACATGCTGGCCGGCTTCCGCCTCTTTCAAGACCTGCTCAGCAACGTCGAGATCGGCATGGCCAAGGCAGACCTCGGCATCGCCCGCCTCTACGCCGAACTGGTCGCGGACGAGAGCTTGCGCGACCGCGTCTTCAACCTGATCTGCGCCGAATTTCACCGCACGCGCCGCATGATCCTGCGCCTGACGGGGCACGGCGAACTGCTCGCCACAAACCCCGTGCTCGCGCACTCCATCCGCCTGCGCAACCCTTACGTCGATCCGCTCAGCCTCATCCAGGTCGAACTCCTGCGCCGCAAGCGCACGGGCGCGGCGACCGCCGACCTCAACTACGCCCTCGCCGCCACCATCAACGGCATCGCCTCGGGTCTGCGCAACACCGGGTGATTGTGCAGCAGCGGCTCCGCCGCCTCGAAAGAACTTGCCGGTGCGCCCCCGCCCCGTTAATATCTCGCCGGGAGGAAGCCGTGAAATTACTTAAGAAAGAGATAAAAATTGAGCGCCCGCAAAAAGAGAAGGTCACGCGCGAACTGGCACTGAAGCGCGTGAAATCATTTGCCAAGCGTAAGGAGAAACTAATTGCCGCTATCCGGGAAGGTACGCGTTGAGATATTCATCCCTGACCTCCCAGACCCCGTCTATGACCGAATCCTTCGGGAACTTGGGGACGAACTCAGTTACGCCTTCGGCGGCTGTACGATTACGGCAAGCTCCGGGAAATACCGCTCCGCGTCAGGGCTAATACTCCCGGATAAGATCAATATCCTCTTCACCGATACGCCCTTTGACTGGGAGAAGGATCAGACGGTTATCCAGCAATACGCGGAAGAACTGAGGGACGTGACGCGCCAAGCGCTACCTGGTGAAGAAGCCATCCTCATTGCCGTTCACCCGGTCTATCACGTCGCGTAGGCACAGAATGCCTAGTAACTTTAAGGGCAATGCCGCACAGAAAATGCAGGAGCGCCGCCGCCGCCCCCTCTGATTACCTGAAATAATCCCTAAACCTTACCCGCCCGGCCGACGTATAGACCAGCGTCCGACGGTCACATCTCCGGGCAAATCGCGTCATGAAATATTATTACACGTTCTACGCCGAATCTTTCCGCATCGCGCTCGCGAGCATCCTGGCGCACAAGCTGCGCGCCTTCCTGACGCTGATCGGCATCATCATCGGCGTGGCGTCGGTCGTGCTGGTGGGCGCGGCCATCTCCGGCCTCAACACCTACGTGATAGAGAAGGTCGGGAAGATGCTCGGCACGAACCACTTCATGATCGCGCGCATGGTCAGCGCGGGCGAGATGTCGGAGGAGGAGTTGGAGCGGCGCAACCGGCGCAACCCCAAATTGCAGTTCACCGACGTGGAATGGCTGAAGGAGCAGTGCAAGTCGTGCAGCGCGGTCGGGGCGGAAGTCGGGCGCGGCACGAAGTTCGAGCAGAACGGGCAGACCTTCTACGGCGGCATCATCTTCGGCGTGACGGCGAACATGGCCGAGATCGAGGACAAGACGATCACCGAGGGGCGCTTCATCGAGGATGTGGAGGTCGAGCACGGCGATCTCGTCACGGTGCTCGGCGCGGACATTAAGGACAAGTTCTTCCCCGACACTGACGCCATCGGCAAGACGATGAAGGTCGGCGGCCTGCCCATGCGCGTCGTCGGCGTCGAGGAGCGGCGCGGCCCCATCTTCGGCGACCTGGTGGACAAGCACGTCTACATCCCGATCACCACGTTCGCGCGCCTCTACGGCCGCCCGCAGGACTTACAGATTCACGGCAAGGGCGCGACGCCGGGGCAGTTCCAACTGACGATTGAGGACGCGCGCACGGCCCTGCGCAACTACCACAAGCTGGTCGGCAGCGAGGAGGACGACTTCGGCCTCGTCAACACGGAGGAGTTGCACGGGCAGATCGACCAGTTCACGGGCGCGATTGCGATGGTCGTCGTGCCCATTACGGCCATCTCGCTTATCGTCGGCGCAATCGTCGTGATGAACATCATGCTGGTGTCCGTCACCGAGCGGACGTTCGAGATCGGCCTGCGCAAGGCGCTCGGCGCGCGGCGCAAGCAGATTCTCTTGCAGTTCCTGATCGAGTCGGGGCTGCTGTGCGCGTTCGGCGGCGTGCTCGGCCTGCTGCTGGCGGCCGGCCTCTCCTGGCTTGTCACCGTCTTGACGCCGATCACGATGACGATCACGATCCTCTACGTCCTGCTCGCCGTCGGCATGTCGAGCGGCATCGGCATCATCGCCGGCATCTACCCGGCCTTCAAGGCATCGCGGCTCGACCCGATCATCGCGCTGACCAGAAACTGAGAGCACGGCTTATGCGTCTGCCCGGCTTCATCACCAAAGACATCATCGGCATGGCGTTCGACTCGATCCGGGCGCACAAGTTCCGCAGCACGCTGACGGTGCTCGGCATCATCATCGGCGTGATGACCGTGATCTGCGTGGCGGCGCTGCTGACGGGTCTGCGCGGCAGCCTCGTCAAGATCGTGGAGGAGTACGGCGCGAACAACATCTACGCCTTCCACCTGACGACGGGCATCACGGTCGGCGAGCGCGACCAGGGCGAGCGCGTGCGTAAGCCGCTGACGGCGGACGACGGCGAGGCGATCCGCGCGCAGGCTACGGCGGTCGCGGACGTGGCCTACGAAGCGCCGAACATCGGCGGCTGGGGCAGCGGCTTCGACGACACGATCATCACCGACACGGGCAAGACCTACCGGCGCGGCAACACGCAGGGCGTGACGCCCAACTACGGCGAGGTCACCAACGTCAAGCTCAAAGAGGGACGCTTCATCAACGAGCAGGACGACACCTACCGGCGCAGCGTCATGGTCATCGGCGTCAACGCCGCGCAGGCGCTCTTCCCCGACGAGCCGGCCGAGAAGATCGTCGGCACGCACGTCAAGATGGGCGGCTACATCTGGGAGATCATCGGCGTCCTGGAGAAGCGCAAGAGCACTTTCCTCGGCGAGAACGACGAGGACAACGCCGTCTATGTTCCGTTCCGCACGGGCGTGCAGGTCGCGCCCGGCCGCAAGTTCGTGCTGCTGATCATCCAGGCGAAGTCCGGTCTCCGGCAGGAGGCTTACGACCAGGCGGAAGAAATCCTGCGCACGCGGCGCGACGTGAAGTTCGATCAGCCGAACAACTTCGATCTCAAAACGGCCGACAACTTCGTCGGGCAGTTCGATAGCATCTTCGGCATGGTCGGCCTCATCGCCATCGCGTTCTCCGGCGTGGGCCTCCTGGTCGGCGGCATCGGCGTGATGAACATCATGCTGGTGTCCGTAACGGAGCGGACGCAGGAGATCGGCGTGCGCAAGGCCATCGGCGCGCGCCGCCGCGACATCGTCAGTCAGTTCCTCTACGAGGCGATGACGCTGACGCTCTTCGGCGGCGTGGTCGGCGTGCTGCTCTCCATCGGCGTAAGCCAACTGATCATGCTGCTCGTGCCTTCCTTGCCCGCCGCCATCCCGGCGTGGGCGGTCATCACGGGCCTTCTGGTCTCCATCGGCATCGGCCTCATCTTCGGCGTCTGGCCGGCGATGAAGGCGTCGCGGCTCGATCCGATTGAGTGCCTGCGCTACGAGTAGTCGAGGCAGGGAACGGCGGCAAAAAATTTACGGCGGACGGCGGTGATTCAATCACCGCCGCCCGCCGTTCGTCTCATGCGGCTAAGATTTTAGAAGCTATCTGACAAGCCGAGCACTTTGCGCCCTTAGCGGCCCGCTCTGCGCTCTTTGCGGTTAAGGGAAAAGCTTTAACCGCAAAGGCCGCGGAGTGGGCCGCGAAGGGCGCAGAGAACACGCTTTTCAAACAGCTTATTAACCGCGCCTTATCTGTAGAAACGCGAGCGGTAGATGCGCCGGCCCGTGTAGAGGCGTTGTCCCGGCGCGCGGTAGTAGCCGCGGCCCAGGTGGCGGCCCGGATTGTAACGCTGCCGCAGGGCGAGCCGCTCGGCGCGCTGGTGCTGGCGGAGCGCGACGCGCGCGCTCTGGCGTTGCGTGCGCCAGTCGCGGCTCTTGCCGTAGAGCCGCCGCTCCGTGCGCAGACGTTCTTTCAACTCGCGCCGCTCGAATTTCTGGTGCTCCTTGAGCGCGCGCTTTTCCACCTTCCGCGTGTCGTACCTGCCCTGGGCGTAAGCCGTGCCGGCCGCGCCGCCGAGCGTCGCCGCCAGCACGAGCGCGCACGCCACACGTTGTAAATTGATTGCGCCAAATCTCATGTCTGACCTCCCAGCGTAATTTGCTTGATGTGCGCGGCGGTCGCGGGACTCCGAGTTGTCCGAGACCCTGCGACCGTCGTCAAGCCGAACGGGGAGAGCGGCTGCAAACTGTACAGTCTGCCGCGAAATGGCTCGGCCGCAAGGAAAGAGCGCAAGCGACATGCCATGTCACGGCGCGACAACAGACACTCGGTTGGCTTGGGCTTTGGTCTGTGCTACATTCAAACGCAGGAGCAAATCGCTTACCGTCTCCCTGATACAGCCGGACACGCTCGCTTGCCCAACGCGGATTACATCTTTCTTCTCCACGAGCACACGGGAGTCATATATGTTTAGTCGTCGTCCCCGCCCGCTGTCGTCAACTCTGCTTGCAGGCGTGCTCGCGTGGGCCGCGCTCTGCACGGCACGGTCGCCCGCGGCGGCGCAACAGCCGCGGCCGAACGCCGGCATGACGCAGGCCGCGGCCACGCTCACGCAGGCCCTCGCACTGCTCAGGCATAACCGCGCCGATCAGTCTCTGCCGCTCCTTGAGTCCGCGCTCAAACAGTTCACGGACACGGGCGACCAGGTGGGCGCGGCGGCCGCGCACGATGCGCTCGGCGACGTGTACATAAGACAGGGGCAGTACGAGTTGGCACTGCCGCACTACCAGACGGCCGCCGACTGGTATCGCGCCTGGAAGGAGACGGCGAACGCCAGCCTGATGTATGCGAAGCTCGGCGAGGCTTACTACCTCGCCGGGCGCGAGGACGAGGCGCGCGCCGCCTTCGCGCAGATCAGCCAGCAGGGCAAGAACCGGGACGGCACGGGCGGCGCGATCTCAGGCTCTGGCGGCGGGCGCGACGACAGGAACGCGGGCGGCGCGGTCACGTTCGCGGCGGTCAGCGCCACGCTCCTGCCCGGTCTCGCGTGCGACGCGCTCCCGGCGCAGCAGGCGAGCAGCGGCAGTCCGATGTCGCCGATGCCCGGCGTCGGCAGCAGCCCGGCCGCCACGGGGCCGCCGAACATGGGCCACGCGCCGCAGGGGCCGGACGGCATCGGGCGCATGGACTTGCGCGTGACCGACGAGCAGGGCAACCCCGTCCAGGGCGTCGAGGCGAAGCTGTCAACGCAGCGGACGAACGGCTTCCTCTGCGACTGCATGAACCAGACCGACGCGACGGGCCGCGCCGTGATGAACCCGATCCACATCGGCCCCCAACTCAAGCTGCAACTCAAAGCCAGGGGCTACCCGCCGCAAGAGATCATCGTGCAGCCGGCGGACATGGCGCAGCCTTACCGCGTCGTGCTCAGTCGCGCGGGCGCACGCGTCCTCCCGCCCGGCGCGATGTTGCCCAACGCGGCTGCCACGGCCGCGCAGGCGGTCAAGAACACGAACGCGCCGCCGCCCAGTTCGCCCCGCGCCTGCTTCGATCTCTACGCGCTCTTTAGCAGTTACGTCTCCGCCGAACTCGGTCTCGGCCGCATGGACTTCGAGCGCAACGACCTCGCCGCCGCGCGCGCGCACTTCGAGAACATACTCGCGGCGAGCGACGGCAACGCGCCGACCGCGCGCTTGCTGGCCGCGCGCCTCTACCGCGCCGTCGCGCGCACGAGCCTCGGCGACATCGCGCTCAAGCAGGGGCGCAACGCCGACGCCGTCAAGCTCTACGAGCAGGCGGCGCGCGTCGCGGAACAAGACAAGCGGCTCGAACTGGCGTGGGCCGCGCAGCGCGGTCTCGGTCGCGCTCTCTGGTTGCAGGCCGGCGACGCGCGCGACCCGCAGGAGGCTTTGAGCCTGCGTAAGGATGCGCGCGAAGCCTACCGGGCCGCGCTCGACCAGATCGAGACGCTCTTCGCCGGCAGCCTGCGCGCCGACGACGCACGCACGAGTTTCCTCGCCCGCACGAAAGATGTCTTCGACGAGGCCACGGCCGTCTCGGCCGAGATGGCGCTGGCGGCCACCGCGCAGACGCAGCCGGGCCGCCGGCCGTCGCTCGCGCACGCCGCCCCTCCGGCCGCCGAACCCTTGAGCGGCCCGGCGCTCGCCTACGCGGTCGAAGCGTTCCGCATCGCCGAGGAGGGACGCGCTCGCTCGCTGCTCGATCTGCTGGGCGAGGCGCACGCCGAGATCACGGCGGGCGTGCCTGCCGAGTTGTTGCAGCGCCGCGCGGACAATCTCGCGCGCCAGCAGGAGATCGCAGACCTGTTGACCGGCGTGAGCGCGACCGCCGCCGCGCCCGACAGTTCGGTGACGAAGCTGGAAGCCGAACTTGAACGCCTGTCGCTCGAAGCCCAGAGCCTGGAGAATGATGTCAGGGTCGCCAGCCCGCGCTACAACGCGCTCGTGCGCGCGCAGCCGCTCACGCTCGCGGAGGTGCAGACGCAGGTGCTCGACGACGACACGGTGCTCTTGGAATACAGCCTCGGCACTGAGCGCTCTTACCTCTGGGCGGTGACGAAGAACAACGGGCTGACGCTCCATCGCCTGCCTGCGCGCGCTGCCGTGGAGCAGCAGGTCGAGCGGCTGCGCGAGCAGCTAGTCCCGCAGGGGCAGCGCCGCTCCATCGTCGATCTGGCCGACGGCACACAGCGCGGTCTCTCGCTCGGCGGCGTGCCCGCGCCGCAGAACGTGCGCCCCTTCGCGGACGCAGCCGCCGCGCTCTACGAAACGGTCGTCGCGCCCGCCGCACCCGTCCTCACGGCCAAGCGGCTGCTGGTCGTCGCCGACGGTGCACTCAACTACGTCCCGTTCGAGGCGCTGGTCACGCAGCCGGGCGGCGCGGACTTCGCCAGCCTGTCCTACCTCGTGCAGACGAACGAGGTCGTCTACGCGCCGTCCGCGTCGGTCGTCGCCGTCATCCGGCGGCAGACGCGCAGCGGTGTCGGCACGCAGGGCGCGCAGAGCGTGCTGCTCGTCGCCGATCCCATCTTCGACGCGAGCGACACGCGCGCGCGCGGCAGTGTTGACGCGGAGCGGGCGGTGCGCGGCGACGAGTTCCGCGGGCTGGCGCTCGGCAGCGCCGTCGCGGACGTGACGCAGACGAAGATTAAGAAGCTGAAGCTGGCGCGGCTCGAAGGCACGCGCGCGGAGGCGCAGCAGATCGCGGAGCTTGCGCGCACGTCCGGCGCGGGCGCGGACGTGTGGCTCGACGCGGACGCCAGCGAGGGCAACATGGAGCGGCGCGACCTGAGCCGCTACCGCGTCGTCCACATCGCCACGCACGGGCTGCTCGACACGGAGCGCCCGCAGTTCACGGGCCTCGTGCTCGCGCCCGCGGGCGCGGCCGACGCGGACGGCTTCCTGCGCGTGGGCGAAGTTTTTAATTTGCGTCTGGGTAGCCCACTCGTGATATTGTCTGCGTGCGAGACCGGGCTGGGACGCGAGAAGCGCGGCGAGGGCGTCATCGGCCTCACGCGCGCCTTCATGTACGCGGGTGCGCCCTCGGTCGGCGTCAGCCTCTGGTCGGTCGCCGACAAGTCAACCGCGGCGTTGATGCCGGACTTCTACCGGCGGCTGCTCGCGGCGGGCGGAACGGGCGCGCCGGCCGCGATGCGCGCCGCCCAGCAACAGATGATCGCCGGCCGGCGCTACAGCGCGCCCTTCTACTGGGCACCCTTCATCATCGTGGGCGATTGGAAGTAGCGCGCCCGGCACGAGGCGCGCGGCCCCGTCGAGCGCATTCCCCGACCACTGCGGCCGGCATCCGCCGCGCGGCGCGGCGCGTAACTTAAACGCGCCGGCCGGCGAACAATAAAAAGCGGGCAGCCGGGCAGCGCGTTCTTTCATCCGAGCTTTTGTCTCGCGTTTGCGGAAAAGGATATTAGGAAATGAGCAAAAAATTGTCCCTCAGGCAGAGATTAGTTTTAGGCGCAAGCTGCGCGCTGTTAGTCGGCGGCGGGCTGTTAGTGAGCGCGCCGCGAGCGGGCGCGCAGACGCCGCCCGCCGGTCAAGCGCAGCCGCCAAAGAAGAAGAAGCTGCCGCCGGGCGCGAAGGGGTTCGAGCAGTACGCGGGGCGCGACGCGTCGGACAAATTAGTGACGGGCGGGGCCACGCGTGGCGAACTGGACGCGCTGTCCGCCGCCCTCGCGCGTGGCAACGAGGCTTACGGGGCGGGGCAGTACAAGGAGGCGATAGCCGCCTTCCAGGAAGCGATCAAGCTCAATCCCAAATACTTCAAGGCGTACTTCAGCCTGGGCGCGGCCTACGAGGCGCTGGGGCAGTACAGGGAGGCCGCCGAAGCCTACAGGCACTCGACCACGCTCACGCCCGACCCGGAGAAGGACACGCCCGACGAAGTCCTGATCGCCTACTACAACCTGGGCAACGCCTTCGCCAACGCGGGGCAACACCAGGAAGCGATTGACGCCTACAAGCAGGTCGTCGCGCGCGCGCCGAAGCTGTCGAAGCCGTACTACAACATCGGCCTCTCCTACGCCCAACTCGACCGCCAGCAGGACGCGATCAGCTTCTTCAAGCAGGCCGTGGACTTGAACCCGCAGTTCGAGTTGGCCTGGTACAACCTCGGCGTCGCCTACAGCAAGACCGAGCAGTACGCGCAGGCGGTTGACGCGTTCAAGCGGTCAATTGACCTTGACCAGAACCACGCCGAGGCGCGCTACAACCTGGGGCTGGCATACTACATGATGGACGACCGCAAGGGTCTGCTCGAACAGCAGAAGGCGCTGCTGACGGCGAAGCCCGAACTGGCGAAAGAGTTGGCCAAGCTGCTGACGCAGTGAGCACCGCCGAGACCACGCGCCCCGTTTTAACATCCCAGCTAGAGCGGCGCACGTCCGGCGCGAGAAGTCGCGGGGCGTGCGCCGTAACACTTTGCACGAGCCGTGGGCGGCGAGCCGGGTTGAAGAGTGCGACCTCATTAACTGAAAAGGAAATCGTCATGAGAAAAGAGTTCCCCCTGATGAGGACGTTGGTCATGGGCGCGTGCAGCGCGCTGTTGCTGTGCGGCGGGCTGTTGGTGTCTGTACCGAATGCCAGCGCGCAGACGCCGCCCGCCGGTCAAGCGCAGCCGCCGAAGAAGAAGAAGCTGCCGCCGGGCGCGAAGGGGTTCGAGCAGTACGCGGGGCGCGACGCGTCGGACAAATTAGTGACGGGCGGGGCCACGCGTGGCGGCCCCGAAGTGGGCGTAAAGGAGAACGTCGCCAAGGCGCACGACGCCCTCGCGCGCGGCAATGAGGCTTACGACGACGCGCAGGCCAAGGAGGAGGCCGGGCAGAAGCAGGACGCCGCGGCGCAATACAGGGCCGCCGCGCAGGCCTACCAGGAGGCCGCCGCCGCTTTGCCCGAAATGTTCCGCGCCTACTACCTGCTCGGCGGGTCTTACGAGGCGCTGGGGCAAGCGAAAGAGGCGGCCGACGCCTACAAGCACGCCGTCACGCTAAAGCCCGACACGGAGTCCGAGCAGCCGCTTGACCAGCCGGGCGACCTGCTGCGGGCGTACTACCACCTGGGCAACATGCTCGCCAACCTCGGCCAGCACAAGGAGGCCATCGAGGCCTACGGCCAGATCGTCAAGGCCATCGCCAGCTCAGGTAACCCCAAGGCCAAACCCAACCCGGTGCTGCTCTACAACATCGGCCTCTCCTACGCGGCCCTGGGGCAGCAGCCGGACGCGATCAAATTTTTCCGGGATGCCGTCGAAGGCTTTAAGGCGCGCGTTGACAGCGACCCGGACGAGAAAAATAATCCGACGTTCGAGGCGACTTACTACAACCTCGGCGTCGCCTACGGTAAGCTTGAGCAGTACGCCGAGGCGGCCGAGGCTTTCCGGCAGGCGCTCGCGCTCAAGCCCGATCACGCCGAGGCGCACTACAATCTGGGCGTCGCCTATTACATGACTGATAACCGCCAGGGTCTCGTCGAGCAGCAGAAGGCGCTGGCCGCGGCGAAGCCTGAGTTGGCGAAAGAGTTGGGCAAATTGCTGACGCCGTAAGCGCCGCCGCCACTGCGCGCCGGCCCTTGCGCCGCCATACTTTTCACGAAACGGGGGAGCCGAACATGAGAGTCCGCCTACGGCCACGGGGCCGCCTGCTTCTTAGTCTATGCCTCGCGCTCGGCGCGCTGACCGCCGCCCGCGCGCAGACGCCGCCCGCGCCCGCGCAGACGCCGGCCCAGCCGAACGCGCCGGCCGCGGAATGGACGGAGGCCCGCAAGGTCGAGGCCGCGGCGGACGCGCAAGGTCGGCTCGCCGCCGCCGCCGCGTTCCTCAAGCTGTACCCGAAGAGCACGCTCCGCCCGCAGGTGGCGGGCCTCGTCGCCGACAAGATCGGCGCGACGACCGACCCGGCGCAACTGCTCACGCTCGCCGACAACTACCACGCCCTCTTCAACCAACCGGGCGAGGCCGATCTGCTCAATGGCGACTTGATAAGCGCCTACATCAAGGCCAACCGGCTCGACGACGCCTTCAAGCTGGCAGCGACGGCCGTCGCCACGCTGCCCGATCCCGTCGGCGCGATGATCGATCTGGTCAACGCCGGCTACACGCAGATGCAGCAGCGCAACATGCAGTACCTCCCGCAGTCCACGCAGTACGCCGGGCGCGTCATCGAGTTGATCGAGTCGGACAAGAAGCCGGCGGCCGTGGGCGACGCGGTCTGGGCCGAGTACAAGACGAAGCAACTGCCGCAGCTCTACCGCCTGCACGGTCTCATGCTGTATTCGAGCGGCGACCCCGCCGGGGCGAAGGCCAAGCTGCAACGGGCCATCACGCTCAACCCAAACGACCTGTTCGCCTACCTCGTGCTCGGCGGCATCAGGAATGGGGACTATCAGGAGTTGGTCGCCAAGTACAGGGCAGCGACCGGCGCGCAGCAGGCCGAGCTATTGAAGCAGGTTCAGGCCACGCTCGACGAGGTGATAGACCACTACGCGCACGTCGTCGCGCTCTCCGAGGGGAACGCGCAGTACCAGCAGATTCACGATCAGGTGCTACAGGATTTGCAGGCCGACTATAAGTACCGGCACAACAACTCGCTCGACGGGCTGCAACAACTGATCGATAAGTACAAGCAACCGCCTGCGGCGAAACCATGAGGGCGTGAGGCGGTGACGGAAAAGCGGCGCGGCACAGACAATGTGCCGCGCCGCTTTGATTTGCTCGCGGGCGTTTACTCGTTCCCGGACTGGCCGCCGCTGCCCTGCTCGCCGCCTCGGCCGCCGCCCTCCTGACCGCCGCCTTCCTTGCCGCCGGTCTCGATGCCGGCCTGGTCTTCGAGCGGCGGCAGCACTGCCGCGGCCACGCCGCTCAGCAGCCCCGCGGCCGCGCCGGCCAGGACTTTACGCACTACCCCGACCCGCTTCTTCCCGCCACCCTTCTTCCCGCCGCCTTTCTTCCCGCCGGCCTTCTTTCCGCCGCCCTTCTTGCCCCCGCCTTTCTTGCCGCCGCCGCCACCTTTCTTCGCGCCGCCCTTCTTCGCACCGCCCTTTTTGGCCGCGCCCTTCTTCGCGCCGCCGCCCTTCTTCGCGCCACCCTTCTTGCCGCCGCCGCCCTTCTTACCGGCCGACCCTTTCTTGCTCCCCTTCTTGCTTGCCTTCTTAGCTGGCATGTTGGCTGTTCTCCTTGTAGTTGATCTGCTGGCCTGTAGTGTACTCCTAATAAACCAGATCGCACCCCGCGCGCAATAAAAAACTTCCGGCGCGGCAGCCGTCCGTCAGGTGTAGGCCCGAACCGTGTGCCCTGCTAAAATCTGCCGGTCAACACCGCAGACGCACGGACTCACGAGCGACATGGGGGAAGCGTGCCCCGTCCGTCGGTCTGCTGCGTCGGCGGCACGAGCGCCACAGGGGGGAGCATGCAGCGCAGGCAGATCACACTCGCCGACGGTCGTTACCTAATCTTCTACACCTTCGAGGAGACCGCACCCGCGGCCGCAGAGACCGACGAACGCGCCGCCGCGCCCGCGCCGCAACCGCAGGCCGAGGAGGAGCGCCATGTCTGAGTTGCGCTGGCATCCGCTCCTCGGCGAGTGGGTGGCGACGGCGACGCACCGGCAGGAACGCACCTTCCTGCCGCCCGCCGACTTCTGCCCTCTGTGCCCCACCAAACCCGGCGGCTTCCCGACCGAAATCTCAGCGCCGACCTACGACATCGTCGTCTTCGAGAACCGCTTTCCCTCGCTGCGCCCCGACCCGCCTCAGCCTGCCATCGCGTCCACGGAGTTGTATCCGGTCAGGCCCGCGCGGGGCGAGTGCGAGGTGATCGTCTATACGCCGCGCCACGACGCGACGCTCGCGGGCGAACCCGTCGAGCAGATTGACAAGCTCGTGCAGGTCTGGACGGATCGCTTCACCGAGTTGGGCGCACGCGAGTACGTCGAGTACGTCTTCATCTTCGAGAACAAGGGCGAGGCCATCGGCGTCACGCTCCACCACCCGCACGGGCAGATTTACGCCTATCCGTTCACGCCGCCGCGCGTCGCCCGCGAGCTTGAGCGGTCGCGCGCGCACCAAGCGGAGACGGGCCGCTGCCTCCTCTGTGACATCATCGGCGAGGAACAGAGGGACGGCCGCCGCGTCGTCGCCACGAACCCGTCGTTCGTCGCCTACATCCCGTTCTTCGCGCGCTACCCTTACGAAGTCCACGTCAGCGCCGTGCGCCACCTGCAAGCTCTAACCGATCTCGCGCGCGCCGAACAGCGCGATCTGGCCGCGATCATCAAACAGGTCATCGCCGCCTACGATTGCCTGTTCGACATCTCGTTCCCTTACATGATGGTCTTGCACCAGCGCCCGACCGATGGCGGCACTTACGACTACTATCATTTCCACGTCGAGTTCTACCCGCCCCTGCGCACCAAGACCAAGCTCAAGTACCTCGCGGGCAGCGAGACAGGCGCGGGGATGTACATCAACGACACGCTGGCCGAGGAGAAGGCGGCCGAGTTGCGCGGGCACGTCCGGCCCGTCGCGTGGCGGGCGGCGGAAGGGAGGCGCGCGCAGTGATTGATCGCGCACGACTCAGCCGCGCCTTCGCGGAAGCTTACGCCCGCCCGCCGCGCCTCTTCTGCGCGCCCGGCCGCGTCAACCTGATCGGCGAGCACACGGACTACAACGACGGCTTCGTGCTGCCGATGGCGCTCGAACGCGAGACGTGCGTGGCCGCCGCGCCGCGCGCCGACAGGCTGGTACGCGTGCGCGCGCTCGACCTGGGCGAGCAGGCGGAGTTCGCGCTCGATGAGCCGGGCGCGCGGCGGCGCGGCACGTGGCTCGATTACGTCGAGGGCGTGGCGCAGGCGCTCATGCGGCGCGGTGTGGCGGTCGGCGGTGCAGACCTCGCTATCATGTCGGACGTGCCGGTCGGCGCGGGGCTGTCCTCCTCGGCCGCGCTCGAAGTCGCGACGGGGCTCGCGCTCGCCTCGCTCGCGGGCGGCGCGATTGATCGCGTGCAACTCGCGCTCGCGGGGCAGGAGGCGGAGCACACCTACGTCGGCGCGAACGTCGGCATCATGGATCAACTCATCGCCGCGCTCGGCCGCGCCGGACACGCGCTCCTGATCGACTGCCGCGCGCTCACCACCACGCTCCTCCCCGTGGACACGGCGCGCACGCTCGTCGTCATCTGCGACACGCGCGTCAAGCACGACCTGGCCGCGTCCGAGTACAACGAGCGGCGGGCCGAGTGTGAGCAGGGCGTGGAGCTACTACGCGCGGCGCTGCCCGGCATACGCGCCCTGCGCGACGTGTCGGTCGCGGAGTTCGAGCGACACGAGCAACTGCTGCCCGAACCCGTGCGCCGCCGCTGCCGCCACGTCGTTACCGAGAACGCGCGCACGCTCGCCGCCGCCGAGGCGTTAAAGGCCGACCGCTTTGCCGAGATGGGGCGCTTGATGTACGCGAGCCATGAATCGCTGCGCCGCGACTACGAAGTCAGTTGCCGCGAGTTGGATACGCTTGTCGAGATCGCCGCCGCGCTTCCAGGCGTCACGCTCGGCGCGCGCATGACCGGCGGCGGCTTCGGCGGCTGCACCGTCAACCTCGTGCGCCGCGACGCCCTGACAGAGTTTGAAGAGACAGTCACGCGCGAGTACGCACGCCGCATCGGGCACGAGCCGGTGATCTACGTCTCCGAGGCGGGCGACGGCGCGCAGGAGATCGAACGGACGAGTTGAGTTGCTCCGCTTATAGTTCAATGTGATGAGCGATCAGTTCAACACAGAGGCACAGAGGACACAGAGAAAACTATTTCAAATTTGCTTTATCTCTGTGCCTCTGCGCCCTCTGTGTTAAAACTCATCACGCGCTAAAGACAACCGCGAATCACTCTTAACGAGGACAACGAATATGCCCCCAACGCCCATGCGCCGCCGTGTGCCGCGCGCCGCTGTGCTCCTGCAATGCGTCACCCTCTGGCTTAGTCTCGGCCTGTCGCTTACGCCCGCGCAGCAGCCGAAGACGAACGTCAGGAGCGGGCAGCGCGTGCCCCGCCTCGTCATCCGCAACGCGACGGTCGTGGACGGCAACGGCACGCCTGCCGCCGGGCCGAAGGACATCGTGATCGAGGGCAACAAGATTGTTGAGGTCGTGCCGCTCGATCCCGTGGCGGTGCAGTCGGGGACGGCGAAGCGGCCGGCGGGCGACGTGGAGATAGACGCGACCGGCAAGTACGTGCTGCCCGGCCTGATCAACGCGCACGGGCACGTGCAGAACGAGCGCGGCGGCGTCGCGCAGCCGCTCGATTACGAGTTGAAGCTCTGGCTCGCCTGCGGCATCACGACCGTGCGCGACGTGGCCAGCGACACGAAGATCACTTTGCAACTACGCGCAGACAGTAACGCCGGCACGGTCGCCGCCCCGCGCATCCTCGTCTACCCGAACTTCAACCAGAACCCGACGCCGCACAACGCCGCCGAGGCGCGCGCACGCGTCCGCGCCATCAAGGAGTTGGGCGCGGACGGCATCAAGTTCTTCGACGTGGACAGGGACGTGATGGAGGCGATGCAGGACGAGGCGCACAAACTCGGTTTGCGCACGGCGCACCACGCCGCCATCGCCGAGACGAACGCGTGGGACGACGCGCGCTACGGCACGACCTCCATCGAGCACTGGTACGGCATCCCCGACGCCGCGCTGCCCGCGGGCGTGCAGAACTTCCCGCCCGCCTACAACGTCAGCAACGAGGTGGATCGCTTCCGCTACGCCGGCCGCCTCTGGCGCGAGGCCGACTGGGACAGGCTGATGAAGGTTCTGGACGCGCTCATCGAGGCGCACGTCGCGTGGGACCCGACGCTCGACATCTACGAGGCGAGCCGCGACCTGCAACGCGCGCAGACGCAGCCCTGGTTCGCAGATTATTTGCATCCGACGCTCGAAGCCTACTTCCGCCCCGACCCCGCGCACCACGGCTCTTACTTCCTCGGCTGGACTTCCACCGACGAGACGTTCTGGAAAGAGAATTACCGCATCTGGATGGCGGCGCTGCGCGAGTTCGACCGCCGCGGCGGCCTCATCGGCTGCGGCGAGGACGCCGGCTTCATCTACCAGATGTACGGCTTCGGCCTCATCCGCGAGATGGAGCTACATCAGGAGACCGGCTTCCATCCGCTCAAGGTCATCCAGCAGTGCACGGGCAACAACGCGCGCATCCTCGGCATGGAGGATCGCATCGGGCGCATCAGGCCGGGCCACCTCGCCGATCTGATCGTCGTCAACGGTAATCCGCTCGACAACCTCAAGGTGCTCTATCCCGTGGGCGTGGACGTGGTGCGCGACGGGCAGACCGTCCACACCGGCGGCATCGAGTGGACGATCAAGGACGGCATCCCTTACCACGCGCCGACGCTCTTCGCCGAAGTCAAAGAGATGGTGGCGAAAGCGCGCGCCGCTAAGCCCGCCGCCGCGCGCCCGGCGCGTTAGACAGTGGCGGCTGCCGCGCCTTATAGTGGTGGTGTGATGAACGAACGCGATGACATTTTCGATGAGTTTGTCGGCGCGGACACGGACGAGGAGTCTGAGTTCGAGCCGGAGACGGGCGACGAGGACGACGACGACGCGGACGTGCTCGATGTGCGCACGGTCGTGCTCACGAAGAACAAGATGCTGGCGCTCATCAGCCTCAAGACCACGACGCGTGGCGGTCTGATCGTGCGCGTCGATCCGCGCCAGCCCCTGCCCGTGGCGAAGGCCTACGAAGACGTGGGCGACGCCGCGCACTGGTTCAACCGCAGCCTGGCGACCAGCCGCCGCAACGGCTGGCTCGTCATCTACGACGGCGCGCCGCTCGCCGGCTGAGTCCAAGCGGCTGTAAGACATGCGCGGGTCGGGACGTGAACGGCGTCTCGACCCTCGCTTTTTTCGCGCGTCGGGCTGGCGCACTCGTGCTATAGTCCGCCGCGCGAAAGGAGCACAACAGACGTGGCCTTCCACATCTCTGACCTGTGGCGCTGGCAGGGGCGGGTCGGGCGGACGAAGTATCTGGCGACGGGGCTGACACTGTTCGCCGTCAAGCACCTGCTTGATCGGTTCGTCGCGTCGGCGGTCTTCGGCCGCCCGTGGTCGCTTTTTAACTACTGGGTCTTCGCCGACACGCCGCAGGTGGACGAGACGCCGCGCGCGCTGCTGCGTTTCTACGCGACGCTCTTGGCCATTGCGCTGCCGTTCATCTGGGTCGGCGTCGTGCTGACGCTCAGGCGCTTGCGCGACGCGGGGCTGCCGCCTTGGCTCGTCGTGCTCTTCTTCGTGCCGCTGCTCAACCTGATCTTCTTCCTGTTGCTGGCGGTGCTGCCGGGGCGCGAGCGCGTGCCGCGCGGCGGCCGCGCAAGCTCGTTCTTCGAGCGCGTGATCCCGCGCGGGGCGTTCGGGAGCGCCGTCATGGGGATAGTGATCACGGCCGCGCCGGTCGTCGCGCTGACCGTGCTCAGCGTCCGGGGCCTCAACAACTACGGTTGGGGGCTGTTCGTGGGTCTGCCCTTCGCGCTCGGTCTCAGTTCCGTCCTCGTCTACGGCTACCACGAGCCGCGTCCGCTGGGGAAGTGTCTGCTGGTGGCGCTGCTGTCGGTCGCACTGGTGAGCGCGATCCTGATCGGCGTGGCGATTGAGGGCGTGATCTGCGTGGCGATGGCCGCGCCGCTCGGCGCTGCGGTGGCGCTGCTGGGCGGACTGGTCGGCTACGCGATCCAGCACCACCGCGCGCTGCCGGCGCAACAGGACTACGCCGTCCACGCCTGCACGCTGCTGCTCGGCGCGCTCCCGGCCGTGATGTTGTTGGAGCACAACGCACGGCTCGCGCCGCGCCTGCGCGCCGTCGAGACGAGCGTTGAAGTCGCCGCGCCGCCCGCGCAAGTGTGGTCGCACCTGGTCGCGTTCAGCGAACTGCCCGCGCCTGAGGAGCGCATCTTTCACACCGGCATCGCGTACCCTCTGCGCGCGGAGATAGACGGGCGGGGCGTCGGCGCGGTGCGCCACTGTGTGTTCACGACCGGCGCGTTCGTCGAGCCGATTGAGGTCTGGGACGAGCCGCGCCTGCTGCGCTTCGGCGTGTCGGCGCAGCCTGCCGTGATGGACGAGTTGTCGCCCTACCCGCACCTGCACCCGCCGCACCTTGACGGCTACCTGCAATCGCGGCGCGGTCAGTTTCTGCTCGAACCGCTGCCCAACGGGCACACGCGCCTGACCGGCACGACCTGGTATCAGAACAGCTTCTGGCCCGGCCAGTACTGGGGCGTCTGGTCTGACTACATCATCCACCGCATCCACGGGCGCGTGCTCGCGCACATCAAGCGCGAGGCGGAGCGGGGCAATAAGGACAATCTGGCATCCCCCTTGCAGAACTGAGTTAAAGAAAAAGCACGGGCGGCGGTAAATACCATCAATGCGCGCCGCAACGGCCGGCAAGTTCGTACAGCGCGTATTGATGGGCTACAGCCGCGCGTCGCCCGGCGTTAAGTGACACCGGAATCAGACATGCAAAGGAGGAGACAGACGATGGCGGACGAGAACAAAAATAATCCGGCGAAGAGCATGGGCGCGGCGGCCGGCGCGAGCGCCCCGGCGCAAGGGTCGCAGCGGCAGGGCGACGTGAAGTCCGAGCGCGGCGGCGAGCAGTCCGACCAACTCAGCGGCGAGACGCAGAAGGGCGCGCACAACCAGGAGATGAAAGGGCGCAACCCGCAGGGCAACAAGCCCGACCGGAATCAGAGCGCGCGGCAGAAAGGCAATAAATTCTAAGCAAGCCGTTGAAAAGCAGTGACGAGTGACAAGTGACAAGTGACGAGTTAAGACCTGTTCTAACTCGTCACTTGTCACTTGTCACTCGTCACTGCTTCTTTACCCGCCCGCCGCTTGCTGTGCTGCCCCGTTGCGCTCGGCGAGCGGCACGTACTTGCGCGTGCGGTGGCCCAGGTAAACCTGGCGCGGGCGCGCGATCTTCTGATCGGGATCGTTGAGCAACTCTACCCACTGCGCAATCCAGCCCGACGTGCGCGGGATGGCGAACAGCACCGGGAACATGTCCACGGGGAAGCGCATCGCGCGGTAGATGATACCCGAATAGAAGTCCACGTTCGGGTAGAGGCGGCGCTTGACGAAGTACTCGTCTTCAAGCGCGATGCGCTCAAGCTCAAGCGCGATGTTCAGCAGGGGATCGCGCCCCGTCACCTCGAACACCTCGTCCGCCACCTGCTTGATGATGCGCGCGCGCGGGTCGTAGTTCTTATAGACGCGGTGGCCGAAGCCCATCAGCCGGAACTCGCCGTTCTTCACGCGCTTCACGTATTCGGGCACGCGCTCAACCGAGCCGATCTCATTGAGCATGCGCAAGACCGCCTCGTTCGCGCCGCCGTGCAGCGGGCCGTAGAGCGCGGCGGCCGCGCCCGCCAGCGCCGAGAACGGATCGGTCTGCGCGCTGCCGATGGAGCGCATCGTGTTCGTGGAGCAGTTCTGCTCGTGGTCGGCGTGTAGGATAAAGAGGACTGTGAGCGCGCGCTCCAGCACGGGGTTGGGCTTGTACTTCAACTCGGTCGTCTTGAACATCATGTTCAGGAAGTTGCCTTCGTAACTCAAATCATTATCTGGGTACGCGTACTGCATGCCGACGCGGTGGCGGTAGGCGAAGGCGGCGATGGTCGGGACTTTGGCGATCAGCCGGTAAATCTGTTTCTGCCGGCACTCCACGTCAAAGATCGATTTCGCGTCCGGATAAAACGTGGAGAGCGCAGCGACCATGGACTCGAACATGCCCATCGGGTGCGCGTTGTAGTGGAAACCGTCGAGGACTTTCTTGATATTCTCGTTGATGAACGTGTGGTGCGTGATGTGGTGCATCCACTGCCGCAACTGCTCCTCGTTCGGCAACTCGCCGTAGAGCAACAGGTACGCGACCTCCAGATACGTGCTCTGCTCCGCCAACTGCTCAATCGGGTAGCCGCGATATTCGAGGACGCCCCTGTCGCCGTCAATGTAAGTGATACTGCTCTTGCACGAGGCCGTGTTCATGAAGGCCGGATCGTAGGTCATCAGCCCGAAGTCTTCGTCCCTGACCTTAATCTTGCGCAAGTCCATCGCGCGGATCGTGTCGTGCTCAATCGGCACTTCGTACTGCTTGCCGGTGCGGTTATCGGTGATGGTCAGCGTATCCTTGTTCGCGCTCATGGCAGTCCTTTCCTTCCAGGCTTCAGTCGTCGGGTGCTATAGCGGCTGATTGTTTACCGGCCAGCATACGGCCGTTCGCCCGCCGACGCAAAAGCGGTGCGGCGCAGGGCATCAGCACCGAAATCAAGGGTCGAGAGTCGAGCGACAGGGTGACAGGCTTAAGGCGCGAGCAGGCGCACGAAGCCCTCCTGCTCGAAGTGGCGGTCGGTCGTGAGTGCTTCATTCAGGCCCCGTTCGCGCATGACGAGAAAGCTGACGGCGTCGCAGAGCGAATAGGTCTTGTCGAGCCGCGCTTGCAGGAGCGCGAGCGCGGCTTCGTGTAATGCTTTTTCCACCCAAACCATTGTCACTTCCGGGTCGCCAAGCAGCCTCGCGCTGAAGGCTAAGGCGCTTGCCCGGACTAACCCTCTGGACTGGCACAGGGGCACGAGTTCCGCCAACACGTAGTTATGAGTCAACAGCATGTCGGCCGTACTTATCAGCGCCACTGCCCGCGCGTGTTGAGCGTCGCCGTGATCGAGAAAGCAGAACAACCCGGACGTGTCGAGCAGCATCAATCTTCGTCCTCGTGTGTGCTGCCGTACCCGCGTGCCAGATCGGCGTCGATGCGCTCGTTATCGGCGGAATTTGGATCGCCGCTGTCCCAGATGCCGGCATATTTTAAGATTCCCTCTCTCGCCTGCCGCCGCTCCTCCTCACTGCGTTGCGGACGTGACTTGTCGGCGTTCTGGGCCAGGTATTCCAGCACGACCGCCTCGGTGGTGCGCCCCGTGCGCGCCGCGATCTGCTCGCACGCGGCGTACAACTCGTCGGGGATTTCGTAGGTCAAAGTCTTGCCCATGGCTTGCGCCTCCCGTGCGGATTGTAACAGATGCCGCGCGGCGGCAGTCCGGCCGGATAAGTGGCCGGCGGCTTACAACGCCAACGCGGGCAGACCGGCGCGGCGCAATTGTTCGTTGAGCGCGCCCAGGTCTTTGGTCTTGAGGTCGGCCCACGCGGCCAGCGCCTTGTTGTGCCTCGCCTGTAGCTCGGCGGCGGCGGCGACGGCTTGCGTGGTGGGCGCGGCGTCGGGTTCTTGCAGCACGTCGAGCAGCGTGCCCCAGTCGGCGTTCAGGCGCGTGAGCGTGGGCGCATCGCTCGCGGGGCGACCGGGCCCGCCGCCGCCCGCGCCTTCGAGCGTCAAGAGTTTGGAGTCGAACTGCGCGAGCGATTCGCTCATCGCGCCTGTGCCGACTTTGGCGCGCAGGTCTTTCACCTGCTCGCGCAGCCGGCGTAGCTCTGTGAGCGCGGCGAAGCTCTGGTTCATCCCCTCGTAGGCGCGCATGGAGAGCGTGAACTGCTGGCGCAAGGCCGCCAGCGGCGTCTTGACGCGCGGATCGATCCGCAGGGTGAGCGGCTGCGTGTAGGTGCGCCCGCCGACCGTGAGTTTGACGGTGTACTGGCCGGGCTGCGCCAGCGGCCCTTGCGGCACGCGGGGCGTGTCGCGGTAGATGGCGGAGATCGGGTAGTCGTAGCGTTGCGCCCGCGGCGGCGGGTAGTGCAAGTCCCAGACGAAGCGCTGCATGCCGGCCCGCGCGGAGAGAACCTGCGGCGGGCGGAACCAGTAGGTCGGCACGTTGTAATCACGCTCGTTGATCGGCTCAGGCACGTCGGTGCTCGCATAGCGACGCACGACGTTGCGCGCGGAGTCCAAAATCTCCAGCGTGACGGGCCCCGCCGCGTCGGTCTTCAAATAGTAGTCAATGATCGCGCCGTCGGGCGGGTTCTGCCCCGCAGGTTCTTCGGGTGGGAGCGGCGTGTCGGTGTTGACGTTGCGGCGAACGCGCGTGGCCAGTTGCGGGCGGAAGAGGAAGGCGTCAGAGCTTGCGACCTCGGCATTCATCTGACGTAGCGGCGTGATGTCGTCGAGAATCCAGAAGGAGCGGCCGTGCGTGCCGACGACTACATCATCGTCGTGGATGACGAGGTCGCGGACGGACGAGGCCGCCATGTTCAAACGGAGCGACTGCCAGTCGTCGCCGTCGTTGAACGAGACGTAGACGGCGCGCTCCGAGCCGGCGAACAAGAGACCTTTGCGCTGTGGGTCTTCGCGCACGACGTTGATGGGGTCGTTCGGCAAGCCGCGCACGATCTCCCGCCACGTGCGGCCGCCGTCGTGTGTGCGGTAGATGTGCGGGCGCATGTCGTCGAGGCGAATGCGGTTGACGGCGGCGTAGGCCGTCTGCGTGTCGAAGTGGCCGGCGTCCATGATGGAGACCTTGCTCCACGCGGTCAGGTCGGGCGGCGTCACGTTCGTCCAGGTCTTGCCGCCGTCGCGCGTGACGTGAATCAGCCCGTCGTCCGTGCCAGCCCAGATCGTATTGATGTCTTTGGGCGACGGCGCGAGCGTGTAGATGACGCCGCGCCGCGCCATCTTCGCCAGGTCGGGCGTGCGATAGACGCCGATTGACGCGGGCACTTCGGGCTGCTCGCGCGACAGGTCGGGGCTGATGATCTCCCAACTCATGCCGCCGTTCGTCGTCTTGAAGATGACGTTGCCGGCGTAGTAAAGCACGTGCGGGTCGGCAGGCGAGAAGATGACGGGCGCGGTGCGCAGGAAGCGGTACTTGCCGCTGCGCACGGCTTCGGGCGCGATGTTCTGCACCTGCCCCGTCGTCATGTCGAAGCGCGTGAGCTTGCCGCCGTAGATAAAGTTCGGGTTGAGCGGATCGGGCGCGGCGTAGCCGTACTCTTCCAGGCCGACGGTGCGCCAGTCGCGGAACGTGATCGCGCCGTTGTCGCCGCGCGAGGCGATGCCGACCGAGCCGCTCTCCTGCTGCCCGCTGTAGACCCAGTAAGGGAACTGGTTGTCCGTGATAACGTGGTAGAACTGTGCGGTCGGCTGGTTGTACCAACTGCTCCACGTCCGCCCGCCGTTGACGGTGATGGTCGCGCCCTGATCCGTGGCGAGCAGGACGATGTTCGGATCGTCCGGGTTAATCCAGACGGTGTGATAGTCGTCGCCGCCCGGCGCGCCCTTCCACGCGTGGAACGTCACGCCGCCGTCAGTTGATTTGTAGGTCGAGGTGTTCGCGGCGTAAACGATGTCCTTGTTCTTCGGATCGGCTTTCACTTCGGCGAAGTCACTCCCGCGCCCCCAGACGCGCGTCTCCGAGTTGACCCGCTGCCACGACTCGCCCGCGTCGTCCGAGCGATAGACGCCGCCGAGCTGCGGCGCGTCCACGTTCGCGTAGATGCGGCGGGGGTCGCTCGGCGCGATGCCGAAGCCGATGCGGCCCAAGCCCTGCTCGACGGTCGGCAGTCCTTTTGTTAATTGCTTCCACGTCGTGCCGCCGTCCGTTGATTTGAAGAGACCGCTGTTCGGCCCCTGCCAAGAGCCGTTCTCCCAAGGCCCCTGGCGCGCCGCCCACAGGTCGGCGTAGATCGTCCGCGCGTCGCGCGGATCAAACGCCAGCGCAATCGCGCCCGTGTTCTCGTCCTTGTAGAGCACCTTCTCCCACGTCTGCCCGCCGTCGGTGGAGCGGAAGACGCCGCGCTCCTCGTTCGGGCCGTAAGGGTGGCCGAGCACGGCGACGAACACGCGGTTCGGGTCGCGCGGGTCAACGATGATCGCGCCGATCTGCTGCCCGTCGCGCAGACCCAGGTGTGTCCAGGTCTGCCCGCCGTCCGTTGATTTATAGATGCCGTCGCCGACCGAGAGATCGGGGCGTTGGAGTCCCTCGCCGCTCCCGACGTAGATGATGTCCGGGTTCGACGGCGCGACGGCGAGCGCGCCGATTGAGCCGGTCGGCTGCTCGTCAAACAGCGGCTGCCACGTGCGCCCCGCGTCGGTCGTGCGCCACACGCCGCCGTTGTTGACGCCGATGTAGAAGACGTTCGGGCGACCGGGCACGCCTGTCGCGCCGACCGTCCGCCCGGCGCGGAACGGCCCGATCATGCGCCAGCGCATGCCCTGATAGAGGCTCTGGTCAAACTGCTGCGCGGCGACGACCACCGCCAACGCGATCAGGATGAAGGAGGCCCGCACGGCCTGTCTGAATGTTCGCACGTCAGTTTCACCTTTCTGCTTGCTGCTGGGAGCGCGGGCGTCCCGCCCGCAAGCGTGCTTTCGCACGCTAAGAAGGTTTCATTTACACTCAACCTTGAGCGCGGCTCATCCGCCTGTTCGCGCTCACGCGCTCATGGCAGGCGAGACGCCCGCGCTCCCGGCATGATGGCCGCGGTTATAGCGTTAAGGTTTTGGCATTTCAATCGGCTTGCCGGTCATCAGCGTCGGCGCATCGAGGCGGCGCAGTTGCTCGTTCAACTGCGGCACGGTCTTCGACAAGTAGTTGTTCACCTCGGCGAGCTTCTGCGTGAACTCGGCCTGCACGCGGTCGTACTGCTCGCGCATGGCGGGCGTGGGCGCGCCGTTCGTGTCATCAATGGTGAAGAAGAGACCGCCGATGTGCTCGACGAGTTGCGACTTGGCGTTGGAGAGGCCGAGGCCGCTCTGTTCGGGCTGCGCCAGCTTGTTCTGCAACGTCTCGACCTGCTTCTTCTGCTCCGCGAGCTTGTCCGCCAACTCCTTCGGCACGGTCGTCAGCCGTTCCTTGACCGTCTTCTCGATGAAGTCGAGTTGTCCCTTGAGGCTGTCGAGCGTGCGCAGGGCCGTGTTGGTCGTGGACTGCATGTCGCGCAGCTTGATCATCATGTCGAGCTGCGTTTGCAAATCGGCCGCCGGCACGGTGATGGTCGGGTCGAGGCGCACCTCGAAACGCTTCTCGTAGGTCTTGTCGCCGACGAAGAGCTTGGCGGTGTATGTGCCGGGCAGCACCTGCGGCCCGCGCGGGCCGCCGGTGAAGGGCACTTCCTCGTCGGTCGGCGGCCGCCGCACCTGCGGGCCGCCGAAGCGCAGATTCCACGAGACGCGGTTCAGACCCTGCTCCTTGGCGATGTTCTCAAGCTCGGCGATCAGCTTGCCCTTGTCGTCGAGAATCTGAATCTTGGGCTTGAGCTTAGCGTCGGGCTTCGTCTTCAGGTAGTAGCTGATGAGCGCGCCGTAGGGCGGGTTGGGCGCGGCGTAGGTCTTGTCGCCCAGCCCATAGCGCGTAAAGCGCGACGTGAAGCGGAGCGCCGGCCGGATGTCAAAGAGGAGCACATCGGCGCGCGCGGCTTCGGGCGTCAATTGCTGGATGGGCGTCGCGTCGTCGAGAATCCAGAGCGCGCGCCCGTGCGTGGCGAGGATGATGTCGTTGTCGCGTGGGTGGATGACGATGTCGTGGATAGCGACGTGCGGCAGGTTCTTCAACTCCAGCCGCGTCCAGTTGCCGCCGCCGTTGTACGAGATGAAGAGGCCGAGTTCCGTGCCCGCGTAGATGAGCTTCGGGTTCTTCGGGTCTTCGCGCACGACCCAGACGTAGGCGTTCGCCGGCAGATTCCCGCTGACGCTCTGCCAGGAGTGCCCGCCGTCGGTCGTCTTATAGATGTACGGGCGCAGGTCGTCAAGCGCGTGGCGATCAAAGGCGACGTAAACGAGATTCGCGTCCACGCGCGAAGGCTCGATGTGCGAGACGGGCGAAGAGGGGCCGAGGTTCGGCACGCTCTTCGTGATGTTGCGCCAGTTCTTCCCGCCGTCCGTCGTCACTTGCAGGTTGCCGTCGTCCGTGCCGGCCCACAACGTGCCGGCTTTAAGCGGCGACTCGGCAAAGCTGATCACGGTCGCGTAATACTCCGCGCCCGTGTTCTCGCTGGCGACGGGGCCGCCCGCGGACTTCTGCCGCTCCTTGTCGTTGTTCGACAGGTCGGGGCTGATCGCCGCCCACGTCTTGCCGAAGTCGGTTGACTTGAAGACGACGTTGCCCGTCAGATAGACGGTGTCCTTGTCGTGCGGCGACTGGATGATCGGGCTGCTCCAGTTGAAGCGATACTTCGCGTCGGCCGCCGGGCCACTATCATCACCAAGATAGGGTGCGACGAGTTGCTGCTCGCGCGTGCGCAGGTCTGTGCGGACGATGTTGCCGCCCTGCGATTCGGTCAGGTAGAGATCGGGGTTGTCGGCGTGGTTGATGGCGTAGAAGCCGTCGCCGAAACTAAGCATGCGCCAGTCGTCGTTCTGTATGCCGGCCGGCTCGCGCGTGCGCGACGGCCCGACCCACGTGCCGTTGTCCTGCAAGCCCCCCATCACGTTGTAGAACGGCAGGCGGTTGTCGGCCGTCACCGCGTAGAACTGTCCGAGCGGCAGGTTCTGCACCGCCTCCCACGTCTGCCCCTGATCGTAGGAGACGGCCACGCCGCCGTCCTGCCCCTGCCACAGGCGGCGCGGGTCTTGCGGGTCGATCCAGAAGGCGTGGAAGTCCACGTGCGTGCGCCCGCTGATCGGTCTGAAGTTGCGCCCGCCGTCAATCGAGAGGAAGAGCGTGGAGGCGACGGCATAGACGCGGTTCTCGTTCTGCGGGTCAACGCGCACGCGCGTGTAGTAGAAGCCGCGCGAGACGATGCTGGCCTGCTTCGAGACGTTGCGCCACGTCTCGCCATGATCGTCGGAGCGATAGAGCGTGCCCTCCCGCGCCTCCGTGATCGCGTAAACGACGTTCGGGTTCGACGGCGCGACTGCTACGCCGATGCGGCCGATGAGTTTCGGCAAGCCCTCGGTTATCCTCTTCCACGTGCGCCCGCCGTCAATCGAGCGGAACAGCCCGCCCTTCTCGCTGCCTGAAGTGTGCGTCCAGGGCGTGCGCCGGAAGGCCCACATGCCGGCGTAGACGATGTTCGGGTTGATGGGGTCGAGCGCGAGGTCGGCGACGCCGTGCTCCTGATCTATGTAGAGCGTCTTCGTCCACGTGCGCCCGCCGTCGGTCGTCATGAAGACGCCGCGCTCCTCGTTCGGGCCGAAGGCGTGGCCCAAAGCGCCGACGTAAACCACGTCCGGGTTGCGCGGGTTGATGACGATCTTCGAGATGAAGCGCGTGTCCCTGAGGCCCATGTGCTGCCAGGTCTTCCCGCCGTCGGTTGACTTGTAGACGCCGTCGCCGAACGAGACCGAGTTGCGCACGTTCGACTCGCCCGTGCCGACCCAAACCACGTCCGGGTTGCCGGGTTCGAGCGCGATGTCGCCGATGGAGATCGTGCCCTGCCGCTCGAAGACGGGCGACCAGGTCACGCCCGCGTTCACAGTCTTCCACAGACCGCCCGAAGCCGAGGCGACGTAGACGATGTCGGGGTTGCCGGGCACGCCTTCCACGTCCGCCACGCGCCCGCTCATGTAAGCGGGGCCGATGTTGCGCCACTCCAGCCGCTCGAACGACTTCATCTCGATGTCGCTCGTCTCCGGCGTGTTGGCGGGTGTAGGCGTCGGCGTCGCCTGCGGCGTCTGCGCCGCGACGGCGTGCGGCCACGCGCCCGCTAAGCCAAAGAGACACGCCAGCGTCCATGCGCACAGAAATTTCTGCCCCAGCATCTTCATGAGAACCCCCAACTTTTGAAATGTAAGAAAGCGCGGAAGGGCAGCATAAACCAACCGTTCGCCTTAGTCTATATCCGCGCGGGCGGAAAAGCGGTAACCACGAAACCACACGAAACGACACGAAGCAGGCACGGGCAGAACGCGCCGCTCGTTTCGTGCTGCTTCGTGTGCTTCCGTGGTTACTGCTCTCTCCTATCACAGCCGTGACCCGGCCAGCACGCCGTCCGCTAACGTACAGTCGGCCGGGCGTGGGCCTGAGTATCATCGGGCGCTAAGATCATTTCCCCTGGCTTAAAAATAACGTCCGCCCTTCGAGCAAGTTTAGCGGCGTGAGTTTGGCCGCGGGCGGCCTGATTCAGTTCCCCACCTGAACGGAGGTGCGATGAAACGACTCGGGCTGGCCCTGCCCCGATTCCGCAAGCACGGCTTCCTCCTCAGCGCACTCGTTGGCACAGTCTTACTCATCAACTCCTGTTCGCGCCCCGCGCCCGAACAGCCTCTCGGTGTCGAGCGCGCCCCGGCGGCGGTCGGCGGCGGGCAAGTGCCGGCGTTCGCGCAAGGCGATGACGGCCAGTGGCCCATGCCCGCCAGGGACTACGCAAGCACGCGCTTCAGCGCGCTCGGCGAGATCAACGCCGCGAACGTCCAGCAACTGAAACTCGCTTGGACTTTCTCCACCGGCGTGCTGCGCGGGCACGAGGCCGCGCCCGTCGTCGTGAACAACACGATGTACATAGTCACGCCCTACCCGAACCTGCTCTACGCGCTCGACCTCACCAAGCCCGGCTCGCCCGCGAAGTGGAAGTTTGACCCGAACCCGAAGGCGGCGGCGCAAGGGCTGGCCTGCTGCGACTATGTCAACCGCGGCGTCGTCGTCTCAGGCGGCCGCGTCTTCATGAATACGCTCGACGGGCAATCAATCGCCGTGGACGCCGAGACGGGCAAAGAGGTCTGGCGCACACAACTCGCAGACATCAACAAGGGCGAGACGGTGACGATGGCCCCGCTCGTCGTCAAAGACAAGGTGCTGGTCGGCAACAGCGGCGGCGAGTTCGGCGTGCGCGGCTGGCTGACGGCGCTCGATGCCGCGACCGGCAAGCAGGTGTGGCGCGCTTACAGCACGGGGCCGGACGCGGACTGCCTGATCGGCCCCGACTTCCACCCGTTTTATCAATCCGATCAGGGCAAAGACCTCGGCGTCGCGAGTTGGAATCAGGGGCAGTGGCAGATCGGCGGCGGCACGGTCTGGGGCTGGATTTCTTACGACCCCGATCTGAATCTGATCTACTACGGCACGGGCAACCCCGGCCCCTGGAATCCTGAGCAGCGGCCGGGCGACAACAAGTGGACGGCCGGCATCTTCGCGCGCGACGTGGACACGGGCCAGGCGCGCTGGTTCTACCAGTGGTCGCCGCACGACCTGCACGACTACGACGGCATCAACGAACAACTGCTGCTCGACCTGCCCGTCAATGGCCAGACGCGCAAGACGCTCGTCCGGCCCGAGCGCAACGGCTACGTCTACGTGCTCGACCGCACGACGGGCGAAGTGCTCTCTGCCAAGCCTTACGGCTACGTGACCTCGACGGCGGGCGTCGATCTCAAGACGGGCAAGCTCATCTACGTCTCGGAGAAAGCGCCGCAGATGGGGCAGACCACGCGCGAGATTTGTCCCGCCGCGCCGGGCATGAAGGACTGGCAGCCGTCCGCCTATTCGCCGCGCACGGGCCTCGTCTACATCCCGCACCAGAACCTCTGCATGGACGAAGAGGGCGTCGAGGCGAACTACATCGCGGGCACGCCCTACGTCGGCGAGAACGTGAAGATGTACGCGGGGCCGGGCGGCAACCGCGGCGTCTTCTCGGCGTGGGACCCGGTGGCGGGCAAAGAGGTCTGGGCGATCAAGGAGAACTTCCCCGTGTGGAGCGGCGCGCTCGCCACCGCGGGCGACGTGGTCTTCTACGGCACGATGGACGGCTGGTTCAAGGCCGTCAACGCGCGCACGGGCGACATGCTCTGGCAGTTCAAGTGCGGCTCAGGGATCATCGGGCAGCCGGTGACTTACAAGGGGCCGGACGGCAAGCAGTACGTGGCGATCCTGGCGGGCGTCGGCGGCTGGTCGGGCGCAATCGTCGCGGGCGACCTCGACCCGCGCGACGGCACGGCCGCGCTCGGCTTCGTCAACGCCATGACCGACCTGCCCGCGCACACGACGAAAGGGGGCGAGCTTTATGTCTTCGCGCTCCCGTAAGTGCGCGTGGCTGCCTGTCGTCGCGCTGAGTTTGTTCCTGTGCGCGTGCGTTCGTCACACGCCCGCCCCGGCCGCGACGGCGCAAACACAGCCGGCTGCGCTGTCGCCTACACCGACTCAGCCGCAAATGCCGGCGGCGCTAACCGAGCGGCACGTCTTGCGCGTGTGCGCCGACCCGAACAATCTGCCGTTCTCGAACGCGCGCGGCGAGGGGTTGGAGAACAAGCTGGCCGAGTTGGTCGCGCGCGACCTCGGCGCGACGGTCGAATACACCTGGTGGGCGCAGCGACGCGGGTTCTTCCGCAACACGCTGAAGGCAGGCGCGTGCGACGTGGTGATGGGCGTGCCGGCCGCGTTCGAGTTGGCGCTCACGACCAGCCCTTATTATCGCTCCACCTACGTCTTCGTCACGCGCAAAGACCGCAAGCTCGACCTGCGCTCGTTCGACGATCCGCTTTTGCGCGACCTGCGCATCGGCGTGCAGATGATTGGCGACGACTTCGCCAACACGCCGCCCGCGCACGCGCTCGCCAACCGGCACATCCTTGAGCACGTGCAGGGCTACATGATCTACGGCGACTACCGCGAGCCAAACCCGCCCGCGCGCATCCTCGACGCGGTGGCGCGCAGAGAGATCGACACGGCCATCGTCTGGGGCCCGCTCGCCGGCTACTTCGCGCGACGCGCCAGCGTGCCGCTCGCGGTCACGCCCGTCGCGCCGCAGATCGATCAGCCGTTTCTGCCCTTCGTCTATGACATCTCAGTCGGCGTCCGGCGCGGCGAGCAGGAGTTCCGCGACCGGCTCGACGAAATCCTCGCGCGCCGCCGACCCGAGATTGAACGCCTGCTCGACGACTATGGCGTACCGCAGGTGAAGGGATGAAGGATGAGGGATGAGGGATGAAAGGGACAGGACGGTTGCGAGGCGAATGACGAGAGGAACTATGCGACAGCGAAAGACAAACGGCGCTTCATCCCTCATCCCTCATCCCTCATCTCTTCGCGCTGTCGCGCTGTCTGCGTGGCTCGTCGTCGCGGGCGCGCTATTCGGCGCGTGCGAGCGCGAGCGGCGGGAGTTTAAGCCCGCGCCGCCGCCAGCGCCGCTCGGCAACGTGGCGCAGAGCGAGTTGAGTCCGGGTGCGCCGCAGCCGACGCCGCCGACGAAGAACCCGGCGGAGGATCAGGCTTACGCTTTGAACGAGGGCAAGCGGCTCTACGATCAGTACAACTGTACGGGCTGCCACTTCCACGGCGGCGGCGGCATCGGCCCGCCCTTGATGGACGAGAAGTGGATTTACGGCAGCGACCCGGCAAACATCTTCCAGACCATCGTCGAAGGTCGCCCGAACGGCATGCCCTCGTTCCGGCAGAAGTTGCCGGACGATCAGGTGTGGCAACTGGTCGGCTTCGTCCGCTCGATGAGCGGGCAACTGCCGAAGGACGTGTCCACGACGCGCGACGACCACATGAACGCGCGCAGCAGCGAGCAGCGCACCGAGCAGCAGGGGCCGGTCTCGACGGGCGGCAAGCCCAAATCGGCGGAGCAGTCGCATTGAGCGGGGCAATTCGATTGAGAGGGCACGGCACACGTCTGTCGTCGTACCTGCTGCGCGCGGGCGCGGCGCTGGCCGTCTTGTCGCTCGCGGCGTGTCGCGGCGGCGTGCAGTCGGCGCTCGACCCCGAAGGGCCGCAGGCAGCGCGGCTCGCCAAGCTCTGGTGGCTATTCTTCTACGTCTCGGCGGTCGTCTTCGTGCTCGTGATGGTCGCGCTCGTGGCGGCCGTCCGACGCGCGCGCGTGCGGCGCGACGAGACACTGACCGCGCTCGACGTGACGGATGAGCCGACGGTCGCGCCCGCGCCCGCGGGCGAGCGGCGCATGACAAACGCCGTCGTCGGTGCGACGGCGGCGACGGTCGTCATCATGTTCGTGCTGCTCGTCGCCAGCTTCTCGGTCGGGCGCGCGCTCTCGGCGCGGCTGGAACAGAACAACAAGGTGACGATTGAAGTGACCGGCGAGCAGTGGTGGTGGCAGGTGCGCTACTGGGACGTGGCGGCCGAGAACATCTTCATCACGGCGAACGAGATTCATATCCCCGTGGGCGAGCCGGTGACGGTGCAGTTGAAGTCAACGGACGTGAACCACAGCTTCTGGGTGCCGAACCTGACGGGCAAGAAGGACTTGATACCGGGCAAGGTGGCGACCATCTGGCTGCGCGCCGACCGCGCGGGCCTCTATCGCGGTCAGTGCGCCGAGTTCTGCGGCTTCCAGCACGCGCACATGGCCTTCTATGTCGTCGCCGACCCGCCCGAACAGTTCAACGCGTGGCTCGCCGAGCAGCGCGGCGCAGCGGCGCAGCCCGCCACCGCACAGCAGCAGCGCGGGCAGCAGGTCTTCATGCACGCGACGTGCGTCATGTGCCACACGATCCAGGGGACGCTGGCCGGCTCGAACATCGGGCCTGACCTGACGCACGTCGCCGGCCGCCGCACCATCGCGGCCGGCACGCTTGAGAACACGCGCGAGAATCTGTCGAGTTGGATCACAGACCCGCAGACCTTCAAGCCGGGCACGCGCATGCCCGCGAACAAGCTCGCGCCCGAAGACCTGCAAGCGTTGGTCGAATACCTGCAAAGCCTGAAGTGAGACCGAGGAGGAGGAGCGTGGCCGAGAAGCACACGGAAGAGGAGAAGACTTTGCTGGCACGCAATCCTGCATTGGCGCGGCGGCGCGTGCAGACGGATCGGCGCGAGCTGGACGAGGCGGCCGACGGGCGCGAGCTTGCGCGCACGTGGGCGAAAGTGCACGGCCTCTACGGCTGGCTGACGAACACGGAGCACAAGGTGATCGCTACGCGCTACATCGTCACGGCCTTCATCTTCTTCCTGCTCGGCGGCGTAGAGGCGGCGCTCATGCGCATGCAGCTTGCGCGCCCGGAAAGCCACATCTTAAACCCCGATTTTTATAACCAGATTTTCACCATGCACGGCACGACGATGATGTTCCTCTTCGCCGTGCCCATCATGGAGGGAATGGGCCTCTACCTCGTGCCGCTGATGATCGGCACGCGCAACGTCGCCTTCCCGCGCATGAACGCCTACGGCTATTTCACCTTCCTGATCGGCGGCATCTTTCTTTACACGGGCTTTTTCTTGCACGTCGGCCCCGACACCGGCTGGTTCTCCTACGTGCCGCTCGCCGGCCCCGGCTACGCGCCTGGCAAGCGCGTGGACATCTGGGCGCAGATGATCACGTTCACCGAGATCGCGGCGCTCGTGGGCGCGGTCGAGATCGTCGTGACCGTCTTCAAGCAGCGCGCCGTGGGGATGAGCTTGAACCGCGTCCCGCTCTTCGTCTGGGCGCAGGTCATCACCGCGTTCATGATCATCTTCGCCATGCCGGCCGTGATGCTCGCGAGCAGCTTCCTCGCGTCCGACCGTCTGATTGACACGCACTTCTTCAACCCGGCCGAGGGCGGCGACGCCTTGCTCTACCAGCACGTCTTCTGGTTCTTCGGCCACCCCGAAGTCTACATCATCTTCATCCCGGCGCTCGGTTTCGTCTCCGCGATCATCGTCGCCTTCGCGCGCCGGAAAATCTTCGGTTACACGGCGATGGTCTTGGCGCTCATCGCCACCGCGTTCCTCGGCTTCGGCCTCTGGGTGCACCACATGTTCGCGACGCCGCTGCCGCAACTGGGGCAGAGCTTCTTCACCGGCGCTTCGATGATGATCGCCATCCCGTCGGGCGTGCAAATCTTCTGCTGGCTGGCGACGCTGTGGGGCGGGAAGTTGCGACTCAAGACGCCGCTCCTCTTTGTGCTCGGCTTCGTCGCCATCTTCGTGCTCGGCGGGCTGACGGGCGTGATGCTCGCCTCCGTGCCGCTCGATCTGCAAATCCACGACACGTACTTCGTCGTCGCGCACCTGCACTACGTCCTGATCGGCGGCGCGGTCTTCCCCCTCTTCGGCGCGTTCTACTACTGGATGCCGAAGTTCACCGGGCGCATGCTGAGCGAGCGCGCCGGGCGCTGGAACTTCTGGCTAATGTTCGTCGGCTTCAACCTCGTCTTCTTCCCGATGCACCAACTCGGCCTCAAAGGCATGACGCGCCGCATCTACACCTACCTGCCGCAGACGGGTTGGGGCGACTTGAACCTGACGGCCTCGGTCGGCGCGCTCGTCCTGACGGCGGGCGTCGCGGTCTTCATCTTCAACTTCCTCTGGGCGCGCAGGCGCGGCGAGGTCGCGGGCGACAACCCTTGGCACGCCGACGGCCTCGAATGGGCGACCACGTCGCCGCCGCCCGATTACAACTTCGCTTACCTGCCCGTCGTGCAGGGGCGCTACGCCTTGTGGGAGGCGAAGGAGGACGCGCCCGTCGTCGTCGGTCTCAAGACCGACTGCCGCGAAGTGCTGGTGACGACGGTGCTCGACGCCGAGCCGGGTCACGTCTACCAACTGCCCGGCCCTTCGATCTGGCCGTTCGCGCTCGCGCTCGCGACGGCAGTCGCGTTCACCTTCGGCATCTTCACGCCCTACGCGTTCGCCGTCGGCGCGGTCTGCGCCTTCGCGGCTTTTGCGGGCTGGTTCTTCTCAAACCCGAACTCGGAGAACGCCGAGGCGAAGGCGGCGACGCCGAAGGAGACGACGACAAAGCGCGAGCGCACCGGGCGAATAGCTGTGGAGGGCGAGGCATGAGCGCGCCGCGCAACGTGATTGACGTGTCCGACATGCCGCACCACACGTTCGACGTGGGCGAGCCGGTCTGGTGGGGCAACTGGGGTCTGCTCGCCATCGAGACGACAATGTTCGGCATCCTCGTCGCCACCTATTTTTATCTGCGGCAGAATTATCAGTTGTGGCCGCCGCCCCTGACCTCCTCGCCGCAGCCATTCGACTCGCTGCCCGACCTGACGGCGGCGACCGCGAACGTCTTCGTGCTCCTCCTCAGTTGCGTGCCGATGATCTTGGCCGACAGAGCGGCGCGACGGGGCGACCGGCGCACGGTACAGATCGCGCTCGTGCTCTGTCTCGCGTTCGGCGTGGCGGCGATGGTATTGCGCGGTTATGAATTCCGCGCGGTGAAGTTCCGCTGGGACGCGAACGCCTACGGCTCAATCGTCTGGTTCACGCTGGGGATGCACGCGGCGCACCTGCTGACGGTGACGCTCGAAGCGTTCCTGCTGACGCTGTGGGTCTTCCTGCGCAAGTTCGACATGAAGCACCGCGTGGACATCACGGTCGTCGCGGTCTACTGGTACTGGGTGGCGGCCGTCTGGCTGCCGCTCTACGCGATGCTCTACTTCGTCCCGCGCTTTGGTTAAGTCAGGAGGCGAGCGGAAGGGAAGTGGCTGAAGCCGACCGGACATTCATGTGCTGGCGCGAGGTGCTCGCACTGTGGGCGGGCGTGCTCATTGCGCCCGCGGCGTGGGTCTTGCAGATGCAGGCCGGGTACATGCTCGTGCAGCCCGCGTGCATGTCCGGGCGCAACACGTCGCTGCATCTGGTGACCTTCGCCGCGCTCGTCATCGCCGCGCTCGGCGGCCTCATCGCGTGGCGCAGCTGGCAGCGGGCGGGCGCGCACTGGCCCGACGAGGCGGGCGGCCCTCGCCCGCGCAGCCGCTTCATGGGCATGTTGGGCCTGCTCCTGAGCGCGATGTTCTTCCTCGTCATCGTCGCGCAGGGCATCGGCAGTTTCGTCCTGCACCCCTGCCAGCCGTGAGGCGGGCGGACAGGAATAAAAACTTGAACCACGAAAGCACACGAAACCACACGAAGAAAAGGACACGGAGTTTAGTGCTCCTGTTTAGTGTGGTTTCGTGTGCTTTCGTGGTTAATCATTTCCGGCTTGTACAACCGCAGCTTACAAGGCGGGCACTACGTTGCGCCCGCCTGCCTCTCTCGCTTCTGCTATTGATGAGCTATGCGCCGCCCGCGCTCGCGCACAACGGCAAGCCGCAAACGTGGCACGACCTTGTGCAGATGTGGAGCTTCGAGCCGGGCGTGGTCGTCGCGCTCGCGCTCTCCGGCGGGCTGTACTGGCTCGGCGTGCGGCGCATGTGGCGCGAGGCGACGGGCGCGCACGAACAGCGCGGCGGCGTCCGCGCCTGGGAGGCGTGGTGTTATGCGGGCGGATGGCTGGCCCTCTTTGTCGCGCTCGTCTCGCCGCTGCACCCGTGGGGGCGCGTGCTCTTTTCGGCGCACATGACGCAGCACGAGGTCATGATGCTCGTGGCCACGCCGCTGCTCGTGCTGGGCCGCCCGCTCGCGCCGTTCATGCGCGCGCTGCCGCTTAGGTGGGCGCGCGCCGCCGGGCGCTTGACCAGGGCGGCGTGGTGGCAGCGCGTGTGGCGCGCGCTCACCAACCCGTTCGTCGCGTGGGCGATGCATGCCGTCGCGCTGTGGGTGTGGCACGTGCCCTTCCTCTTCCAGGCCGTCATCGAGCACGAGTGGGTGCACACGCTGCAACACCTGAGCTTCTTCCTGTCGGCGCTCCTCTTCTGGTGGGCGCTCGTTCACGGGCGGCAGGGCGCTTTGGGCTACGGCGCGGGCGTGCTCTACATGTTCACGACGGCGCTCCACAGCGGGCTGCTCGGCGCGCTCATCACGTTCGCCGCAGGCGTGTGGTATCCCGCTTACGCGCACACGACGCAGACGTGGGGCTTGACGCCGCTCGAAGATCAGCAACTCGGCGGCCTCATCATGTGGATACCGGCGGGCCTCGTCTACGTCGTCGCCGGCCTCGCGCTCTTCGCCGGGTGGCTGCGCGCGTCGGAGGCGCGCGTCGCGCGCCGCGAACAGCGACAAGCGTTGCAGAAGAGTTGAACGGGCGGAAGGTTGCGGCGCGATGCCATACGACGAGCAAGGCTCATTACAGATCGAGCAGGACTTAGCCTACCAGCGCCGCGCGTGGCAGAGGCAGCGCGTCATCTGGGTGCTCTTGACGTTGCTGCTCGTGGCGGCCGTCGTGGGGCTGTTCGGGCCCGGTCTGCTCGGCGACGCGCGCGCGGGCGACGAGTCCGCGCCGCTCTGGCTTGAGTACCCGCGCTTCGCGCACGCCCTCGCAGAGTCGGACACGTTACGCTTTCACGTCGCCCTGGCGGCCGTCAACGCCGGGCAGGTGCGGCTGTGGGTGAGCCGCGCGTTCCTTGAGCGCGTCGCGGTGCGCCGCATCGAGCCGGAGCCGGAAGCAGTCGAGGCGGCGGGCGACCGTTACACTTACGTCTTCCGCGCGCCCGCCTTGACCGCGCCCACGGACATATTCTTCCACGTCGAGCCGCACAGCTTCGGCCGGCTCAAGGGTCGCGCCGGTCTTGACGGCGGCGCGGAGTTCGACTTCAACCAGTACGTCTATCCGTGAAGGCGCGCAGACGTGCGCGGCGTCGTGAGGGGAGGGTTTCTGATGGAGCCAGTGCTGCGGGCCGCGTTCATCTTTTTCCTGCTGACCGGCCTCTTCCGCATCGCCGGGCGTAGCTCGATGAACGAGATGTCGAGCTTCGAGTTGGTGCTGATGCTCGTCGTCGGCGAGGCGATGGGGCAGGCCATACTCGGCAAGGACTTCTCGCTCACCAACGCCGCGATAGTCGCCACCACGCTTATTATGCTCAACGTCGGCGTGTCGCTGCTCAAGCACCACTCGCACCGCGCCAAGCTCATCTTCCACGGCGCGCCGCTCGTCATCGTCGAGCACGGGCGGCCGCTGAAGGAGCTGATGGACAAGGTGCGCGTCGGCGAGCACGAGGTGCTGGAGGCGGCGCGCGAGCTGCAAGGCTTGGAGCGCATGGAGCAGATCAAGTACGCGGTCATCGAGTCGAGCGGCATCATCTCGATTGTCCCGCGCGACGAGGACAAGTGAGGCGCGCGCCGGCACGCTTAGCTAGACCACGGCGCGCGGCCGTGCGCGGCGCGCTCGTCGCCCTGCTGCTCGCCTGCGCGGCGTGCGGCACGCAGTCGCCGGCCGAGCAGTTGCAGACCGAGTTGCGCACGGTCGCGTCCTGGGCGGCGACGGCGCAGAAGGTCTGCGCAGACCGGCAGGCGGGACGCGTGCCGGCGGGCTACGCGCTGAAGGCGCTCGCGGCGGCGCAAGACGAGTTGCAGACGGAAGACGAGACGCTGGCGCAAAACTCGAACACGCCCACCGAGCAACGGGCGACGGCGCGGGCGCAGGTCGCGCAAGTCAAACAGGCGGTCGCGGAGGCGCACGACGCAATCGCCCGCGCTGACGGCGGCGCGCTGGCCGCGGCGCTCAAACGACTGACGGACGCGGCCGCGGCGCTCAGGCCGGAGGCGCGGGGCACGCCGTGAAGAAAATCTTCGAGATGGCGCTCGGCATCGTGACGAGCATCGGCGGCTTCCTGGAGATCGGCTCGATCACGACCGCCGCGCAGGCCGGCGCGCTCTTCGGCTTCCAACTGACGTGGGCCATTCTCCTGGGCGGCCTCTGCGTGATCTTTCTGGTCGAACAGTCGGGGCGGCTCGCGGCGGTGAGCCGGCGCACGATCCCCGACGCCATCCGCGAGCGGTTCGGCTTTGACTACTACGCGCTGCTGCTCGTCGTGCTCGCCCTCGTCATCCTGCTCGTGCTCGGCGCGGAGTTGGGCGGCGTCTGCGTCGCGCTTGAATTCGTCACCGGCGTCGGCTACCGCTGGTGGGCCGTGCCGGTCGCGTTCGTGATGTGGCTGATCATCTGGAAGGGCACGTTCAGCGTCATCGAGCAGGGCGTGTCGGCGCTCGGTCTGGTCACGCTCTGCTTCATCGCGGGCGCGTGGGCGCTGCACCCGCACTGGCCCGCGGTGGCGGCGGGCGCGCTGCCGACCTTGCCAACGCACGACCGCGCGCGCTACTGGTTCATCGCCGTCAGCATCCTCGGCGCGTCCATCACGCCCTACCTGATGTTCTTCTACTCGTCGGGTGCGGTTGAGGACAAGTGGGACGAGAGCTACCTGGGCGTGAACCGCATCATCGCGGCGGGCGGGATGAGCTTCGGCACGTTCATCTCCGTCGCCGTGCTCGTCATCGCCGGCGTAGTCTTCCTGCCGCGCGGCATACAGGTCGAGCACTACTCGCAGCTCGCGCTCCTCCTGACGGACGTGTTCGGGCGTTGGGGCTTCCGCCTGGTCGCGGCGTCACTCGGCATCGCCTGCCTCGGCGCGGCGCTTGAGATCACACTTGAGATCGCCTACATGATCGCGCAGGGGTTCGGCTGGAACTGGAGCAAGAACCAGCGGCCTAAAGACGAGGCGCGCTACAGCCTGACTTACACCGTCGTCGTCATCCTCGGCGCGCTGCTGGTTACGACCGGCGTCGATCCGCTGAAGCTGACGATCTTCTCGATGGCTTTGACGGCGGCGACACTGCCCGTTGCCATCGTGCCGTTCCTGCTCCTGATGAACGACGAGCACTACGTCGGCGAGCACGGCAACGGCTGGCTGAGCAACGCCGTCGTGCTGCTCATCATCGGGCTGGCGTTCGTGCTCGCGTTGGTGACGATCCCGCTTGAGATCGTCGGAGGCAGCTAGCGATGGACTTGATCCGCGACTGTCTGGACAAACAACTGCTCGACCGCAACGGGCACAAGATGGGGCGCGTGGACGGTCTCATCATGGAGCTTACGGGCGACGGCGAGCAGCCCCGCGTCACGTTCGTCGAAGTTGGCGCGGTCACGCAGGCGACGCGTCTGCACCCGCGCCTCGGCCGCCTCGTCGCCGCGCTCGCGCGCAGATGGGGGCGCGCTGAGAGCGATCCTTACCGCATCCCGTGGGCGCGCGTCGTGCCGACGGGCGACGACGTGACCGTCGGGCTGTTGGCCGAAGAGACGCCCGCGCTCGCGTGGGAGCGTTGGCTGCGCGCGCACGTCATCGGGCGCATTCCGGGGGCATGAGTGTGGTGAGTCAGGAAGTACACGTCGAGCTGCTCTTGAACCGGCGCGTCTACGCGCTGAACGGCCGCGCGGTTGGCCGGCTCGAAGAGATACAGGCGGAACTGCGCGCGGGCGAGTGCTTCGTGACCGAGTATCACGTGGGCGCATACGCGCTCGTTGAGCGGCTGGCGGCGTGGCCCGTCGGGCGCGAGTTGCTGCGGCTGTTCGGCGCGACGCGGCGGGGCGTCGGCTACCGCGTGCCCTGGGACAAGCTGGACTTGCGCGACCCCACGCGCCCGCGCCTGCGCTGCGAGGTCGGCGAGCTAGCGCCGCTTGAGGAAGAGGGCTAGCGGTCGAATGAGGGTTTTTCTCTGTGCCCTCTGTGCCTCTGTGTTTAAATCGTCCCTCCGTAAGCATGCCCGCTCCGACTAAACCGATGGCCGCACGAAACCGGCAACAACTTACACGACGCGGTCTCTGGCTCGCCCCGTTGCTGCTCCTCACGGCCTGCGCCGCACGCCACACCGGCCCGCTCGCCTACGTCACCAACGAGCGCGACGGCACGCTCACCGTCATTGACACGACGACGGACGAGGTCGTCTCTACCATCAAGGTTGGCGCACGCCCGCGCGGCATACACGTCGGCGCGGACAAACGCACGGTCTGGGTCGCGCTCAGCTACCCGTCGAACCACAAGGAGGGCGAAGACAAGATCGCCGTCGTTGACGCGGCGAGCGGGCGCGTCGAGACGAAGTACGACGCGGGCACAGACCCCGAACAGTTCGTGCTGAACGCGGACGGCACGAAGCTCTACATCGCCAACGAGGACGCGGGCACTTGCTCCGTCACCGACCTGAAGACCAACCGCGTCGTCGCCACCATGCTCGTCGGGCTTGAGCCGGAGGGCGTCGCGCTCAGCCCCGACGGGCGCTGGGTCTATGTCACGTCCGAGAGCAGCAGCACCGTCTCCGTCATAGACACGGCGCGCGATCAGGTCTTAAAAACTTTCCTCGTCGGCGCGCGCCCGCGCGAGGCCGCGTTCGCGGCGGACGGCGCGCGCGCCTACGTCACGGCCGAGAACGGCGACACCGTCTCGGTTGTGGACACGAAAGACCACACGGTCACGGACACGATCCGGCTGCCGCGCGGCGAGGGCGCTGAGCAGTTGAAGCCCAAGGGCGTCGTCGTCGCGCCCGACGGCGGCCGCGTCTACGTGGCGACGGGGCGCGGCAACAGCGTCGCCGTCATAGACGCCGCCAGCCGGCAACTGCTCGCGCTCATCCCCACGGGGCAGCGCCCCTGGGGCATCGCCCTCACGCCCGACGGGCGCAAGCTCTACACCGCGAACGGCGTCTCGAACGACGTATCCGTGATCGACACGGCGACCAACCGCGTCGTCAAGACCATCAAAGCCGGCGACGGCCCCTGGGGCATCGCCATCAAGCCGTGAGCGGACGCGTAGGTGAAACAGAAAATATGAACCACGAAAGCACACGAACACACACGAATTCAAGCCACACGAATCAAGCCACACGAATTATCATTGCCTGCTTCGTGTTGCTTCGTGTGCTTTCGTGGTTACTGTCTTTCCCGCTATCCCAGAACTAAACCGTGACTGAAGCCTGACCGCTTACAACTTTGAAATCTCAAATCTCAAAGCTCAAATTGCCCGCGCTGCGGCCCGCGCTCGCGCTTTGCCTGTGCGCCGCCGCCGTCTCCGCCGCCGCGCAGGGTACGCGGCTGACCGGCGTCGTGCTGGATCAGGCGGGTGGGACGGTTGCGGGCGCGCAGGTCTCGCTGCGCGTTGATACCGCGCGCGTCGCGGAGACGACGACGGACGCGGCCGGGCGCTTCTCGTTCGCCGACGTGCCGGCGCGCGGCGGCGTGGTCGTCGTGCGGGCGCACGGGTTCGCGGCGGTCGAGCACGTCTTGCGCGCGGAAGATTTGTCGGCCGCGCCGCTCGAAATCAGGCTCGCGCCCGCAGCCCTCGCCGAGGCGGTCACGGTCACGGCCGCGCGCGTCGAGACGCGCCTCGGCGAGACGGCGGCGAGCGTCGCGGTGCTCGCGCGCGCGGAGTTGACCGCGACCGCCGCCGCAACGCTCGACGACACGCTCCGACAGGTTGCGGGCTTCAGCCTCTTCCGCCGCGCGGGCAGCCGCACGGCGAACCCGACGACGCAAGGCGTCTCTCTGCGCGGCGTCGGCGCGAGCGGCGCGAGCCGCGCCGTGGTGCTGGCGGACGGCGTGCCGCTCAATGATCCGTTCGGCGGCTGGGTCTATTGGGGGCGCGTGCCGCGCGAGTCGGTCGCGGGCGTCGAAGTCCTGCGCGGCGGCGCGAGCGCGCTCTACGGCGGCGGCGCGCTCGGCGGCGTCGTCCAGTTGCGCACGCGCACGGCCCAAGCGCCCGCCGTCTCGCTCGCGCTCGCTTACGGCAACCAGCAGACGCCCGATGCTTCGCTCTTCGTCGGCGGCACGCGCGGGCGCTGGGGCGCGCGCCTCGGCGCGGAGTTGTTCAAGACCGACGGCTACGTGCTCGTTGACGAGCGCGAGCGCGGGTTGGTGGACACGCCCGCGGGCGCGCGCCACGCGACGATTGATCTGACGCTTGAGCGAAAGTTCGACGACTCGTCGCGTCTGTTCGTGCGCGGCGCGCTGTTCGGCGAGGCGCGCGCGAACGGCACGCCGTTGCAGATCAACCGCACGCACATACACAGCCTGAGCGCGGGCGGCGACTGGTCTGCGAACGGTCTCGGCGCGCTGACCGTCCGCGCTTACGGCGGCGCGCAGGTCTTCGATCAGAACTTCACGGCCGTGGCCGCCGACCGCGACAGCGAGACGTTGACGCGTGTGCAACGCTCGCCCGCGCAAGTCTTCGGCGTGAGCGCCCAGTGGTCGCGCGCGTTCGGCGCGCGGCAGACCTTGGTGGCCGGTTTCGAAGGGCGCGCGGTGCGCGGCGCGAGCGACGAGACGGTTTACACGCAGGGCCGCCCCGCGTCGCTCGTCGGCGCGGGCGGGCGCGAGCGCACCGCCGGTCTCTACGTCGAAGACATCTGGCGCGCAAACTCTCGCCTCTTCGTCACGGGCGGCGCGCGCGTGGACAACTGGCGCAACTACGCCGCGGCGAGCGTCACGCAGCCCGTGCGGCCGCCCGCGGCGACGCAGGTCACACGCTTCCCCGACCGCGGCGAGACGGCCTTCAGCCCGCGCCTCTCCGCGCTCTTCAAAGCGTCCGCGCGCGTCTCGCTCAGCGCCGCTGGCTACCGCGCCTTCCGGCAGCCGACGCTCAACGAGTTGTACCGCACGTTCCGCGTCGGCGACGTGCTGACGCGCGCGAACGAGAACCTGCGCGCCGAGCGCCTGACGGGCGGCGAAGCGGGCGCGAGCTTCAACGCACCGCGCGAACGCCTGACCGCGCGCGCGACGTTCTTCTGGACTGAGATCACGCGCCCGGTCGCCAACGTCACGCTCGGCGTGACGCCGACTTTGATCACGCGGCAGCGACAGAACCTGGGGCGCACGCGCGCGCGCGGGCTGGAGTTGGAGGCGGACGCGCGGCTCAACAACCGCTGGACTTTGACGGGCGGCTACCTGTTGGCGGATTCGACGGTCACGCGCTTTCCGGCGAACGTCGCGCTCGAAGGCTTGCGCGTGCCGCAGGTGGCGCGCGAGCAGTTCACGTTCCAGGCGCGTTACACGAACCCCGCGCGCCTGACGGTCGGCGTGCAGGGGCGTGCGAGCGGCGCGCAGTTCGACGACGACCAGAATCGTTTCAGGCTTGCGCCCTACTTCACGCTCGACGCGCTCGTCGCGCGCCCGCTCGCGCGCGGCCTCACCGTCTTCGCCGCCGCCGAGAACCTGTTCAATCAGCGTTACGAGACGGGGCGCACGCCGGTGCGCACGCTCGGCCCGCCGCTCCTCGTCCGCATCGGCCTCAGACTGCAACGCGGCCCGCAGTGAGCGCGCTCTTGCTCACTCACGTTTATATTTCGCTTCGGCGTGGGATTTAGAGCAGCTTTCGGTTGAGTATACCTATGAGCGCTGCTGCCGGGAGCGCGGGCGTCCCGCCCGCCGTGAGCGCGAAAGCGCGAAGAAGCGGCCGCGCTGTCACTCAAGCTGGAAGGAGAACTAATCTGTTTAGCGTGCTGGCAGCACGCTAGGCGGGCGCGCGCTCCCGCGCTCCCAGCGGCAGGCAGCTTTGGTAAACTCGGCAGCAAGCCGCTCTAGACTAACGGCGCCGGCCCGTGCGCGGCGCGTTGGGGCTGGCGTAGAGGGCGATGACGCGCTCGATGGCGCGGCGGCAGACGGCGCAGAAGTGCTCGGTGCGCGAGAACATGATGCAGTCGAGTTGCGGGCGATAGTAGCCGCGCGCCTCGTAGATCGCGCCCTCGAACGCGCCCACGCGGTCGGCGTAAGGCTCGCGCGCGAACATCCCCTGTTCGTGCCGCAACTCCTCGCGGAAGAGGGCTTCCATCTCCTGCTCCGGGCGCTTCTCCTTGCGCAGACGCCCGCGCCGCTGCTGCACGTCGCGCGAGTACTGCTCGAACGCCCCCTTGTTCCACGGCGTCGGGAGCGGCGTGTCGGGCGCGACCAAATCCTTCCACTTCAAGTGCGCCGGATCGAGCAGCGCCGTCGCGTTCGGCTCCCACGGCTCGACGCGCTCGGTCGCGGGCGCGTAGGCGACCGCAGACGTGTAGTACTCGTCCGCCAGCCCCGCGAAGTGGTGGCCGAACTCGTGGACGAAGACGTAGTTGGCGAACGCGTTGTCCACGGCGACCGTGCTGTAGAGGTTGAAGATGCCGCCGCCGCCGTAGGTGCGATTGTTCGCCAGTATCTCGATGAACTCGTAGGGCGCAAACTCAGCCACCCGGCGCAGCGCCGCGTTGTCGAACGTCAGGATGTAGCGTTCCGAGCCGAACGCGTCGTAGGTCGCGCCGACGGGCGAGGCGCGATAGATGCCGGTCGAGGGGCGCGAGATACCCGACTCGGCGGCGGGCGGGCACAAGCCCCACACGTTGAAGTCACGGCGGTGCTCCTTGAACGGCGAGGTCGAGAACAGAACTTCCGTCAGCCGCTCGGCGTCGCGTCTGAACTTGGGCAACTCCGCGGCCGTGTAGCCGTCGCCCAGGAGCAGCAGATCAACCTTCGTCGCCGGGTCGCCGCTGCGCTGGATCGTGATGAGCGGCGCGGGCGCGGCCGGGTGCGCCTCGTCAACGAACATGTCTTTCGGATCAATGTTTGTCGTCCACATCTCGCGCCAGTTGTTCTGCGCGTCGCGCTTCTTCAAGACGACGCGCACCGGCGACGCGGGGGCGGGGAAGCGCAGCGACTCCTCAAAGGTACGCAGCGTCGTCTTCGCCTCGTCCGTCGTCTCCCACTCGCCATAGACGGAGGCAAACCCGCGCGAGTAGAGCAGCCGGTCGCCCTTCTGCTCGCGCACCTCGAACAGGTACTTGCCCAGGTTGGTCTCGTCCACCGCCTTGCGCGGATCGCCCGGCCACGCGAGCGGCTCGACGAGCACACGCTTGACGCTGAACAATTCCCTCGTCGCGTCGCCCGTGTGGTAGTAGTCCAGCCGCATCGTCGGCGTCGCGCGGACGACAAACGGCAGCAGCAACATGAGCGTCAGCCCGCCCAGCACATTTTTCGTCATGCGCCGATTGTACCCGCACTCGCCCACGCTTAACCAGACACGCCCACTGCCGGGAGCGCGGGCGTCCCGCCCGCCTTGAGCGCGATAGCGCGAACCAATGGCCGCGCTTTCACTCAAGCTTGATTGCGTGCCGAGACTTTGAAGCGTGCTTTAGCACGCTTTGGCGGGCGGGACGCCCGCGCTCCCGGCAAAGCGCGGTGTGGTAAATCCATGTATGAGCTGCTGCCGGCGGGCGCGACAGGAGCGGGGGCGCTGTTGTATGGTTGGCGCATGCGCCAAGCCTCTGTGCCCGACCTGCATGCGATAGCGCGGCAGACGTTGATCGAAGCCGGCTTCGACCCCGACTTCCCGCCCGCCATCGCGCAGGAGTTGGCGGCCATTGACAGGCAGCACCCGCCGGCCGACAACTCCGTCCGCGACGCGCGCTCGCTGTTGTGGTCGTCCGTTGATAACAGCGAGTCGCGCGATCTCGATCAGGTCGAGTACGCCGAGCGGTTGCCGGGCGGCGACATACGCCTGCTCATCGGCATCGCGGACGTGGACGAGTTCGTGCCCAAAGGCTCGGCCACGGACGAGCACGCGCGCGCCAACACGGTCTCGGTCTACACGCCGGGCACAGTTTTCCCCATGCTGCCCGAACGTCTTTCGACCGGCGTCACTTCGCTGCTCGAAGGCGACGACAAACTCGCGGTCGTCGTCGCTCTCGTCGTCAACGCGGACGGCGCGGTCACGGCGTCGGACGTTTACCGCGCGCTCGTGCGCAACCGTGCGCAGTTGGTCTACGAGCCGGTCGGGGCGTGGCTCGAAGGGCGCGCGCCCGCGCCGCCGCAGGTGGCGGGCGACGAGGAGTTGAGCGCGCAGCTACGCTTGCAGGAGGAGGCGACGGCGCGGCTGTCTGCGCTCAGGCGGCGCAACGGCGCGCTCAACCTTGAGCTTGAGACGCCCGCGCCGGTCGTCGCAGGCGGCAAGGTCGTGGGCCTGGCCGCGCAGGAGCACAACCGCGCGCGCGACATCATCGAGAGCTTCATGGTCGCGGCGAACACGGCAATGGCGAAGCTGCTGGAAGCGCGCGGCGTGCCGTCGCTGCGCCGCGTCGTGCATAAGCCGGAGCAGTGGCCGCGGATGGTCGAGCTCGCGGAGAGCTTGAACGATCAACTGCCGGCCGAGCCGTCTTCGCGGGCACTCGCCGACTTCCTCGCGCGGCGCAAGGTGGCCGACCCGGCGCACTACCGCGAGCTTTCGCTCGCCGTGCTGAAGCTGTTAGGCGCGGGCGAGTACATGGTCGAAGCGCCGGGCGTGGATCAGGAGGGGCACTTCGGGCTGGGCGTCGGCGACTACACGCACTCGACCGCGCCGAACCGCCGCTACCCCGATCTCGTCACGCAGCGTTGTCTCAAATCAGTCATTGCCGGCGCAGCGCCGCCGTACACGACGGACGAACTCTACGAACTGGCCGCGCACTGCAACCGGATGGAGAGCGCGGCGCGCAAGATCGAGCGGCGCATGCGCAAGGTGGCCGCGGCCGCCTTGTTGAGCGACCGCGTGGGCGAAGTCTTCACGGGGTTGGTGACGGGCGTGAAGGACAAGGGGACGTTCGTGCGCCTGCTCGCGCCGCCGGCCGACGGGCGGGTGGTCAAAGGCGAGCGGGGCCTAAACGTCGGCGACCGCGTGCGCGTGCGCCTGCTGGCGACCGACGTGGCGCGTGGCTACATAGATTTCGCACGCGCTTCGTAATTCGTCCGACCGGAGTGCGTCTCATCTCGCCTTGTCTGAAGCGCGGGCAGCGTCTTCGGCGATCAGGTGCGTGACGACGGGCGGCGCAGCGCCGAGGTGGAACGAGCGCACGCGCTCCTGCACGGCGCGATCCTCTATCGTCACGCGCGCGTGCGGGCGCATGTGCTCGGCCCAGGATTCGACCAGAAAAGTTTCGAGGTAGCGGCCCGGTTGCGCCGGGTCTGCGAACAAGCCCCAGCGCACGGCCCCGTCGCGACGCAGAATCCGCTCCATGTCCTGCATCGCCCGCGCGAACTCGGCCGCCCGCGCCGGCCGGCAGGGCGAGCAGAAAGCTCGGCGCGGTCTCCGCCGTCTGCATCAGCGTGACCATGAGCGGCGTCGGCGCGAGCGTCGTCATCAGCCACTCGCCGCCGACGTTGTGCATCCACGTCCCGACGTTCGACGCGACGGCCGCGAGCCAAAGCGCGCGAAAGAGCGCGAGCCGCAACGGACTCCACGGGGACAACGTTTCTTTACTCAGCGCAGACTCAGACGACCCACGTTCGCACGAAACTTCAGGCCACGGGCGGACGACGGCCGCGCCTCGCTCGGCGGCGTCCGGCCCTCTGACGGTCATTTGGTCGTGTCGCGTGCAAGGGGCGCACCCACGCGCCGCGCGGTCAAGGCGGGCGAAAAAATTTGTGTGCGCCGCGTGGGTTTCGCCGGGCGGCCGTCGTCTTAATAGGTGAGTGCCGCCTTGCCGGATGACGCGAGGCGCGCGGCAGGCAATAATCGGTCGGGTTGAGTAACACCAAACGCGCGGGTTTTAGCCGGAATTGTCGCAGCCACTGGAAATCAGCGCCGCCGCGGAGAGCCACGAGGAGGTCTTCCTCGCGCGCTACGAGCGTCTGCGCGCGTGGGCCTTGCAACTGACCGCGGGCGACCAGGCGCGCGCCGAAGACCTGGTGCAGGACGCATTCATCCATTTCACGCTGGCGCGGCCCGCTCTGACGCAGGTGCAGAACCTCGACGGCTACCTGTATAGCGTGCTGCGCAACCTGAACGTGTCGCACCTGCGCCGGCAGCAGCGCCTACAAAGCCGCACGCTCTCGGTCGTGGAGTACGACTCAGCGGAGGTCAGTCTGTGCGCGACAGACCCGCGCGATCTGATCCGTGTGCAGGACGAGTTGCGCGCGTGCTGCCGTTACGCCTGCGTGCGCAAGGAGTCGGCGAAGGCGGGCAGCGTCCTCATCCTGCGCTTCCTGCACGGCTACTACCCGCGCGAGATCGCGGCCGTGATGCGGGCGACGCGCGCCGCCGTCGAAGAACGCCTACGCGTCGCGCGCAGCGAAGCGCGGCAATACCTGAAAGACCCCGCGTCGCTGCGGTTCATTCGAGAAGATAAGGCACAGCCACAGCCGCACGCGGCCGCGCGCACGGGCGGCGTGCTGACGACGGACGAACTGCTGCGCGAGTTGCGCGACACGGTCTGGCAGTCGCGGCGGGGCAACTGTCTGCCGGACACACTTCTCGACAGTCTCTACGGCGGCGCTGCGCGAGCGGCGCTAGAGACCGTGCCGCTCGCGCATGCGGTCAGTTGCCCGCGCTGCCTCGACGAGATCAACCGGCGGCTGGGGCTTGCGCCGCTCGCCGAACGCTACCCGACCGACACGCTGGCGAAGGAGGCATGCCCGAAAGAAAGGGATGACGATGCGGACGACGACGACGGCGCGGGTGGCGATATGACAGGTGCGGACGCGGCAGAGTTTTACCGGCGGAGCAGGCGGCGCGCGCGCGCCGTCTTCGAGCACCGCCCGGCGGAGCTTGGCATCTCGCTGAACGGGCAGTTGGTGGCCGCGCAGAAGATCGGCGCAGCGGTCAACGAGCAGACGCTGAACGTCGGGCCGGGCGAGCCGGTCGAGTTCATCGAGGTGGTCAGCGAGCAGGAAGTGCGCCTGCTGTTCCTCGATCTCAGTCAGCGCGCGGCCGGCGAGCAGCAATGGCTGACGCGCGTCGAGTTGAGCGACGAGCGGACGCTTGAGGCGACCGTCAACTTCGCCGGCCCCGCGCCCGTCGTGCAGGTCATCTACCGCGACCCGCTGCTCGCCCCAGAGGCGGCGGCGCACACAAATTCGGTCGCGGAGGGCGTGCCGCTCCGCGAGGTTACAACCAAGGCGGCGGCAGAGGACGAGCAGACCACGGACGCGCGTCCGCGGACAGGCGCGCGTGCGCGGCGTTGGGCGCGAGGCGTCTCTGCGACTTTAGGTCGGCTATGGCGCTCGTTCATGAGCCGGGGATTCTTTATGCGCCCCGGCACGCTGGCGGCGGCGCTGTCGCTCGTCCTGATCGCCGTGCTCCTGTTCGTGCGCCTGCACGTGCCCACCGTGTCCGCCGCCGAACTCATCCATCGTTCCATCAACCGCGAGCAGGCGGTCGCCGCCGACGCGTCGCTCGTCGTGCACCGCACGCTCTACTTCGAGGAGCGGCAGGCGGGCCGCGGCGACGTGCTCGCGCGCCGCCGGATCGAGACCTGGCAGAGCGCGGCGCGCGGCGTCCGTGCGCGCAGGGTTTTTGACGAGCACGACAACCTCGTCGCGGGCGCGTGGCTGAAGCCGGACGGCGCGGGCACGCTCTACCGGCGCGGGGCGGCGGCCGAGGCGCGGGGCGCACAGAGTCTCGCCGCGCCGCAGACGCTCGACGGCGACGCCTGGCTCATCGATCTCTCGGCGACGGACTTCGCGGCGCTCGTCGGCGACTTGGCGCGCGTGCGCGTCGCGGAGACAGGCGGCGCTTACGTGCTCGACTACGAGCGCGCAGGGGCGGAGGCGGGTCTCGTCCGCGCCGCGCTGCGTCTGCACAGCGCCGACCTGCGCGCCTTTGACGAGACGCTCGTCGTGCGCCGCGCGGGCGAGACGCGCGAATACCATCTTGCCGAGAGCGCCTACGAGCGTGTGCCGGCCGCGCAGGTCGCGCCCGCCGTCTTCCAGCCCGACGCGGTGTTGACGACGCCGGCCGCTGAGTTGAAAGAGGCAGGGAAGGGCGGCGCGCGCGTCGAGAATACGCCCGCCGTTGACGGGGCCGCCGGACACAAAGAGCCGTCCGTCGCGTCGGCGGAACTCGAAGTCGAGGTCGCGTATCTGCTCAACCAGATCAAGGCTGATCTGGGCGAGCAGGTGAGCTTGCGGCGGACGGCCGCGGGCGCTCTGCGCGTCGAGGCGCTGGTCGAGTCGGCGGCGCGCAAGGAGGAGGTGCTGCGCGCGCTCCGCCCGGTCGGTGACAACCCGGCGGTCGTCGTTGACGTGAAGACGGTCGCGGAAGCGGTGCAGCGGCGCGCACAGGAGAATGGGCCGGGGCAGGAGGTAACGCGCGAGGTCGAAGTACAAACGGGGCGCGTCCCGGCGGACGGAGAGTTGCGCCGCTACTTCGGCGCGCGGCTCGTCGGCGACGAGCGCATCGCCGAAGAGAGCCGGCAGTTCGCCGCGCGCGCGATGACGCACTCGCGCCAGGCCCTGCTGCACGCCTCGGCGTTGAAACAACTGACCGGCAGGTTCTCGCCCGCGGAAACGGCCGCGCTCACGCCGGAGGCGCGGCGCAAGTGGCTCGCGCTGCTCGCCGGGCACGCGCGCGCCGTCGAGCGCGAAGTCGCGGCGTTGCGCGCGGAGTTGGGCGCGGTCTTCGCGCCGAGCGGCGCAGGCGTCGGCAGCGTGGCGCAAGAGAGCGTCAGCGCGGCGAATCTGGCGCAGGCGGCCGAGCGGCTGCTGCAACTCAGCTACGCGCACGACGAGGCTGTGCGCTCGGCCTTCACGCTCGCCGCGGAGCAGGGGACGACGGCGCGCATCAAGTCGGCGCAGTTCTGGCGCTCGCTGCGCACGGCCGAAGCACTGGCGGCGGGGCTTCAAGGGATCGCGCAAGACTGAAGCGGTTTGAAAAGCTCTGGCGCGGCGCACATCCTCTGCGGTCTGCTTAGCGTTCTTTGCGGTTAAGAATTCTTAACCGCAAAGAACGCGAAACGAGCCGCAAAGGGCCGCGGAGGAGGCGCGAGTCCGCTGCTTCCTGCACTTTTCAGACAGGCTCTCGGACGAAACAAAACAGAGGGAAAGGGATAAACAACTCATGCACAAAAAACTTTTCGCCGCACTGATCTTCGGCGCGCTCTGTCTCGGCTTCGCGCCGGGCAGAGCGCGCGCACAGACGGACGACGAGCGGAAGCTCGAAGTCGGCGCGCAGTTCTCGCTGCTCCGCTTCCAGGAGCGCACCGGCGTCAACTCCACCTTCTGCACGGGGGGCGTCTGTCCGACCTTTAACGAGACCGCCGCGGGGCAGACCGAGCCGGGCGGCGGCGGGCGCGTCGGCTACAACCTCAACCGGCACGTCGCGGTCGAGGCGCAACTTGATTTTTTCCCGCGCAACCGCGACCTTGAAGGCGGGCGCAAACTCGAAGGGCTGTTCGGCGTAAAAGCCGGGCAGCGTTACGACAAGGTCGGCGTCTTCGCCAAGGCGCGGCCCGGCTTCCTGCGCTCCGGCAAAGGCGACTTTCATCTGGCCCGGCCGTGCGTGGCGATCTTCCCGATGCCCGTCGCCTGCTACGACGCCGACGCCCGGACGGACTTCGCCTTCGACGTGGGCGGCGTCCTGGAACTCTACCCGACCGCGCGCACGCTCATCCGCTTCGACGCGGGCGACACGATCCTGCGGCTCAGCGACCGCAACGTGCCCGTCGTCGTGCCGCCTGCGCCGGGCAGCCTGGCCCCGACCAGGATTGGCGTCGTGCCCGTCTCATCCGAGACGACGCACAACCTTCAGGTGAGCGTGGGCGTCGGCTTCCGGTTCTAGAGCGATTAGCTGACGACGTGACCGAGCGAGCTATTGCCGGGAGCGCGGGCGCGCGCGCCCGCCAAGCGTGCTGCCAGCACGCTCAAAGGACGCATCATCTTTCAAGCATGATTTCAGCGCGCCTCTTTATTCGCGCTGGCGCGCTCACGGCGGGCGGGACGCCCGCGCTCCCAGCAAAGGATTGGAACTACAGGTACTGACTGATTGCTAATGACTCTGCGCGCAAGCGGGTTGATCTTTCGGCGCACGGGCGGCGCGTTGGTGTGGCTGCTGCTGCTCGGCCTGTGCGGCCCGTTCAGCGCCCGCGCGCAGTCGCCGACGGCGGCGCTGGCGGGCACGGTGCTCGACGAGGCGGGCGCGGTCGTGCCCGCGGTCAACGTCACCGTGCTCAACCTCGCGACGGCCGTCCAGCGGCACGCGACGACGAACGACGAGGGCTACTTCGCCATCCCGCTGCTCCCGCCCGGCCGCTACAGCCTGACGGCGCAGCGCGACGGCTTCGCCACGCTCGAAGTCCGCAACGTCGTGCTGAACGTCAACGATCAGCTCGCGCTCCGCATCCGGCTCAGGATCGGCGAGATCGGCGAGACGGTCACGGTCGTGGACGGTCTCGCCGGGCTGCAAGAGTCTGCGGGCGTCAGCACGGTCGTCAACCGCCGCTTCGTCGAAAACCTGCCGCTCAACGGGCGCAGCTTCCACTCGCTCGTGGAACTCGCGCCGGGTACTGTGCTGACGCGCGCGAGCTTCGACGAGCAGGGACAGTTCTCCGTCAACGGCCAGCGCGCCAACGCCAACTACTACACGGTGGACGGCGTCTCCGCGAACTTCGGCGTGAGCGCGGGCGCTGCGCCGGGGCAGGCGGCGAGCGGCGACCTGCCGGCGCTGACCGCGCTCGGCGGGACGAACAACCTCGTCTCGGTTGACGCGCTCGAAGAGTTCCGCGTCCACACGTCCGCCTACGCGCCGGAGTTCGGGCGCACGCCCGGCGCGCAAGTCTCCGTCGTCACGCGCGCCGGCACGAACGAGTTCCACGGCGCGGCGTTCAACTACTTCCGCAACGACGCGCTCGACGCGCGTGACTGGTTCGCCAACCGGCGCGGGCTGCCGAAGCCCGCCATCCGCCAGAACGATTTCGGCGGCGTCTTCGGCGGCCCGCTCGTCCGTGATCGCAGCTTCTTCTTCGCTTCCTACGAAGGCTTGCGCCTGCGCCAGCCGATGGTCGCCGTGACGGAAGTGCCCTCGCTCGCGGCACGCGCCGCCGCGCCCGCCGGCATCAGCCCTTTCCTCGACGCGTTCCCGCTGCCCAACGGGCGCGAGACGCGCGCGGGGTTGGCGGAGTTTGCTGCCAGCTACTCCGAGCCTGCGCGCTTGGACGCGGCCAGCGTCCGCGTTGACGCGGCGCTCAGCAACCGGCTCACGCTCTTCGGGCGCGCGGCTTACGCGCCGTCCGCAGTCGTGCAGCGCGGGAGCACCGTCCGCCCCGGCTTCACCGCGCAGCCGCTCGTCAACCCGACGCTCGCGCTCTCGCTCAACACGCTGACGCGCGTCGCGCTCCGCACCGCGACGCTCACCAGCGGCGCGAGCTTCGCCGTCACGCCGCGCATCATCAACGAGGCGCGCGTGAACTGGAGCAGGGCGACGGCCGCGACCGACTTCACGCTCGACAGCTTCGGCGGCGCGCAGCCGCTCGCGCCGTCGCTCATCTTCCCCGCCGGGCGGACGCTTGCCGACGCGGGCTTTCAACTCATGATCGCGGGCGGCGCAGCCTCAAACCTGGGCGCGGGGAAGAACGTGGACAACCGGCAGCGGCAGTTGAACCTGGTCAACCACCTGTCGCTCGCGCGCCGCGCGCACCAACTGAAGTTCGGCGTGGACTACCGCCGCCTCACGCCCGTCTATAGCCCCGTGCAATACGATCAGGCGGTCGCGTTCGGCGGCGTGACGGGCGAGGGCGGCGCGGCGACGGCGGGCACTGCGCTGTCGGGCGTGGCCAAATCCGTGCAGGTCTTCGCCGGGGCGGGCGCGCGCTATCCGGTCTTCAACAACCTCTCTGTCTACGGCCAGGACGCCTGGCGTGCGACGCCGCGCCTGTCGCTCACCTACGGGCTGCGTTGGGAGTTGAACCCGCCGCCTACGGAAGCGCGGGGCAACGACCCGCTTGTCCTGCGTGGGCTGCTGGACACGCCGCAGCAGATCGTCGTCGCGCCGCGCGGGACGCCGCTCTGGCAGACGACTTACAAGAACTTAGCGCCGCGCTTCGGGCTTGCCTATCAACTCTCGCAAGCGCCGGGGCGCGAGGCGGTCGTGCGCGCAGGCGCGGGCCTCTTCTACGACCTCGGCACGGGGCAGGCGGCGCAGGCGTTTGGCAACGTCGCGCCGTTTGTCGCCGCGAAGCGTTTTACGGACGTGCCGTTCCCGCTGACGCCGGAACAGGCAGCGCCGCCACCGCTCGCGGGCGTGCAAGCACCAGCGGCGGCCGTCGCCTTCGATCCGCGCCTGCAACTGCCGCGCTCTTATCAATGGAATCTCACGCTCGATCAGTCGTTCGGGTCGCAGCAGACCGTGTCGGTCGCCTACGTCGCCGCGCTCGGCCGCCGGCTGCTGCGCGAAGACGCCGTGCTCAACGCGGACGAGACCTTCGCGGTGATCCGCCTGACGCGCAACGCGGCCCGCGCGAGCTACCACGCGCTGCAAGCGCAGGCCACGCGCCGCCTGACCAGAGACTTGCAGGCCATGGCCGCCTACACCTGGGCGCACTCGCTCGACGACGCTTCGAGCGACGCGCTCTCGCGCCTGCGTCCGGGCGGCTTCGTCCCCGCTAACGTGCAAGCCGGCGGCGCGGAGCGCGGCCCCTCCGACTACGACGTGCGCCACGCGCTCACGCTGGCGGCGAGCTACAACTTTCCGGGCCTGCAAGACAACTCCATGACGAACATGCTCCTGCGCGGCTGGGCCGTGGACGCCATCTTCCGCGCGCGCACGGCGACACCGGTCAACGTCTTCAACCGGGCGGACGTGCTCGGCAACGGCCTCGTCGTTGAACTACAACGCCCCGACCTGCTCACGGGCGTCCCGCTCTACATAAGTGATCCGACCGCGCCAGGCGGCCGGCGCATCAACCGCGCGGCCTTTCGCACGCAGACCGCGGGCACGCAAGGCTCGCTCGGCCAGAACGCGCTGCGCGGCTTCGGCGTCGCGCAGCTTGATCTGGCCCTGCGCCGCCAATTCGATCTCACGGAGCGCCTGCACCTGCAACTGCGCGCCGAGTGCTTCAACGTCTTCAACCACCCGAATTTCGGCAACCCCGTCGGCGATTTAAGTAACGCTCAGTTCGGGCAATCAACGCAGACGCTGGCGCGGAGTCTGGGCACGGGCGGCATTGGCGGCGGCCTGAGTCCGATCTACCAACTCGGCGGCGCGCGCTCGCTGCAACTGGCGGTGAAGCTGTCGTTCTAGCCGCGCGAGGAAAAGCAGAAAGAGGCTGTTTGCAAAGAGCCGCCGCTCGCACACCCTCAGCGGCCCTACGGCGGCTCTGCTTGGCGTACTTTGCGGTTAAGAATTTTCTTACCGCAAAGGCCGCGGAGCGAGCCGCCGTAGGGCCGCTGAGGAAGCGAGCAAACGAGGGTTTGCAAACAGCTTCTCACCGCGAAAGCAGACCATGCAGCATGACACAAGACAAGCGGTTACTTGAAGTCGCCGATCATGGTCGCGTCGTTGATCTCGACGCCGCGCTCGAAGACGAGTTGTTTGCCGTCGCGCGACCAGGCGAGGCGGAATATTTTATCGGCCGTGAAGTTGGTCAACTGTCTGGGCACGCCGCCCGCCGTGGGCTGACTCCAGATGTTCGAGACGCCGCCGCGATTGTCAACGTAGCGCAGCGCGCGGCCGTCCGCCGTCCAGTGGAGACCGGCGCGGAGGAAGATTGTGGGCGGGAGGTCGAACAGCTTAACGGGATCGCCGCCGGCCGCGGGGATGAGGGCGAGCTTGCGCCCGCCGCTCGCCTCGTCTTCGTAGAAGCAGGCGACCAACTGCCCATCCGGCGAGACGGCGGGGAGCATGGTGAACGCGCCGCTCAGCCGCACGGGCGTACCGCCCGCCGTCGAGACTTTCCACAGAGTTGATTCGCCCCGCTCGATCTGGTTATAGACCACCCAACGCCCGTCCGGCGAGATGTGCGGATAGGTCTCGCTACGCCCTCGTGTCAGTTGTGTGAGGTTAGTGCCGTCTGTGTCCATTCGCCAGAGGTGCGCGCTGCCGGTGCGCCACGAGACGAAGACGACGAAGCGGCCGTCGGGCGCGACCGTCGGCTTGAGGTCTAGCTGCGCGTCAACGGTGAGCTGGCGCTGATTCCGGCCGTCGGCGTCCATCACCCACACGTCGAGGTTGCCGCTCGCGTTCGACCCGTAGACGACGCGCCCGTCCGGCGTCCACGCGACGCCCATCACTTCGCCTACGAGGTCGCCCGCGCCGGAAGTGATCTGCCGCGCCGCCGTGGGGTCTTGGCCCGGCGCGACCCAGAAGTTGGTCGCGCGCGTCGCGCGCACGGAGACGAGCGCGCCGCCGTCTGCCGTCACGCTGACGCCGTGATAGCTGACCAGATCGTTGGTGATCCTGCGCGCCGTGCCGTCGGCGGCGGAGAGTTGCCAGATTTGCCGCGTGAGCAGCGAGGCGGACGAGTCCCACGCGTCCATCAGCACGGCGCTGCCGCCCGCCGGCCACGCCACCTGCCCGACGAAATCCCAATGGAGCGGCGTCAACAGCCGCTCCTGCCCGGAATCGGCCTGCACTTCGACGACGCCCATCAACGGCCGATTAAACTCGTTGCGCCCGACAGCGCAGACGATCTGCCACCCGTCCGGCGACCACGCCGGCCCTTCGACCGAAAAGAAATCGGGCGCGCGCCGCGTCGCAAGCTTTCGCTCGCCCGTGCCGTCCGCGTTGGCGACGATCAGCGCGCCTGTCTGCGTGCGCGGGTCGTTGCGCACGAAGGCGAGCCGCCGCGCGTCGGGCGAGAAGGCGACGGCGCTATCAATGTCAGAGAGCACGCGACTCGCCGTCCCACCGAGCACGCCCACGCGGTAGAGCGCGGCGACCGGGTTGTTCTGCTCGTAGGCGACGTAATAGATCGCGCTGCTGTCCGGCGCAAACGTGACGCCCTGGAAGTGTACGTCCGCGGGCGCGACGACCTGTATGCCGTTGGTTGCCATCGCCTGCCTGAGCCACAGGCTCTCCCGCGCGCCGTCCCTGAGCGCCGTGACGACGTACTTACCGTCCGGTGAGATGGCCGCGCACACGGCCTGGCCGTTGCTGGTCAGCATGCTGAAACGCATCCGCTCGAACGGCGCGGCGGCGCGGCGCTCCGACTGATTCCATCTTCGCAGGTTGAACAACAGCAAGGCCGCCGCGCCGACCGCGAGCAGCGCGCCGAGCGCTGCCGCCGCGCGCCGACGTTTGCCGCGCGCCGCGATTGAGGGGAGAGAACTACCGGCAGTCGGCGATGGCTGCGCTGCTGTCGTTGCGGTCGCCGCCTGCCGGTTGTTCTCATGCGTAGCTCCTACGCCATCTGCCGAGTCGGCGGCGGGTGCGTCCGGCACTTCCACCTCTTCGGCGACGATGTGCGTCCGCGTGCGCTTTTCCAGCACCACATCCGCCTGTAGCTCCCTGACATCAGCCACGAAGCGGTAGCCGTGCTTCGGCACGGTCTCGATGTACTGCTGGTTGGTCTGCCCCTGACCGAGCGCCTTCCTTAAGGTGAAGACGTTCTGCGCGAGCGTCGCCTCCTCGACGAACGTGTCGGGCCAGACCGCCTGCAACAGTTCATCTTTCGCGACGACGCGCCCGCCGCGGCGCACGAGGACGAGCAGCGTGTCAAACGCCTTCGGCGTGAGCGGCACGGGCTGACCGTCGCGCCGGAGCAACAGGCGGCGGCTCGTGTCGAGGCAGAAATCGCCGAACGCGTATAAGTGCTTGGCTTCGGTGTCCATCGCGGCTTTCAAAAATCCTTTCAAAATAATTTGAAGCCTATTTTGACTGGACTTAAAAGACTCTCGACCGGGGCGCACGCTAAGGTGCGCGGCGAGGTGAGAAGGTGCTGTGGGGCCTGTAGGCTCGGCTGAAGACTACCCGGCGGCGCGGCGCGCTTTTCACCTCATTCTAAACACAAGCACGCGGCGGCGACAAACGGATGGGAAACCGGGTAGTGGAGCAGACTTGCTTGAGTGGTTATGAGAGCGGCGGTTTACCACAGAGGCACAGAGGGCACTGAGATAGCACAGAGGCTTGCGTGCTATTCGATCCTCTGTGCCTCTGTGGTGCGTCTCACCGGCCCGTTCAATCAAGCCCTGGCGGAATGAGAAAGCGCAGGACTGAAATCATCGTCGAGACGCACGAACTGCGCACGGTGCGGGTCTTTAACCTGCCGCGCCCCGCCTGGTGTCTGGACTGCGTCGGCGCGTCGCGGATGTTGCCGCCGGAGGAGGTCGCCGCCGTCTGTCGCGTCAGCCCGCGCGCCGTCTACGGCTGGGCCGAGGCGCGGCGCGTCCATTTCAAGCAGGCGGGCGAGGGCGGTCTGCTCGTCTGTCTCCACTCATGTCTGGCGGTCGCGGGTGCAGCGCCCGGCGGAAACGTCTAACGCAAAGGAGAGGCTTATGAAACGCATGCTTGCAGTCGGCAGTCTGGCCGGAATTGTGCTGAGCTTGAGCGTCGGCATCGCGGCCGCGAAAGCAAATTTCAGCGGCACTTGGGTGATGGACAAGAGCCGGAGCGAGGGCGTGCCGCCCGACATGGAACAGACCATGACGGTGACGCAGACCGACGACACGCTCAATGTCGAGACGAAGGTCGTGAGCGATCAGGGCGACCAGACGATCACGGGCACTTACACCTTCAACGGGCAGGAGACGGCCTACACACCGAAGCGCGGGGGCGCGGAGGGGCGCGGCAAGCGCACGGCGAAGTGGACGGCGGACGGCAACGGCTTTGAAGTCGCCGAAGAGGAGCAGTTCGACGCGCCGAACGGCGAGGTCACTTTCCAGTTCGCGCGCAAGTGGGCGCTGCTCCCCGACGGCAAGACTCTGACCATCGAGCTTGAGGTCAAAGGGCCGAACGGGCCGCAGCACTCGAAGCGCACGTTCGTGAAGAAGTAGCTCGCGGCCACGTCGGCGAGGAGACGAAACATGACGCGCACATTAAAGACCGCGCCGTCCGTCATCGGCGCGCTGCTGTTCATCTCCGCTGTGGGATTGAGCGCGCTGGGGCAGAAGCCTACGCCCACGTTCCCGGTCGTGCTGCAAGTCCCGGTCGCGCCGACGGCCTTCAAGGCCAACGGCAAGATGAACCTCGTCTACGAACTGCACGCGACCAGCTTCCGCGCTGGCGATCTGCTGCTCTCGCGCGTCGAGGTCTATAACGACGACGGGAGCACAACGACGCCGCTCGCCAGCTACGGGGAGGCGGAGTTGAACAACATGCTGGCCCGCCCCGGCACGGGCGGCCAGATAGCCAACGCGCGGCTGATCGGCGCGGGGTTGCGCGCCGTCGTCTACCTGTGGCTGACGCTGGACACGCCCGCGGCCGTGCCCGCGCGTCTGCGTCACCGCCTCTACTTCAAAATACCGAACTCCACGAGCGGCGAGGAGCGTGTGGTGGAGGGTGCGCGCGTCGCCGTCGGCAAGGACGGCCCCCTGGTGCTCGGCCCGCCCGTGCGCGGGCAAGGGTGGGTCGCGCGGTTCAACGGCAGCACTTCGTTCCACCGGCGCGGGCTGCTGGTCGTCAACGGGCAGGCGGTCATCGCACAACGCTTCGCCACCGACTGGGGCAAGTTCGGCGACAACTGGAACGCCCTGCGCACCGGCGACGGCTCGAAGAACTCAGACTTCTATGCTTACAGCGAGCCGCTCATCGCCGTGGCCGACGCGACGGTCGTTGATGTCAGAGATGACATTCCGGAGAACGATCCGAGCAAAAGCTCGCCCGCCGTGCCCGTCTCGCTGGACACGGCCGCCGGCAATCACGTCATCCTCGATCTGGGCCGGGGGCGCTACGCGCTCTACGCGCACATGCAGCCGAAGATGATGCGCGTCAAGGTGGGCGACCGCGTGAAGCGCGGGCAGGTGCTTGGGTTGTTGGGCAACTCCGGCAACGCCGTCGGGCCGCACCTGCACTTCCACCTCGCCTCGTCGCCCGTCGCGCTCGACGGCGAAGGGCTGCCCTTCGTGATTGACTCATTCGCCGTGCTGGGCGTGGAATCGCCGCAGGCGTTCAAGGAAGGCGTCTGGCGGCCCGACCCGAACTTCAAGGTCGAGCAGCGTCACATGGAGATGCCGATTGACAGCGTGGTCGTGCGTTTCCCATAAAGTCAACGCGAGCTAGGTGGAAAAGAGGGCGGCGCGTCCTGCGCGCGGCGGCCCCACGTCGCGTCCGGCGTCGCGGACAGATGAAAGTCCAGACTGCCACCGTCGGCGACAAACGATTCGGGCAGCCAGGGCTTCGTCGTCGGCCGACCGTTGACGCGGAGGGCATGCACGTAAGGCGTGTTCGCGTCGGCGAGCGGGGCTGTGATGTTGATGTTGATGCCGTTGGCGCGTCGGACGCGGACGCGCGGGAAGAGCGGGCTGGCGAGCAGCAGTTCAGCGCGGCCCGGTATCCCCGGATACATGCCCACGGCAGACCAGACGTACCACGCGGACATCGCACCGAGGTCGTCGTTGCCGGGGATGCCGTAGGGCGTGTCGCCCCACAGCGTGTTGACGGCCTGCCGGATCGTCGCCTGCGTCTTATCGGGCCGGCCGCAGAAGAGGTAGAGCCACGGCGCGCCGGTCGAAGGCTCGTTATCCATCTCCGCCTTCAGGTCGCCCATCCGCGTCAAAGCCCAACTACCGTCGGCGTTGTGAAAGAAATCGTCGAGGCGGCGGCACGCCTTATCCGCGCCGCCCATCCGCGTGAAGAGACCGCGCGCGTCGAAGGGCACCATCCACGTGTACTGTGCGCTGCTGCCTTCAGCGAAGCCCTGCGAGGACGCCGGGTCGAACGCCGGCCAGCTTCCGTCCTCATTGCGATTCTGTACGTACCCGCCCGCGGGCGTCGCCTGCGGGTTGAAGACGTTCTGCCAGTACGCGGCGCGCTCTAGAAACTGCCGCTCGGCCGCGCCGTCGCCCAGACGGCGAGCGAGTTGTGCCAGACTGAAATCGGCCGTCGCGTCTTCCAGCGTCTCGCCCGCGCCGCCCCAGGCATTCGACACGGTGGGGACGTAATGAATCGTCAGCCACTTGTCGAGCGAGGGGCGCTGACCGGGGCATTCGACCGGGCAACCCTTGTTACTCAGATCGTTTGCGCTGGGCACAGTCGCCGCGCGCACGAGCGACGCGAAGGCGGCGCGCACGTCGAAGTCTCGGCCGCCGAAGGCGACGATACCGGCGACTGCGGGCGCAGATGCGTCGCCCTCCATGACGTGCGTCGCGCCGGAGTTGTGCGTCCAGCGATCCCACTCGCCGCCGTTCTGCGTCGCCTGATTGAGGAGCGACTGTGCGATGTCGCTGGCGACCGCCGGGTCGAGCAGCGCCACGAGTTGAAGCTGCGAGCGGTACACGTCCCACCCGGAGAAGTTCGCATACTGCGCGCGCTGGCGGCCCGCGACGGTGTGCGTCTGCTGGTCGAAGCCGCGATACTCTCCGTTCACGTCACTGAAAAGATTCGGGTGCAGCAGCGCATGATAGAGCGCGGTGTAGAATACGGTGCGCTGACTCGGCGTGCCGCCGCCGACCTGCACGCGACCGAGCACCTTGTGCCAAGCGGCACGCGCGCGGGTCTGCACGGCGTCGAATGACGTGCCCGCCGGGTTCTCCGCCCGCAGATTGGCCTCCGCGTTAGCCAGACTGACGTAGGAGACGCCGACGCGGACGTTGACGGTCGCGCCATTGCCGCCGGTGTCGAACCCGACGTAAGCGCCCGAACCCTTGCCCGCGACGGGATAGCCGTCTGTGCCGTAAGTCGTCCCGCCGCTCGCCGCCGTGCCGCCCGCCTTCAGCTTGTCGTCCTCCCACGTGCCCGCGCTCGCGAATGGGCGGTCGAACACCGCGACGAAATAGAGCGTGTAGTAGCTGCGCCGATCCACCTCGTGTATGTACCCGCAGAAGTTGCCACTCGTGACCGAGCCGGTCACCGTGTGCGCCGCCGCGTCCACCTGCACGCGCGCGTCGCTGCTGCCGACTTCGCTATCCGAGGCGCGGACGAGGACGAACGCCGGCTGACCCGCGGGGAAGGTGAAGCGCCCTGAGCCTGTGCGCGCCGTTGCGGTCAGTTCGACGTTCACGCCGGACTCAAGCCGCACCTGGTAGTAGCCGGCCCGCGCCTGCTCGTTCGCGTGCGCGAAGCGGCCCGTGTAAATCCTGTCGCTCGCGTCAGCCGAGGGCGCTGACTTCACGGGCCCGGCGTAAGGCATGAACGGCACGTCGCCGGACGCCCCGCGACAGCCCGTGCCCGACAGGTGCGTGAGGCTGAAGCCGCGCACGCGCGGCGCGTCGTAGGCGTAGCCGCCGGGTGCGGCGGTGCGCGTGGCGTTCCCGCGCGTCGTCTCCGGACTCCACTGCACCATCCCGAACGGCACGACCGCCCCGGGAAACGTGTTGCCGCCCGCCGCGCTGCCGACGAGCGGGTTGACGTATGCGACCGGATCGACGACCAAGTCCGGCCGCGCCCCTTGCGCCGCGACCGGCCCTGTCAGCCCGCTCGCGGCAACTACCGTCGCCAATGTCACCAGCAGATAGCGCCTTAACACTTAAGCTCTACCTCTCTGAACGTCGCGCGATGAATCGTTGACCATTTCGGCGACCGCACGCCAAAGCTAAAGCTGCAACGCACCCCTGATCGCCCGCACCACCTCCGCCGGACTCTGCGCCACGTCTACCACGAGCGCGCCGCCCGCCGGCTCTTCCAACGTGTCGAACTGGCTGCGCAGCAACTCCGGGTTCATAAAGTGCCCCTGCCGCTCTTTCAGGCGCGCCGCGATCAACTCGTACTCGCCTTTGAGATACACCAATTCGACCTCACCGCTAACCTGCAACCGCCGCCGATAAGACTCCTTCAACGCTGAGCAGGCCAACACGGCATCCCGGCCCTGCGCAATGCACGTCCTGATCAACTCATTCAATCTCTCCAACCACGGCCACCGATCCGCATCCGCCAGCGGAATCCCCCGCCGCATCTTCTCGATATTAGCAGGCGGGTGAAACTCGTCGGCGTCGTAAAACTCCCAGCCCAACTCGGCCGCGAGCATGCGCCCGACGACAGTCTTACCAGCGCCAGCGACGCCGAAGAGAATAACGACCATAGGCAAGGCGAGCCGGCCGTGCGGCCCGAACCGAGCGCCGTTTTGTAGGTTCGCGCATAAACTGAAAATCCCCCTCGCGGGGAATCAACGACTTATGCGTGCTACTCGCTCATAAAGTGAAAAGAAATTCTCGCATAAAGTGCAAAAAACCTGTGGCTTTCGCGCATATAAGATAAATTCCCGGAGGGCGGTTTGTCCTGTTTGAGGAGCAATTCCCCACGTTTACCTATTTGAATTTAACTCCATGCGGGGTGAGCCAACGCATTTTGCGGCGCGTGGTTGGTTAACTATGTACCGTTTAAATTCTTCCGGGGAAAAGTACTGTTGCCACTCGTCCTCGGTCAGATCGTCAATCGTCAACCTGCTGCAAGCCTCTTTTAACAAGTCTTGCGGATTCCAGAGCCATATTTGAGTTTCCGAGTGAGTTTCTAAAAACCCACTCTCAATTATCACGTATTGTCCATGTTCACCACCGAAGTTGGCCTCTCTCCCATCGCGGCTGTTAAATCGGGCAGTCTCTTGTCCGGACTTTACCTCCCAGACCCGTGTTGTGCTGTCCGTGCTCACTGTCACTAAATACTGCTCGTCTTGACTAAAAGCAACATCGACCAAAGCGTCTTGATGTCTCACCGTAGCTATCCTGTTTCGATTTTTCACTTCCCATATCTGAGCTGTGTTATCCAGACTGGCGGTCGTGAGATACGTTCCGAGGCGGCTGAAGGTCATGTCGGTGATAGGCTTTTGGTGCTCAATCTGAAAAACCGTGGACTGTCGCCGCCAGTTCCAGATTCGAGCGGCGCTCACTTTATTCTCATCCAGCGGCTTCTCATCCACCGCCGTAGCTAGATATTCGCCATCCGGGCTGAAGGCCATCACGCCGATGGAACGGTCGTTCAGCAACGTGGCCAGAACTTTACCGCTTGCCACCTCCCACACTCGCACGTTGTAGTCGCTTCCCGCTGTGGCGAGATAATTTCCGTCCGGACTAAAAATCATATGCCGTGCTCCGATATTAGCGCCATGGTCGAATCCTTGCCTCATAGTTTTCGTCCCCACATCGTAGACATTCACCGTCCCATAGGCGTCCTGGGTAGCTAGGTGTTTGCCGTTCCGGCTAAGGGCAATATCTTTAATCCCGCGTCTGACCGTGACTTCTGCCACTTTTTTACCATTCACCACGTCCCAAATAGGGATAGTATCGTCAATAGGGAGGTCTTCAAATGCAGTGGCCGCGTACCTGCCATCCGCGCTGAAGCTGATTAGATTGGGAATATTATCCTGCAATACAATTTGATGACCGCTCTCTATCTCAACAACTTCAGCATGATGAAGAAGAGTTGAACTAAGGATGAAATATTTCCCGTCTGGGCTAAAAGCAAACTTGTTATGAAGTCCTCCACTGTCGCCTTCAAGCTGCCGGAGAATTTCGTGTTCACCGCCGGGCGCTTTCCAGACCACCGCGGCATCATCCCTGCCCCCCCTGGCGATGTACCTCCCATCCGGGCTGAAAGTCACTGAGGTTATTTCGCGATTGAATCGTTCCGGGGTCGCCCCGCCAATCAGACGGGAGACCTCTCGGCCGGTCGCGACCTCCCACACTCGGGTTGTCTCGTCCGTAAGACCCGTCGCCAGGTATTTACCGTCGCCGCTGAGCGCAATGCAGTTGACTCGCGCTCCCGGGTACACGAAGGCAAGACGCTTACCTGTACTAACTTTCCACACGCGCGCCGTATCGTCATACTGCAGTCCCGGAACACCATTACTCAAAGCAGTTCCCGACGCCGCAACAAACTCCCCGTCTCGGCTGAAAGCGAGTTGAGATGGCCCATCATCAAATTCTCTATTGCCTATTAAAGAACCGTCGCTCAGTCGCCACTCCCAAATTTTATAGTCCACAATGTATTGGTGCTTTCCGCTCTTCTCCGGAATCTCTTGATAAATGAAATTGCCAGTGATGGTAGCTAGATTTCCGTTCTGGAGGAAAGTCAACCCCTCAATGGATTTAACCCCCTTGTGGGCCAGCTCGCTGACAGCGCGACCGCCGTGCAGTTCCCACACCTTTACGGACTGACTACCCAAGACAGCAGCCAGGTACTTCCCGTCGGGGCTTATCTTGACCTGCCATACATTGGGCACCGAGTTAGCCACTTCAGCGGGGGTAATCTCTACAGTTGCCTCGGCCGGCTCCGCAGGGGCATCCAGATACCTGGTCACTATATCGCCCGTGATCACGTTCACCATTCCGATGTTGTTGTGAGTGGCTACGATGAGACGTTTTTCGTCGTCCGGGTCAAATTCTAAGAATGTCGCGCCCGCGTGTTCGGGTTTAACGGGGAATGTTTCTCGGCCTGTTGTTAAATCCCAGACCCGCAGACTCCCCTCGCCAACTGCAACGGCCATGTACGTCTCGTTCTTGCTGAAGATAACGTTATTTACGTCCGAAATGGGTTCTTCACTCTGCTTATTAAATTTTATCTCCCGACTGGTCGCTGCATCCCACAACCGTAGTATTCCAAAGACGGTATCCCCGCCCTTTACCCCTCTGCTGAGGGTCGCCAGGTATTTTCCGTTCGGGCTGAAAAAGATATTGTCCACATCGTTTTGATGAAGCATCGTGGCCACGTGAATCGGGAGCAGAGCTAACCCCTGACTCAACGCCTGATATGCCAGCGTCGAAGGTGGGGCAGACGCCTGCAAAGAGCGCGCGACGGATTCTCTCGCCATCAAGATGCTGCGCCCCAACAGCTTGGCCTGCTGATTTCTGGTCACTTCGGCGGATGCACCCAGCTGACCTCTAAAAGCAGCCTCGCGTAGTTTGTCCGCTTCTAGACGGCTCCCCTCAGCCGCGTCGCGTTGGGCTATAGCCTCTTGCTTAGCCGCCCGCTCCTTGTCAGCCGCCTCTTTCGCAACATCGGCCAGCCTTTCGGCGCGCGCGCGCTGGATGGCTTCATTCCGCGCGGCCAACTCAGCCGCTGCTCTCGCGGCCGCCTCTTTCTGGGTAGCTGCCTCTGCACTCCGTCGCGCCGCCTCGGCAATGACAGTCTGCTTCTGAGCGTTTGTGGCTTGGCGTTCTGCTTCCCGCCTGTTTTTCTCAGCGATGTCACGCTGCCGTATAGCCTCGGCGCGGGCCTCGTCAGCAAGCTGACGCTGTAACCGGGCCTCGTCACGTTCAGCGACAGCCTCCTGTTGTGCCGCGACGGCCTTCCGTTGCGCGATGAGTGCCCAAATAGATGTCGGTATCGAAAGGGCCATCAATGTTAAGACTAAGACGGCCGCCACACGCGTGAGGCGTTTCGTCCAGTTAACAGGGAAATGCTCTTTGACCCACTGCTCGTTAAAGACCTCGCGGTAGATGGGGTTTCGGACGTGCAGCAAGTTGTCGCGGCTGTAAACGACGCCCGAGAGCTTGAGGTGAGATTTGACAAGAGACTGTTCTTCGTCAACCACTCTTCTTCCTCGAAGGATCTGCCGGTAAGTCGCCAAGACATCGGCCCGGTCATGTTCATTCGTGAGCAGCATCTCCTGCACGAACCGCAAATTGCTATCTTGGAAGCTGCCCTCGCCGCGGAAGATTCTCATCACTAGCGAGTCGAGATCTTCCTCAAGCCACTCCTTTCTCTGCGCCTCAGCAATCGTGCGACAAAGACGCTGCGTGAGATAGGGATGCCCGCCCGTCCAACGCAGAGCGAGTTCGAGCACCCGCCGCGCATCTGCGTCACCCATCCCCAAGCCTTCGGCCAAAGGCAATGCCTCGTCGAAGGTGAAGTCAGTTAAAACGACTCCGCTCCCAATGTTGAATGGCGTGAGTTGTTGGTCCTGAATTAGGCTGTTAGGCGTGGCGACACCAATCAAAACGAACGTGAGGCGATGGAAAGCCGGTTTCGTGGCGCGTAGGTTATACAGGCTTCGTATCGCGGCGAAAAAATCATCCGTGAAATCAAGTTTACGCGTAGTTTCGATTTCATCAATGAAGATTACAACCGGGTGCTCCATCTCGACCAGCAATACCTCTTCAAAGAAGAGCACCAGTCGTTGTGTCGTGCCCAGCCCCTTACCGTCTTGCTCCTGCCACCACTTCATGACGTTGACGTGGAGCCCGAGCTGCCGCTTAATCTCGTATAATATTCCGACGTACCACTCTTCCTCCGCCAGCTTGCGCCCGACCTGCGTTAGGTCGATTGTCACGGAGCGGATTTTTTCTTCGGCCAAACGCTCGGCCGCCTTAACCATGAGGCTGGATTTACCCATCTGGCGGGCTGTGAGGACGTAGGCGAAAGTCGATTTCCGGCAAAGTGTCAGAAGGTCCTCGTCGGACTGACGGTATAAGTAGAGGGCACCCTTCTGGGCTTGGACGGTGCCGCCAGCGACATAGATGTTTTTATCAGCCATTGATCCGTCCCCTGAAGAAGTCATCGTATAGCTTACAGCGGGCAACCACCGCCCCCCTCTCCCGCCTGACGAGCCCCGCCCCCTTTAAGCGCGAATAGATGCGTTCGTCGGCGCATTGGTGGTGACGGATCACCTCGGAGAGTCCCTTGACCAATTCCCCTTTATCGTAAAGATGAAATAAGAGGGTCCGTAAATGATCGCCAAAGGGGCCATAATCTTCGGCTGCCTTAGCAAACAGTTCGGCGGTAGTAATACGTCCCCTGGCGACCAGGAACATCGCCTTACGTAGAAGATAGGGATGAGCACCTATTAACCCGACCAGTTTTTCCTCTTCATCGGGGCTGAACGGGTTGCCATGGAGTTTGTTGAGCAGAGTCACGTCTTGGCGAGAGAAGTCTTCCAGTTCGATGACTTCCCCAACGTTGAACGGAGACTGATCTCTGCTGTCGATGAACAGGTATGGCTCGGTCGACGTGATGAGTACCAGATCGAGGCTCTCCCAAGGCGGACTCGTGCGGCTGTTGTGCCAGTTCCGCAACATGCCGAAGAAGTCAGAGCGGAAGTCGGAGGCGTATAGCCTTTCAACCTCATCCATCGCCAAGATTAGAGGGCCATTCATTTCATTTAACAGATCCTCCATGTAATAAGTGCAGCGCTGCACCTTACCCAACTTGGTGTTGGAATAGTCATCGATTTGAGTCTTCAATTTCGACTTGCGCCAAATCCAGTGGCAGAATTGCGGATAGAAAAGTTCATCGTTCTTGAGGACGGAGCTATCAAAGAGTTGAAAATCGAGGAAGATGAGCGATTTCCCCTCCGGCCGCGCGGCCACCGTTCTTTCTAATAATGAACTCTTACCAACCTGTCTGGGCCCTTTAACCGTGATGGTGGTTCCCTGCTGCTGTATGGCGTCCTTCGCGATACGATCCGCTTCCCGTTTGATGTAGAACTTGGATTGCGCTTTCATTGTTCCGCTCGGCTGCTCCAGCGGGATCGGCTGGGCCGCTGGGAGAGGCGGGGGCAGCGACACCTGCGCGGGCTCCGCGCCCAGCAATTTAACTTTCAATTCCGGCCCGACGCTCAACTCATTGCCGGAAATGGCCTGCCTCAACTCTGCGATGAGGCGCGGCGTGTCTTTTTCATCTTTCCAAAACGCCCAGTTGATGGCGTCCAAATATGCGCTCAAACGGTAATTAAATGCGTCACGATAGGCTAGACGCACGGGGAGTATTTTGGGATACCCTTGTGTTTTATGCCAATGATGAGCCTTGCTGATTTCAGTCAGCACCATCTCACTCTGGACGGACTCAGCGGTGAGAAAAGTGATCAGGAAGTCAGACCGCTTAATCTCTTCATCGATCCTCTCAGCCCACGGCGTACCCACTAGCATGAGCTGATCGATAAACACGTCGTGCGCTTTTTTCAACTCCCCGAATACCTCTAAGGCTACAGTTTCGTCGGGATGAACATTACGTTTATAACTTATGAATATGCGTTGCTGTTCAGTAGGGATTATTGGTTGTTCCAACATAACTGCCTCTGGAAGTGAGTGGAAATTGCTCAGAGGAGAGTATAGATTGAAAGCGTTTGTTTCAGGTAGGATTTTATGAGATTAGTGTACTCTTTTGATTGGTACACGAGGCGTGAATTCAACTTGTAAGTGCAACTTTAGAACTTGGTCAGTGAAAGGCAAGCTGCGGTAACATCCGTGCTGCTTCAACCGCCAAGTTAAAAGGAGCACCGAGTGAGTTACACGCAGCTTAC
>Ga0081539_10000593_pt1 | contig 73948 bp, 61 predicted proteins | sample TabmetS4T2R2_FD_71023 | JGI IMG/M metagenome (GOLD analysis project Ga0081539, IMG submission 71023) | Tabebuia heterophylla rhizosphere microbial communities from the University of Puerto Rico - S4T2R2 | ecosystem: Host-associated > Plants > Roots > Rhizosphere ...
AGCTGCGCGTATGTCAATCTCCGTGCTCCTTTAACTTGGCCGTTGAAGGAAGAGCACGGAATGCTACCGCAGCTTACTCTTCACTGACCAAGTTCAAAGTTGCACTTACAAATTGAATTCACCGATTTATATACTCATGCTCTCGCGTCGAAACATTCCGACGCCGATTCTCTAACCGATTACCGCAAGCCCGAAGCGCGCGTCCGCTCGGACGCGCTCGATGAGGCGGGAGGTTTCGCGCGTGCGTCGGCGCGTGGTGAGGTAGTGTTCGGCTTCGCGGCGCGCTTCTTCGAGAATCTGTAAGTCTCGGACGAGGTTGCCGACGCGGAAGGTCGGAACGCCCGATTGTCGCGTGCCCATAACCTCGCCGGGGCCGCGTATCTCCAAGTCTTTCTCGGCGATGCGGAAGCCGTCGGAGGTCTCCTCCATGATTCCGAGACGCTGCCGCGCGACCGTCGTCTGCTTGTCCGAAGCCAACAGAACGCAGTAAGACTGCTCCGCGCCGCGACCCACGCGACCGCGCAACTGATGGAGTTGCGAGAGTCCGAAACGCTCCGCGTGCTCGACTATCATCACCGATGCGTTCGGAACGTCAACGCCGACTTCGACTACGGTCGTCGCCACGAGCACCTGAATCTCGCCAGCGACGAAGCGACGCATAATCTCTTCCTTCTCCCCGGCCTTCATCTTCCCGTGCAGCAGTCCAATCGTGAAATGCGGGAACACGCGGTCTCTCAGGTGCTCGAACATTCGCGTCGCGTCCTTCAAATCTAACTTCTCCGACTCCTCGACCAGCGGATAGACGACGTAAGCCTGACGGCCCGCGCGCACCTCGCGCTCGATGCCTTTATAGACGCCCGCGCGCTTGTCTTCGCCGACGACGACCGTTTTTATAGGCGTGCGACCGGGCGGCAGTTCGTCAATCACGGAGACTTCAAGGTCGCCATAGACGGTCATCGCAAGCGAGCGCGGGATCGGCGTCGCCGTCATCACGAGCACGTCCGGGTTGAAGCCGCGTTCGCGCAAACTCGCGCGCTGGAGCACGCCGAAGCGGTGCTGCTCGTCTATTACGACGAGGCCGAGTTTAGCGAACGAGACGGTTTCCTGAATCAGCGCGTGCGTGCCGATGCCGGCGTGAATCTCGCCCGCCGCGAGGTCTTTGTGCAGGCGACGTTTCTCGCTCGCCTTCAGAGAACCCGTGAGGAGTTCGATGCGATAAGGCGTCGGCGCGAGCATGCGCTTGATGTTGCGCGCGTGCTGCTCGGCGAGAATCTCCGTCGGGGCCATGAGCGCGGCCTGATAGCCGTTCTCCATCGCGGCGAGCATCGCAAGCAAGGCGACGGCGGTCTTCCCGCTTCCAACGTCGCCTTGCAGCAGGCGATTCATCGGAACGTCCGACTGCATGTCGTCGAGTATGCGCGAGACGGCGCGCTCCTGCGCAGACGTGAGCGCGAAGGGAAGCACCGACAACATACGCTCGCGCACGCGCGGCGTGACTTCAATCACCGCGCCCTTCGGTTCTTTCACGCGCTCGTCGCGGCGCAGGGCGATTGCGAGCGCGACCCAGAAAAATTCCTCGAAGATGAGACGCAAGTGCGCGGGACTCCGCGCGCTCTCGTATTCGGCGAGCGCGGCGTCGTCCGTGGGGAAGTGTATCCGTCGGAGCGCGTCGGCGCGGCTTGCGAGCCGCTGTCGCTCAATCAAATCGGCGGGAAGCGTTTCGTCGAACGCAGCGTCGTCCAACTTACTTAGGACTGCGTGGACTAACTCGCGCAGTCGCTTCGTGCGAAACTCTCCGAGCTTTCGATAGACGGGCACGCGACGCCCCACGTGAATCGCCGCGAGCGCGGGGTCTATAGTCTCTTCGAGCGAATTTTCAACACCAACGCCTTCATCAACCTCGCCTTCAACAGTCTCAACACCATTCGCTTCGTCCGTCGCCGCTTGAACATGACGCGCGAGCGCGCGCGAGTCGTCGTTCGCTTCGCCATCGTCATCGCCCGCTTGCGTGTCGCGCGATGTGTTCCGCTCCTCCTGCTCGGCGATTCGTATGAGCGCGTTTTCGGGCGGCGTGAGCGTGCCGGGGAGCATTTCGAGTTCGTCGGGTTTGCCGAGACGCAGCGCGAACGTGTTGCGCCGCGCGTCCCACTCCCACTTGCCGAACGCGACGAATCGCGCGCCGCGCGTGAAGCGTTGACGATAGTACGAGACGATGCGCTGCGCCTGCCGGCCCGACACGAACCACCAGACGACGACCGGCTTACCCGTACGCTCAGGGTCGCCCGCCGTCACCTCGAAGATGTAGAGCGGCGGAGCTTTCGGCCCTCGATTCTTCCCGACCTGAAAGCCGCCCGCGACGCGCACGTAAAGTTCGAGCGAAGCCTCCACGCCGTCGCTCAAGTCGGCGATGCGCGCGAGATTCGAGCGATCCTCGTAGCGCATCGGCAGGTAGTTAAGCAAGTCTTCGACTGTAACGTCCGCGGCGTCGCGCTTGCCCGTTGCGTTTGCGAGCGCGAGCGCAAGACGGCGCGATGTCTGCGCACCGAGCCGCGCGATTCCCTGCTGCGCGAGTTGTAAGACGGGGGTCGTGAGCGAAAGCGACATGGGGAAATGATGAATGATGAATGCGGAGTGATGAATGTTAAGACGGACGCTGCTTCAATTCATCACTCATCATTCAGCATTCATCATTTCGCGCGCTGAGGTGCAGAAGCGTTTGAAGGCTTCGGTGAGTTCGGCGGCGATTTCGTACGCGTCGCGGTTCTCTATCTGGTGGCGTTCGAGCATGTAAACGATTTTCCCGTCGCGCAGCAGCGCGATCTGCGGCGAGGAGGGCGGGTAGGGCGCGAAGAACTCGCGCGCACGCGCGGTCGCCTCGATGTCGGCTCCCGCGAAGACCGTTACCGCGCGGTCGGGCTTCACGTCGTTCTGTAGCGCGAGCGCGACGCCGGGACGCGCCTTGCCCGCCGCGCAGCCGCAGACCGAGTTGACGACGACCATCAGCGTGCCCTTCGTGTTTTTTATCGCGTCTTCGACGGCCTCCGGCGTGCGCGTCTCCTCTACTCCGTGGCGCGTCAAGTCTTCGCGCATCGGCTTGATGAGAATCTCTGAATAAGCCATTTTCCGTTCTCCTTGGGTTGAAAACTATTGATTGACTCGGAACTTGTGCGACTTCGTGAGGATAATTTAACACAGAGGGCGCGGAGGCGCAGAGAGTGGATTACCGTTGCGTCCTCTGTGCCTTCGTGTACTCTGTGTTATTAAACTGCTTATCGTCCATTTATTTTCCGCCTACGACTGCGCGCGTGATAGTGATTCGACGCGGGTCTTCGCCGTCGCCTTCGATTGATATTTTCCAGACGGGCGGCGGCAGAGGGTAGCGGCCCATTCGCTCGGCCCATTCGATACAGACGACCGCGCGCTCGTCCGCCAGAATCTCTTCGAGGTCAACCGCGTGCGCCGACGACGCGCCTTCGGCGAGCCGGTAGAGGTCTATGTGATAAAGAAGAAGCCGGCCCTCGTCGTGCCGGTTGACGAGCGTGAAGGAGGGACTTGAGACTTCCAAAGGGTCGAGTCCGAGTCCGGCGGCCAGACCTTTGACGAAGACGGTCTTTCCCGCGCCGAGCGCGCCGCTCAAGAGAAGTATCTCGCCGCCCGCGAGACGCTCACCTATCTTGCGGCCCGTCTCGAAAGTCTCTTCACGACTCGCCGAAGTCCACGCGCCCTCCTGCACGGTGTCGCTCGTCGCGCCGTCAACTGTGTTGTCCGACGCGGCGGCGTTCAAAGTCTTGTTCGTCGCGGCGTCGCTCAAGGCATCTCTCCAAGCGGGTCGAGCGCGCGCACGGCTGCGCTCAAAAACTCGCGCACGTCGGACGCGACCAACGCGCGCATGCCGAGTTCGCGCGCCGCGAGGTCGCCCGCGAGTCCCGCGACGTACACGGCTGCGACGGTCGCCTCGGCGGCGTCCGCTTTGTCTCGAAGCGTTGCGAAGGCTTGCGCGATGAAGCCCGTGATAATGCCCGTGAGCGTGTCGCCCGACCCGGCTGTGCCTAATCCGGCGTTGCCCGTCGGGTTGACGTGGACGCTTCCGTCCGGCGCGGCGACGAGCGTGCGCGCGCCTTTGAGTAGGACGACGAGTTTGTGACGCGCGGCAAAGTCGGCGACGACCGTGGCGCGCTCTTTGAGCGCGGAACGTTCTTGCGCGCCGAGCAGGCGCAGCATCTCGCCTTCGTGCGGAGTCAGAATAATCGGACACTCGCGCGTGCCTTTCAACTCCGCGGGCCAAGGCGCGAGCGCGTTCAGTCCGTCGGCGTCAACGACGACGGGCGTCGTGCGTGTCTCGACTACTTCGCGCACGAAGCGGCGCGTGCTTTCCGACGCGCGCGAGAGTCCGCAGCCGACGGCGACGACGGTCGCGCGCTCCGTCAGTTTCTTCAACTCGGCGGACGCTTCCGAAGCGACGCTTCCAACTTCAGTCTCCTTGAGCGACGCCGTCAACACTTCCGGCATCAATCGCGCGGCAACGACGGGAAGCGCGGACTGAGGCGTTGCGACCGTGACGAGTCCGGCGCCCGCACAGATTGCGGCGTCGGCGCAGAGCACAGCCGCGCCCGTCATGTCGCGCGAACCCGCGACGACGAGCGCGTGGCCGTGCGTGTTCTTGTAGGAGCCGGGCGCGTAGCGCGTCGCTTCGAGCCACGCGCGCGCGTCTTCGGCCTCCGTTAGAAAGAGTTTCGACGGCGCGGCCTCAACGAGTGAGTGCGGCGAGCCGATATGAGCGACGATGAGTTGGCCGCCGAAGTGCGAAGCGGGCGGCAGAACGTTCGCGGGCTTCGGGGCTGTGAAGGTGACGGTCATGTCTGCGTGTACGGTCGGGCCGATTGGAAGATGCGAGTCGGCGTCGAGGCCGGAAGGCAGGTCGAGCGAGACGAAGAGCGGGAGCGCTTGGCGCGCGTGCTCGCGCGAAGCGCGGAGCAGTTCGAGGTGCGCGACCACTTTGGGGAAGACGCCTTCGAGCGGGCGCGTGAGGCCCGTGCCGAAGAGCGCGTCAACGATAACGTCGTAGCCGTGGCGCGCGCTTGCGAGCGTCTCCCACGCGGCGATGTCGAGGCATTCGACGAAGGAGAGCGGCGGCGGTCTCCGGCTCGAACCCGCGTCGAAGGACGAGAGGTGGCGCGCTATACGAAAATTGACGAGCGCGTCGCCCTTCGTCTCCTCGACGCGACCGAAGAGAACTACGTCAACGTGCGCGCCGAGCGTCCAGAGCGCGCGCGCAAGCGCCGCGCCGTCGCCGCCGTTGTTGCCGCGCCCGCAAAGTATTTGGACGCGACGGCCTCCGACTTCGTGCGAGAGCCGCGCGGCGATTGCGCGCGCGGCGGCGGCGGCGGCGTTCTCCATCAGCAGCAGCGACGGGACGGCGAAACGCTCCGTCGTCAGCGCGTCAATCTCGCGCATCTCCGCTGCCGTCACGATTTTTCTCACGCGCGGGATGATAACACGGACGAGGGGGAGGGATTTTGGATTTTGGATTTTAGATTTTGGATTTTGGATTTTGGATTGACTGTTGATGAGAGACACGCTGTCTCTCATCAAGCTCTTTGTGACGACGCACGACAGTCGAGGTTGAAAACAGCGTCGCCTTCATCAATCAGTGAAGACAGCGACGGCCTTCGTCAATCCAAAATCCAAAATCCAAAATCTAAAATAAAAAAGGGCGCCGCCTGCGCCTCTTCCGCCGCTACGCCTGCCGCACCGCCGAGCACCTGTTCGTTTGTAATCCCCAGAAATGTCTAATGAACGTCTTCCTCCAGAAAATTTTGTGCAATGACAAAAAATTTTGCGCCGACAAAAACGGGCGGGCGGAAAAATGTCTGAACGCGGAAGCGCGACGCATGGGGGGAGGGGTGTTTCCGCGTAGAAAAAGTCGGATTATTGAAGGAAAAGCGCGTTTTGGAAGGGAAAGGCCGGGGACTTGAACGTCGCCCGGCCTTTCTCGTCTGTCGCCTTGAAAGGCGTAAGTTTTAAGCGCGAAGACTCAGCCTTGCGCTTTGCGGTTGCGGCGACGGCGCACGCCCGCGGCGATGCCCGAAAGTCCAGTTCCGAGAAGGAGAAGCGTCGCGGGTTCGGGGACTGTCGTCTGCTGCCCGCCGGTAATCTGGCCCGTAATCGAGACGGTCTGGCCGGGGTCAATCGAAACGTCGTTGACGCTGAAGGAGAAAGAGCCGTTGCCGCAAGTGGTCTGCCCGGCTGAGGGCGGTTGCGCTTCGGGGTTCGGCTCGCAGTTCGGGTCGTTGAAGGTGAACGTGATGGGCGTATTGTTGAAGTCAACGAAGACGCCGCCCGTGTTGTCGCTTCTGACCGTTCCCGTGATGGTCGCCGTAAAGGTCGTCGTGTTCGAGCCGTTGATGCCCTGCGGCGCGGTGAACGTGACTTGGAGCGTGAACGGCGTGTTGTAGGGTTGCGGCGCGGTGCTCAAGGAGATCGAGCCGAGATTGTTGAAATTCGACCCCGGGTTGGGATTTCCGCCAATGGCGCGGAAGCCGTTGGCCGTTGTGCCCGTGAAGGTCGAGTTGCTGTAAGTGAGTCCGCCCGAAGTCGCGGTTGTGCTGGGGGCGCAGGCCGCCCCAAAGCAGCCGTTAGTGAAGCCTGCGATGAAGACTTCGTCGGCACGCACTTCGCTCTGGGCGAAAGAGAATAAGGCGATGGCAAAGATGCCGAGCGCGAGCGGCTTTACCAGCGCGAGAATGCGGTTCGTCATTTTTTCCTCCGTGCTTCCTATCCGAGACCTTGTTCTAAAGCACTCCGGGTCGTTCAAAACCAAAGGGCGGGAGCGGGGCACGCTCGCCGCTTTTAGGGACGGACGATAATCCGCACTTTATCGCCGACGTTAGAGAAAAAAGCCCGCGGCAGAAACCTTACGTTGTTTCCGGGGACAAGCGGAGACAGGTCGGGTTGCTGCCTTGAATTTCAAACTCACTGGACTATAGTGCAAAGAAAGGCTTAATTCTGAGACGGTTTCAGAAAAGTGGAAGGGAATTTACAGGCTTCCAGAAAAAATGTAAAGCAAAATTTTACGCGGCGAGCCGTAAGCAGGGCTGGCGAAGACGAGGGCCGCGAAGCACGGAAGCATTCCCTTGATTAGTTTTGACATCGAGTCGGCTTACACCTTATTTTGACTGCCGTTCAAGCTTTGTGCGGGTACAGATTCTGAAACTTTGGGGCTAAAGGAGATAGGCCGCGGGCGAACGTTCGCCCGCGGCCCTTCACTTTGCTTCACTGCGAGTGGTCTGTTTTCGGCGCTGAGCAGCCAGAAACCTTTGAAAGGTTAGACCTTACGACGCCGTCGCGCGCGTGCGGCGATTCCCGCCAGCCCCGTCCCGAAGAGAATCATCGTCATCGGTTCGGGGACTTCGCCCGGGCCTGCGGCCACGTCGCTGCCGCCGTTATTGACGTTCTGGAAGCGCGCGAAGATTGAGTTGGCAATCTGCTGCGCGGTCAGGCCCGAAAAGTCGCCGGAAATCGTGAAGGTCGCGCTCGTCCCCGGCGCGATGCCGTTGTTGACGCTGCCGCCGCCGAAGGTCGGGTTGCCGTTCGACTTGTCCATCAAGACGAGGTCGAAGGAACTGACGAATTTCTGCGCGCCCGCAGTGGCGTTCAGGTCGTGGGCGATAAAGTAGTTGGGGTTCGTCGAGGAGACGAGCGTGTAGTTGTTTGGCCGGTTGCCGGGAAGCGCGAAGCCGATATTCGTGATAGTGCCGGTCGTGCCGGGCGCAACCGAGGTGTTGTTGATGGTGAAAGTGAACTGATTACCGGCCAAAGAGAAGTTGGTAATCGTCGCCGTCACGCCCGTCCCGTTAATGCCTTTAAGCGTGATCGTGTCGGCACGCGCAACGGAACTGAGGGCGAACAAAACGAAGGCTGCGGCTGCTGTGAGCAAAGTTCTTCGGAGCATTTTTAACCTCTTTCCCTGTTTAGAATTACTTTGCGGCGTCCTCGGAAGCGATTTTCCGCGAAGGACGTGAGCAAAAAGCAGCGTCGAGACTTATAACACTCGTCGCGTGCTGAACCGTTCAAAGGGCCTTTTTTCTGACCCTTGACAGTAAAACGAGCAATGGCGAGGTTATTCCAGACAACTTTGGGTGCGGGAGATTAAACCGCAAAGCGACCAGAAGGTCAACGATAAAGTTTCGCCCCGTCGGATAAATTTCGACCTGAAAATTTCGCCCTTTTCCGTCGCGCTCAAGACCTTCGCAGCCTTAGAAGCCGCGTGAAACGGCGTACGACGGCGCGCGACTCCTCCAAGCCCCAGAGCGAAGTGAGCGCGAAGTAGAGGAGTCCGTACGGCGTGAGTACGAGCGCGGCCATGAAAATCGGGTGAACGGGGCCGAGCGCGCGCCTTATCGCCCAAGCCGCCGCCGCGCTCACGCCCGCCGAAAGCCAGAGCTTCGAGACGAACGAGAAGGGAAGTCCAGTCCAACCGATACGCTGATTCAGTTTGCGTCGGAGCAGAAGAAACTCGACCCAGCCCGCCACGCCTGCGGAAGCCGTCAGCCCGACCGCGCCCCACCGCGGCGCGAGGCCGAGCGCGCGCGGGACTGGGATTGAGAAGAGGTAGCCGAGCGCGGTCGTCAAGAATACACGCACGATGGCGAAGCGAAGCGGTGTGCGCGTGTCGTGAAGCGCGTAGTAGGTCGAGGCGTAGAGTCGTCCGAGCGTGGAGGCGAGGAGTCCGACCGCCGCGCCCGCGAGGATTGCCCAGACATAGATGGTGTCCTCACGCGCAAACTTCCCGTTCTGATAGAGCGCGCCGACCATCACGTCGCCCAGCGCGAGAAAGCCCATCGCGGAAGGGACGATGAAGACCGCGATTTGACGAAGGCCCGCGTCCAAGCGCCCGCGCAAGTGTTCCGCGACCGCCGACTGGTCGCCAAGCGCGCTCGACATCTCCGGCAACTCAGCCGCCGAAACGGAAATCCCGAACAGGCTGACGGGCAGCGTGTAGAGACTCTGCGCGTAGCCGAGCGCGGCAACCGCGCCCGTGCCGAGCCAACTCGCGAGCCAAGCGTCAACGAACGCGCTTATCTGCACGACGCCGCGGCTGACGAAGACGGGCACGAAGTTTCTCAAGACCGTCCGTACGTGCGCGTTCGTCGCGCCCAAAGCGAGACGGACGCGTCGCAGCAACTTCATCACGGTCGGCAGTTGAACTGCGAACTGTAGCGCGCTCCCAACGACCGAACCCCACGCGGCGAACGCGGCGACGCGACCCCACACGCCGAGGTCTGAGAGCGGGATGTTGCGCGCGGGGCGTCCGGCCCAAGCGAGCGCGGCGATGAGCGTTACGTTCCAGACGACGGGCGCGGTGTAGGAGAGAAAAAAACGGCGGTGGCTGTTGAGTACGCCGAGACACCAAGCGGAAAGCACCAGAAGGCCCGCGCCCGGAAAGAAGATTCTGACGAGTTGGACGGTGAGCGCGCGTTTCTCGCCCTCGAAGCCGGGCGCGATTGCGTTGATGAGGAGCGGCGTTGAGAGAACTCCGGCGACGACGAGCGCGGAGACGACGAGCGCGAGCAAGGTGAAGACAGACCAAGCGACGCGGTCGGCCTCCTCCTCGTCGTCCTCGGCGAGCAGGTGCGCATAGACGGGGATGAACGACGCCGACAGAGCGCCCTCGCCGAAGACGTTCTGCAAGAAGTTAGGGATGCGGAACGCCGCGTTGAAGGCGTCCATCGCGTCGGAGTTGCCGAGGAAGTAAGCGAAGACGCGTTGGCGTACGACGCCGACGATGCGGCTCAAAAGGATGCCCGCGCCGACAAGGAACGCGCCGCGTCCCGTCGTCATAGCCTTCGCGCCTCGCGCGACCGTCTTTTCGGCGGGAAATTCGCCCGTAACTGTTCCGACGGGCACGTCCGACTGTCCCGCGATCAAGTCGGCTTCGCCGCGCTCGTCCTCTGTCGCTCGTTTCATCCTGCGTCAGCGCCTCCGTGACCTGTGTGAATCTCTCCGTATCCTCTGTGGTTAAGTCAGTCTAAACACAGAGAGCACGGAGGATTTCACAGAGGTCACGGAGGAGGGTCTTTTCATCTTCACGCGCCTTAGAGATTGTACTCCTTAATCTTGGTCAGGAGCGTCTTGTAGCTGACGCCGAGCGATTCGGCGGCACGCGTCTTGTTGCCGTCGTTGGCGCGCAAGGCGTCGGCGATCTTGCGGCGCTCGACGGAGCGGACGGCGCGGTCGGTCGCTTCGGAGAGCGTGCCGTTGAGGTCGAAGTCGGCGCGTGTGTCGTCGTCGCCGGTTGCGCCGGCGGCGCGCGGCGCGAGGCCGAGGTCGGCGGGCGTGAGCGCGGGGGCGTCTGCGAGGATGCAGGCGCGCTCGATTGCGTTCTCAAGCTCGCGCACGTTGCCGGGCCACGTGTGCGCGCGAAGCGCGGCGACCGACTCGTCGCTCAAGACGGCCTCGCGCTTGCGAAGCTCGCGGCCTAACTGCGCGGCGAAGTGACGAGCGAGAAGCACCACGTCGTCGTCGCGCTCGCGCAAAGGGGGGACGCGGACGGGGAAGACAGCGAGACGGAAATAGAGGTCGCTGCGGAACTCGCCGCTTTCGGCAGCCGTCTGCAAGTCTCTATTGGTCGCGGCGACGATGCGAACGTCCACCGCGACGGGTGCGCGCCCGCCGATGCGGTCAACAACCTTCTCCTCAATCGCGCGCAAGAGTTTCCCCTGCGCGGCGACGGGAAGCTCACCGATTTCGTCTAGGAAAACGGTGCCGCCCGTCGCCAGTTCAAACTTGCCGGGCCTGCGCTCGGTCGCGCCAGTGAAAGAGCCGCGCTCGTGACCGAAGAGTTCCGATTCGATGAGCGTTTCGGGAATCGCGGCGCAGTTGATTGCGACGAAGGGTTTTTCGCGGCGCGGCGAGAGGTGATGTACGGCGCGCGCGAAGAGTTCCTTGCCCGTGCCCGACTCGCCGAGGAGGAGGACTGTGGCGTCGGTTTGCGCGACGCGCTGCGTTTCGGCGACGGCGCGTTTTATGGCGTCGGATTCGCCGATGATGCGCGGGAAGCCGTAGCGACGCGACCACTCTTCGCGCAGGAGTATGTTTTCGGTTCTGAGGCGAACTTGTTCGAGCGCGCGTTCGACGAGGAGCAGGAGGTGGTTTGAGTCAACGGGTTTTTGGAGGAAGTCGTGCGCGCCGTCCTTCATCGCTTGGACGGCCTCGTCAATCGAGCCGTAGGCGGTCATCAGCACGACCGGGACTTCCGCGTCGGCGGTTTTCGAGGCGCGCAGAACGTCGAGGCCGGAGCCGTGCGGCATCCGAAGGTCTGTGAGGACGAGGCGGAAGGGTTCGCGCGCGAGGGCTTGCGCGGCGGCGCGCGCGTCCTCTGCCTCCGCGACCGTGTAGCCCGCGTTCTCAAGCGTCAGGCGCAGCACGCGCCGCAGGCTCTCTTTGTCTTCGACGAGAAGGATATCAGGCATAACAGTTTAACGATGAATGCGGAATGCGGAATGATGAATGATGAGAGCGACGCTGCTTCTCATTCATCATTCCGCATTCCGCATTCATCATTTCCGTTGTGGCGGATGGTAGCGACGCGCGGGAGCGCGTGTCAAGGCGCTGGAAAAGGAAGGGCGCGCACGATTCTCGAAAGGAAAGTGCGCGCCTCTTTAGTCGGATGACGAAGGGACTGTAGATGACGTGCGGAGCGGCAGGGGGTGGTCGAGTCGCGTGAGTCGGAACGCGGTTCGGGCGGCTCAGGAGAATTTGGGAATCTGTTCAAACAGGTAGTCGGCGAGCGTGGGGTCGGTCTCACGGATGAAGTGGCATTCGTAGAGGGCTTGGTCTGTGTTGCCCATGTCAATGTGTATGAGGCCGAGCGTGTAGTGGGCGGGGACGTAATCGGGGTCAATGGCGAGGGCCTTGTTGCAGGCTTTGATGGCTTCGGGGTAGCTGCCCCAGTGGAAGTAGGAGAGGGCGAGATTGTTGTGGGCTTCGAGGAGGCCGGGGTCGAGGCGTATGGCCTGAAGGCAGGCTTTAATCGCCTCGAGGCCGCGACCGAGTTTGCCGTGCACCATGCCGAGGCCGCTGTGGGCTTCGGCGAAGTCGGGCCGCAGGCGAACGGCGCGCTCGAACGACTCGACCGACCTTTTAAGCTCGCAGAGTTGGTCGTAGATGACGCCGAGGTTGTAGTGAATCTCCGCCGCGTTGGGCTGGGCGCGGAGCGCGAGACGAAATTCGGCTTCGGCCTCGCGGTAGAGTCCGCGCTGCATCAGGTCGAAGCCGTTCAGGTAGTGTTCGCCGGGCACGAAGTCCGCAGCCGTTTGGCTCGCGGGAGAATCATATTCACTCGACGAATCGGCGCGTTTGAATTTGCTCAGTAGGCTCATGGGAAACTCCGCACAGAATCCTTGTTGACGATGGATTAACCCGAGACCGTGGCGACGGCTTGCGGCGCGCGTGCGCCGGTCTAGTATTCGCTGATGCCGAGCACGACGGGGCCGCCGGTGTTGAGCGCCTTACGTATCCACTCGGAGTCGTACTTGATGGACGAGTTGCCGGAGCCGTTAGAGTTGAAGCCCGGCGCGAGGAAGTCGCCCGTCGTCGCGTCGAATCTCGCTACGGCGACGCCGCCGAGGCTGTTGCCGTTGCCGCCGCCGTCGCGCAGGAGTACGCCGCCGCCGAGGACGAGTATAAGACCCTTGAAGTCGGAGCTGCCGCGCAAGGTGAGCGTGCCGGTGACGACGAGCAGGCCCGCGCCGCCCGCGGGCGGAAGGTCAACGTCGCCGTCAACGAAGGTCATGATGCCGTTGGGGCTGGACGCGCCGAAGTCCGTCGGCACTTCGCCGGATGCGAAGTAGCGGTCGGTGCACGTGGTTGTGCAGCCCGCGGGGTACTTCTGGTTCTTCGCTATTTGGCGCAAGGTGGCGACGGCTGCGCGCGCGCCGTTGATGCCGTCGGTCGTTTGGAGGAAGGCGTCGAGGTTGGCGACGGGGACTTTCCTTACAGACTGGCTGCCGAAAACCTGCGTGGGGTCAATGTTGTTGGAGACCATCGTGTAGTCAACGTCGCTCACGACGGAGATGGCGGGCAGCGGGATGCCCCCGGCGTTGTCGTTACCGTTATAGACATACTGCGCGCTGTTGCCGACGTTGAAGGGGTTGACGACGGAGGTGTTGTCGGCTGCGCTGCGCAGGACGATTGCGCCCGCGGCGTTGTAGTCGAAGGAGGCGCGGCTGACGAGCATCTGCATCCGCTTGACGGCGTTGCGCGGCCCGTAGCCCTTCACCCTGACGAGGAGGCGCTGCGGTTCGGGGGCGGCGACTGTGACGTTCAGAGTCGCCGAAGTCGTGCCGAGCGCGAGCGTCTGTGAGGGGACTGTGTAAGTCACGCCGTTGAGACTGTAGGAGAGCTTCGGGAGCGTGAGGACGAGCGAACTGTTGATGGTGCTGCCCGACTTCGAGACCGTCCCGGAAAGCGTGCCGACGATGGGGACGGTCATCGCCCACGGGCCTGTCTGGACGATGTTGAGGGTGAAGTTCGTGTTGGCCGGGACTGTGTAAGAGCCTGCGGCGTCCGTGATGACGAAGCTGCCGAGCGTGCTCGCGCCGGACGTGCTCGTATTGACGGTCGTGGCCGCGCGCGAAGTGTAGGTGAGGATGAAGCCGTTGCTGCTGCCGTTGCAGCAAGTGCCGAAGGTCTTGGTGTTGGAGTTGTTGGAGAACGCGCCGGAGGTCGAGAAGCCGACGACGTCGGAGTTGTCGGGGTCTCTAATGTCTTCGACGGTGAAGGCCATCCCCGACATCGCCGCGTAGTTATCGTTGAGGACGACGCGCGCTTCGGCGGAGTTGCCGTTGTAGGTGAGCCAACGGCTGAGGCGCGACTTCCCCGAAGTGTCGGTGGAGGTGTTGGAACTAGCGAGGGTCAGGGCCTTGCGGAAAGTTATCTTGTTCTCTACCGAAGTCTGCGTGGAGTTGAAGAGGGGGTTGGGCGCGACGTTGCCGCGCAGGACGCCCAGAACCTCCTGAAGCCCCGCCTCCGCGGCGTAGTAAGCCTGCGCCTCGGCTGTGGCGTCCGCCGCGTTCGTGGCCGAGAGGGCCGTCACGGTGATGAGCGCGCCGCCCGCCGCGAGCAGAAGCGTTGACATGAGAACGACCGTGATGAGCGCCGCGCCGCGCTCCGAGCGTCGCGCACTCTTGCACGACGTTGAACGTTTAACGGCGGCCTTACGCGTCTGTTTGGAACTTGCGCCTCGCATCTGTGGTTAACTCTCCTTCGGGGACTTCGGGTCAGTAGTTGTAGAGGTCTGCGTTTCTGAGCGAAACGTCGGAGACGAGTTGCACGCTTGAGGCGGGCTGGTAGCCGGTTGTGCCGGGCTTGCCTTGCGCGGGGAGCTGCACGCACAGCGCGACGACGATGTAGCGCGCGGCGCTCTTCTGCGTCACCTCCGCGGTGGAAGGGGTTATCACGCAGTTGTCAACGGTGTAGGTCACCTTGTCGGCGAAGTAGCCGATTGAGAGCGCGTCAACGCGGTTGGCGAGGATGGTCGTGCGCGCGCCCGTGTTCACGTCGAGGCGGACGACGTAGCTGTCCGAGGCGTTCGTGTAGAGGAGATACTTAACGTCCTCGTCGCTGTCGGTCACGGAGTCGCTCGTGAGTTGGCCGTCGAAGGCGTTGAGGTTGGCGCGGACGCGTATCGAACTTGAGGTCGAGTCGGCGGCGACAAGCCCGTTGCTTGAGAGGCCGAAGCCGGAGTTGGCTATCTCGCGCGACATGACGTAGAGGGCGCGCTGCGCATCGGCCAGCGCCTCAGACCTCTGGTTCTCGCGGGAGCGCGTCCTCATAGAGCCTGCTATCAGATTGCTCGCCAGAACCGTCACGACGAGCGTGACGGCCATCGCTATCATCAGCTCGACGAGCGAGAAGCCCGACTGCGTTCGCTTGTTTCGTGTGTGCTCCTGCATGTAACTCCTCATGTTGCGGGGCGGCGCAAAGAATGCGGACGGAAGAGACGGCTCGGCCCTCGCGTCTAAAAGTATGGCCCGACGGACACGTCCGTTCGCATCGAGATGAGTATGACGGCGCTGCGCGTCCACGCCGCGCCCCCGCTCTGCGGGTTGACTTGGACTGTAACGCGCTTCATCGAGGTGCTGCCGCCGCAAAGGGCGCTCGCGTCGTTGCAGATGGTCGTGACAATGGTGAAGGGGCGGCCCGCGCTCGTCACGTTCTGCGTGGAGGATGCGAGGTCTGTGAACGGGGTCTTGCGTAGCTCCTCCATCTTGCGCTGCGCGATGGCCTGCGCGATGGCGCGGTCTTGCGCGCCGGAGTTGTACTTGATCGAATACATGAAGAGCGACGCGGCTGCGAGACCGGCGACCAGCATGACGAGGAGCGCGATGGCGGTCTCGACGAGCGTGAACCCGCGTGCGCCGTCATCCTTCGTGTGAAACTTGTTTTCCATAGCTTTTGCCCCCCTTGCGCCTCTTCAGTTGACGACCTTCACGTAGAGCGTCGCGGGGGTGCACGTTGCGAAGTTGAACTTCACGGAGTACGTCCCCTTGTTCTTGTTGATGGAGGCGACGGTGAATGTCGCCGTGCCGCCGCTCGACGACGAGAAGGTCTGCGTGCTGGGCGTGACGCGCAGGTTAGAGTCGGGCGAGGCGTTTATCGTCCCCGGCGCGTTCACGGTGATGTTGACGGTCTGCGTGCTGCCGCCGTTCCTGCTCACCTGCACGTAGGCAGTGCTCAAAGTCATCGTCCCGGCGGTGCAAGTGACGGTGGGAGGCGGCGGCGTCGTTCCACCGCCACCACCGCCTCCTCCGCCGCCGCTCACGCCGCAGGGCGAGAGGTTGAGGTGAGTGTCGCCGCCCGTGAGCGTCGCCGTCGGCACGACGTCGGCGGTAGAACTGACGGTCGTGTAGGTGACGGTGGGCATGTTCGTGACGGCGTTGTTGACGGTGATGTCGCCCGAACCGGCAACCTGCACGGTCAACTGATCGCTCCGCTCGTTCCTCATGCGGAAGAGCGTGTTGCACTCGTTGATGTTCAAGCGCCCGCGCCAGTCGAAGATTGCGTAAGGGTAGTCGGCGGCGGCGAGTGTCGCGCCGTTGTCGCCCGTGACGGTGACGCCTGTTTCGAGCGTGAACGTGCGCGTCTGGTTCGTCCCGTTGCCAGCGAAGTCCATCGTCACTTCGTATGTGCTGGCGTCCGTGAATTCGACGCGCGTCGAGTCGTGGCGGCGGATGGCGTCGAGCCGCGCCTTCTCCACGGTCTGCGCGAAGACGCGCGCGGAGGTCTGGAGTCGCTGCGCCGCGCGCGCCGAGCGTATGCCGAAGACCGAGAAGCCGACGACGATGGCCACAATCGCCACCACGATGAGCATCTGCAAGAGACTGAAGCCACGCGAGTCGGCGAGATTTCTGTTAGCTTTTGCCGGAGTGAGCACCGTCTTTCTACACCTCCTGAAACGCCCTTGATTCATTTTCCGCGCGACCCTTACAAGAGTCCGCGTTCGACGCCGACGCACAAGTGCAAGAGGCGTACCAACTCGCCGCGGCCCTTAATCCCTAGAAAAAAGCGGTTTCGCGCCGACGCGCGCCCCCGGCCTGTTACTTTGCGTGACAACGCTCGGAAGCGCATTTCACACCGCGCGAGAAGTGCTCTTTGGCGCGCCTCGCGTCCGGAGAGGACGGCTGCACTTTAGGGCGCGCGTGAGTTGAGAAGGCGGTTACACAGTCGCTGTTACTTATGGCCACACTTTCGGCTTCCACGCGCGCGCAGTCCGCGCCCTCTCGCGCGCCGGCTCGTGCACGCAAACGTCTTCAGGCGCTGGCAATTCTGGAAAGTTCTTCTTGTGAAGAGGAGATGGTCTGCGAGTTGCTTTAGTGTCGAAGCGGCTAAAGCAGCCGTCGCGCGCGAACCGCTCGCGCGCGTCCTAAACCCGACGCGAGTTGCCCTCAAGGGTCGCGGTGCGGCGCATCGCTCAGGAACACCCTTTCAGGCATCTCTCCCGACCCGACGAGAATCGCCCCACACGCGCAGACCGCACTTTGCGCGCCGGGGCGAGAGCGCCCCGGTGGTCGCCGAGCCGCCGGGGCGCGCTTTTTAATGATGAATGCGGAATGATGAATGATGAATGAAAGACAGCATCCTTGTCTTCATTCATCATTCACACTGCCGCATTCATCATTTATTTCTTACTGTTCCGGCCCAGGCTCGTACTCTTCGAGCGCCGAGGCGCGCGCGCTGTCGAACTCGGAGGCCGAAAGGCGCATGGCGAGCGTCCGCGGAATGTAGGTGAAGGGCGCGGGGCCGCCGCGCTGGTTCTGAATTTCTGAGACGAGCGCGTCCTGCCAGCGCCGGAAGCGAACGACCGAGCCGCGCTGGTCGAAGATGACGAAGACGAAAGTTTCGCCGCGCGCGGTCTTAAACTGCCCGACGAGCGCGCTCGCGCCGCCGTCAGTTCGCGGCAGAGTTCCGGTCTTGGCGATGATGCTGCCGCGGCCAGCGCTCCCGGCGTAACGCTTTTGCAGCGTGCCGGGGTCAACGCCCGCGACCGGGAGTATGTCAGCCGCCTTCAACTTGTGCTCGTGCAACTCGTCGAGGAGCGCGCGGTAGAGCCGGAGCATCTGGCGCGGCGTCATGCGGTTCGTGCCGAGGCCGGAGGTTGAAGAGAGGCGTATGTCGCCCGGTTTAAGTCCGAGGCGCGAGTTGAGGAAGCGCGTCACGCCCGCCGCGCCGCCGAGCATGTCGCCGAGGCGTTCGGCCATGAAGTTGTTCGAGTAGCAGAGCAGGACTTTGAGAACGTCCGCAAGCTCAGGCGAGTAGTGCGTCGAGATTGCGCGCGCCTCCTTCGGCACGGAGTCAACATAGACCGCGCCCAACACCGCGACGCTCGGCGTCAACTTCAAACCTTCGGCGTCACGCAGAGCGACGCGCGAGTCGTTCCAAGCGCGCGTGGCCGCCGCGGGCCGCCGCGTCGCGTCGAGCGTGTCGTACAGACGCTCGCCCGAACGCTGCGACGACGCGCTGAAGTTCATCGTGAAGCGCGAAGCGACGATGAGGTCGCCCGTAACGGTCTTGATGCCGAGTTGGTTCAACTCGCGCGCGACGGCGACGGCGTGCTCGTCGTGGAACGAAGGGTCGCGCCCGGAGACGATGAGGTCGCCGTTAACCGTGCCCGTGGTTTTGTCGAACGCGCCGGTTATCCAGAAGGTCGTGGCGAAGCGGTGCTTCGGCCCGAAGGTGTCGAGCGCGTCGAGCGCGGTTGCGAGTTTTACAGCCGACGCGGGGTTGAAAGCGCGGTCAGCCGATTGCTCGCGGACGACTTTGCCGTCGAGCGTTTCGATGAGAACGCCCTGATGGTCGAGCGTTTCGAGAAACGGTAGAACGTCGCCGGCGGTCTCGCCGCCGAGCGTGCCCGAAGCGGGCGCGGGAGATGCCACTGGCGGAACGGTCGCGGCGTTAGGCGCGGGCGCAACCGTCGCGGTCTGCGCGCGCGTGCCGGAAGCCGGCGCGAGGAGAAGCAGGAGAGCTAAAATGTAACGAGTCGTCTTCAACCCACTCACCCCTTAGCGTTTCATTACGTTCGGCGCGCGAGGCCGACAAAAATCATAGCACAACGAAACATGCCCGGCGCGCGCGACTAACTTTCGTGGGAAGAGTTACGGGAGTCAACGCTTAGATGCAAACACGCATCGTACGCGATGTATGCGCCGTCCCCGTGTTGTAAAGGCTCAAAGCAATCTTCGTTCCCGAAGCCGGTTTTCAGTAAGCAGTTTTTAGTTTTCGGTTTTCCAGCGCGGGCGCGTGTGTCTGAAACTCCGTACGCGCGTCCGAAAGTTGAAACTGAAAAAACTGAAGACCGAAGACTCAAAACCGAAACTTTCTTTTGACAACGCGGAAACGAGGCTCATAGAATTTCGACCGTTGAATTTGACTCGCCTTGAAACGGTCGAACCCGTGCGGCCACAGAGAGAGCCTGTTACAGTCGAGAAGATACGTGCGGCGCATCGCGCGCGCAGGCGCGAGATACGCGCGCGCCTCGCGGAGTTTGAGGCCGTGTGGCGCGACGCCACGGACGAGCGACTCTGGGAAGAACTCGTCTATTGCATCTTCACGGCGGGCGCGTCGGCTCGGATGGGACTCGGCTCGGTCGAGGCCGTGCGACCTTTGCTCGCGCGCGGAACGCAGCCGGAGTTGGCGGCTGCTTTAACGTCGAAGCATCGTTACCCGAACTCGCGTTCGGGCTACGTCGTGGTCACGCGCGAGTTCTTGAGCGCCGACTGCGGAATGCGCCTGCGCGAGCGGCTTGAGAGTTTCACGGACGCCTTCGAGCGGCGCGACTGGCTCGCGCGCACGCGCGAGATAAAGGGGCTTGGCTACAAGGAGTCGAGCCACTTCCTGCGCAACGTCGGGCTTCGAGGCTACGCGATTCTCGACAAACACATCTTGCGTTGCCTCTGGGAAGTCGGCATCATCGCGTCGCCGCAGCCGCCCTCGACGCGCGCGCGATACCTCGCAACCGAGGAGACTATGCGCCGCTTCGCGCTTGACGTCGGCGTTGACTTCGACGAACTCGACCTCGTGCTCTGGTCTATGAAGACGGGCGAGATTTTGAAATGATGAGTGCGCAATGATGAATGATGAATTAAGAGCAGCGCCCTTGTCATCATTCATCACTCATCATTCCGCATTCAGCATTTCTTCCGTGAGGTTTCGACAGATGAAAAAGCAGTCACGCCTTGTCTTCGCCTTAGTCTTCTCCTTAGCGGCGGCGTTCTGCGGCGCGAACGTCTCGACGACGGCGTCGGCCTCCGACGGCAAGCAACGCTCGCGCGCCGAGCGCGCAATCAAGGACGGGCAGTTTGAGGAGGCCGAGCGTCTCTACCGCGAACTCGTCGCGAAGGACGCGCGCGACGAGTTGGCGCGTCTGGGCCTGAGCCTCGCGCTCCTGAAGCAGCGCAAGAATCAAGACGCCTTCGATCAGGCGGCGCGCGTCATCGCGGTTGACCCCACGTCGGCGCGCGCGCACGCGCTCTTGGGGACGGCGATGCTCAACGCGGGCGAGTTTCACCTCTCGGTCGAGGAGTTTAGAACCTCGCTCACCTTCCGCGAAGACGACGCGATGGCTATCGCCGGCCTCGCCATGGTTGACTTCTACGAGAACCGCCTCGCGTCGAGCCTCGCGGGCTTGAGGCGCGCGGCCTTCATAGACCCGAACGAGCCTGACTACCTCTTCAACCTCGGACAAGTGGCCGCGCGCTACGAGCGCTACAAGGAGGCGGCGGACGCCTACGAGCAGTTCCTGCGCGTCGCGCCGCGCGCCGACGCAGACCGGCGCGCGCGCATACGCGGGCTGATTGATTTCCTCCGCTACCTCGGCACGCAGAGCAGCCTTCTCGACGTGGGCGGGCCTGACCACGTCGAGCTTCCGTTCGAGTTGTCGAACAACCGGCCCGTGGTCAAAGTCCGCGTCAACGGCTCGAAGGAGACGCTGCGGTTCGTGATAGATACGGGCGCTGGCATGTGCGTCATCTCCACGCACGCGGCTGACAAACTGGGTTTGAGGGCCGTTGCGCGCGGCGGGATGGCGCGCGCCGTCGGCGGCGTGGGACGCTTCGAGATAGTTTACGGCTTCCTACAACAACTCAACCTCGGCGAAGCGCGCGTCGAGCGCGTGCCGGTTTACATACGACAGTTCTTCAACGACCAAGAGCCTATTGACGGCTACATCGGACTCTCCATACTCGGCAAGTATCTCTCTACAGTTGACTACGGCGAGCGCAAGATGACGCTCCTTCGAGGCGACGACCGCGACCGCTACGTTCCTCCCACGGCGACAACGGTAGTCGAAATCCCGATTCGCACAACTTCGAGCGGCTTCTGGAGCGGCGAGGTCAATCTCGACGGAATGGAGAAGCCCGCCAACTTCATCATTGACACGGGCGCGAGCATCTCGGTCGTCTCAAACGCTCTAGCCCAACGCACGGGGATGGCGAAGTTTGCGCAGGGCGGGCGCATCAGCGTCTATGGCGCGGCGGGGCTTGCGGAAAACATTCAGACGCTCATGCTGCCGCGCATCATCCTCGGCTCGCACACGCGCACGAACGTCTATGTCGCGGTGCTCGACATGGAGCCGATAAACGAGACCGCGGGCTTCGAGCAGACGGGGATTGTCGGCGGAAACGTCCTTCGCTTCTTCCGCGTGACGTTCGACTTCGGACGCGGCGTCGTACGCCTCGAACCGCTCGCCGGAGCGCCGGGCGACGAACAGAAAGCCAAGCCCGTCGTAACGAGCCAATCTAATTGAATGATGAATGCGGAATGCGGAATGATGAATTAAAAGCACGGCCCTCGTCTTCATTCATCATTCCGCATTCCGCATTCATCATTTCCTTGCTATGAAGCAGAGCATCTATCTTGAGACATCGGTAATCGGCGCGTATCTCGACAACGGCGAGCCGTTCCGGCGCGACCTGACGATTCGTTGGTGGGAGCACGAGATGTCGGAGTATCGCTCGGTCGTATCGGTGCTCGTCGTGCGCGAGCTTGAGCGCGTGCCGGAGCCGCACCGAACGGGATACCTCAAACTCGTCGCGCCGCTCGAACAGGTAGAGTTGACGGAAGAGGCGACCATACTCGCCGAGGGCTACATCTCGCGTGGCATCTTTCACCGCAAGTACATCGGCGACGCAGTCCACGTCGCACTTGCTTCCTTCCACAAAATTGATTATCTAGTCACATGGAACTTCGGCCACATGGCGAACGTCCGGCGTCAGGCGCGCATACGCCTCTTCAACACGGCAGCCGGATTCTTCGTCCCGCAGATCGTCACGCCGGAGTTTTTAGTTTCGGAGATGACGGAAAAGCCGTGAAGCGTGAATCGTGAATCGTAAATCGTGAATAGATGAAGACCTGTTATTTCTATTCACGATTTACGATTTACGATTCACGGCTTTTCACAGCTCTTTACGATTCACGATTTACGATTTACGATTTACGAGCGATGTATCGAAAGCCGAGATTTCTCGAAGAGCTTCACGCGATACGCGAAGAGATGTCGCGCGAGGCCGACTACGACGTGGAGTTGTTCGCCGAGATGATTCGCTCCGGCGCGCGACCGCGCCACGGCCCCGCGCGCAACATACGCGGCTTCCGCACGCGCGCGCCGCGAGCCGGCGAAGAGTCGCAGAAGCCCGCGCCGAAAAACCGCGCGTCGAGGTGAAAAGTCTGAAGTCTGAAGTCTGGAGTCTGGAGTCAAAACAAAAATCGTTTTGCCTTCTTCAGACTTCAGACTCCAGACTTCAGACTTCAGACTTTCAAAGTTATGGAACAGACGTTCGAGGCCATAGGGCTTGAAGTGCCGAGCGAGAAGGACTTCAACCATCTCGCGGAGCGCGCGGGCGATCAGGGCGAGGCGACGCAACTCTGCCGGCGCGGCGCAGTCCTTCACGGTCGCTGCTGGAAACTCGGCGAGGGCCTCGAAGTTTGGACTGTGCTCTACGAGTCGGGCACGGGCGAGATTTTTTACGCCGACTGCCGGCCCGGCTTCCGCGCCCGCTACGCGCAGCGCGTGAGTCCTTGGGCGCTTACGGAATATGACGAGGACGGTGAGGCAATCGTCCACGGCTACATTGACGGGTACGAAACGGAAGTCCTCTTCGAGCTTCAGAACCTCACCGAAGTCGGGCCGGAAGGTTTCCGCGCGCAGGAGCTTCAAGTCGGACTTTGCGGACTCGCTTACCGCGCGCGCGTCTTCGCCGCGGGCAAGACGGAGACGCGCTGGCAGCCGCTCGAAGAGGCCGCGCCCTCGCGCGCCGCGCACGAGAACGACTGGTCGCTCGCGGGCCGCGTTATCTCCTTCAAGCCGCTCCGCAACCCCGTCTCAGGCAGCGAGCTTTACTGGGTCTATCTCGACCTCGATAAGCTGAAACTCGAAGTGCTCGTCAACCGTCGCGCGCTTCGCGGCGACGCACTCGCGGTGGGCGTCGGTCTAGCCGCAGAGGTCTGGCTTCAAGGCCACATCCTCGACCGCCGCGCGCTTCTTTCGCGCTACGAGGGCCGCGACGCCTCGGTCGCGCGCTCAAGCCTCTGGTCGCACCTGAAGCGTAGAAACTGAAAACAGTGGTCAGTGGTCGGCGGTCAGTGGTCAGTTAAAGAAAATCTGTTTTCACTGACCACTGACCGCCGACCACTGACCACTGTTATATGAGACGACTCTCACTCTCCCTGCTCATCGTCATCGCACTCTGCGCCCTCGGTCTCTACTTCTTCAATCAATACTGGATTCACCGATACGACGCGCTCATCGCGCGACAGTCGGTAGTCTATCGCCTCGACCCAGACCTCGTTTGGAGCATCATCCACGAGGAGACCTACTTCAGCCCTTGGAAGAAGGGCGAGAAGGGCGAGGTCGGGTTGATGCAGGTGACTCCGGCGGTCGCGCGCGAGTGGGCGAAGGAGACCGGGATGCGCGAGTTTGAGGAGCAGATGCGACGCGACCCGGAAGCCGTCTTGCGCGACCCCGAACGCAACATACAGATCGGCTGCTGGTACTTGGAAAAAATCTCGAAGGACTACCGCGACACGAACGGCTGGGAGGCGCGCGCCCTCGCCGCCTACAACGCGGGGCCGAGCCGCGCCTCGGAGTGGAACGCGGTCGCGCCGGGCCAACAGCCGCTCAACGCCGAAGAGTTCGTCGCGCGCATCAACTTCCCCACGACGCGCGCCTACGTCTCAAACATACTCGAACGCTACCGCCGGAAGAAAGCGAGCGGCAAACAGTGACCTACCGCCGCCTGCTCGCTGATAACGCAGACCTCCGGCGGCTCTGGACGGGCCAAGTCGTCTCCGAAATCGGCGACTGGCTCAACAACATCGCCGTCCTCGCGCTCGCAATCCAACTCGCCGGGGCGCGCGGCGTCGGACTCGCCATTGCCGTCTATGCGATTGCGCGTCACCTCCCGCTCTTCGTCTTCGGCCCGGTGGCGGGCGTCGTCGTTGACCGCGTGAACCGCCGCCGCGTGATGATCGCGGCAGACCTTGTGCGCGCAGTCCTCGCGCTCGGCTTCATGCTCGCCAACCGCTTCTCCTCGCTCGCCGCAATCTACTTCGTCGGCGCGGCGATTTTTTCGGTCTCCGCGTTCTTCAACGCCGCAAAGCGCGCCTCGATTCCGAACCTCGTTCGCGGCACGGAAGAACTCCTTGCCGCCAACTCGCTCTCCGCTTCGACGACGGCTGCGACAATCGCCGCCGGCTCCGCGCTCGGCGGCGTCGCCGCGACACTCCTCGGGCGCGACGCCGTCTTCACGCTCAACGCGCTCACCTTCGTCGTCTCCGCGCTGATGATCTACCGCATCCGCGCGCGATTGCGGATTGCGGATTTCGGATTGCGGATTGATGAGAGCCAGCGTGTTTCTCATCAATCTCTTCCGCGCACCGGCGAGCGTGCGGGCGCGACTGAAAACAGCGACGCCTTCATCAATCGTCAATCCGCCATCCGCAATCCGCAATCGGAGCGTTTCGCAATCGTCCGCCGCGTCGCGTCAGACTTCCGCGAGGGCTTGCGCTACGTGAGGCGCGATCCATTGCTCGCCGCCGTCTTCGTCGTGGCCGCGGGCTGGGGCTTGGGAAACGGCGCGGCGCGCTCTCTCTACAGCATCTTCGGCGCGCGTCTGGGCGAGCAGTTCGTGAGCGGCGGGAACGTAAGTTTTCGTTCAATCGTCGAGCGACCGACGGATTTCGGAATCTCGGTTCTCTTCGTCGCAATGGGCTTGGGCGGCGTGCTCGGCGCACCGCTCGCGCGACGCTTCAACCGGGGCGCGACGCGCGACCTCGGCGCGCGCATGGGCCGCTCGCTCTTCCTCGACGGCTGCGGCCTCGCGCTCTTCAGCATCATGCCCACGCTTTGGGGCGCGGCCCTCGTCCTCGTCGCGCGCGAGATGAACTTCGCAATCTGGTGGACGGCGCAGCAGACGCTCGTAATGAAGCGAACGGAGGACGCGTTCGCCGGACGCGTCTTCGCCTCCTACGAGACTTTGACGACGCTGACGATGGTCGGCTCGATGCTCGTCTCGGGCGCGGCGGCAGACCGCGCAGGCATTCGCCCCGTCGCGGCGGGCGGCGGCACGGTTGTTATCCTTTCGGGCCTTCTCTGGTTTATCCTTCGACGGCGGAGCGAGAAGACTGAATGCGGAATGCGGAATGATGAATGAAGACAGCAACCTTGTCATCATTCATCACTCCGCATTCATCATTCATCATTTCTTTAAAAGCTGATGACGAAACTTTACTGCGCGCGTTGGATTCTGCCCGTTGCTTCCGAGCCGCTTGAGGACGGCGCGGTCGCGGTCGAAGGCGCGCGTATCGTCTCAGTCGGCACGCGCGCGGAAGTGGCGCGGGAGTTTCCGTCGGCTGAAGTGGAAGACTTGGGCGAGGCCGCGATTCTGCCGGGCTTCGTCAACTGCCACACGCACACGGAACTGACCGCGATGCGCGGCTTCCTCGAAGACTCGGAAGACGACTTCTTCGCTTGGCTTCGCAAGCTCACCCTCGCGCGCCGCGAGCGCATGACCGCCGAAGACCTCTACGTCTCCGCCGCTTGGGGCGCAATCGAGGCGGCGCGCGCGGGCGTAACTTGCGTCGGCGACGCGAGCGACGCGGGAGCGACAACGATGAACGCTCTCAGCGACGTGGGGCTTCGCGCCGTAGTCTTTCAAGAGGCGTTCGGGCCTGACGAGCGCGACGCGAAGGCGAAGTTTGAAGTCGCGCGCGAGAAGATTGAAGCGCTGCGCGCCTCGGAGACCGCGCGCGTCCGGCTCGGACTCTCGCCGCACGCGCCCTACACCGTCAGCCGCACTCTCCTCGAAATGCTCGCCGCCTTCGCGCACGACGAGCGCCTGCCCTTGATGATGCACGCGGCGGAGTCGGAGGCTGAAAGCGCTCTCATGCTGCGCGGCGAGGGCGCGTTCGCCGAAAGCTTCAAGGCGCGCGGCGTAGTTTTCACATCGCCGGGCGTCTCGACCGTGCGCCACCTCGCCGAGACAGGGATACTCTCAACGCGCCCGCTCCTCGCGCACTGCATACGCATTGACGAATCAGACATCGAGACGATAAAGGCGCACGGCGCGGCAGTCGCACACTGCCCGAAGTCGAACGCGAAGCTCGGACACGGGCGCGCGCCGCTCTCTGCGTTGCTCGGCGCGGGCGTGGACGTGGGCTTGGGGAGCGATTCGGTCGCAAGCAACAACACTTGCGACATTTTGGAAGAGGCGCGCTTCGCTGTTCTCGCCTCGCGCGCAGCCGCCGAAACGCTCGAAGGCGGACGAATGATGGGCGCAAGCGACGCGCTTCAGTTGATGACGACGTGCGGCGCGCGCGCACTTCGTCTCGAACACACGACTGGCGCGCTCGCCGCCGGACTCGAAGCAGACCTCGTCGCCGTTCGCCTCGACGCGGCGCACCAGACGCCCGCATACGATGCGGCGGGCGCGCTCGTCTTCTCTTCGTCGGGCCGCGACGTTCTGCTCACGGTCGTCGCGGGGCGCGAAATCTTCCGCGACGGTCGCGTGACGACCGTTGACGAACAGGAACTTCGCGCCCGCGTCGGCGACATCGCGCGGCGGCTGTCGTGCGTTGGAAACTGACGCGCAGTACGCTTACAAAAGACTTCCTCAACAACCCCGAAGCCTTCCCGCGTCGCCTCTAAGGAATAAAAACCCCGCCGAAGCGCCCGCGGTACTCGTTCGAGGTGATGAACGCCTTGACCATCTCGGCGCGTCGGAAGTCGCCGCCGAATTGGTCGAGCTTGTCGAGCCAGAACTTCCAGCCCGTGTGGTCGGAGTCGGGCGCGGCGTCGGGGTCGCGCCGGAGGTAGCCGAAGTATTGCATGAGGACGAAGGCGCGGTTCTTCTCGCGCCGGTCAACTTCGGCGTTCTCCGCAACTTTACGAACTACGCTCGCGCGCTTCGACACATCAGACGTGTTGGCTGCGCCGCCGAACTCCGCCGCGAGCGCGTCGGCCTCCGACTGCGTGAGCGCGCCTCCGGTGTTCTGGTTGAGCTTGGCGACGAACGCGGCGGGCGTCATGGTCGCTGGGTAGGCGTCCGTGAAGCGTTGACGCTGGACGAAGGTGAGCGCGAACCTGTTCTTGTTATCCTCCAAGACCTTCTCCCAATCGCCGACGCCGACGACGAGGCCGTTGCGTATGAGTGCGCTGTCAACGAGAAACTCTTGACGGCGAATTATGGGCACGGAGATTTGAACGGGCGCGCCCGTGATTCTCGTCACGCCGACGGCGTCGCCGTAAGCCGCCTTGTACATGCGCTCGACGAGATAGCCCGTGTTCTGAAACTCGATTGAGAGGAAGAAGGCCGCCGACGTGTCAATGCGTTTGACATCGCGGCACTGCGAGTTTGAGCCGCATGAGTCAATGCCGTTCTTCCAGAAGGCGAGTCCGGCGTCGTCGGGCTTGCGGCCAAAGAAATCGTGGTAGTGCTGTCGTACGAAGTTCTCCGTGTCGCCTATCGGGTTCGGGCCTGAGAACGTCTCGTCGTTGGCGATGATGGTAACGGTCGCCGTGCTCTGGCTGCCGAGCGCAGCGCCGCCCGTCGGGTTCGAGAGCGTGAGGCTGAAGGTCTCGCCCTGCTCGAAGAAGCCGTCGTCGGTGATGAGCACGTCGAAGTCTTTCGAGGTCTCGCCCGCGGCGAAGCGAAGCGTGCCGAAGGCGAACGTGTAGTCGTTGCGCTCGCTGGCCGTGCCGTCGGATGAAACGTAGTCAACGGTGACGGGAAGGCTCGCGTCGCCCGTGCGCGTGACCGTGACGACTTTGAAGTGAAGGCTCTCGTCGGCCTGATAGACGGCCTGCGAAAACTGCAAGCGCGGCGTGTCGTCGTTCATAATCGTGCCCACCGCGGAAGAGTTTGCGAGCGTGGCGTTCGTCGGGGGATTCAGCAGGACGACGGCGAACACTTCGTTCGGTTCGTTCACCGTGTCGCCCAACACTTTCACGATTATGCTCTCGCTCGTGTCGCCGGGGATGAAGGTCAACGTCCCGCTCGTGGAGATGTAGTCGCTTCCGGCGGTCGCGGGGCTTCTATCGAAGAGGTCGCTGACCTGTACGGTTTGGAAGCCAACGGTCACGGTCTTGCCGCTCGGAGCGGAGAGCGACACGTTAAAGACGGCGTCGGTCGTGCCGCTGTCGCCCTCCGTTACCGTCGAGTCGGAGATTGAAAGCGACGGCGCGTCGTCGTCGTCGGTGATTGTGCCTTGACCTTGCGCGTCGGCGATGGAAGCGTTGGTTGCGCTCGAAAGGTTGACGAAGAAGTTTTCGTCCGGCTCGTCGAGCGTGTCGCCTTTGACTTGGACGGTGACTGGCTTCGACGTGTCGCCGGGGTTGAAGGTGAGCGTGCCGCTGTTCGAGTTGTAGTCGCCACCCGCGACGGTCGCGGTGCCGTCGGCTGTCGAGAAGTTGACGGTGACGGTGTTGACGGTGGCGAACGGGATACTCACCGTGAAGACTGCGTTCACCGTCCCGCTGTCGCCTTCGAGCACGGCTGCGGCGTCGCTGATTGAGAGCGCGGCGTCGTCGTTCGTTATAGTGCCTTGACCTTGAGAGTCGGCGACGGACGCGCCGGTCGCGGCGGAGAGGTTGACGAAGAAGGTTTCGTTCGCTTCGGGCGTCGAATCAGCGTTGACGAGGACTGTGACGGTCTTGGAGGTGTCGGCGGGGGCGAAGTTGAGCGTGCCGCTTGTGGCTTGATAATCGCTGTCCTCGGAGGCGGGGTTGTGGTCTTGCGCCGTGCCGTCGGCTGTCGAGAAGTTGACGGTCGAGGCGAGCGCGGTCGAGCCGGTCTTTGTGACGGTGAAGTTGAAAGAGGTCGTGCCCGCGTTGCCTTCGACGAGCGTCACGTCGTTGATGGAGAAGGTCGGCCCTTCGTCGTCGTTCAAGATTTGACCGAAGACTTGCAAAGTGCTGCCAATCGCGTTCTGGACGTTGGAGAGGTTGACGAAGAACTTTTCCGTCGCTTCGAATTTCGTGTCGCCGTTGACTTGGACTGTGATGGGCTTCGACGTTTCGCCGGGGGCGAAGGTGAGCGTGCCGCTCGCCGCGTTGTAATCGCCGTCGGCGACCGTCGCCGAGTCGTCGGCGGTGGCGAAGTCAATCGTCACGGTCTTGCCGCTCGCGGCGGAGAGCATGACGTTGAAGACAGCGTTGGTCGTCCCGCTGTTACCCTCGCTCACGTCCACGTTGCTGATTGAGAACGAAGGCGGGGGATCGTTGTCGGTGATTGTGAGCGTCGTCGTTGACTGCGCGCCGATTGTAGCGCCGCCCGTCGGGTTCGAGAGCGCGAGGTTAACGGTCTCGTCCGCTTCGTCGAGCGCGTCGTTGATGATGGCGACCGTGAAGGTCTTATCGGAGGCGTCGCCGTTTGCCCAGTTGAGCGTGCCGGAGTTTGAAGTGTAGTCCTGCCCGGCGGTGGCCGTGCCGCCGGCGACGGTGGCGAAGTCAACCGAGACAGCGCCGTCCGAGCCGCCCGTGCGCGTGACGATGATTGTCGCCGTGCCGCCGTTTTCAGCGACGTCGTAGGTTGCCTTGCTGAACTGAAGCGTGCCGTTCACGGGCGCGACGTCGTCGTTGGTGATGGTTAAGACAGCCGTGGAGGGCGTTCCGAGCGTGACGCCGCCCGTCGGGTTTGAGAGCGCGAGGTTGACGGTTTCGTCAGGCTCGACGACGGAGTCGTTGGTGACGCTCACGTCGAAGGTCTTCTGCGTGTCGCCGTCGGCGAAGTTGAGAGTGCCGGAGGCGGGCGTGTAGTCGTTGTCGGCGGTCGTGGCCGTGCCGTCCGATGTGGCGTAGCTGACGGAGACCGCGCCCGCCGTACCGCCCGTGCGGGTCACGGTGATCGTCGCCTTCGTGCCCGACTCGCTGACGCTGTAGGTCGCGCTGCTGAACTGAAGGGTCTGCGCGCAGGGCGGGGGAGCCACGTTGTCGGGCGTGAGAAGGAAGGCGTGGGTCTTGCCGTCGGGGTTGATGCCGAAGCCGGCGATTTGGCCCCGGTCGTTGATGGAGCGCGCCTGTTGAAGCGTCCAGTTAGAGTCGGGCGCGACGAGCGTGTTGAGGTCGGTCATGCCGGTGGCCTGCGTCCAGATGAAGGCGCGCCTTCCGTTGGCCGACTCAGACCAGCCGACGGCTTGGCCCGCGTTGTTGATGTCGTAGGCGATGCTGTGGAGCGCGCCGTCGAGCGTGCCCATGTCGATCAGGCCCGTGTTGGCTGTCCAGAGGATGCCGTGGGAGGGAGCGTTCGCGGAGTTCGCAGGGAGGAAGGAGTAGCCGACGGCTTGGCCCGCTTCGTTGACCTCGAAGGCGGTGCTCGTCGTGCCGCCGAGCGTGCCCATGTCGGTCATCGTGCCGTCGGCGGCGCGGAAGAAGCCGTGGATCAACCCGCTGACCGACGTTGCCGAGCCGACGACCTGACCCGCGTTGTTGATGCCGTAGGCGATCGACGAGCCGTTCGGGTCGAAGGGTGTGATTGACTGCATCCCGGCGGCCTGCGTCCAGATGAAGCCACGGTCTTTCAAGGGCGCGATTTCCGACTGACCGACGACCGTGTTGGCATCGTTGATGTCGAAGGCCGCGGAGAACTCGCCGCCCGGCAGCGTGCCGATGTCGGTCTTGGTGTTTGTAGCGTTCGACCAGATGAAGGCGTGTAGGTCGTTGTTTGCGTTTGAGGCGTAGCCCGCGACGGATGCGTTGATGTTGATGCCGAAGGCCGCGCCGCTGTTGCCGCCGAGCGTGCCCATGTCGGTCATCGTGCCGCCGTTCCAGAAGAAGGGGCGTCTGGGGCTTAAGTCGCCCTGATTGAGATATGACCCGCCGACGACCCTGCCGCAGTTGTCAATCCCGTAAGCGGCGCTCCTCTCGTCGCTCGCGAGCGTGCCGAGGTCTGTGACGGTGTAGGTCGTGGCCTGCGTGTGGCCGCGTCGAGCGGGGACGAAGGGGATGAGGGCGAGCGCGACCAAGCACACGAGCGCAAACTGCCACCTTTTGAAGTAACGCATCAAAAATTCCTTCACGAACAATTTTATTAGGGAGTTAAACCGCAACAACGAGGCCGGTTCCGGCGACCGCGCGAACTCGTCCGCTCAGGGCCGAACCGAAGAGCGCTGGACACGCGCAGACTTTATACGCGGCGAGGTGGCAAGTCAAATGAAGGATGAAGTAGGAAGGATGAAGGATGAACTGAAAGCGAAGGGATGGAGTGGAAGCGAACGGGCGTGTAGCCTCTCCTTCATCCTTCCGCCTTCCGCCTTCATCCTTTCAACGCGGCGCGGATGGCTTCGTCGAAGATTTCCAAAGCAACGTCAACGTGCTCGCGCGCCAGAACGAGGGGCGGCGACCAGCGTATCGTGTTGTAGCCCGCGCCGAGCACTATGAGTCCGCGTTTGAAGCACTCAACCTCCACTCGGTCGCGCAACTCCGGCGCGGGCGCGAGCGACGCGCCGTCCGTAACGAACTCGACGCCGAGCATCAATCCAAAGCCGCGCACGTCGCCGATGCAGTCGTGCTTGCGCATGAGCTTCACAAGCCCGTCCTTCAGATACGCGCCTACGTCCGCGCTGTTTGCGACGAGTTCGCGCTCAAGCAGTTCAATCGTCTTCAAAGCGGAGGCGAGCGCGACGGGGTTTCCGCCGAAGGTCGAAGCGTGCGCGCCCGGCTTCCAGTTCATCAACTCGGCGCGCGCGACGCACGCGCCCACCGGCAAGCCCGACGCGATGCCCTTGGCGAGCGTGATGATGTCGGGCTTCAAACCGTAGTGGTCGCACGCGAACATCTTTCCCGTGCGCCCCATGCCCGACTGAACTTCGTCAACGATGAGAAGAATGCCTTCGCGGTCGCAAATCCTTCGCAGGCCGTCTAAAAATTCCTTCGGCGCCGGCACGTAGCCGCCCTCGCCCTGCACGACCTCGACGACGACTGCGGCGACCTCTTCCGCGGGCGTCGTCGTCTTAAACAGGCGATTCTCAATCCAGTCGAGCACGGCTGCCGACGCGGTTGGCCCGTCGGTGCGCTCGCCCGTGAACGGGTGGCGGAAGGCGTTCGGGTAGGGGACGTGAACCACGTCCAAGAGTTGACGCTTGAAGCCGCGTCGCTGCGCGACCTTCGAGGAGGTGAGCGAGAGACTGCCAAGCGTGCGACCGTGGAAGCTGTTGAAGAAGGCTATGAACTTCTCTCTTCCCGTCGCGTGCATGGCGAGCTTGAGAGCGGTTTCGACGGCCTCCGTGCCGCTGTTGGCGAAGTGGGTCTTCGTAGGGCCGGGGACGGGCACTATCTCTTCGAGTTTGCGTGCGAGGTCGGGCATGTGCCGGTAGTAAAAATCCGTCCCGCACATGTGTATCAAACGCGCAGCCTGTTCTTGAATCGCGCTGACGACTTCCGGGTGGCAGTGGCCCGTCGAGCAGACAGCGACGCCCGCGTTACAGTCTAAAAAAATGTTGCCGTCAACGTCTTCGACCCAAACGCCGGAGGCTTTCTCGGCGACGAGTTGATAAGCGGGGCGCGGGTAGGAAGGCGTCATCCAACGCGCGTCGGCCTCGATAATCTCTTTGGCCTTCGGGCCGGGCAGGGCCGTGCGTATCTCCGGCCTCTTCGCGGGAGTTGCTACTGTCATAAATCTCCTCCTTCGTTAGAAAGCGAGGGCTGTCGTGTCTGAGTTTGAGAGACTGAAACGTACGAAGGCGAGAGGCCGACTAATCCGCGAAGAGGTTTGCGCGGGAGTCGAGCGGGCGCGTGCGCAAGGGGAAGAACGTCAACATCCGTTTCGTAAAATATAACAACAGCGGCGCGGACGGCAACATAGGAGGAATGATGAATGCGGAATGATGAATGATGAATGAAGAAAGCGACCGTTGTTTCATTCCGCATTCCGCATTCCGCATTCATCATTTCCTATGCGCGCGTGCCCGTGTATTTGATGGGCGGCGCGATTGGGAGTTTGACCTTTATCGTGCCGTTTATCGAGTCGTCTTCGACCTGACCCGTGATGCTCGCCGCGTAGGGCTTGCCCTGAAACTCCATCGAGACGGTTGCGTCGAAGCCGTCGTGCGTGACGGTTAAGGCTTCGAGCGGCGCACGGCCCAGACGCGAGTCAATGCTTCCGCTGAGCGCGCCGCCCGTGCCCTTGAAGACGAGCGTGGCGGGGTGCGTGCCGAAGGGTGTAGCGACCTGTAGATTCCAAGTTCCTATGAGATTCATGTTCAGTTTCCACCTTGTCGGTTCGAGTTGTGATTTGACGGTTTACGTTTAAGCGCGTTCGTTAGCGCGTCGCTCTTTTCGCGCGTCGAACTCTTCGACGCGCGACGCGTAGGGCGCGACCTGCGTGCGTATCTCTTCGGCGTCGCCGACGACGACGAGAGCGGCGCGGTCGGGCGTGACGTAGAGATTGGCGACTCGTCGCACTTCCGACGCGCTCACGCGCTGAATCTGATCGCGGTAAGTTTCGAGATAATCGGAAGGAAGGTTGTGCATGCGTATCTGAACGAGTTGGTCAACGAGTCCTTCTTGCGTCTCAAGTCGTATGGGGAAGATGCCCGTCAGGTACGACTTCGCGTCCGACAACTCCTTGTCCGAAACCTCTTCGTCGCGTATGCGCTCAAGCTCGTAGAACATCTCACGAAGCGACGCGCCGGTGACTTCGTTCCTGACTTCGGTGGTCGCGCGGAAACTTCCCGCGTAGCGACGCGCGTCGAGTTGCGTGTAAGCGCCGTAGGTGTAGCCCTTCTCTTCGCGCAGGTTCATAAAGAGGCGCGCGGAGGCCGTGCCGCCGAGGATCGTGTGCATGACGAGGATGGGGAAGTAGTCTGGGTCTGTGCGCGTGAGGCCCAGATTGGCGACGACGATGTTTGTTTGCGCCGAGCCGGGGCGATTGACGACGTAGGCCGTGCGTTCGTCGCGCGTGGGCAGAGGGCCGAAGCGCGGCTGCTCGGAACGCCCGCGCTGCCAGCCGCCGAACAACTCCTCGACGCGCGCTAGAAGTTGGTCGCGACGCACGTCGCCCGCGATGAAGAGGACGGCGTCGTTCGGGAGGAAGCGCGCGCGGTGCTCGGCGAGAAGTCGTTCGCGCGTCATCGCTTCGATTGATTCGGGCGTCGGCGAGACAACGGCGTAAGGGTGCTCGCCGAAGATTACGCGCGCGACGGCTTCGGTGGCGAGGAACGAGGGCTGCGCGCGTTGCGCGATGAGGTTCTGCTGCGCGTTCGTTTTGGTGAGCGCGAGTTCGTTTTCGGGGAACGAGGGCCGGAGCGCGACATCGGCCAAGAGTTCAAGAACTTCGTTGGTGAACGAAGAGAGACAGGAGGCTGCGACGGTCGTGTAATCGGCGCTCGCGCCCGCGCTCAGAGTCGCGCCGTAGCGCGCGACCTCCTCCGCGATTTGACGCGACGTGCGCGTCTCAGTGCCTTCGACGAGCATGTTTGTGAGCGTGTCTGTGAGTCCGGGGAGTTCGGGCGGGTCGAAGGCGTCGCCCGTGGGGAAGGCGAGGCGGAGGCTGACGAGCGGCAGGCTGCCCTGCTCGACGAAGACGACGCTGAGTCCGTTTGCGAGCGTCGTCTCCGTGGGCGAAGGGATGTTGAGCGCGCGCGGCGGCAAAGGCGCGGGCGGCTGTTGGCGGAAGTCTTCGGTTTGAGTCGGCATAAATTAAGAAATGATGAATGCGGAGTGATGAATGATGAATGAAGACAAGGATGCTGTTTGTAATTCATCATTCCGCATTCATCATTCATCACTCATCATTTTGTCGTTGTCGCTTGTTCGGGCTGCGCCGCGGGCTGCGCGTCGGAGACGGCGGTCGGCGGCGCAGGCTCGGTCGGCGGCTGCGGGTCTGCCGGGGGCGGGGGCGGAACTTGCGGGGGCGGCGCGCCGGGCTGCGCCGACTCGCCCGCCGTCTCCGACGCGGCGGGTTCGGCCTCGGCTGCGCGCGCGGGAACGACTTCCATGACGGAGTTGTTGTCCGTGAGCAGGTAACGACTGGCGGCGTTCTTTATCTCGTCCGCGCCGACGAAGAGATAACGTTCGATTTCGGTGTTGATGAGATGAGGGTCGCCGTCGTAGAGCGTAAACTCGGCGAGCCGCTGCGCGCGGTAGAGCGTTGACTGCCGGCTGCGCGCGGAGTCGTTCAAAACGGTGTTGCGGAGTTTCTCCATCTCCTCGGCGGAAGGGCCGTCGGTTGCGAGGCGCGCTATCTCTTCGTCAATCGTCGCGCGAATCCGTTCGGTCGTGTGGCCGGGCTTCGGGATTGCGAAGATGTAGAGCGAGGAAGGGCCGCGTCGCTCGCCTATGCCGCCCTGAATCGCAACGACCGACTCTTCCGATTTGACGAGACGTTGATAGAGACGCGAACTGTCGCCGTCGAGCAGAAGGTCGCTTGCGAGCGAGAGCGCGTAGAAGTCTTGGGCGCGACGCGCCGGCGCTTTCCAGCCGAGCATGATGGCGGGGAGTTGGGCGAAGGGGTCGCGGTAGGTCTCTGCGCGCGCGGCAACCTCAACGGGTTCGCTCACGTCAACGGCGGGCGGCGTCGGCTGCGAAGGGATTGTGGCGAAATATTTTTCGACGAGCGAGCGCGCCTCCCGTTCGTCGAAGTCGCCGCAGACGGCGAGCACGGCGTTGTTGGGCGCGTAGTAGATGCGGAAGAACTCTTGCACGTCTTCGATTGTGGCGGCGTCGAGGTCTTCCATCGAGCCGATTGTCGAATGCGCGTTGCGCGGGTTGCTGTAGATGAGTTCGTTCAGACGGAGGAAGGCGTTCGAGTAAGGACGGTTGTCGTAGTTGAGACGCTTCTCCTCTTTGACGGCGTCGCGCTGGTTGTCTAAGTTCTCCTGCGTGACTTTCAAAGAGCGCATGCGGTCGGATTCGAGCCAGAGCGCGAGCGGGAGTTGATTGGCGGGGAGCGTCTCGAAGTAGTTTGTGCGCTCGGTGGAGGTCGTCCCGTTCATCGTGCCGCCGTTATTGAAGATGTACTGGAAGTGACCGGCTTTGGGGACGTTCTCCGAGCCTTGAAACATCATGTGCTCGAAGAGGTGTGCGAAGCCCGTCCGCCCCTCGCGCTCGTTGCGCGAACCTACGTCGTAATAGACGGCGACGGAGACGACCGGGACGGAGTGGTCGCGGCTGAAGACGACTCTCAATCCGTTCTCAAGCGCGAACTGCTCAATCGGAATCGGCGGCAGAGTGAAAGTTGACGACAAACGAACCTCCGAAAGAAATGATGAATGATGAATGATGAGTGATGAATTAAAAATAATCTGTCTTTAATTCATCATTCCGCATTCATCGTTCATCATTCTGGTTTTGCAATCATGCCGCGCAACTCCGCGCGCAGCCGCTCTATCTCGGAGAGCTTGGCCGTGACGCGCGCGAAGAGTTCGGTCTGCGCCTTTATGCCCTCGTCAATGAGGAAGGCCGCGGCCTCGGCGCGGCTTCGGAAGACTCCGGCCTGCACGAGTTGTTCGAGACGATCCTGCGCTTCGTGCGAGAGTTTGACGGCGACGACGTAGTCGTCCTTGGCCGACAGCGCGCGCTCAATCGTGCGGCTGATGTCGCGCCCGATTGACGAGAGCGATTCGGGGATGCGCGAGGCCATCTCGCGCACCGAAGATGAGACGCGCTCGCGCTCGTGCGGCTGCGACGCGTCGCCCTCGTCGCCCTCGTGCAGCATCAGGTCGTCAATGGGTTCGAGGATTTCAGGGTCTCTAGGGTCTTCAGGGCTGCTCATGCGAATTGAAACCTCCTATGGGAAGTCTGCCGTGCGCGCGGAAAGCCTACGAAGCTTCCCGCGCACTACTCTCTACGCCTCCGGCGCGACCGAATTATTCGTGCGAACCACTTGCAAGCATTTTAACGGTCGGCCAGAAACGAGCGCAAGCGGGACGGCAAAGGATGAAGGCGGAAGGATGAAGACGGAAGGCGACGCTGTTCGTCCGTCTGCTTCTACTTCCGTCTTCCGCTTCTATCCTTTCATTAGTAGTGGGTCAGTTAGAAATATACTCACCGCCGCAGGCGCAGAGAACGCGGAGGGGGCGCAGAGAGTTTAACTGTCTCTGCGCTTCCTTTGCGCTCTCTGCGCCTCGGCGGTGAATAATTCTCTGAACAACTGCTCCCTTATTTCAAACTGACCCGCTACCCTTTCGTTTGCAACCTTGCCGCGACTGCGCTCATCAATTAAACTACACCGACCCGTCCCGTCTCCGGGGCGGATTCAAAATTATGGACGACGCTTCTCGCCACGGCGGTTCGTCGTCGTCAACAAATTCGAGTCTTGGGTTACAACTGAGGTTTGTCTGTGAAAAAGAGAATTTCTACCGCCCTCGCAACCCTTCTTCTTCTCGCCGTCTCGCTTCCGGCCTTCGTCGTCGCGCAGCAGAGCAGCACGCAGCCCCCGCCGCCCGCGCCCTCGCGCCGCAACGAGCCGGGCGCGACTGTCGCGCCTTCGACGCGCACGCGTCGTCCCGCGCGCGTCGAGGCGACCGAAGGGGTCGAGTCGGACGTGGCCGAGGCTCTGACCGTCATTCAAGACAACTACGTTGACGGCAACAAGCTCAACTACAACGACGTCTTCAAGTCGTCAATCATCGGCATGCTCCGCACGCTCGACCCGCACTCAAACTTCTACGACGCCAAAGAGTTTGAGGAGCAGCGCGCCGATTGGCGAAGTGAGTATTACGGAATCGGCGCGACCATCGGCGACCGCAAAATCGGCGACAGCACAGACACCTACATCCTCGCCACCTTCGAGTCAACGCCCGCCTTCCGCGCGGGCCTTCGCTTCGGCGACAAGATTACGGAGATTGACGGACAGTCCGTTAAGGGCAAGCCTTCGGGCGAGGTGCGCGACCGCCTGCGCGGGCCGCGCGGCACGACCGTCAAGGTAACGGTCGAGCGCGCCTCGACCGGACAGAAGGAGACCGTGGAGATTACGCGCGACGCAGTCCCGCAGCCGACCGTGCCCGACGCATACTTCATCAAGCCCGGCGTCGGCTACATAGACATGACGCGCCAGTTCAACTACACGACCGCCGACGAGTTTGCGATGGCGCTCGACTACCTTCGCTCGCGCGGCATGACCGGCCTCGTCGTTGACCTTCGCGGCAACGGCGGCGGCATACTCGATCAGGCCGTCCACGTCGCCGAACGCTTCCTCGGAAACGGTCAGGTGATTCTCACGCAGAAGGGTCGCGGCACGCGCGGCGTCGAGCGCGAGTACAAGTCGGAGAACCGCGCGCCCGACAACACGCCGCTCGTCGTCCTCGTCAATCGCGGCACGGCCTCGGCCAGTGAAATCGTCGCGGGCGCGTGGCAAGACCACGACCGCGCGCTCATCATCGGCGACACGACCTTCGGCAAGGGGCTTGTGCAGAGCATCATGCCTTTGGAGTATGGCACGGCGCTCACCTTGACGACCTCTAAGTATTACACGCCTTCGGGCCGGCTCATCCAACGCGACTACTCGAACCAGAGCTTCTACGACTACATCTACGGACGCGTCAACGGCACGCAGGACGCGACGCAGGCCGAGAAGCCCAAAGGGCCGGAGAGCCACACGGACACGGGCCGGCCAATCTACGGCGGCGGCGGCATCTCGCCCGACGAGGCCGTGAAGGCGCGCGAGTTCTCCTCGCCGCAGGTTCGTCTGATTGACCCCATCTTCGCCTTCGCGCGCGAGATGGCGAACGGTCGCATCGCGGGCTTCAACGACTACAAGGTTGCCGGGATGCCCGACTTCGAGCACGACGTTAAGCCGACCGACTTCGTCGTGGACGACCGCGTCTTCAAAGCCTTCAAAGAGTTCGTCGCCGCGCACGACGACTACAAAATGACCGAGGCGCAACTCGACCGCCAGCGCGACTTCATCGCGCGCCAACTCCGCTACGACCTGACGACCGCGGCCTTCGGGTCGGTGAAGTCAACGCAAGTGCTCATACTCGACGACCCGCAGGTCACGAAAGCCATCGAATCGCTGCCGCGCGCACGCGACCTCGCAACGGCGGCCATGCGCGGGCGCAACCCCGCGACCAAGTCGTTCGAGGAATAAACAGTCGCCTTGCAGTAGCCCGACCGTCAGGGAGGGCGTCCTGCGGAAGTCAGAAGGCGGAAGGATGAAGGATGAAGTGAACGCCTGAGAGCGTCTCCTTCATCCTTCATCCTTCCGCCTTCATCCTTTACTACGCCCTCCCTCACGGTCGGGCTACCGCAACAAGCGCCCTCCCTGACGGTCGGGCTACTGCAAGTTTCTACCAAGCGCAGCCGTAGGCCGAGGTGGCTTGTTTGGCGGCGTCGGTCGCGGCCTTGCAGGCTTGTGCGAGACCGGCCTTGCCTTGCGGAGTGGCGGCCAAGTCTTTCCACTGCTTGCGCGCCGTCTCCATGCTGGCCTTCACGGTCGCGCGCATTGACTCGGGGACTTTGCTGTTGATGCAGGCTTCATACTTGGCGATGTAGTCGTCGCATTCGGGGACGCCGACCTTGTCGCCGCTCGCCGTCGAAGTGTTCGACGCGGCGGTTGAAGTGCTTGAGTTCGTCGCGTTTGTGTTTGTCGTCGCGGTGTTGTCGGCGCCGCCGCCGCACGCCATCAGGAGCACGCCCAAGACGAGACAGAGGGCGAGCAGGAACGCAATTTTAGTAGTCATCGGTCAGTTTTCTCTCCTTCTCGAAGTTGAAATGCGTTGGAGTTGAACGGTCGCGTCGGCGTGCACAAGAGAGAAACGGCTGCTCTCCTGACGAGGGAAAAAGCGTTGCCTGCTCGGCGCGTCGGTCAGTAAGGCTAATGCCGAGCGAGTTTGCAGTCAAGGAAAACGGCGCTGAAGTTTTCGCCGAAAGTTAACGCGCGGCCCTCTGCGGCTCAGGCGTCGGGCTAGGCTGCTCGGCCTCGCACGCACGCCCGCGCTGCAACTCTTCGAGGTTGATTTCCACGGACGGGCGAATGTCTGCGTCCATCAGTCGCGCCATCTTTTCGAGCGCGTAACGGTTCTCTTCGGGGTCGGTCGAGGCTACGCAGTCCGAAGGGACGACCAAGTTGAAGTCGCGCATGTAGGCGTCGTGCGCGGTGAAGAGGACGCAGATGTCGCCCGTGAGGCCGGTGAGTATGAGCGTCTTTACGCCGAGGTAGTCGAGGAGTACGTCGAGCGTGGTGGAGAAGAAGCCGGAGTGCTTGGGCTTGAGGACGAAGTAGTCCTCCTCTTCGGGCCGAAGCATCTCGGCGATGGGCTTGCCGTTCACGTCCGACTCCAAGCAATGCTCAAGAATCTTTTTGAAGTCGGACTGCCACTTGCCGAAATTGTCGTTGACGTAGACGACGGGCACGCCCGTCTCCTTCGCGCGACGCTTCAATCTGCTCAGACGCTCGGCCATCGGGAGCGCGTGGCGCAAAAGTTTGGGGCCGCTCTCGAACTCAAGGTCGTTGATAACGTCAATCAAAAGCAGCGCCACAGCCGACTTGTCTGGCACATTTCCGTGCAGGTCTTCGTTCTTCGCAGGCATCACGCCTCCGTCAAAGTTTTTTCAGAATGTCAGGAACGGGGATGAGGGAATTATGCTGGCGGAAAGCGCGCGGAGCAAGTAAAGAAATGATGAATGCGGAATGATGAATGCGGAATGAAAACCGAAGCCCTCGTCATCATTCATCATTCATCATTCATCATTCATCATTTCTTGTTCAACTCTGGTATGCGGGAACGCGTGAGTCGCGCTTGCGCCAGACGGCGAGGAGCGCGCCCATGCCGAGCAGTCCGACGAGGTGGTAGCCGTTGTTGATGAGGTAGAGTCCCAAGGGGCGACTCTCGAACAGCACCGTCTCAAGGTTCGTCGTGGCGACGAAGCCGAGCCAGAGCCAGAAGCCCGTCAACACTCCTGCGCGCGCGGTCTCCGCGCCCGTGAACTTGACGAAGTGTGCGAGGACGTATGCGAGCAGAACCGAAATCAGAAGCGCGACGGCGATCTGCTTGCCCGCGCCCGCGGCCTCCGCGGCGGCGAGTTGTTCGGGCGTCCAACGCATGAGCGCGATGAAGGGGCGCGCGAACAGAAGGGGCGAGTACCAGACCGCGCCCAAGAGCCAGTAGGCGAGCGCGGCGACGACGACGGCGGGATAGTTTATCTTCATCTGACGGTCAACTCCTTTCTCGTTTCTGCGAATCACTTACTGCGAACCTGCGTTCAAAGACTCGTGCGAGTGGACGACGCGCCACACGCCGCCCTGACGCACGTAAACGCTTGTCACCTTGTTCGTCGAAATCATCATCCGGCCCGCGAAGTTGACGACCGAAGAACTGTTGTAGGTGAGTATGGCCGCGTCGCCGTAAACCTGCACGCGCGGGTTGTACATCTGGAAGTCTTCCACCTTGTACATCTCCATGATTTTGTCGAACTTGGGGAAGAAGTTTTCCTTCGGGTCGGTCTCCAAGTAAGGATTCATCGCGCCGAAGAAGGTTGCGTCTTCGGCGAGGAAGTCTTGAAGGAAGGCTTTGTCTTTGCGCTGCCAAGCGTCGAACGAAGCCTTCTCGCGCGCGATGACGGCGCGCGCCACGTCTTCGTTGCGCTGCGCCGCGTCCGTGGCCGCGTGGCCCGTGACGAGCGCGACGCCCCAAGCGACGGCGAACAGCGCGAGTACGAACAGGACGAGGGAGAGACGTATTTTCATCTCGATGCTCCTTTGAAAATCGGCGCGGGCCGTGGGCCTACGGCCCGCGCACAGACGGACTTTGTAAGCGAGGCCGTGTGTGCGTATGCGACGCGCAGAGGCCGCGTCGGAGTAAATAGAGCAGCGTCAGTTCTGCGCGCCGCGGAGCGTGATGAGCGAGATGGCCGCGCCCGACGGGTCGTTGATGACGCAGAAGCGACCGACGTTCGGGATGTCTGTCGGCGGCATGACGACCTTGCCGCCGAGTTCCCAGACCTGACGCGCCTTCGCGTCAACGTCGTCAACCGCGACGTAGGCGATCCAGTGCGGCGGGATGCCCTCCATCTGCGGCGGCTTCTTGTAGATTCCGCCGACGTGCTCGCCGCCGACAACAATCTCGTTGTAAACCATCCCGCCTTCCGCTCCCTCGCATTCACCGGTTGCCTTCGACTCCTGTATCTCCCAGCCCAGAAGCGTCTTGTAGAAATTCTGCGCCGACTCGAGGTCGTTGGTCGCAAGCTCGTTCCAGCAAAAAGCCCCGTTCGCGGGCATCCTGTGTTCAGACATGGAAATCTCCTTTTCGTCGTGTGATTCGTTTGAAAGTTTTTTTTTCGACTTCGTTCGCTCAAACAATCCGCGCCCACTCGATTGCTGCACAACAAACGGAAGGCGGAGTAGAGAACTACAAAGGCGTCTGCTTTAAGTTGACAGACGCGCGCGAGGATTTTTGCGAGGGTTGGAAAAACTTTGAGTGCGTGTATGAAAGATGTTCAAAAAGAAAGGTGAGTCCCGACCAACTCGAAACTCACCTTTCAAACACCCCTTGTTCGTTCGGAAAGAAAACCCGCGGCGAGGGAAAGCTTTTGTGTTCCTTCTTAAACTTGCTCGGCCCTTAATCGAGTCGGGCCACTCACTTGAAAGTTTCAGGAGAACGACTGACCACGCTTTTTAGTGCGCGGCGAGCCACTCGTTAAAAACTTGCGACTCTTCGAGCTTGCCGCTCCAACGCGCGCGGTTCTTGCCCGTCAAGGCCAAGACCATCGCTTGATGTTGTCCGGCGCGGTCGCCTAGGCGCTCGAAGTAGTTGTAGAGACGGTCAATCCTCTGCACGCTCTCGCGCGCGGCCTCGACCGAACGGAAGGCCAGCACGTTTCGGAAGTAGCGCGTATAGACGTTCTGCTCTTTTCCGGTCGTCGTGTAGAGGTCGAAGTAGCCGTCGAGGTGTCCCGCCGTCTGCAAGACTTGCGCGACGTAGGACGGGCGGGCCTTCACGCGACGGACGATCTCCGCGATGTCGGTCGTGCCCTGCTCGTAGAGACTGAGAATCTGTTCCTTCTTCGTGCGCGACTCGAACGCCTCTTCCGTGCGGGTCGCTTCGTCCGCGACGTGTTCGACTTCAGCGGCTTCGCGCGCGTGCTGCACGTCGTCGGCGTAGTCGAGTTCGAGCGCGAGCGGCTGCAACTCTTTGATGATCTCTTCTGTCGTCATAACTTTTCACCCCCTCGTTCAGGTTGCGAAGGCGTCCGCCGCCCCTTGCCTCTTCCGTCGCGCGCGCGACGCTTGCCGCGCGCGCGTTTGTTTGGCGGACGCCTTCACAAGCCCTTCCGGCTGACCTTAGCTCGCGCGACGCACCTCGAACGTCTGTTGGTTCTGCAAGCCCTTCAGGTGGTCAATGAAACTCGAAGCGGCGCGCTTGGAAAGCTCCTCGGTGCGCACGCGCATCACCTGTTGGCTCTCCTCGTCGGCGTCAACTCCGGCCTCGCGCGCCAGAGCGCGAATCATGCCGAGCTGTTTGGGCGTCACTAGGTCGGCCATAGACTTTGCGAGCGGGTCGCGCGGGAAGTCGCCGGGCTGCGGGCCTGCGCCCTCGCGCTCTATGACTTCCGACTCGCGCTGGTAAAGCTCGCGCGCGATGCCGAACTTGATCGCGGCGCGCTTCAGTGCGTCGTGCTCGGCCTTCTTGATGCCGGTCTCGTTGTCGGCGTTACCCGTCCCGACGCCTTCGCGCGTCACGCCGTCAATCGTGATGGCGGCTGTGACGGCGACCATGTCGCCTATCTGGACGATGCCGCGAACCGAGTGCGACCAAGTCGGGGCGACGCGGTCGAGTATGTCGGCCACGGTGTGCCACTCGACGTACTCGACCATGTGCTGGTTGCCGTTGCGGTCGCGCCAGCCCTCGCGCGTCTTGATGAGACGCGGGTCAACGGGCTGCTTCAAGGTGTTTAAGGTCTTGACGAACGAGAGCGGGACGACCGTCGTCGCGGTCTGCTGCTGCTCGGCGTACTCTTCAGCCGTGATGAACTCCTGTTCGTCGGCCTTCTGAACGTTTGCGGTTGCTTTCTTAGACATCTCTTGCTCCTCTTTCTCTTCCCTGTCCGCGAGCGAACGCTTGGAAGTTTCGACAGCGACGATCTCATCTTTCACTGTCGCAGCTTCCGGCTGCGCGTTCTGCTCCCGTGCGAAGCGCGGCGTTTTGCGCGGCCCTTTGACCGGCGCTTCAGCCTCGCCGTGCTTCTCGGATGCGGGTTGCGTGTTTGTGTTGGGCGTCTCCGCCGCAACTGCGTTCTCGGAAGTCGCGCCCTGCGCTTGCGGGGCGACGGGTTTCACGGACGACTGCCGCGAGGCTGCCTCCGTGTTCTTGTTCAAAACCGCGTGCTTGACGGCGAGTATGTGCTCGCAGCGGTAGCGCGGGTCTGTCGCCGACTGCTCCTCAAACTCAAGACAAGTGCAGCGGACTTGGCCCGCCTCGTCGCGCCAGACCTCGTAGGAGGCTCGACGCCCGCGAAGCGTGGGCGTGGTCACGCGGAAGCGGTCGCCCTCGCGGTTTACAAGACCCATCGCCGCGATTCCTTGCGCGCGCTTGTCGCGCATCAGACCTTTCTTGTCGAGTACGGCTGCCATCGCTTTTAACCCTCCGTCAAATTCCTGAACTTAACTATCGCTTGAACTCAACTACTTACGCCGCCTTCTCCGCGGGCATCTTCGACACGCGTTCGCGCGTCTCCACTTGCTCGACGCGCGCGGCGCGCGTCTCAAGACGACGCTCAAGCTCCACGACGCGTGCCTCCAATTCCTCGACCCTTCGGCCCTGCCGGTGGACGGTCTTGAAAAGGCTGTCGAATGTCTCCCAGATTGCGTCGCTCAACTCGTTTTCACCCCTTCTCGTCCAGAGTCGCCGCCTGTTTGCTGGCCGCTCTGTTTCATACGTGAAACAGTGTACCATGAGTTCCGTTTTGTTGCAAGCATAAAACAAGGTCTTGCGCAGGAAATTTTCTTGTGATATGTTCAGGGTCGAAAAGGGGGCGTGTCGGCCCGTGTGGAGTCAGGCACTGTGCCCTCGAAGGAGGCCAAAGATGGCAGAACAGTCAAAAAGTCTAGTAAATACGGTGGAATTGGGGCGCGCGATACGCCGCCGGCGCGAGGAATTGGGACTCTCTCTGCGCGACGTTGCAGACGAGACGCAGGTGTCGGCCTCGACGCTTTCGCGCATTGAGAACGGCACGGGCAAGCCCGACGCCGACAACATCGCGCGTCTCACAGGCTGGCTCAACATGCCTATGGAGCGCGTCATGGGCGCGCAACCCGCCGACGGAAGCGACGCCGAATCGCCCGTGGTCTATTTCCCGCAGGAGGCCACGCCCGACATCGTCGAGGCGCACCTGCGCGCAGACCGCAACCTGACGCCCGAAACCGCCAAAGCCCTCTCCGAACTCTTCCGCGTCGCCTACCAGCAGTTCAGCGCGCCCGGCCAAGACGCGCGAGGCCGCAAAGGGCGGAAGTAAGCCGCGTAAGGTTTCAAGACTAAAGTTTCAGACGGGGCGCTCGACTCAAAGAGGGTTGAGCGCCTTTGTTATTTCCACAATTTTTACGAAGAAAGGGCCGACGAAGCAGGTATAATCGAGCCGTGGACACGGATAATCTGCCGCCGACTTTTAAGGGAAGACAGTATGAGGTTCGCGCGTTGGGGTTGCGCGAGTTCGCCGGACTGCGCCGCGACGACGAGCAGTTAGACCCTTTCGAGCTTGCTTACTTCGCCAAGTTGATGGTCATCAACTTCGATGAAATCATGGGGCTTTCCGAGGAGACGCGCGAGCACCTTCTGGGCGTCGGGACGAACGACTGGTCGGGCGGCACTTCGTCGCGCCCGCTTCCGAACGGCTGGCGTCTCGTGATTCTTAACCCGAAGCACGGGCGCGCGCGAAACAACGCGACTTTGATGGAGGAGGTCTGTCACGTCTTCCTCGGACACAAGGCCAACCGCCTCTCAATCGTCGCGCAGAACAAGCAGGGAAAAACCGTCGCGCGCGACTACAACGAGGCCGACGAGGAGGCCGCGTACGCCGTCGGCGCGGCGGCGCTCGTCCCGTTCGCGGGGCTTCGACGCTTGTTGAAGCGCGGGAAGTCGTCAATCGAAATCGCTCGACATTTCAACGTGAGCCGCGAGCTTGTCGAATACCGTCTGAAGGTCTGCCGGCTCTGGGCCGAGTATCGCGCGCGACACCCGGAGGAGGACGCTGCGCGCGCCGCGCGTCGAAACGGCTTCAACGCCGCGCGCGAGGCGAAGGCCGAAGTGCCGAAGATGGACTAGCCGCCGAAAGAGCAGACGGAAACAGAGAAACAGTGAAAGGCGCGCACTCTCATCAAGCGAGAGTGAGCGCCTTTTTGGGTAGAGGTTCAGTTAGAGATATGAGAGAAGTTGTTCAGAGAATTATTCACCGCCGAGGCGCAGAGGACGCAGAGTTAACGCAGAGAAGTTAATACTCTCTGCGCTGTCTCTGCGTCCTCTGCGCCTCGGCGGTGAAAGCTCGCTGAAGAATCGTTCTCATATTTCAACTCATATTTCAAACCGACCCAATACCGACTTTCCCTTCCTTTTTCGCCCCGCGTTGATTACTTTCTCAAGCATGAGGCCGGAGGCCGGAGCGCCCGAAAAGCTGCGCGAACTGCGCGACGAGATAAAGCGTCGGATTGACTACCGCGCCTTCTACCTGCGCTACTGCCCCGAAGCGCGACAGGCGGGCGCGCGTCTCCACGGCCTCTGCCCCATCCCCGCCCACGCACACAGCGGCAAGGGCCATCCGAGTCTATCCGTCGAACTTCAACACGGACTCTTCAACTGCTTCTCGCGCGACGAAGGCGGCGACGCGATAACCTTCTACGAGTTGATGCACAATGTAACGTTTGCGCGCGCCGTGCGCGAACTCGCGCGCGAACTCGGAATCACGGGGCGCAAAAGTAGTCAGCCCTCGCTCGCCGCGCGCGCCGCGCCTGACCCTTCGGAGACCGAAAGCTTCGAGCCGCTCGACGCCGACGAGACCGTCGCCGTCTGCGCGCGCTTCCTCGAAGTCTGCCGCGTCGAAGACCAACTGGAAGGCTTCAGCTACCTCGCGCGTCGCGGCATCAAGGCCGAAGTCGCGCGCCGCGCGGGCGTTACATACTTCCCGCGCCGCGCCTACCGGCGTGTGATGCGGCGCATGCGCGAGAGCTTCCCGGTCGAAATCTTGCAGCGCGCCGGACTCTTCAACCGGCGCGAGCACCTGACGTTTTATCACCAGCGTCTGCTCTTTCCGTTTTTCGTCGGAGGCCGCCCGCGCTACCTTCAGGCGCGAACGACCGCCGCGGGCGTCGAACCGCGCTGGCACAACATGCGCGGCCCCGTCCCCGCGCTCTACAACGTTGACGCGCTCGACGCGCTCGCGAGCGGCGCGGTCGTCTATCTCGTCGAAGGGTTCACCGACACGCTCACGCTCACGGCGCACGGCTTCGCGGCGGTCGGATTAGTCGGCGCGGGCGGACTCAAAGAGGACTGGCTCGCGCCCCTGGGCCGCTTCCGCGTCGTCGCCGCGCTCGACCCCGACGCCGCCGGACGCCGCGCCGCCGCGCGCTACTCCGAGATGTTCGCGCGGCGCGGCATGACGTTGACCGTCGTCCGTCTCCCCTCGGACGTTAACGACTTCTTCCGCCAACATCAGGCGGCGGCTTTGGAGTTTGAGTTGATGACGGAAGAGGCAATCGTAAGCAGTAGCCAGTAGTCAGTAGAAAACCTTCGTCCGCCTGTAGCCATTATGAAAGCCCCTACGTTCGCGGCGCGGAGCGCCTACTGGCTGCTGACTACTGACTACTGACTACTTTATAATCTTTCGCCTATGGCAGAAGAGACCGCGGACATGCGCGTGTTGGGCTTGAGCACGGCGGAGAAGCTGCGCCTGCTGCTGGAGATTACGCGCAAGATTAGCCGCTCGCTCAACCTCGAAGAAGTCCTAGCGCAGGTGATGGACACGCTCGACTCGCTTCTGCCTTACGACGCCGCCGGCATCTACGTCATACGCCGCGACCCGCACCTGAGCGAGGGCGGAACTTCGACGCTCGTCTTCCACGCCGAGGCCGTGCGCGGCTACGACATCGAAGAGTTGATGGAACTGCGCCTCAAGCTCGGCGAAGGACTCATCGGCTGGGTCGCGCAGACGGGCGAGGCTTTAATCGTCCCGGATGTGCGCGAGGACGCGCGCTACGTCAACGCGCGCAAGGAGACTTGCTCCGAGATGGTCGCGCCCATCATCGCCAACGACGAAGTCATCGGCGTCTTCGACCTCGAATCCGACGACCTCAACGCCTACACGGAAGACGACCGTCAAATCCTTCTACTGCTCGCCTCGCAGGTCGCAATCATCGTCGAGAAGGCCGTGCTTCACGAACAACTCGTCGAAAAGAAGCGACTCGAAGCGCAACTCGAAGTCGCGCGTCAGGTTCAACTCGCGCTTCTGCCAGACCGCGACCCCGTCGTCGAAGGCTTCGACATCAGCGCCTACAACTTCTCGACCGAAGAAGTTTCCGGCGACTACTACGACTTCGTCAAACCCTACGAAGACCACGTCGGACTCGTCATCGCGGACGTTTCCGGCAAGGGTGTTCCGGCATCGCTCCTGATGGCGTTCCTGCGCGCCTCTCTTCGCGCGGCGATTCACATCGGCTACGCGCCGAACGTCGCCGCGGCGAAGGTCAACTATCTTTTGTGGGAGTCAATCGAGCCGCACCAGTTCGTTACGGCGTTTTACGGGATGCTCGACGCGACCAACCGCACGCTCGCCTTCGTCAACGCGGGCCACAACCCCCTTCTCGTCCTCAACCCAGACGACAATCACCGCTTCATCGAACGCGGCGGACTCCCGCTCGGCCTCTTCAAAGACACGCGCTACTACGAATACTACCTTCCGATTGACGCGGGCCAAATCCTCGTCCTCTACACCGACGGCGCGACCGAGGCCACAAGCCCCGAAGGCGAAGAGTATGGACGCGAACGCCTTGTGCGCGCAGTCACGGCCAGTCGCGCGAGAACCGCGCGCGAGATGATTGACTTCATATACAACGATATATACGAGTGGTCGGGCGGACGCGGCGCGACCGACGACGTGACCTTCGTCGTCATCAAAGCGCTGTGAAGAGCAGAGACTAGAGGCTAGAGACTAGAGGCTAGTTAAAAGCGTGTGCTCTTAACTAGCCTCTAGTCTCTAACCTCTAGCCTCTATTTTCAGTGCGCAGTCACCGACTCGTGCGCGTGGTCGCCGCCCGGTACGAGCGGGGCGCGGTAGTTGCCGAAGCGGAATTCGGCTTCGGGCACGGAGTTGAAACTGTAAACGTCGAAGCCGTAGGCGTCGAAGTATGCGACGAGGTCGTCAGCCGAGCGCAGGAAAATCATCGGCGTGTAGCCGGCGTCGGCGCGAATCTCCAGAATCCGCTCGACAATCTCCAGAGGGGCGAAAACTCTAACGGGGTCACGGTATGTTGCCATCGCGCTCGCCTACGCCTCCTTGTCCGAAAGTTTGGCGCGGCGGCTTCAACTCACTCGAAATCTCCGCGCGCCCCGCGCCTTGCACACATTCTGATGTACGCCGAAGCATGCACGGTTGTTTGCACTGCGCGTGTCTTTTCCGTTACGAATTCTAACGGGAGTTTTGCCGCGCCCGCCCTCGCACGCGCGCGGCTCAAACGAAGAACCGTACGAGCCGGCGTCGAAAAGTCTTGCCAAGTCCCCCTTTTTTCTGTCATTTTAGTTGAAGGACGCGGCGCGGCCAGTAAAGTCCCGCGCCTCCACCTCGCTTCCGCCGCAGTCTGAAAGTCTCACGACACGAATCACAAAACGGAGCAAACTTTTAATGAGCACTGTCCAAGCGCCTTTCTCCGCGCCGCAGCCCGCAACGGGGCCGCAGTTGAACTTCATAAACGTACTTCAGCGAATGCTCTCGGTCTCCGACAAGGTGAGTGACCTGATATTCTCGCCGGGCCGCGCGCCGCAGGTCGAACTGCTCGGCGAGTTGCAGCCCGTCGCCGTTCCCGGCTTGGAAAAACTGCTGCCCGCGCACACGGCCTCGCTCGCCAAACTCATCATCGGCAATCACCAGACGGCGGGCGAGAACCTCGAAAAGCTCGGCTCGGCAGACCTCTCTTTCAGCGCGCACGGCTTCGCGCGCTTCCGCGTAAACATCTTCATGCAGCGCGGCTCGCACGCAATCGTCATGCGCGTCATCCCGCCCCGCCCGCCGCAGTGGAGCGACTTCAACCTGCCGGAAGTTCTCAAAGAGATAGTCCAACTCAAAAACGGACTTGTGCTCGTCACAGGCCCGACGGGTTCGGGCAAGTCAACCACGCTCGCAGCCGTCATAGACCTCATCAACGAGTCGAAGGCTTATCACATCGTAACAATCGAAGACCCCATCGAGTTTCTACACGCGCACAAGAACTCGACCATACATCAGCGCGAACTTCATTCAGACACGCCGAGCTTCGCGCTCGCGCTTCGCGCCGCGCTACGCCAAGCGCCGAAGGTCATCCTCGTCGGCGAGATGCGCGACCGCGAGACCATCGAAGTCGCGCTCGAAGCCGCCGAGACCGGACACCTCGTCCTCTCCACGCTCCACACGATTGACGCGTCGAAGACCGTTGACCGAATCGTCGGCGTCTTTCCCAAAAACGAGGAGCAGTCCATACGCACGCGCCTGTCGCAAACCTTCCGCTTCATCGTCTCGCAGCGTCTCGTCCCGCGCGCCGACCGTCAGGGACGCATGGCCGCAATCGAGATTCTGAAGTCAACGTCGCGCACGCGCGAGTATATGGAATATGGCGAGCGCGAAGGGAAGTCGCTCATTGACGCGATGGAGCAGGGCGAACTCGACGGGATGCAGACCTTCGACGGCGTCCTCGAAAAGCTTATCCGAAGCGGCGTCGTCAAAAAAGAGGACGCGCTCGCCTACGCCTCGAACGTCGGCAACATGCTCCTGCGCCTCAGCGACCTCGGCGCGAGCGGCCCGCAGTCGCCCCCCACGCCAAACGGCAACGGCGGCTCGATGCTCGACATGATCGAGTAAGAGCAGATTTCAGTTGAATTTATCAAAGGATTAACACAGAGAACACCGAAGACACAGAGCACACTGAGATTAACTGCGGTGTCTTCTGTGTTCTCTGTGTTAGTCCTTTATGGCTCGACGAAAATCGTCGGGCCATTTTCATTCGCACCCGAAACGGCTGATTAACGCGCCCCGTGCTGATAAACTTGAGGCCGCGTGAAACTCATGGAGGCGAATTTAACGGCAATCGGCGCGCTCTCGAAAAAGCATCAAACCTCCGTGGCTTCGTTGAAGGACAGGCAATCACGAATGACTTCAAGGTCGCGCGCGGCGGCCCTGCTCGTGCTGTCTCTGGCGTTGGCGACTCTGAGCGCGCTGAATTTGACGGCGGGCGCGGAGGGCTTTGCACAACCGGCGGCAAATGTCGTCGCGCGACAAACCGGCGGCGCGGACGCGTCCGGCTTCGTGAGCGTCGCGTTGCCGGAGGGCGGCGAAGTCGTCGTCGAGAACAGGCGCGGCGGCGTCGCGGTCGAAGTATGGACGGAGGATTACGTCGCGGTCGCGGCCTCTACGCAAAACGCTCGACCTGCCGCGACGCGTGCGTCGAAGCGCGCGCCGCGACGAAAGTCGCCCGTGGCAATCGAACGCGCGGACGGCTCTTTGAAGATAGTGGTCGAGCGCGCGACCCTTCCGAACGCGGGGCGTGTTGACTTGCGACTGCGCGTGCCCGCTTCGGCGCGTCTAAAAGTCTTCACGTCGGACGGCGACGTGGAAGTGAGCGGCCTGCCCGCGACGCTCGCGGCGCAGACCATCGCGGGCGACATGCGCGTCTCGCTCCCAGCGCCGCCCGACGCGAGCTTGACGGCGCAGTCTTTGAACGGAACGGTCACGCTCGGCGACCGTATAGAAGCGCCGGGCGCGCGCACGCTGCGCGGAAAATTTCAGGCGCGTCTGGGCGCAGGCTCTCACGCCGTCAACCTTTTTTCTGGCCGCGGTCGCATAAGCATCACGACGTTTGCCGACGCCCGCGAGGCGAGCGCGACAAGCGTGCGCGACGCGACGACGCAGCCGGCGTTTAGAAGGCCGCGCGTGCGCGACCCGCAGGAGAGCGCGCCGGCTCCTTCAGTCTCCGCGCCGCAGCCCCAGCCCGCGGAGACGCCGCAGGAGGTTGACGAAGACGAAGTCGTGCGCGTCGAGTCAGACCTCGTTACGATAAACGTCTCCGTCATTGACCGCGCGAGCGGGCGCGGGCTGACGGGCCTCGCGCCGAACGATTTCAAAATCTACGAAGACAACATAGAGCAGCGCGTCGAGCACTTCGAGACGGCGGACGCGCCTTTCGACCTGTTGCTCCTGCTCGACCTTTCCGGTTCGACCACGCGCGTCACAGACACGATACGCGCCGCCGCGCGCCGCTTCGTCGCCGCCACGCGCCGGCAAGACCGCATCGCAATCGTCGCGTTTGCGGGCGACACGCAAGTCGTCTCAAACCTTACGAGCGACCGCGCCGCGTTGAACGAGAGTCTCGAACGACTCGCGCCGCCGAAGGGCGACACGCGTCTCTACGACGCGCTCGCCTACGGCCTCGAATACATGACCCGACGCGCAGACCCCGCGCGCCGTCGCGCCGTCATACTCATGAGCGACGGGTTGGATTCGACGCTCCCGAACGTTTCGGGCACGGGTTCGACCGTCGCATACGAAGACGTGCGAAGCCGCGTGCAAGAGTTTGAGGGCATCGTCTATGCGGTCTGGACGAACACGGAATACTACGAAGCCTTCAGCCCCGAAGACATACAGCCCGAAACCTTCGACCTCGCGCACGACCGCATGGAGGAGTTTGCGGCTTCGGGCGGCGGCGCGTTCTACGAGGTTGAGAAACTCGAAGACCTCGCCGGCGCGTACGAACGCGTCGTCGCAGACCTCGGCATGGTCTATACGCTCTCCTACAATCCCACGAACAAGCGCCGCGACGGTCGCTGGCGCACAATCCGCGTACGCCTCCCGCGCCTCGCCGACGCCGTCGCGCGCGGCAAGCGCGGCTACTTCGCAAACTGAAATGATGAATGCGGAATGCGGAATGATGAATTTAACAACGACCGTACTTTTAATTCATCATTCATCACTCCGCATTCATTATTCATCACTCCGCATTCATTATTTTTCTTGGTCGGTGAACAGTTGTTCGACGGAGAGTTTGAGAGTTGGAAAGAGGTTTGACTCGACTTGCTCGCCGCGCGTGAAGACGCGGCCTTCGTCGAAGCCGTTGCCCGTCTGGCGACGCACCTCGACTGTCTGCGCCGTCTCGTCAATCAGCCAAAGCTCGCCGACGCCGAGCGCGCCGTACGTGTCCGCCTTCGTGTTGCGGTCGTAGATGGCCGAGCCGGGCGAGACGACTTCGACGACCAAGTCCGCCGTGTCGCGGCGGGAACGATTGAACGTTGCTTCGAGTTCGGCTGAGACGTAGAGCAAGTCCGGCTCAAGGTACGTACGCGCGCTCGTCCAGATGGCCGCGCGCGGAACATAGAGACCGCCTTTGTCATCCAATGCAATCAAATGAGCGGTCAGAAGGCGATTGAGCCTCCTAACAACGTCGTCGTGCGTATATTCCGGTGGTGGAGACATGTAGAGAACTCCCGCGATGAGTTCGAGCTTCGACCTGTCGGGCGGATCGGGCAGACTCCAAAACTCTTCGAGGGTGTAGGTCTTGACCAGCGGTGAAGTGTTTATTTTAGTGCTCGAAGCATCTATTTTGGTGCTCATAGTCAAACCTCTCGGCGGGAGTATAACACTTCCGCTTGCCGCATTCGCTTGCGACAAGGATTCTTGTAATAGACGGGAAAATTGCGTGTTCCAGTCAGGTTTTTCGCGGCAGCGCGGAGGACGTTTCCGGCGTCTAAGCTCAAGTATGCGAACAAGGGGAAGCCGTCTCGTCATCTTTTTTCTCACGCTCGCGGTCGTGGCCGCGGGCGTGGCTGTATTCGTCGGCAAGCGTTCGCGCTCGCGCGGCGTCGTGCCCGCGCTCGCCGTCGTTGAGCCGGCGCCTCCGCAGCGCACGCTCGCGCCCCTGCCCGCGCGCACGCTCTCGCCGGGGCTGAAGTCTCTGCGCGCGCGTGCGATGGACGCAGCCTCGCGCGAGCGCCGACTCGAATGGGCGGGCGACGTGGGGATGATTGAGCTTTCGGGTTGGGAGTATGGCACGCGCACGAAGGAGATTGCCGACGTGCTCGGCACGGAGGATTTGAAGGGCTTGAGCCGTCTGGCCGTCGCGGGCGGGATGCTGCCGGAAGGGACTGACCTCGCGTCGCTCGCCGTTAGTTTCACGGCGGCGACCGCGGGCGCGACTTATTCGCCGCTCGACAAGCAGGTGCTTCTAGTCTCGGACGAATCGAAGGGCGGCTTCCGCGACACCGGACTTCTCACACATGAGTTCGTACACGCCCTTCAGGATCAGCACTTCGACCTGTTGAAGATGATGCTCGCGCGCCCTTTCAGTTTCGACCGCGAGGAGGCTGCGTTCGCGCTCGTCGAAGGCGACGCCGTGAGCGTCGAGCGAAGAGTGCAGCAGCAGGACGCTTGGTCGCGCAAGACGCTCGAACAGATCGAGCGCGAAGAGGACGCGCGCTTCTCTTCGTATCGCACGGGCATCGGCGCGTTCTTTCCGCCGCTCCTCACCGAGACTTTCATCTTCCGTTACCGCGACGGCCTTCGCTTCGTCGAGACGCTCAGACGCGCGCGTCCGGCGGTAAATGTTGACGACGTGTTCCGGCGTCCGCCCGTCTCTTCCGAACAGGTTCTACACCCCGAAAAGTATCTCTCGAACGAGACGCCGCGCGACGTTCAGTTGAGCGACGAAGAGTTGACCGACGCCGGCTGGCGTCTGATGGCGACGACGCCGCTCGGCGAAGTCGGCATACGCGGGCTGCTGTTGGCGGGCGTCACCGCCGACGAGGCGAAGCGCGCCGCGGCGGGTTGGGGCGGCGACCGCTCGTTCGTCTTCGAGCGCGAAGGACGCGCGCCTCTGTTCGTCTGGAAGAGCGTCTGGGACACGCCGCGCGACGCGCAGGAGTTCTTCCGCGCCTACAACGCTCTGCTTCAACAGCGTGCCTCCGCCGTTCAAAACGCGACGCAGGCCGACTCGGAGCGTTCGTGGCGCGAAGGCGACAAGCTGACGCGCGTGCGAATCGAAGGCGACGCCGTGATGGTCGTCCGCGGCGCGCAGTCGGACGTAATGGACGCGTGGAGGGCCGCGGTCGGTCGTTAGTTCGGAGCGGAGAATCTCGTTCTCGCCTGAGACATTTTTGAAGTAGTGGGTCAGTTAGAAAAAGCACTCACCACAGAGGCACAGAGAACACAGAGGGGGCACAGAGAAAACCTCTTTTTTCTCTGTGCCCCCTCTGTGTTCTCTGTGCCTCTGTGGTTAATGTTTTGATCTGTGCCAGCCCTGACGGTTGAAACTGACCCACTACCATTTTTGACAACCGCTTGCCGCGTCGCCCGCGTGGGAGTATGCTTTGCCCGCAGGCTCTCCCGCCGAACGCCCGTTTTCAAAGGAAGTGAAAATGAAGAGCACACTTAAGTCCTCCTTGCGCGGCCTCGTCGCGCTGCTTTTCGTCGCTACGTGCCTCGTCGCAGTCGCCGAGGCGCAGAACCGCGAGGAGCGTTTAATCTCCGCGCGCGCGGGCGGCGTCAACTTGGTCTCCGGCGACGTGAAAGCGCGTCGCGCGGGCAAGGCCGACTGGGAAACGCTCTCCGCCAAAGACGACTTGAAGAGCGGCGACGCGGTGCGCGCGGGCGCGTCGGGTCGCGTCGAAGTTCTCCTGAATCCCGGCTCGTACCTGCGCGCAGGCGAAGGCGCGGAGTTTGAACTCACAAACGCCTCGCTCGATGACCTTCAAATCAAACTGGCGCGCGGCGGCGCGGTCGTCGAAGCGACGGGCTACGACGGACTCGACCTCTCAATCGTAATCACGACGCCGCAAACGAGCGTGCGCATCGTGCGCGGAGGCGTCTATCGAATCAACGTCCTGCGGTCGGGCGAAACTGAGGTCGCGGTCGAGAAGGGGCGCGCATACGTCGGCGAGTCGCCGGAGGTGTTGGTTAAGGGCGGGAAGGTTGCGCGCACAGGCGCGGGCGGCGTCGAGGTCGTGAAGTTCGACAAGAAGACGCGCGACGCGCTCGACGAATGGAGTCGAGAGCGCGCCCACGAACTCGCGCGCGCCAACGACAAGCTCGCCAGCCGCACGACGAGCGCGCTTCTCCAACGCGCGAGTTTGTCCGACTTCTTCAAGGCCGAATACGCTTCCAGCCCGCTCGGCCTCTGGCTCTGGAGCGCGCGCATGGGCTGCTACACGTTCCTGCCGTTCTACTCCGACTGGCGCTCGCCCTACGGCTACTGGTACGGAAGCTGGATCATGCCGTTCGGCTACCCGCGCTGCTACGGCTGCGGCGGCTTGCGAGACACGCAGCCCGTCATCGTTAATAACGGCGGGACGACGACAACCTACCCGTCGCCTTCCACTACGGGCAGCGGCGGCGGCGCTACGACGGGCAGGACGCCCACGCTCTCGCCCGCGCCCACAGACCGCGGCGCGAGTCCCGTGCGCGAACGCAAGTTAGAGCCTAGTTCGAGTCCGCGCCCGTTGGATCAATAAAGAAATTTTTCGACGGAGTAATTGGCGCGAAAAGTTGTCGCCCCGCCCGCTTTGAGTTTCAGCGCGGCGGGGCGATTTCATTTGCGTGTCTCAACGTGACGGCGCGATTTCGTTGGCGACGATGAGCGCCGACTGCGTGACGGCGGCGACGCCGTTTCCGGGGAAGACCGTGTCTCCGACCATGAAGAGATTCGGAACGGAAGTCAGGTGAGTCGCGCCGCTTGCGCCGAAGGCTTCGAGCGTTTGAGCGATGCCGCCGGCCATTCCGAGCCGGCGGCGCGTGCGCTCGTAGAAGGTGCGCGGCGTCGCCGTCTCGAAGACTTCCGCGCCCGCGCCGAGTTCGGGAAGCGCGCGGTGCAGGCGCTCCCAACGCGCTTCGAGCGCGCGCGCGTCCTGCTCCTCGTGCTCGGCCTCGCCGGTGTGGAAGGCGAACCACTGTTCGGCGCCGGTGAAAGTTGAAAGGGTCGCGGCGCGTCGTCCGGCGGGCGCGCGCGCGTCCCAAGCGGGCGCGACGCTCAACATGAGTTGGGCGCGTTCGGGGTCGAAGTTTTCGGCCTCTTGCCAATCGTCGAGCGCGAGAATTTGTTCTGACGGGAGACGGCGCGCGGCCTCTTCGTCGAGGCTCAGGAAAATCTGGTACGCGCCCCACGCGCGCAAGCGTTTGAGACGCGCGCGAACTTCCGGGGGCGTCCGCGACGCGCCGGCGAGCTTACCGTAGGTGTCCCAAACTGTGAGGTTGCTGACGACGGCACGGGTCGCCGCGACCGTTTCGCCGCTCAGGAGTTCGACGCCCGTGGCCGCGACGCCGCGCGAGTCGAAGGCGAGGCGGAGCGCCGTCGAGTCGAGGCGCAGAGCGCCGCCGCTTCGCTTGAACGACTCGGCGAGCGCGTCGGACAAGCTTTGCGCGCCGCCCGCGAGCGCGTACATTCCTCGAACGGGTTGCGAGAGCGCGACGGCAGCGTAGAGGTACGGGCAGGAGTCGGACGCGGCTTGCGCGAAGATTTGGAGTTGGGCGTCTATGAAGCGGCGGAAGCGCGCGGAGGTGGCATTGAGATGTTGCGCCGCCGTGTGATTGGCGCGCGAGAGAATTGTTGATGAGAGGCGCGCTTCCTTGAGCGTGAGTTTGATGCGCCGGAGTTTTGAGAGCGTGGCGAGCGCGGGTTCGTGTAGAGCAGTTCGGTGAAGCGCGCCGGCGATTTCAGTCGCGTCGCGGTAGAAGTTGACGGCGGCGCCGGCGCATTCGGGGAAGTGGGCGCGCAGGTTCGCGCTGAACGCGTCGAAGTCGCCGCCGACTTCGATGTCAGAGCCTTCGGGCGTGCGGAAGGTGTAGGCGGGCACGACCGGACGCGCTTCGGGCGCGCGCGCGCGTAGTTCGGCGAAGACGCGCTCGTGAATCTCGCCGGGCTGCCAAGATGCGTAGAGGCCCGCGCCCGTCTCGAAGCGGTGTCCGAAGGCGTCGAAGGCGGCGCAGCAGCCTCCGGCGCGCGAGTCGCGTTCGAGGAGGCAGACCGAAAGGCCGCGCGCCGCGAGCAGCGCGGCCACAGTCAAACCGCCGATGCCGCCGCCGACGACTACGACTTCGTGAGTCATCTCAGAAGAAAGTCCGCGTTATGAATTTGAAGACGTGCGGAAGGAGCGCGCCGGGCGCGGGCGAGCGTTCGGGCGCGAACTGTTTGAGGTAAGGGTCGAGAACGATTAGCAGCGCCTGTATGGCGTTGAAGATGAGGTGGACGACGAAGCACGGAAGCAGTTTGCCCGTTCGCGCGCGTATCATCGTGAGAGTGAAACTGAGTATGAGAATCGTCGCGATGACGCCGAGGCTCGGCCAGTATTGCGGGACGTGAATCACGGCGAAGAGAAGCAGAACGATGGCGACGGCCCAGACAGTTCCGGCGAGACGCTTGAGCGCGGAATAGAGTAGGCCGCGGAAGACTATCTCTTCGACGAGCGGGGCCGTGAAGGTCGCGGCGAAGGCCGTTGCGAGCGCGGCGGCGCGCGAGCTTTCGATGAGTCGGTCGAGCGCGTTTTCGGGGTTGCCCGTGAGCCAGATGATTCCGAGTCCGGCAAAGAGGAGCGCGACGGCGAGTCCGGCGCAGCGCCAGAAGGTGAATCTCGCGTCCCACTCCCAACCTAGCGTGCGCAGGAAAGGATACTTGCCGGCGCGCGTCACTATCAGCCAAGCGAGGCCGAGCGTGAAGATATGAGCGGGGAGGATTGAAACTATCTCCACGAAGATGGCGGTCGGGTCTTTCGTCGCAAACTCGGTGAGCGCTTCGGGCGTGAAGGGAATATTGCGGCGCATCGCGTAAGGGACTAGAAACGCGATCTGTGAGACGGCCATTAGGACGAAACTCGTGAGGAGTATGAAAAGCGCGCCGAGGAGACCGAACGGCGGATTGTCCGGGCTGACGGCGGGCGACGCCGCTGCCGCGTGCGCGGGCGTTAAGTCGGCGAAGTTGTCTTGTGGAAGCGGATTCGGAGGCGTGCTCACGTAGTCGAGTGTAAGAGACGCGGCGGCGCAGGGTCAACAAAGGAAATGATGAATGCGGAGTGATGAGTGATGAATTAAACGCAAGCTGTCTTTAATTCATCACTCATCATTCCGCATTCATCATTTCTTCGATATGTTTCGTCATCGCGTCGCGCACGCTTTGCATGAGCGCGGGGAGGTCTTGGTCTGTGAGTCCGGTGGTGGGGATTGGCGCGTCGAGATACATCTCTACGGGGCCGGGGCGGAAGACAATGGAGTCGCGCGGGAGCAGTTCGCGCGTGCCGACGATTGTGACGGGGACGACGGGAAGACGGGTCTGGAGCGCGAATTTGAAGCCGCCTTTCTTGAAGCTTTGGAGCGAGCCGTCGCGCGTGCGCGTGCCTTCGGGGAAGAGAAAGACCGAGACGCCGGGGCGCATCTCGCGCGACGCGCGGCGAAGCGATTCGACCGCTTCTTGCGTGGAGCTTCGGTTGATTGAGATGTGGCCGCCGCGACGCATGTGCCAGCCGAGGAAGGGAATCTGGAAGACCTCGCGCTTGGCCGCGATGCGAAGCTGCGCGGGCAGGTAGCCGAGCATGACGGGGATGTCCATGTAGCTTTGATGCGTCGAGAGAAAGACGTAAGACGCGGACGCGCGCAAACTTTGCGCGCCGTGGACGCGAACGCGAGCGCCGACCGTTCGCGCAATCATCCTGCTCCAGAGGGACGCGCACCAGTGCTGCTTGCGTCCTTCGGGGTCGGCGAGCGAGAGCATGAGCGAAACGGTCGCCATGACAGCCGTGTAAAAGTATATGAGCGGGATTGCGACCGCCGAGTGAAGGTAGTTAACGAACGTTGGGCGGCGCGGCGCGGGCGTGCGCGGCGCGTCGTCCGCGACGTTCGGCTGGACTGACGCGGGCCGCGATTGTGAGACGCGCTCGGTTTTCGTCACCAATTCTTTCATCAACAACTCGCGCGGCGACAGGGCATAACAGCGTGCCGGAAAACAGAACGCGGATAGAATCCCAAAAATCAAATTTGAGATTTCAAATCCAAAATCCAAAATCCAAAATCTAAAATCAACTGTCCGGCACGGTCGTCTCCGCGACGTCGCCGACGCGCAGGCCGAGACGCTGCGCTGCGAGCAGGAGGCCGATGATGGTCTTCGCGTCTTCTATCTCGCGCGAGGCAATCATCTCAAGCGCGCGCGGGAAGGGAAGACGTACGACTTCGAGTATCTCGTCGTCTTCGTAATGGTGCGCGGTCTCGCTGAGGTCTGTTGCGAGGAAGACCCAGAGCTTTTCGGCGCAGAAGCCGGGCGTCGTGTAAAACTCCGAAAGCTGTTCCATGCGCCCGGCGACGACGCCGAGTTCCTCCTCCAACTCGCGCGCGGCGGTCTCTTCGGGGCGCTCGCCGGGGTCGAGCTTGCCCGCCGGAAGTTCGAGAAGGTAGCGCACGGTCGGATGGCGATACTGGCGCACGAGCGCGACCGTGCCGTCGTCGAAGTAAGCGACTATGCCCGCGCCGCCGGGATGACGCACGACCTCGCGCGCGTAAGTCCGCCCGTCCTCGCAAACCGTGTCGCGCACGACCTCGAAAATCTTCCCCTTGAAAATCTCCTCGCTCGACAGAACTTCGGGCTGCTCTTTGTTTGAAGTGTCCATAAGAAAGAAGTGATGAATGCGGCAGTGTGAATGATGAATGATGACAGCGTCCTTGTCTTCATTCATCATTCACACTGCCGCATTCATCGTTGTTTTCAATACTCCTGCACGGTCGGGCGCGGCTTGTCGGCGGCTGTGGCTGCCCGTTCCTCGTTGAAGCGCACGCCCGTGACTTCGGAGCTGATGAAGAAGTGTTGACGGCCCGTCGCGTCGCTGCCGTTGGCGCGGACGGGGTCTGCGTTGACGCTGTAAGTCGAAGCCGCCGTGTCGGTCTTCGGCGTAACCTTGATAGTGTAGGCGTAGCCTTCGGAGACGAGCTTGTCGCCGCTGAGCGGCGCTTGAAAGACGCCCGCCTCGACGAGTTGCGGGAAGGTCGCATACTCGCCGTAGCTCTCAAGGTAGAGTTGCTCCGCGGCCTGTATGTTCTTCAGAGAGGAGATGGCCGTCGCTTCGTTCGCCGCGATGACCCTGCGCCGGTACGCGTCGTCGCGCATACGCACAAACAGAATCCACAGCCCGACTATTACGACGACGCCGACGCACGCGACTATCAACGCCGTCCGCCACAGACGCTTCGATTCGGATTTGTCGCCCACGCACGCGATTGTACTCGAACGCGCGCCGGCGGCAACAGTGCGCCGGTGTTTTAGAGTTGAGTTTGTTTGAGAAGATTTCAACACAGAGGACACGGAGACACAGAGAGCACAGAGTTAATCTTATTGAACTCTGTGTCCTCTGTGTCTTCTGTGTCCTCCGTGTCTCCGCATCCTGATGTGTCAATCCTTCATGCGCCCTCGTCGAGCAGACTCTTAATCTCGCCGACGAGGTAGAGCGAGCCTGTGACGCAGATGAGTTTGCCGGGCGGCGTCTGCGCGCGCGCGAGCGTGAGCGCGTCGCGTGCGGAGGGCGCGAGCGCGACTGTGTTCAAAGAAGCGTCGGAGGGAACGGCGCGGACGAGTTCCGAGACGCTCGCGGAGCGCGGGCTGCGCGGCTCGGTGAGAATCAGGCGTTCGGCGGCGGGGAAGAGCGTCGAGCCGATTTCGGCGAGCGGCTTGTCGCGCATCGCGCCGAAGACCATCGTAACTTTGCCGCCCGCAAACTCGTCGAGGTAAGCGCGAAGCGCACGCGCGCCCGCCGCGTTGTGCGCGCCGTCGAGGAGGACGTACGGGTCGCGGCGCGTGTCGAGTTCGAGCCGGCCAGCGTGCACGGCGGTTTCGAGTCCGCGGACGACTGAGGAGCGCGAGACGGGGAAGCCTTCACCGTCAAGCGTCTCCGCGAGCGCGACCGCGACCGACGCGTTCGTCAACTGATGACGACCGCGAAGCGCCAGACACACGCCCGCATACGTGTCGCGCTCGGTGCGGAGACTGACGCGCAGACGCCCTTCGTCACAGACGCCTTCAACCTCAGCCGCGTCCTTTGGAACGAATCTAGGCTCGACGCCGCACTCGCGCGCGCGTCGCTTGACGACTTCAAAGGCGTCGCGCTCCTGCGAAGCGACGACCGCCGCACGCACGCCCGCGCGGATTATCGCGGCCTTCTCGGCGGCAATCTCGGCGAGCGTGTGGCCCAAGTATTCCTGATGGTCGAGCGCGACGGGCGTGAGGGCAACGATGCGCGCGTTGGCGGCGGTGGTCGCGTCGAGTCGCCCGCCGAGTCCGGTTTCGAGTATGGCGAGCGAGACGCGCGCCGCGCGGAAGGCTTCGAGCGCGATGGCGGTCACCTGCTCGAAGAAAGTCGGGAGCGCGCCCGACTCGCGTTCGACCGCTTCCGAAGCCGCGCGGACGAGCGTCGAGCAGCGCGCAAACTCTTCGCGCTCAATCTCTCGGCCCGCGACGCGCACGCGCTCTTGTATCGAGACGAGGTGCGGCGAGGTGTAGAGTCCGGCGCTGATGTTGGCCGCGCGGCAGATCGAGTCGAGCATCGCGGCGGTCGAGCCTTTGCCGTTCGTGCCCGCGATTTGGACGGAGGGAAAACTGTTGTGCGGGTCGCCGAGGCGCGCTAGAAGGCGGCGTATGTTTTCGAGGCCGAGCTTGACGGCCAACGTCTCGTGGCCGAGGCTGAGGAGGTAGCTGACCGACTCGTCGAAGTTCACGGCGCTAGTTTATACAGTACCGCGAGCGGTAGCGAGCGGGTCTGTTTACATCAGACGAGTCTCCACTGTAAAGTCACCCGCTCGCTACCGCTCGCGGTACTGTACTTTTGCGCGGCCTCGACTAATAGCGCTAAGTCGCCGCGTCGTCTGAGTCCTCGTCGCGCGCGCCGCCGATGACTTTGAGGAGTTCGCTTTGCCCGTCGTCGGCGGGGAGTTCGGGGCGGAGCGGTTTGAAGAGGACGTCGGGGTTGAACATGAAGTCGAGCGCGCGCTTGATGTAGTCGCGCATCTCGCGGCGGTCAACCACGGCGTCGAGCATTCCGTGTTCGAGTAGGAACTCGGCGGTTTGGAAGTCTTTCGGAAGCTTCTGTCGAATCGTTTGCATGATGACGCGCGGGCCGGCGAAGCCTATGAGCGCCTTCGGCTCTGCGATGTTTACGTCGCCGAGCATTGCGAAGCTGGCGGTGACGCCGCCCGTCGTCGGGTCTGTGATGACGGAGATGTAAGGCAGGCGCGCGCGTGAAAGAACGGCGAGCGCGGCGGAAATCTTCGCCATCTGCATGAGAGAGAGCGTGCCCTCTTGCATACGCGCGCCGCCCGACTGGCTGACGATGACGACCGCCGCGCGCTCGCGCAAGGCGCGCTCAATCAGACGCGTGATTTTTTCGCCGACGGCGCAGCCCATCGAGCCGCCTAAGAAACTGAAGTCCATCGCGGCAATCAGAACGCTGTGTCCGCCGAGCGTGCCGCGCGCGTTGATGACGGCTTCGGGGAGGCCCGTCGTGCGTCGCGCCTGTTCGAGTCGTTCCTTGTAGGGCTTGAGGTCGGTGAATTCGAGCGGGTCGTTCGAGACGACTTCCGAGTCGAGTTCGTCATACTTGCCTTCGTCCAAAAGGATTGCGAGGCGCAGGCGCGCGCCGATGCGGAAGTGGTGGCCGCAGTGTGGGCAGACGTTTAACGACTCTTCGAGTTCGGGTTTGTAGAGCGCGGCGTCGCAGTCGGGACACTTCTCGAAGACGCCTTCGGTCTTAACGCGGCGCTCCTCAGCCGGAACCGGCTCGATGCGCTGATCCTTTTTACGAAACCAAGACATTCCTTACGCCCGACAGCATCCCCTTTCTCGCGCCGCGTTAATTCTGAATTGATTCGCGCAGATTAACATAGGGCTTGAGCGTGACAGAAACGTGTTCGACGAACACCAGTTAAAGTTTAGGACAAAAAGACTCACCACCGCAGACACAGAGAACACGGAGCGGGCACAGAGGATTTCAAATCTAAAATCTCGAATTTGAAATTACTCTCTATGCCCGCTCTGTGCTCTCTGTGCCTCTGTGGTTAATGTTTCCAGTCCTAGACTCAATCGAAAATTGCTCTAGGGCCGCGCATCGCGCTCGACGCCTCTCGGTTGCGTTGTTGGGACGACTTCCTGCTGCTCGCTGCTCGCTGCTCCAGCGCCGTTGCCGTTCGCGCCGCGCACAGACGCGGCCTCTACGAGCGGGCCGACGATTCTTTGTACGGCCTCTTCCCAAGTGCCGTTGAACGTGCAGCCGGCGGCGTTGCGGTGTCCGCCGCCGCCGAAGCGTTCGGCGATGCGCGCAACGTTCACGTCGCACTTCGAGCGCAGCGAAACGCGGTAAGTGCCGGGCGCGGTCTCCTTGAAGAAGGCGCAGGCTTCAACGTCGCCGCAGCTCATCGGATAGTTGACGAAGCCGTCGCCGTCCTCGTCCGAAGCGTGCGCGCGCTCCTGCATCGCAAGCGTCTGCACGAGCCAAGCGACGCGCCCCGATTCGTCGCGCCGGACTGTGGAGAGAACCTCGCTCAGCAGTTCAATCTTGCTCCAAGGGTAGTTTGCGAAGACGGCCTGCGAGACCTTCGCGGGTTTGACGCCCGCGCGCACGAGTTCCGAAGCGACCTTGAACGTGCGCTCCGAAGTGTTCGAGTAGTGGAAACTGCCCGTGTCGGTTATGAGCGCGGTATAGACGCACTCCGCAATCTCTTTCGTCACGCGGACGCCGAGCGCCTTGCAGAGGTTGTATATCATCTCGCCGACGGCAGAGGCCGTCGAGTCAATCCAGTTGATGTCGCCGAACAGAGCGGTCGTCGAGTGGTGGTCAATGTTGACGACGAGTTGCTTTTCGAGTTCGGCGAGACCGGGGCGCGTGACGTCGGAACATTCGATGACGAAGACCGCGTCATACTCGCGGTCAATCGAGGGCGTGACGCGCACCATTTCCGTGCCGGGAAGTTTCTGGTATGCGTGCGGGACGGCGTCTCGCATGATGACTTCCACGTCTTTGTCGAGAGCGCGCAGAAGCCAGTAGAGGCCGAGCGACGAGCCGAGGCTGTCGCCGTCGGGTCGTATGTGCGATGTTATCGCAAAACGACGCTTCGTCTCGATGAGTGCAACGACTTGATGAAGCATTTGAAACCCAAATGATGAATGATGAGTGATGAATGATGAATTAAAAGCCAAGCTGTCTTTAATTCATCATTCATCACTCATCATTCATCACTCTCCTTTTCTTGTCTTTCGCTTCCAAGCTGCGAGAGCAGTTCGTCAACGCGCGTGGCCGACTCCTCGACCGTGTCGCGCACGAAATGAAGTTCGGGAGTGTAGCGGAGGTTGAGCAGAATACTCAACTGCCGGCGGACGTAGGGCGCGGCCTTCTGGAGAGCCTTGAGCGCGGCGGCCTTCTCGTCCTCCGTCCCCGTGGCGGTCACGTAGATGGTCGCGTCGCGCAAATTCTCCGACACGCGAACGTCCGTCACCGTCACGGTCTCCACGCGCGGGTCGTCCAACTCGTAGCCAACAATCTGGCTCACTTCCTCGCGCAAAACTTCCGCTAACTGCTCTGGCCGTCTCATAAAAACAGAGGCTAGAGGTTAGAGGTTAGAGGCTAGTAAAGGCCATGTCTTTCAACTAGCCTCCAGCCTCTAACCTCTAGCCTCTAAAGTTCGGTGGCGGCGATCTGCTCGATGACGTAAGCCTCGATCTGGTCGCCGAGCTTTATGTCGTTGAAGTTCTCAAGCCCGATGCCGCACTCGTAGCCCTCGCGCACTTCGGATACATCGTCCTTCACGCGACGCAAACTGGCGATGCCGCCTTCCCAAGCGACGACGCCGTCGCGTATCAAGCGCGCGCGCGCCTTGCGTTGAATCACGCCGTCAATGACGCGGCAGCCCGCAATCGTCCCGGCCTTCGGCACTTTGAAGGTCTGAAGGACTTCGGCCTTGCCGAGAATCTTCTCGGTCTCGATCTTGTCGAGCATTCCGATCATCGCCGCGCGAATCTCTTCTTCGACCTTGTAGATGATCGAGTGGAGGCGTATGTCAACGTGCTCCTGTCGCGCGAGTTCCGCCGCGCGCACTTCCGGTCGGACGTTGAAGCCGATGATGACGACGGCGCGTCCCGATGCTTCGGTCTGCGACGCGGCGGCCAGAAGAACGTCCGACTCGGTTATCGCGCCGACGCCCGAACGCACGACGCGAACCTTCACGGTGTCGGTCGAGAGCTTCGTCAGCGTTGACTTCAAGACTTCGACCGAGCCTTGCACGTCGGCCTTGACGACGATGAGCAGTTCCTTGACCTGCGCCTCGCCCAAAGCCTCGATGCCGCGCTTCGTGCTCTGCGCGAGCGTCTTCTGGCGCGCGACCATCTGTCGCTGGTGCGAAATCTGCTGCGCCTTCGTGATGTCGGCTACGACTTGGAACGTCTCGCCCGCCTGCGGCACGCCCTGAAGTCCGACCACGGCGACGGGCGTCGAAGGCTCCGCTTCGTCAATGTGCTCGCCGCGGTCGTTGTACATCGCGCGCACCTTGCCGAAAATCTGCCCGACGATGAACGGGTCGCCGATGTGGAGCGTGCCGTTCTGCACTAAGACTGTGGCGACAGCGCCGCGCCCTCGGTCAAGCTTGGCCTCTAAGACGACTCCCGAAGCGAGCATCGTCGGGCTTGCCTTCAAGTTAAGGATGTCGGCGGTGAGCAGGATTGTTTCGAGGAGCGTCTCAAGGTTCTCGCGCTTCTTCGCGGAGACCGCGACCATTTCGGTGTCGCCGCCCCATTCGACCGGCTGCAAGCCTTGATTGGCAAGCTCCTGTTTGACGCGGTCTGCGTTGGCGTCGGGCTTGTCAATCTTGTTGATGGCGACGACTATGGGGACGTGGGCCGCGCGCGCGTGCTCGATGGCCTCAATCGTCTGCGGCATCACACCGTCGTCCGCCGCGACGACGAGGACGACAACGTCCGTCGCTTTCGCTCCGCGCGCTCTCATCATCGTAAACGCCTCGTGGCCCGGCGTGTCTAGAAAGACCACGCGTCGCTTCTCTTCGGGGTCGTCGGCGCTCGCCACGTTGACGCTGTAAGCGCCGATGTGCTGCGTGATGCCTCCGGCCTCGCCCGCGACGACGTTGGTCGCGCGTATGGCGTCGAGCAGAGAGGTCTTTCCGTGGTCAACGTGTCCCATCACGGTGACGACGGGCGCGCGACCGACTTCGACGAAGTCTTCGTCGCCGCCGATTACTCTTTCAAGCTCCTCGTCCGTAACCATCTCTTCGTAGCCGACGAACTGCACGTCGAATCCGAAGCGCCGGCCTATCTCCTGCGCCACGTCGTTGTCGAGCGACTGGTTGAGTGTGGCGAAGACGCCGCGCTGAAGGAGCAGTGCCTGAATGTCTTTCGGGCGTATCCCGGTCTTCTCGGCAAACTCTTTGACGCTCGCGCCCTCGACGAGCCTGACCTGCTTCAACTCGTCGGGCTTCGACGGAACGTTGAGCGACTGCGCGATGCGGTTCTCCAAAGTCGTCGGGCGCGGCGGCGGCACGAAGTCGCGGTCGAAGCCGCGACCGCGGTCGCCTTTGGCGTGGGCGGGGGCGGGGCGTCCGCCTCTGCGACCGCCGCGACCGCCGGGCCGGCGCGCGTCGGCGGGCGGAATGTAGGTCGTCTGCGGAGTGGCGGTCTCGCCGGGCGTGCCGTGGAGCGCGGCGTCCGCCTCGCGCTCGTGACCGCGTCCGCGTCCACCGCGACGCTCGTCGCGGCCTCCGCGCCGGTCGCGCGCGGGCGCTTGCGGCGTGGGCGAGGGCGTGGGCGCTTGTACGCGCTGGCCGGGCTGAATGCCCGCAGCGAGCGCGGCGTCGGTGAGACGCAGCGTGCGGATTTGTCTGGCGGGCGCGGTCGCGCTCGTCGTCGTCGTCGGCGCGGGCGCTTCGACGGGCGCGGGCGCAGTCGCAGTTGCGGTCGTCTCTTCGACTTCGGGGGCGTCGAAGGCGACTTCCTCGACTTCTTCGATGGGCGCGGGCGCTTGCGTCGCGTGAGCCGTCACCGCCGCGCCGTCGGTTGCGGGCGCGAGCGGCGGAGGAGTTTGTGTCGCGGTCGTCGTCGCCGAAGGGTGTTCGGCGCGCGCGGCGGGTTGGAGCTTCTTGATGCGCGGGCCTACGGCGGGGCGCGCGTCTGCCGTCTCCTCCGAAGGCTGCTCGACCTCTACGGCCTCGTGCGCCGCGGCCTCTTCGACGGCAGGCTCGGCATAAACTTCGAGCACGGGCGCTTCCGCCGCCGCGGGCGCGACCGTCTCGCGCTGCTCCTTCTTGACGATGCGAATCGCGGCCTTCTTCGCAGGCTCTTTCTTCGGGTAATACTTATTGCGAATCTTCTCCGCCAACTCCTTCGAGATGGTGTTTGACGGGACGCTGACGTCCACGCCCTCGCGGCGCACCTCTTCGATGATGCGCTTCGACTCCATCTTCAAGTCTTTGGCGAGATCGTAAATGCGTATCTTAGACGTGTGAGCTGCTGACGACATGCACTCCTTCTTCGACGCTACTCGATAAAACGGCGTCGCACGCTTTCAAGGTTAAGAGTCAAACCGCCTCTCGACCTCCCCCGGTGAGTGGGCGCGCGCGGCGCTTCGGGCCGGAGAAGGCTTTCTAAGGCGGGCAGCAGTCGCGCGCGTTCTCACTGAGAGCACGCGCGCGCCGGCGTTTATTCGACGTTGCTGGAAGCATCTTCGGCCTCATCGTCAGCAACGTTTTCATCACTCGTCAACGCGCCCTCGCCCGCAAGCGAAGGCTCTGACGAGACTTGAACTTCGGGCGCGCTCGCCTCGCCGCCCAAGCCGGCGACCGTAGAGAACGCTTCCGCTTCATCTTCGGCTTCGTCGTCGCGCACAATCGCGTCGGCGACGCCGCGCGTCTCCGCGTCGAGCGTCGAGGGACGCTCCTCTTCGACGAATGCCCCGGTGTTCTGTATCACGGAGGCTTCGGCTGAAGAGATGTCGGGCGCGGGCGTAATCGTGTCGGGCCGAAGGTCGCGGCCCGCGCCCTGCAACAGAAGTTCGTCCGCCGACATGTGCTCGACCTCCGTCAACGCGACGGGTTCGACAGACTCTTCCGCGAGAATCGTCTCGCGGGCGATAAACGGCGAGCCAGACTCGACGGCTTCGTCGTAGCCTTCGGCAATCATCTCCTCCGAAGGCTCGACCTCGCCCGCGTCCGCGTCAGGGTCAAACTCGACAGACGCCGCGTGCTGCTCAACCGTCGTCGCTTCTCGCTCGACTGTCGTCGCCTCTTGCGCGTCAGTCTCGCCTTCCTCTTGCGCGGCGGCCTGCGCACCTTCCGTCTCTTCCGGCATCTCGCCCTCTGTTTCGGTCGCGGCTTGCGCGCCCTCTTCGGCTGCGGTCGCTTCCTCTGTCGCGGGGGCTTCTTCGACGGCTTCCGCGCCCGACGCTTCCGCGCCCTCGGTCACTTCAGTCTCCTCCGCGCCTTCCTCTTCATCGGGCGCGGCGGCTGCCGCGATTACGGCCCGCGCCGACGCGACGATTGACTCGGCTTGGTCGAGGCTTATGTCGAGGTGTTCGGCGAGGTCGTCAACGTGCGCGGCGGCGAGCGACTCGATGTCTGCGATGCCGCGCTCGGCGAGCGTGGCGGTCATCGCGGGGTTCAAGCCTTCGAGGCGTTCGAGCGGCACAGGTTCGCCCGAAGCGATCATCGCGCCCATCTGCGCGGCGACCTCGCGCTTGAGTTCTTCCTCGCTGCGTATGTCTATGTTCCACCCGACGAGCTTCGTCGCAAGCCTCACGTTCTGCCCGCGCTTGCCGATGGCTAAACTCAACTGGTCTTCGTTGACGATAACTTCCATCTGCCGGCGCTCGATGTCGGTGATGCGAACCTGATTGACTTTGGCGGGCGACAAAGCGTTGGCCGCGAAAACGGAAGGCTCGTCAGACCACTCGATGATGTCAATCTTCTCGCCGCGAAGTTCACGGATTATTGCCTGCACGCGCGAACCCTTCATGCCGACGCACGCGCCCACCGGGTCAACGTCGCGCTCGGTCGAGGCCACGGCAATCTTCGCGCGCTCGCCCGGCTCGCGCACAGCCGACTTGATGACGACCGTCCCGTCGTAAATCTCAGGCACTTCCATCTCGAACAGTCGCTTCAAAAGCTCAGGGCTGGTGCGCGAAACGACGACCTGCGGCCCTTTCGACTCCTTCGACACGTCGTCAATCACGACTCTTATGCGCTCGCCCTGATTCCAAGTCTCGCCGCGCGACTGCTGGTTGCGCGGCAAGATGGCCTCGACCGTTCCGAGGTCAACAATCAAATCGCCGCGCTCGAATCGCTTGACGTAGCCGTTGACGAGGTCGCCGACCTTGTCTATGTACTGCTCATAGACGTTTGCGCGCACGGCGTCGCGCACCTTCTGGAAGAGAATCTGCTTGGCGGTCTGCGCGGCGATGCGCCCCATGTCTTCCATAGGCATCGGGAGTTGGAGTTCGTCGCCGACGTCAACTTCGTCGCCCGCAAGCTCGCGCGCCTCGTCCAAAGAAAGCTCGCGGCCCGCGTTCGTCACCTCTTCGACGACGACCTTCGAGGCGAAGATTTCCAGACCCGTCTCCGGCGTCCACTCGACCTGAATCTCCTCGCCCGACTTGAACTGCTTGCGCGCCGCCGCGCGCACGGCCTCTTTGACCGCTTCGATTACGATGTCGCGGTCAATGCCGTGCTCCTTGCAAACGGCGTCAATGCTCTGCCCGATGGATGCGCTCATAATTTTTAGAGGCTAGGGGCTAGAGGCTAGGAGCTAGTAAGACTGTTTTCACTAGTCTCTAGCCTCTAGTCTCTAGTCTCTGCTTTTTCTCACGTTCCTCCGCGAGTCGGAACTCCTCTTCGACGTCAATCTCAAGGTTCGCCTTCGCTATCTCCGCGAAGGGAACTCTGACGCGCCCGTTAGTCTTGTCGTCGAACAGAACGTCCGGGCCTTCCACTCCGACGATTCGACCGCGGAAGTTTCGCTGGCCGTTCACGGCGCCGCGCGTCTTCAACTTCGCCAAGCGGCCCGCGAAGCGTTCGTAGTCTTGCGAGCTGTAAAGCCCGCGCTCAAGCCCCGGCGAAGAGACTTCCAACGTGTACGCGGCGTGTATGAAGTCTTCAACGTCGAGGACTGTCCCGACGTGTTGGCTCACCTCGGAGCAATCGTCGTGCGTGACGCCGCCCGGCTTGTCAATGAAGACGCGAACGACGGGCGTTCGCGCGCCTCCCGCCAACTCGACGTGTACGAGTTCGACTCCGCGCTCGCGTGCGGCGCGTTCGGCAATCTCGCGCACGCGCGCCTCGATTGAAGTCTCCTCGCTCAACGTCAAAGCCCCCTTAAAAACGGCCTCGCGCCCAAAAGAAAAAGTGGGCCAAAACCCACTGGCAACGCCGCCGCGCTCCGAGCAAGAGGCGGATTATACGGGAACAACGCACGCTAGGCAAGCAACGAAAGCTGCGGGTAGTGTCCTGAATCTGTGTTGCTAGGATTTGGGTCGTTTGAAAAAGAAAGCGTGGTCTTTCTTGCCATCCGTTACATACTCCATTATTGCCACTAACTCCCAGCCTTGCGCGCCAAGAATGCCAATTCTTGAACTATCATGCTGCTCGTAGATCGCGCCGAGGCAGTTGAGGCCGTCTTGGTAGTCGGGGTCAATCTCAAGAGCTTTATTCACGCGTACGCGCGCCTCCTCGTAGCGGCGCGCGTAGTAGAAGTTCATCCCAAAGTCCGTGTTCATGTGAGGCGAGAGCGGGTCGAGTTCGACGGCGCGCGCCGACTCGGCGAGGGCTTCGTCCGCCCGACCTTCGGAGGCGAGGTAGATTGCGTGCAGGTCGCAGGCCGCCGTCTCTTTCCGCGCTCGGCGAATAACCGGCGGGAACTTCGCTTTGTAAAACTCCCGCCGGTTATTCGCCTAGTCAACGACTATGGCTTTCGTACTCATGTTATGGTCGAGCATCTGCCAACCGGGGCACGAGTCGCCGCTACAGGGCGTCCCCGTGAAACGCCAGATCGCACGCGAATCGTGAACTTGGTAAAGCCCGCCTCTCGCGGCGATAAATCTCGTATGCGGGTTGTTATCAATCATCTGCCAGCCCGGACAAGAGTCGCCGCTACAGGGCGTGCCGGTGTAACGCCAAATCTTTCCGTCGTTGTGCAACTGATAAAGCTGCGTGCCGACGGTGATTTCCTTCGTACTCGGATTGTTGTCGAGCATCTGCCAGCCGGGACACGCATTGCCGCTGCAAGCCGTACCCGTGTAACGCCAAATCTTTCCGTCGTTATGTAGCTGGTAAAGCTGCGTCCCGTTGGCCGCAATCGCTTTAGTGTGCGAGTTGTTGTCGAGCATCTCCCAGCCGGGGCATGAATCGCCGTTGCAAGGCGTGCCCGTCGAACTCCAAATCTTACCGTCGTTGTGCAACTGATAGAGGAAGGTTCCGCCAGCGATGATAGACTTGGTGTTCGGGTTGTTGTCGAACATCTCCCAGCCGGGACACGAGTTGCCGCTGCAAGCCGTGCCTGTGTAGCGCCAAATCTTTCCGTCGTTGTGCAGTTGGTAGAGCCTTCTGGCTGCGGTGATTGCCTTCGTACTTGGGTTGTTGTCAATCATCTCCCAGCCGGGGCATGAGTCGCCGCTACAGGGCGTGCCCGTGTAGCGCCAGATTTTGCCGTCGCCGTGCAACTGATAGAGTTGACCTCCGCCAGCCGCAATCGCTTTAGTCTTCGGATTGTTGTCGAGCATCTGCCAGCCCGGACACGAGTCGCCGCTGCAAGGCGCGCCCGTCGAACGCCAAATCTTTCCGTCGCCGTGTAGCTGATAGAGAGAAGACTTATCCTGCGCCGACGCCGTGGCCTGCGCCCCCAAAACCAAAAGGACGCCGAAGAGCAGCGAGCACACGAACGAAAGCGTGGACGACTTCTTCCCGCCCTCGTTTGACGAACGCGCCTGCTCGACGCCTCTCCTACGTGAAGAGAAGGAACGATCTGTTTCAGCAATCATTATTTTTCTCCTTTGAAAAGAGACTCTACAACCGTTCGGGTTGTAGCTTCTTGAGTGAAGAGGGGGGACGACGTTGGGGAAGAAAGCTCGTGTCCCTCGTAGGGTTGCCGTTCGCGTGTGGCGAGTGAGCCACGCCAAAAAAGCAGCCGCCGACATACTGCCGTCAGCACTTCCGATCTGCACCCTTATGTTTCGCCCGTTGCTCGTGGCTTGAGGTTAATTCTGAAGATGTTGGGAAACTCGGCTTCTCTTTGGCCGGGTCAAGGGATGTTGCGGTTTCGGCATCCGTCGGTGGTCGTCGTCGGTTTGCTGAGCGCATGTTGGACGCCGGAAAAATTCGCGTTCGCGACGCGTGTCTCTCGCGTGGAGATTGAGAGTCGCTGCGCATTGAATGAACAGCCGACTCGGATAACCGGAGGCCACACAGTATGCCTTTTTCTAAATAAAAGCAAACATTTTATCGTGACCCGGCGCGACCGAGCGACGACCTCGCCTGACTGAGTGACGACCTCACACGATTGGACGACGGCCTCCGGCGCGCTTTCAAGCGCGACGGCGCGCAAAAAACGCGTTCGTGCGACGCGTGTGCCTGTGAGTCTCAAGCGTTGCGCAGCGTCGCGTCGCGCCAAAGTTTGCCTCGAATCTTAGCTGGACTTTATCCATTTTTGATCTTTGAAAAGAGAACGCAGGGCCGGTAAGCTGCTGACCGTTCCGACCAAGAAAAAGTCAGTGGAGGCTCACCATGCCCTGCGAGTTTGTAGCCCTGATG
>Ga0081539_10000594_pt1 | contig 73925 bp, 68 predicted proteins | sample TabmetS4T2R2_FD_71023 | JGI IMG/M metagenome (GOLD analysis project Ga0081539, IMG submission 71023) | Tabebuia heterophylla rhizosphere microbial communities from the University of Puerto Rico - S4T2R2 | ecosystem: Host-associated > Plants > Roots > Rhizosphere ...
CGCACCGTCAAGATCAACACCGGCAGCCACACGTTGACTGCTGAAGACCCCCTGCTCGACGACGTCAGCGAAGCACTCGCAGCCATCCACCAGCCACCGCACTAATTTGGCCCAAGTCGGGTCCCGCCCGACGCCGCGCGCTGATCGCCGTGCCTACCGTGATGGTGACATGGCCAGCACAGCAACGCCCCGACATTTCGGGAGCCTTTCCCGCCCCAACCGGGCGAGCTCCCGCCATGCCGGTCCGCCTGCTTTGTACGTACATGCATCTCAGCTGCTCTTTACGGACATGACTTCGGTTACAGACACCGGGGCCATTCGGGGAGAGGTTGGGGCCATGAAGCGCAGCCATCGTTCTGGGTGGCGCACAGGTCTGGTGGCTGTGCCATGACGGACCTCTTCTCGGCCGGCAACGTCGCGATCCTCGCCGGCTCCATGTCGACGGTCCTCTTCGCCCTGAGCACGCTGCCCATGCTGGTCAAAGCCGTGAAGACCAAGGACCTGGCCTCCTACAGCCGCGGCAACATGGTGCTCGCCAACGTGGGCAACGCCGTGCACAGCGTCTACGTCTTCCAGCTGCCCCCTGGGCCGATCTGGGCGTTGCACACCTTCTATGTCGTCTCGTCCGCGCTGATGCTCTTCTGGCACCTGCGCTACTCCCGTCGCGGACCTGAGGTGAAGCGCGTCGAGCCCGCCGCGCCGCAGACGGCGTCGGTCGGTTCGGACCCGTGCCCCTCCCGCTGAGGCTCCTCTCGGCCCCGACGGGCCTGATGAGCACCACATTCCTGGTAAATACAGGGAGTATGGTCGTCGACCTCGCCCAGGCCCGGGATGCGGTCGCGCGCCGCAACTGGCTGGAGGCGTACGACCTGTTGCGGCAGGCCGACGATCTCGGCGCCGAGGACACCATGGCGCTGGCCACCGCGGCCTACCTGACCGGCGACGTCGACGGCTCCGTACGGGCCATTCAGCGCGGCTACCAGGAGCGGATGCGGGAACAGGACGTCCGCGGAGCGATCCGGTTCGCACTCTGGCTGGGGACTCTGCTCAGCGCACGGGGTGACGTGGCGGTGGGTGGCGGCTGGATCGCCAAGGCACAGCGGCTGCTGGAGGGCCAGCCCGAGGACATCGCCGAGCGCGGCTTCCTCCTGATCCACCAGTTCTACGGCCAGCTCGCGCTCGGCAATATTCCCGCCGCCCTGGAACTGACCGGGCAGGTCGTCGCCGCCGGCCGCAGGTTCGGCAACGACGATCTGCTGGCCCAAGGCCTGATGAGCCGGGGTCGGGTACTGATCATCCTCGGCAGGGTGCGGGAGGGATTGACACTCCTCGACGAGGCGATGGTCGGCCTGTCAACCGACGAGGTGTCACCGATCATTGCCGGCCTCGTATACTGCTCGCTGATCGAGGCCTGCCAGGAGCTGTCCGACTATGCCCGGGCAGCGTCCTGGACGCGCGCGCTCGACCGGTGGTGCTCCGACCAGCCGGGCCTGGTGCCCTACACGGGCCAGTGCTCGCTGCACAAGGGCCAGCTGCTCCGGCTGACCGGCGCGTACGACGACGCGCTGGCGGAGTTCAGCACCGCGCAGCGCCGGTACGAGCTGTGGGGGACTCCTGCGCCGGCCGGCCTCGCCCTGATGGAACGCGGCGACGTGCTCCGCATCCGCGGCGAGCTCGGGGATGCCGAGGTGGCGTACAAGCAGTCCGCCGACCTGGGTCACGACCCGCAGCCGGGGTTGTCGCTCGCCTGGCTCGCCCGCGGCCGAACAACCGCTGCCGTCTCAGCGGTGCGCCGGCTGCTCGCAGAGGTACAGGCTCCGGTGCACCGGTCCCGGCTGCTGCCCGCGGCCGTCGAGGTGCTGCTGGCGGCGGGTCAGCTCGAGGAGGCGCAGCGGGTGTCCGCCGAGCTCACCGGGATCGCGTCGGCCTTCGGCGGCGTTGCGCTGGGCGCCATGGCGGCATACGCGCGGGCCTCGATCGACATTGCCGCCGGCGAGGCAGCGGAGGCCGTACGAGAGGCGCGGGAGGCGTGCCGGCTCTGGGGCGAGATCGCGTGCTCGTACGAGGTCGCACGATCGCGGGTCATCCTCGCCCGGGCGTTACGGGAGTTCGGCGACGAGGACTCGGCGACCGGCGAGCTGGACGCCGCCCGAGCCGCGTTCGCCGAACTGGGAGCGGCGCCCGCGCTCGAGGAGGTCGATCGGCTGCGCCGCCGGTCCGCACCGGGCGGACTCACCGAGCGCGAGCTGGAGGTCTTGAAGCTGGTCGCCCAGGGCCACGGCAACCCCGAGATCGCCCGCGTTCTCTACCTGAGCCAGAAGACCGTCGCCCGTCACCTCAGCAACATCTTCGTCAAGCTCAACGTCTCCTCCCGTACGGCCGCCGCGGCCTACGCCCACGAACACCACCTGCTCTCCTGACCCGCCACCGATATCTGCGACGTCATTCGGGCGGCTCAGATTCACCCAGGAACTGCGGCTGCGGCCGCAATCCGCCGCGTTACTCCCGCGCCGCTGTCCGCGAGGCGATCGAGGGCTCGCTGCGCCGGCTCCGTACCGACTAGATTCACTCGCCGCGCGACCGCGGCGTCGTCGTGTGCCGTCATGTAGCACCCAAAGTGCTACTATCGGGGCCATGGAACGAATCGGGGTTCGGGAGTTGCGTCAGCACGCGAGCAGGTATCTGGACCGAGTGAAGTCGGGTGAAACGGTCGAGGTGACCGAACGTGGCCGGCTCGTTGCGCTGCTCGTACCGCCAGAGCCCGGCCGCGAGTCTCGAGAACGGCTGATAGCGGAGGGCCGGCTGCTGCCCGCCGCTGCACCGTTGCGGCTGCCGAAGCGGATGGTGGTTGGCAGGACCACCGGCGAGGTTCTCGATGATCTCCGTACGGATCGATGATCTACCTCGATTCCTCCGCACTGCTCAAGCTGCTCGTCGAGGAGAGCGAGAGTGCCGTACTGGTTTCGTGGATATCCGAGCGCTCGACCACCCCGGTCGTGAGCAGCGAACTGGCCAAGCTCGAGGTGGTTCGCGCAGCCCGCAGGCTCGATAGCGCCGTGGTGCCCGCCGCGCGTGCACTCGTGTCCCAGATCGATCTGATTCCGCTCGGCGGTGGCTTGATCGACGAAGCCGCCGAGGCAGGCGAACCGGCGCTTTGCAGCGTCGATGCAATTCACCTGGTCAGCGCCCTATCGATCCGATCGGATCTCACCGCCTTCGTCGCGTACGACCGTCGGCTCGCCACCGCTGCCCAATCGGCGGGTCTACCCCTGAGCCAGCCCGGCACGCCAGAGTGAGGTCTACTTCACTCGCCAGGCAACAGTGGCGTCGTTGAGCTGGGCGATCTCCTCTGGCGTCAGGGTGAAGGCCAGCGCGGCGGCGTTGTGCTCGGCCTGCGCGGCGTTCTTGGCGCCGGGAATGGGCACGACGCCGTCCTGCTGAATCAGCCAGCGGAGTGCCACCTGACCGGGGGTCTTGTCGTACCGTTCGCCGATGGTGCGGAGCAGCTGCACCACCGGGCGCTGCGCTTCGAGCGCCTTCGGCCTGAACATCGGCTGGTAGCGCCGGAGTCCGACCGGCCGCGGTCCGTCCAGGTACTTCCCCGTGAGGGCACCGCTTGCCAGCGGTTGGTAGGCGATCAGTGTGATCCCCAGCTCCACTCCGGCCGCGAGGCTCGCGGCAAAGGCCGCCTGCTCGCCGCCGGTCTCCGCGCCTCCGTACGCCCGCTTCGCCGGCATGTAACGGTGGATCCCAGTCGCCTCGCCCCAGGTCATGACGCCGAGCCCGAGTCGCGGCACCGCGACGCCGGAACGCCCCAGAGTTGTCGTCTCCGCCATCGGACCAACGTACGCTCGCCGCCGGCGTTCAGCGTGCTGAACAGAGACTCCGGCCCGACCATTCCGCTAGTGTCAGGCTCGAGCCCGCGCCTCGGGAGGTGAGCCGTGCACCTGACCGCATCGAGGCTCGGCGACGCGCGCGGGAGCCGGTCGCCGTGAAGGTGCTGCGGGCGATCGCGAACGCGATCTGCTTCGGAATCCGCATCCTCATCTACCAATGGGTGCCGGCGTCGGTCGCCCTTGTGACCAGCGTCCGGTTGCTGATCCTGCGCTGGTTCGTCCGACGCCGCCGGCCCGGGCGGGAGGGCAAGGCCACCGACGAACGATGCGTCACCATTCCCCGGGGCCGGATCAGCCACCCGGACCCGCTGCTCTACTCCCAGTACGAGCTCATGCAGCTGGGGTTCGGGGTGACCTGGGACAACCCGGACGTCCAGCTCTACCGCAACGGTGCGCCGGTCTCCTCCGCCAAGCTCGATCCCGCGACCGAGTACGAGGTCGAGGCCCGAATCTGGAACTCCTCGACCGACGCTCCCGTGATCGGCCTGCCGGTGAAATTCTTCATGCTGAGCTTTGGCATCGGCACCCAGCTCGTGCTGGTCGGGGCCACGTCGGTCCCGCACCTCGGCGTCAAGGGTGGCCCGAACCATCCGGCGTTCGCCAAGATCACCTGGAGAACGCCGGCGACGCCAGGTCACTACTGCCTTCAGGTCCAGCTCGATCCGGCAGACGACGCCGATCGCGGCAACAACGTGGGCGGCGAGAACACCCAGGTCGGCCAGGCACACTCGCCGGCGGAGTTCACCTTCGACCTGCGCAACGACACGCCGCTGGAACAGACCTACCGCTTCGAGGTGGACTCCTACCAGATCCCGCCCGTACGCCGCTGCGACGAGCCCGTAAGGGACGAACCGGCAACCCGCGTCGATCACGTCGGGCCGCTGATGCCGCGGATCGCACCGAGGGTGCCCGCGGCGCACGACCGGCGCAACTACCCGATCCCGGCGGACTGGAAGGTCGACATCGTCCCGAAGACACCGATCCTGGCGCCAGACGCCTCGGTGGCGGTGACTGTGACCGTGACGCCGCCGGCCGGGTTCTCGGGCCGGCAGCCGGTCAACGTTCACGCGTTCTCCGGCCTGGGCTATGCGGGAGGGGTGACGCTCTATGTCGACGCGGACTGAGCGCCGACCCGCGCGACTGCAGGGGCGACCGCGATGAGCTACGTCCAGTACACGATGTGCGTACCGATCAGCGCCAAGAAGTATCCGGCCTGGGCGCCGAAGCCCACCTCGGTGCTGGTCGGGGCGTCCATCGCCACCTTGATCGCCACCCTGATCGTGCCATACCTCGCCCTGATCGAGATCCCGCTGCTGATCGCGTACTGCCTGTGGTGGCTCTACGACCGGCTGATCTGTCTCGACGGCGAAGTGTGCGCGATCGGCCTGCTCGGGGTCCCGGAGCCGCCGAGCGGCAAGAAGGACTTCGACAAGTTCGACACCGACTTCAGCATCAACCTGGTGCTGGCACCGCACGACATCCAGGAGCTCCCAGCGGGCTATCCGGCCAGCGTCCCGGCGCCGCCGGCGGGCATCGACCCCAAGGACTACTACGAGAAGGAGTTCCGCAAGGCGCTGCACCGCCAGATCGCCGACGACGGCATCCAGGGCAACCTGATCAAGGAACAACCCACGACGACAGACACGAAGTGGCAGTTCGAGGGTTACTTCAACAAGGTCGGCGGTTCGACTGCGCTCCACCACCACCAGCCGTACCTGCACGCGGAGTTCGAGGGCGGCGGCATCTACAAGCTGCTGCAGGCGCTCTACGTGCTCGCGCCGATCGCGACCGCCACGGCCATCGTGTGCTCGATCCCCGTCCTGGGCTGGGTGGCCTGCGCCATCCTCGGTGCGATCACCGCCGCCATCGCGATCGCCGGCGTGGTCAACGCGCTCAACGATACGGGCGCACCGACCGTCGTCGACCCGAAGACCGGCGCCGCCACCGACCAGCTGCACCCGGGTCGGGACATCCTGCTCGTCCACGGGACGTGGGTCTACGACTCCGCACACGAGGGCTGGAACGAGGTGCACCCGATCAAGGTCTGCCAGCTGGTGGGCACCGCGAACTACCTCGCAGGAGACAAGGTCGACTGGGACGACGCGATCGCCGACTTCATGGTCGCGGCTGGGAAGTGGCGCGTCGATCTGAGCAAGCCCGGCGTACGGGCGTTCCTCAAGGACAGCGGCGCTCCGGCGCCGCAGGACTGGCGGGACTGGGTGCGCGCCTGGTGCGACGGGGTGAAGAGTGCGTCGTCGCCGGAGACCGTCGACCACCAGGGCCGCCCGGAGAACATCTGGCACATCCACCCCGTCATCGACGGCTGCCAGCCCCGCGAGCCCGACCCGGATCCGAGTCCGGATCCGAACCCGATCCACTAAGGGTCAAGTTCCTTCGCGCCGCGCCACTTCGGTGCTGCAGCGCTAGCTATAGAGGGAGCGGGAAGCACCGAAATGGTGCGGCGCGGAGGGGGTGGGGCACGTGTGTCCTCCGCTCACCTCGTCGCCAGGTGAGGCTGGCACCTCACGCCGTCCGGTCGATCGGTCAGGCCGGCTCAGCCCGTACGACGGCGCAGCGACGCCTCCCGTACGGCCGGCGTGGCGTAGCCGGCGTCGTCCCGGTTCATCGTGGTACCGGGCGGGACGATCTTGTCGATCCGGTCCAGCACGTCGCTGTCCAGAGTCACGTCGACAGCGCCCAGCTGGGACTCCAGCTGTTCCATGGTGCGCGGCCCGATGATCGGCGCTGTGACGCCGGGATGGTTGAGGACGAACGCGATCGCGAGGTGGATCAAGGAGATGCCCGCCTCCTCCGCCAGCAGCGCGAGCTCCTCTGCGGCGTCCAGCTTCGCCTGGTTGCCGGGCTTGCTCAGGTCGTAGCGCCCAGGGAGCCGCTCGGCTCGGCGGCTCGTCGGCACGTCCTGGCCCTTGCGGTAGCGACCGGTGAGCCAGCCGCCCGCGAGCGGGCTCCAGGGGATGACGCCCATCCGATACTTCTGCGCCACCGGCAGCACGTCGGCCTCGATGCCGCGGACGAGAATCGAGTACGGCGGCTGCTCGGTGACGAACCTGCCGAGCCCGCGGCGCTCCGCCACCCACTGCGCCTCGACGATCTCGTACGCCGGGAACGTGGAGGAGCCGAAGTCCCTGATCTTGCCCTGCCGCTGCAGGTCGGTGAGCGCCGACAGCGTCTCCTCGATGTCGGTCTCCGGGTCGGGCCGGTGCATCTGGTAAAGGTCGATCCAGTCGGTCTGCAGCCGGCGCAGGCTGTCCTCGACCTCGCGGATGATCCACCGCCGTGAGTTGCCGCGCTTGTTCGGATCGCCGTCGCGCTGGCCGAGCACGACGCCCATCTGGCTGTGGACCTTGGTGGCGAGGATGACGTCGTCCCGCCTGCCGCCGGCGAGCGCCTTGCCGACGATCTCCTCGGACTCACCCTGGGAGTAGACGTCCGCGGTGTCGATGAAGTTGATGCCGGCGTCCAGCGCCCGGTGGATGATCTTGATCGAGACGTCGTGGTCGGGCTCGCCCCAGGCGCCGAACATCATCGCGCCGAGGCAGAGCGGGCTCACCTGCATGCCGGTCGCGCCGAGTCTGCGGTATTCCATGAGTCTCAGCCTAGGCAGGCTCGCCGGCACGGCTCGGAGGCACCCCAAGCGGGCCGTGCCGACTCCGCGCATACTCCTCGCGCGTCGAGGAAACGAACAAGCCCACGGCCTGCCTGCTCGGGGGTTCAGGTAAGCCGTGGGCTTCGACCTCTATATCGCTGCAGCCGTACGGATCATTACAGCCGACCCGGTGTGACCTGAGACACACGCTCCGACGAAGCTGTCAGCGCCGCTCAAGCTCTGCCGCGACTCGGCCGCTGGGTGGGCTGAGCCGGACCGCACCCAAGCGCCGTACAGCGTCGGTGACCGACGCTGTGCCGAGCGGATCGAGCAGGTGCCGCCGCCACCCGAGTGCCTGGGCCAGGTCAGTGCCACACCGCTTCTCTCAGCTGCCACGCGACCGATCGTGGTCGGCGAGAGCGGCCGCCGAGCCACGGTCGAGGATCCAGCCGTCGGTCGCGACGGCCACGCAGGTGATGCCCTGCTCGGCGAACAGGCGTCCGTGCTCGGGGTTGCCGGCGAAGCCGCCGACCAGCAGTCCATGATCGACAGCGGCCCGTACGATCCGGCCCAGCGGCGAATCCGTCCCAGTGTTGGCCAGCAACTCGGGCACCGTGGCGCCGATCGACAGCGACAGGTCGTACGGGCCGACGAAGAGGGCGTCGAGGCCGGGCACCGAGGCGATCTCCTCGACCAGCTGGAGGGCCGCCGCAGACTCGATCATGACGGCGCAGGTGACCTGCTCGTTGGCCGTGGTCTCGCCGACGGTGGGGGCACCCCAGTTCCGCTGGATCTGGCCGGAACTGCGGCGGCCCTTGGGCGGGTAGAAGGTCGCATCGACGGCGGCCCGCGCCTGCTCGGGCGACTCGATCTGCGGCACGATCACCGCGGTCGCGCCGATGTCGAGCGCCAGGCCGATGCCGGTGAACTCCGCCGATGGCACCCGTACGACCATCGGCGCGACATCGGCCGGGAAGCCCTGAGCGATCTCGATCAGCTCGCTTCGGCCGTAACGACCGTGCTGCATGTCGATGCCGACCCAGTCGAACCCGGCGCGCGCCAGGCGGGCCACCGCAGCCGGACTTGCATCCTGGCACCAGACGCCCTGGCTCACCGCCGTGAAGCCACGTGCGCCCGTACGCTCCGTCTCGGTCACGCGCAGCACGCTATCGCCGCGAGGAGACATCCTCGTTCTCACCCTGCCAGGGGTGCAGACGGGGAAGCCAGGCCCGTACGTTGCGCCGGTAGGTCTCGTAGCCGGCGCCGAAGCGGTCTTGCAGGGTGGGCTCCTCGTACAACCGGACGAACGTCGCCATGGCCAGCCAGATCGCGGCGGCGTAGAGCAGCAGCCCGAGTGAGGCGAAGATCAGCGCCTGACCGAGGACGGCCGCGACGACCGCGACGTACATCGGGTTGCGGACATAGCGGTAGTCACCCCCGACGACGAGCCGCTCGGGCGCTGCGATCGGCGCCGGTGTGCCCCGGCCCTCCGCCACGAACCGGACGAAGTTGCGGATCACGACCACCGCTGCCGCGATCACGATCAGGCCGCCGGCGATGACCTGCGCCAATGCCAGCCCCGACAGCGGCCGTGGCAGGTGCCAACCGGTGAGAAGCCACGGCACCAGCCCAGAGACGACGCACGGCGCGAGCACGAAGAACACCGCCGTCCCGACCGCCGCCACCGGCCTCCGCATGATCGAATCCTAGGTCCGGCAGCGCTCCTGAACAGCACTTGGGAGACGACGCGCGTCTTCGACGAATACGTGCCGTCTGCCAGCACTTTCTCGGGACGAAGCAGCCGTGCGGGTGCTCAGCTGCGGATCAACCTCGCGCCGTGTTCGCGCTCGCTCTCCCGTACGGCGGCTGGCGCGCTCCTCACCAGCTGCCACCGCGCGGTGAACCCCTCCGGCGTCTCCTGCCGGCCGCGCGCCAACGCCTCGTCGATGCGCCGCCGGACCTCCTCTTCGCGATCCGTCTCGACCGCGAAGAGGATGCGGAGACTGACGTCGTCGGCATGGCGTTCGTTGTGAATGTGGTGCGGGGCCAAGGGACAGGGCGGCTCGTGGTCCCAGTGACCGCAAAGCTCCACGGTGATGGCGGCGCCGACAGCATCGGGATCACCGCCCGCTGTCATCCGTACGACGGCCTCGTGCGCGTAAACGGACCTCATGCGTCGAGCCCGCCCCAGGTCCGCTGCTCACCGACCAGCGCCCCTCGCTGCTCGGGGCTGCATCCCGCCTGGGACCCGCCGGGGCCAGCGGACGCAGACTCCGGATCAGCTTCTGACAAGGCCAGATGTGCTCCACCTGAAAAGCGAGCCAGCGACTTGCCTGCTCGGGGGTTCAGGCAAGCCGCTGGCTTCGACGACAATATCGCTCGACCGATACGAATCATTACACCGGCCAGAATGTGACCTAGGACACACCGAGAGGGTCCGGTCACTCCCGAGCGGTGGTGGCTGCCAGCACCCGGCGGGCGCGGCGGCCGAGGTCGCTGAGATCCACCCGGCCCGCTTCGGCCGCTTCCGCGAGTCGGGCCGCGAGATCGAGAGCCTCATCCATCAGCGGCGCGTCGGCGGCGGCGTGCTGCCCCATGTCGCGCAGGATCGTGGCCTCGGTGCGGGAGGCGATGATCGGATCGGCAATCCCCTCGACCCAGACCTTGGTGCGGCGGCCGTCTCCACGCTCGCCGCCGAGCAGTGGCTCCATCGCGTAGATCCGGTCGGCGCGCGCGAACTTCCCGAAGCCCAGCGAGACCATCCGGGATTCCGTTGCCACACCCCGATCATCTCAGTCACATCCGACACTCGCCACCGAACGAGCTGGTCGGCATGAGCCACGGCCAGCGACGGAAACCCAGATCGGTTCGGGCCCTTTGCCCGGGCCCCCGGCGGGAGCCATTGCAGTCGGCTAGCCCTGTGCCTCGCAGAGCTTCTTGAAGTTGGCGAACTGGTTCGGGAAGTCCTTGCGGATGCTCGGCGCGAGGAGCGGCAGCATCAGCTTCATGACGCCCTTGGGCTGGAAGTCGAACTCGCCGGCCATCCTGGTCGACCCGCCGAGGTCGGTGAAGGTCAGCCTCCCGATGATGTCCATCGGCTTGCCGGTCACGTCGAACGTCAACTGCTCCGGTCGCCGGTAATCCTTGATCACGGCCCGGTAGGTCTGGCCGCGATTGACTGTGGTGAACGCGGTGCCCTCGCCGATCGGTTCGCCGGTCAGCAGCTCGGTCTTGGACACCTGGTTGTTCCACTTCGGCTCATTGCGCGAGTCCGCCATCAGGTCGAACACCTCGGCGGGCGGCCTCGCGACGTCGACCGAAACAGTCACTTTCATGGCCCGCACGCTACTGCGCTGTACGGCATTCGGGGCCCAAATCGACCCTGCCAACCCGGAGGGTCGACCTCAGGCGCGAACGGGTCCGCGGCGGCGCCGTACGAGCCGGGCGACGGCAAAGGCGAGCGACCACACCGCACCAAGCCCGACCCCGAGCAGGCCGGCGAGCCGCTCGATCTGCCAGCCGGGCGGCGAATACCGTACGGCGATCGTCTGGCCGGCCGCAGTCGCCGGCACGTCGACGGTCAGCAGATAGCCGTCGACGGGGGCGGCGAGCCCGCCGCCGCTCACCGCGTATCCCGGCCACGCCAGCCGGCTGAAGACGAGCTGGCCGCCTTGGCTCGGCGCCCGGTCGACCCGCACTCGCGCCTCACGCGTCGTGCTCGACACCTGGGTGACCGCGAGTCCCGGCGACGCCCACACCAGGCCGCCGGCGGGGGGGAGCGGCTGGTCACGCACCCAGGTCAACGACAGTGCGCTCTCGTTGGCGACGTGCCAGCCGGGCGGCGGCGCCGGAGGTACGGTGTCGGCGCCGAAGTCCCGGCGAACCAGCAGCACGCTGCTGATCGACAGCAGGTCCGCTCGTGGCAGGGCGGTGCGCGGCTCGTAGGAGGAGAGGACGTAGATCAGCCACGGGTAGGTGGCCCCGTCGAAGCGCATCCCGTACTGGTCGTTGTAAGCCGTGAAGCCGATCGTGGAGTAGACGTTCTGGACCGGATGCGGGCTGACGTACCACGAGCTGGCGATCAAGAAGTCGCGCACGGCGCGCGGGTCCTGCAGGATATCCGGCTCGGGGTTGCCGGCCATGATCACGTCGCCGCGCGCTCCGGCCGCCTGGGTCGTGTAGGCCGACAGCGTGGCCGGCATGTGCCGGTCGACCGCGGTCGGGAACGGGTAGTACTCGTGCTGCACCGCCATCGCGACCACGCCCCAGCCGGCGAGGAAGATCGCGAGCAGCCACAAACCGGGAGAGCGCGGGGCGGTGGTCCCCCCTGGAATCGGCACGGCGCCAGGGCGGCGCGGGGCGGTCGGCCTGTCCGGAGTCGGACTGGCCCCACCCGCCCGGTTGGCCGCGGCTCGGCGCCCCACCGCCCGGGTCAGGACCCACAGCACGATCAGGCCTCCCAGCACGACGGCGGTGTTGACCATCGTCATCGACGACTGGTCCCAGAACCGGGCGAGGATGAGATAGGCCGCGCCGGCGGTGATCAGCAGGCTCAGCAGCAACCGTCGGAGCGGCGGTCGGCGCAGCATGGCCCGAGACCAGCAGAGCATGGTGAGCACGACGACCGCCATGCTGAGGAAGGGCAGCACCCGGATCGGCCAGCGCAGCGGCCCGATCTGGTTGGGTCCGAGAGCCCAGAGCAGGCCGATGCCGACCACGGTGAGCAGCCCGGCTGCAGGGCGCAGCAGCCGTCGCGCCTCCCGCAGATCGAGCCAGGCGAGCAACGGCAGGAACCACGCGATGTAGTGGGCCGGATACCGGACCATGGGCGGCACGGGCGAGCTCGGCGACAGCACGCTGGGGATCATCGAGCCGAGCAGGCCGGGCAGGTCCGCCTGCAGCCTGCCGTCGCTCAGCACCTCCCAGCCGGACCGGGTCGTGACCGACGCGGTGAGCATGCCGGGCAGGTAGACGGTGACCGCGACCAGCCCGCAGCACGCGCCGATCACCAGCACCCGTACGGCCGCCGCCAGGTTGCGGGCGACCCACGCCTCGACCAGGCAGGCGAGGAGGACCACCGCCAGATAGATCGTGCCGTAGACGTAGCCGACGGTGACCGTCAACAGGCCGAAGACCAGGGCGAGGACCGGGTTGGCGCGCCGGGTCATGGTGCGCCGGGTCGCCCACCACGCGTACGGGATGAGCGCCCAGACCATCTGGCTGGTCACCCACTCGGGCGCGTCGAGATACTGCGTGGCGCCGCCCAGTGTGACCGCGACGCCGGCGACGTACGCGCCCGGTTGCGGGATCCCGTACGAGCGCGCGAGCAGGAACGCGCCGACCGCGCCCGCCACCAGGAGCGCGAACTTCACCACGGTCACGAAGACGACCGTGTGTTCGATCATGGTGGCGAGCAGCGCCAGGCCCATCGTCAGCGGGCTGAAGAGGCCCCACTGGCCCTCGGCGACGTAGTTGCCGCCGTGCCAGGCCTGCAGGTCGAGCAGCGGCCACTCACCGCTGCGCAGCTTCTCGCCGAGGTGGTACCACTGGCCGAACGCCCCGATCTGAGTGTCGCCGAGGAAGTAGTACCGAGGCGTGTAGAGCAGCGGGATGCAGGCGGCGAGGACCACCGTGAGGACCGTGAAACCCAGCCAGAGCAGGGTCCGGCGGCGCTGGCTGCGGGCAACCCGGTGGAGCTCCGCCTCGGACCGCGACTTCGTGCTGGGCCCGGCTGCAGGCTCCGGCGAGGCCGGCGTGCTTGGCTCGCCGTCCGTCGACTCGATGACTCCCTGCGCAGGTTGCGAGGTGGCGACGTCGTCAGCGGTGCCCTGTCCGCCCCGCAGCCGCGCCTTGTCCACAGAAACCGGCCCCATACCGCGGCTCACGCTATCGCTGTGCGAAGTGGCCATGCCTTGCGTCTTGGCCGAGGGACTCGAGTGTCGCCGAGATGCCTGCCGCGAGGGTCGTCCGGGCGCCGCGGTCGAGGTCCGGCCACACGACCGACCGGAAGCGAAGGTCCCGCGCCTGGTAGCGGGCGTTCGGCGACGCGCCGAGCACGATCTGCGGCCGGCGTTTGGTGACGCGGCCCAGCTCGGCGATGATCGCGGCCACGCTGGTCGGCCGGCCGCTGGCGACGATCTTGACCTGGAGGCCGCCCTCCTCCTCGACCCGGTCCAGCCCCTCGACCACCACCCGGGCGGCGTCGTCGACGTAGAGATAGTCGCGGGCGGTGTCGAGCGAGACGTAGATGGAGACCGGCGTCCTGGTCAGGTGCGCCCGGCAGAGCTGCGAGACCAGACCCTGCGCCTTGGTCACGTCCTGACCCGGCCCGTAGAGGTTGGCGATCCGGCCGATCAGCACCGGCACGCCCGAGCGCTCGAAGAACTCGGTCGCCAGCCGTTCGGCGGCCAGCTTGGCGTCCCCGTACGGGGAGATGGAGCGGGGTGCTGTCAGCTCGGTGAACGGCGGCTCGGCCGAACCCGCGTACACCCCGCCGGCGGACGAGGCGACGAAGAGGGCGCCTCTTCCGACGGGGTGCGGGAGGGCCGTCCCCCCCGATGTCAACTCAGCCGCTGGCGCGCGAGTGGTGGTCGTCCCCCCGGGTGTCTGGGCGTCGGCCAGCGCGTTGCCCAGCTCGGCCAGGAAGCCCCGCAGCACCTCGATCTCCTGGTCGAGCAGCAACTGGCTGGTCCCCACGATCCCGGCGCCGGCACACCAGGCGATCCGCCAGGACGATCGGTGCGCGAGCAGGGAGCGGGCGGCACGGCCGAGGGCCGCGATCGCTTCCGGCGGGTCGTCCCAGGCGATGGTGTGGCTGACGACCTGGCTACCCCGCCGGGCCAGCTCCCGGCAGACCGCGCTGCCCAGCAGTCCCTGGGCGCCGATCACCCACGTGACCGCACGGCTTCCCCGCCCGGGAAGGTGCGAGGGCACGGTCCCCTCCGGCAACGGCACGGCCCCGACGGTCATGATCGCCCGAGTGGGCCGTCCTCCGGATCGGAGGTGATCAGGTACAGCGGCTTGCCCATGGCCATGTTGACCGCCACGCCGAGATATTCGGCGATCACACCGAGGGAGAAGAGCACGGCGCCCGTGCTCAGCAGGACGACGACGATCAACGAGGTCCAGCCCTGGATCAGCGTGTCGTCCATGAAGCGGCGGACGACGACGTAGATCGCCAGCACGAGTCCGAGGATCGCGAAGGCGATGCCGAGCCCGCTGACGATCCGCAGGGCCCGGGTGCCGCTGGAGATCACCATCCGCCAGAAGTGGGAGAGCAGGGTACGGGTCGAGTAGCCGGAGGTCCGCTCGCCCTCACCGCGCAGCAAAACCGGGGCAGTGGCCGGCTTGGGAGCAACCCAGCTCAGCGCGACATCGAGATAGACGCCGGCACCGGCGTAGGCGGCGACGCTGCGGCCCACCTCACCCAGCATCAGCCGGTAGCTGTGGAAGACCGAGGCGTTCACGCCGCCGCTCAGCAGGTTGGCCAGCCGCTTGGCCGTACGGCTGGTGAGGTTGCGGAACATCGAGTGCGGCGGCTGGTTGATCGGGCGAGCGTAGACCAGGGCGGCGTGCTCGGTCAGCGCCGCGTCGAGCAGCGTGCCGATCTGGGCAGGGTCGTACTGCCCGTCCTCGTCGATCGTCGCGATCCACTCACCGCCCGAGGACGCCATCCCGGCCAGGGTCGCCGCGTGCTGGCCGTAGTTGCGGCTCAGCCAGATCGTCCGTACGAACGGGTGGGTCGTGGCCAGTTCGCGCATCACCCGAGGCGAGTCGTCCGGCCCGCAGTCGTGCACCAGCAGCACCTCGGTGATCCGGAACGGGCGGCCGGCCGGAGATCGCGACGACTTGGTGAACGGCTCGATCTCGTCGATCAGCGCGGCCAGGTAGTGCTCGCCCCGATAGACCGGCACCACGACCGAGATGAGGTGTTCCCGATCCTGGGAACGCTCGCCGATCACGTCACCTGACTATAGTCAGTCCGGTGTGCCCGCCCCGCGGCCTCGATCGCGCGCTTGGCGTCGGAAGCGGACGTGCACGTTCGGTTCCGTTACTCTGCGCCCGTTGCAACCGGTGCACCATGCAGGCAACGAACGTGTACGTGAGCTTCCGACAGCGCGTCTGATGCGGCGCGTGGCGGCGACCTCCTCGCGATCGAGTGAGGGTCGATGGCGGTAAGCGAGCCGACCCCGAGGGCGGCGGGGGCTGAGCCCTTCGGGCCGCTGCTGCGGCTGATCCGGGACCAGCGGGTGGCCTTCGTGATCGTCGGCGGGGTCAACACGCTGGTGGGGCTCGGCTGGTTCCTGCTGTTCAACCGCTTCGCCGGCCCGTACGTGGGCTACATGGGCGCGCTGGTGTGTGCGCACGTCTGCGCCGTGCTGTGCGCGTTCGTCCTGCACCGCCGGCTGGTGTTCCGGGTCCGGGGGCACGTGCTGCTCGATCTCGCGCGGTTCGAGTTGGTGAACCTCGGCGCGCTCGGGGTCAACGCGGTGCTGCTGCCCTTCTTCGTCGAGATCGTCGGCTTGCGGGTAGTCGTGGCCCAGATCGTCTCGACGGCCGTCACCATCGTGACGACATATCTCGGACACCGCTGGTTCTCCTTCCGGCGCTCGCACGCGGGCCGGGCGGCGAGCTGATGCCTCGGGTCTCGGTGGTCATCCCGACCTACAACAACGCGGACTTTCTCGTCGAGACGATGGACTCGGTGCTGGCGCAGACCTACGCCGACGTGGAGATCGTCGTCGCCGATCACTCCTCGACCGACCGCACCTGGGATCTACTCCAGCCGTACGGGTCGGACGCCCGGGTCCGGCTGCTCCGGACGCCGGCAGGTGGCGGCGCGGAGCGGAACTGGAACCGGGTCACCGAGGAGGCGTCCGGCGAGCTCGTCAAGCTCGTCTGCGGCGACGATCTTCTCTATCCCGGGCTGCTCGAGCGGCAGGTGGCTGCCTTCGACGCGACGCCGATGACGGGCGCGCAGGTCGCGATGGTCGCGACGACCAGGGACATCGTCGACGCCACCGGCCGGCCGGTCGTCCGCAATGCCGGGCTCGCTGGGCTTCGTGGCCGGGTGCCTGGCCGGGTCGCGCTGCGCCGGTCGGTGCTGGTCGGCGCCAACATTTTCGGCGAACCGTGCTGCGTGCTGCTCCGGCGTTCCGTGCTGAGCGAGATCGGCGGCTGGCACGGCAATCCCGGCTTCATGATCGACCAGGCCACGTACGCCCGCGCGCTGCTGCACGGCGACCTGGTCGCGATCGCCGGCCCGCTGGCCGCATTCCGGCTCAGCGCCGGCCAGCAGAGCGTCGGCATGGCCACGCAGCAGGCCGGATCCGCCGCGGAGATGCATCGGCAGCTCGCCGCCATGACGCCGGGACTGCTGTCCGCGACGGACGTACGGATCGGCAACGCCATGGCGGCGTTGCGTGCGGCGCAGCGGCGGCTGGTCTACCTCTGGGTCGGCAAGCGGATGCGCCCCGCGTCGGCCGGTCCGTCGGAGGAGTGAGGCGCGGGGATCCGGCGACGCCACACCAGTTCCTGCGCCACCTCCACCTCCCGCCCGCCGCACCATTTCGTGCGCGCCGCACCATTTCGTGCGCGCTGCTCCGCATGCTGCGCACCACCTCCACCTCCTGCGCGCTGCACCACTTCGTGCGCGCCGCTCCCTTTCCTCCGCACCACCTCCACCTCCTGCGCGCCGCACCACTTCGGTTCTCCCGCGCGCGCTGTAGATGGAGCGGCGAGTACTGAAATGGTGCGGCACGGCTACGGGGAGGACGTGGGGTGGGGACTGTCGAAGCGAGGCTACGGGAGGACGTGGGGTGGGACTGTCGAAGCGAGGCTACGGGGAGGACGTGGGGGCAGGGACTGCCGAAGCGAGGCTACGGGGAGGACGTGGGGCCGGGACTGTCGAAGCGAGGCTACGGGGAGGACGTGGGGCCGGGACTGTCGAAGCGAGGCTACGGGGAGGACGCGGGGCGAAGCGGCTTGGTCGCGAGCAGGCAGAACTCGTTGTAGATGAACGCCCTCCCGGCCCACCGCGGGAACGGGAAGCTGAACCACGGCCGTGGCTCCAACCCCACGGCACTGGCCAGCTCGGTTAGCGCCTCCCCGTCGGTGAACCGGACGTGGGTCGGGTCGCTGGCATAGCCGCGCTCCTGCGGGCAGACGAGGAAGACCCGGCCGCCGGGTCGAAGATAGGGCAGGTAGGCAGCCAGGAGCTGGCGAGCATCGTCGGCGGTCATGTGCTCGATGACGTGCGCCAGCAGCATCCCGTCGAAGGCCTCCGGGCGGCGGAGATCACTCGCCTCCCACTCCCGCACGGTGAACGCGGCGAATCCCAGCTCCCGGGCCAACCGGATCGAGGCCTCGTTGTGGTCGACACCGACCGAGCCGGGCGCGAGCGTCTTGAGGTTGCGGCCGATGCCGCAGCCGACGTCGATGGTGCGGCCGAGGTGCTGCCGGCGAAGGTTCCACTGATAGGGAGCCTGGACGTTCAGCAGCCGCTTCCACCAGACCTGCTGCTTGGCCTGGAGCCGCCGGGCGTACGCGTCTGACTCGGTGTCGCGGACCTCGCCGTCCGGCTCGGGCACCGGGCCCCCGGCAGGGGAGGACTCTCGGCTGGTTGACATGCTCGGACCATCATGCCGGACACTGGCGATCGGCTCCCACGCGCGGCGGCCGCCCGAATCGGAGGGTGGCCGGCGGCCAGGCGATACCTCGCCGCGGCAGCCGCCGCCGGTGGCGATTGACTCAGGCGGGCCTCGCCGCCCCGGTCGCCCAGACCTGGTGCTCGCACCACTCCCGTACGGTCGTCGTCGGTGCGCCGAGCAGCTGCCATGCGGACGACGGGTCGCCGCGCTCGCCGACGCGTTCCAGCAACCGCATCAGCTGCAGCGTGCCGCTGAACTTGCCGCCGAGGAACAGCCCGTTGGCCGCCGCCATCGCCGGGATGGGGACCGACACGCAGCGCAGGCCGGGCTGCACGATGTCCCGGTAGTGCCGCAGGCTCTCCTGGATCGTCACCGGCTCCGGTCCGTAGACAGCCAGCTCGCTGTCGGCGATCTTCGGCAGGTCGTAGGCCCGGCTGACCATCGCACCGAAGTCGCTGGCAGCCACCATGTGCAACGGCCGCGGCCGCCCGATGGTGACCGCGAACGACCCCTGCACGTGCCGGGGAAGCGAGTCCATGAAGTAGGTCGGCCGGAAGATCACGTACGGCACGCCGCTCGCCCGGATCGCGTCCTCGGCCTCGATCTTGGCCTGGTGCTCGGCGATCTTGGGCCCGTACGTCTCGCGGACCAGGTTGCCCGAGACGTAGGTGAGCAGCCGGACCCGGGCAGCGGCGGCCGCCTCCGCCACGATCGCGGTCCCCACCCCCTCGACGGCCGACATCTCCGCCGCGGACTCACCGGAGACGCTGACGTGGACCGCGTCACACCGATACAGCGCGCGGGAGACGGCGGTCCGATCGCGTATGTCGCCCTCGGCGTAGTCGAATCGAGGTCCCAGCAGGCGCCGCGCTCTGCTCCGGTCGCGCACCAGCACCCGGACCCGACGGCCATCGGCCAGCAGCCGCTCGGCCACCGGCCGGCCGATCAGGCCTGTCGCGCCAACCACCAAGACTGAGGTCATCGTGAGCGCCCTTCGATTGCGGGCAAGTTTTCCACAGCCGCGGCCGTCCTCGGTTTCAGCCGCATTACGATCCTGGCCTTGTCCTGACGGACGACCGATCAGTCGCCGGCACCCCGGGACGACAGCAATGGTGAAGGACTTGCTGCCAAGTCGGCTCCAGCATCCCTGTGACCAGCACTTTTGTCGGCAGCGGGGATCCGGGTTTATCCCCTGGGAGATATCGCGTCGCCGGGCCGGGGAAGCGGGAGCTTCCTCGGAAGCCTGGCCCTGCAACGCGGTCGGCGCCGCAGCGAGGGTCCGGGGTTGTCCATCGGGGAGATGCCGCGGCAGGGCCCGGCGCAGACCAGCCGGCCCGGGGTCTATCGTGCGGACGTGAAGCCGTTCCTGATGCTCGCGATTCGAGCCGAGGACCTCGCCGCCGACGACGAGTACGAGGCAATGCTCCGCTGCAGCGGGCTGACCGAAAGCCAGTTCCGCCGGATCCGCTTGGAGCAGCGCCCGCTCGGGCACGTCGACCTCGACGAGTGGTCCGGAATCGTCCTCGGGGGTGGCCCGTACCAGTCCAGCGACCCCGAGGACATGAAGTCGCCCACCCAGCAGCGGGTCGAGGCCGAGCTATCGGATCTCCTCGACGAGGTCGTCGAGCGCGATCATCCGTTCCTCGGTGCGTGCTACGGGATCGGGACGCTCGGCCGCCACGAGGGCGCCGTCGTCGACCGCACGTACGCCGAGCCGATCAGCGGCGTACAGATCTCGCTGACCAACGCCGGCCTGCGGGACCCCCTGTTCAGCGCCGCCGGGCCGACCTTCGGTGCCTACGTCGGGCACAAGGAGGCGATCACCAAGCTGCCCGGGCACGCGATCTCCCTCGCCTCCTCGCCGGCCTGCCCGGTGCAGGCGTTCCGGATCGGTCAGCGGGTCTACGCCACCCAGTTCCACCCGGAACTGGATCTCGACGGGCTGACGACCCGAGTGCAGGTCTACAAGTACGCCGGCTACTTCGAGCCCGAGCAGGCGGATGCGGTCGTCGCCGCCGCGAAGGCCAGCGGGGTGACCGAGACACCCAACATCGTCGGCCGGTTCGTGCACCTCTTCGCCGGCTGAGGACGCCGCCGTGCCCACGATGCTGGAACGCCTGACTGACGCCCAGAACGCCCACGACGCCGAACGTATGGCCGCCCTCTTCGCAGCGAACTACCACAGCTCTCAGCCGGCGCATCCGAGTCGGGTTTTCACCGGCAACCGCCAGGTGCTGGCCAACTGGACCTCGATGTTCGAGGGCGTTCCCGACTTCGCAGGACGGGTCGTCGCTTCGTGCGTCGACGGCGAGCTCGAGTGGGGAGAGTTGGATTGGAGCGGCACCCATCCGGATGGCTCGCAGTTCGCGATGCGTGGAGTCGTCATCCTGGTCATCCGCGACGACCTGATTGCCGCTGCGCGTCTCTATGTGGAGCCGGTCGAGCAGGACGGCGAGGGCATCGAGGTGGTCGTCCGTGAACTCAGCGGGACGGATTCCTCACCGAGCTAGCCGGTTCAGGTCGCCATGCCTGCCGGCGAAGGTCGCCGAGCTAACCGGCAACATCGGGCTTGCAAATCGCCTGCTCAGCCATCCAGACGATCAGCCGTACGGTCTCCTCGACGGACTTGCGCCGGTCGGTGTGCAGCAGGTCGAAGGTCTCGAAACTGCACAGCACCCACAACATCTCGGCAGCCTGCTCCCGGGTGATGTCCTCGCGAAGCACCGAGTCCTCGGCCAGGCGACTGGCCAGATCCGCCATCCCACGGGCGCGGCGGCGCTCCATCTTCTCCATGGTTCCGCCGACCGAGGCCGGGTCGATGCGGTTCATGGCGAAGAGCACCCGGTAGATCGGCAGGTCTTGTGCATACATCCGGCAGGCCGCGGCGACACCGTTCCTGAGGTACTTCCGCACGTCGGGATCGGTCGTCGCCTGGGCCAGGTCGGCCTGGCCCGTACGAGCAAGGAGGTCGGTGGCGAACGCGTCGAACAGGCCCGCCCGCGAGCCGAAGATCAGATAGATCGTCGAACGGGCGACCCGGGCCAGCTTGGCCACCTGGTCGAGTGAGAGCGGCTCGGTCGGCGCCTCGCGGAGGCGCTCGGCGACGGCGTCGAGGATCCGCCGTCGGGTCTCCTCGGCAGTCTCGGCGCGGATCTGCTGCTCGTACTTCCGCGGCACGCGCTACAGCCTTCCACATTTCGCTTGACAGTGCGACTTGCGAACTACACACTGTAGTTTGAAAGACAGAGCATCTAGTTAAATGGGGTTGATTGGGGATGGGTGGCATCCAGAGAAGTTCGGCGAGACCGCGTGCGGAGACGGGCGAGCGGGGCAGAGGCCGGGCGGCCTCCGATGGTCAGGACGGCTGGCCGGTCGCGGTTGTGGGGGCCGGTCCTGCCGGCCTCGTCGCCGCGATCACTCTTGCCCGGGCGGGGATTCGGACGCTGGTGCTGAACCGGCGGACCGCCGTGTTCAGCCATCCCCGGGCGACGGTCGTCAGTCTGCGATCGATGGAGCTGTTCCGGTCCTGGGGGCTGGAGGAGGCGTTGTCGGCCGGCGGGACCGACGTGGACTGGCGCATGCTGGTCGCGCCAACGCTGTCCGACGCGTCCACCGGCGAGCTGATCGAGGTCGGCTACCCGAGCCGCAGGGAGAGCGCGCTGATCAGCCCGACCCGGCCGGGCTGCGTCCCGCAGGACCACCTGGAGACGGTCCTGCTCGACCACCTCAGGACCCTGCCGGCCGCGGACGTGGAGCTCGGCGTTCGGGTCGAGGGCGTGCGTGCGGGTGGAACCGACTACTTGCTTCGGCTGCGGGACGCCGCCAGTGGAGCGTCGCGGGAGATCCGGGCGTCCTACGTCATCGGCGCGGACGGCGGCCGCAGCGTCGTGCGGCAGAGTCTGAGGATCGGCGCGACCGTGGTCGACGGGCTGCTGCGCAGCTCGAGCGCGGTGATCCACGCGCCGCTGTGGGACGTCGTCGGGCCATCTCGCTACGGAATCTACGTGACCGAGGAGCCGGAGTCAGGCACCTTCCTCCCCGCAGGATACGGCGATCGCTGGCTCTACGGCTTCAGCTCGCAGGAGCGCGTCGTCGCGCTGACGACGGATCAGATGATCGCTCGGATCCGGGTCGCGGCCGGGGTCCCGGACCTGGCCGTGCGCGTCGTTGACCAGCGGAGGTTCAGCTTCGCGGCGGCCATCGCCGACCGGTTCCGAGCCGGCCGCGCGTTCCTCGTCGGCGACGCGGCCCACCGGGTGACCCCACGCGGCGGCACCGGCATGAACACCGCCATCGCAGACGCCTACAACCTCGGCTGGAAGGTGTCCTGGGTGCTCCAGGGTTGGGTAACCGATGAGCTGCTGGACACCTACGAGGTCGAGCGGCGGCCCGTCGCCGAGCACAACATGGCCCGCTCGCTAGACCCGATGGGCAGCCGCCGTACGGTCGCGGAGGAGGTGCGGGTCGACCTCGGCGGGCGGCTGCCACACGTCTGGCTCGACACTCCGGGCGGCCGGGTGTCCAGCCTCGATCTCCTCGGGCCTGGGCTCACCCGACTGGTTCCCGGTGACCTGCCGATGGATCCCGACGATCCTCTCGGCGGCCCACCGATCATCGTGCGTCGGATCGATCGAGCAGCCGCGGCCCGCTTGGGCGCCGACCAACCAGGCGGGCTCCTGCTGCGACCGGACGGCGTCAGCTGGCGTACGTCGAACTCGGTGCGGGACAGGGCTGATGACGATCGTGCCGCTTGACCTCTTCCGCCATCAGTGGCTGTACGACGGCCGCCGGCTTTCTTCGCTGCGCGGTTCCACTGACGAGCATGACCGACGCCGATCCGCCAATGATTACGACCACCGGGCCTCGAGCGATGAGAGCGACCAGCGGCAGTCGGCCGATGATCGCGATCCGAAGCAGGCCCTCGTTGAGAGCCGCGCGGCAGCCCGTTGAGTCAGTCCCCGCTCGCGCCTTCTGCTGACGCGAACACGCGCCCGTCCGGATCGAGTCGAGTGAGCAGCCGCTTGCAGATCTCGGACAGCTGGGCCACCTGCTCCGGCGTCAACGCATCGAGAACGTTCGCGCGCACGGTGGCGACATGGCCGGGAGCCGCGTGGACGACCTTCTCCCAGCCCTTGTCGGTGAGCGCAACGTTGGTGGCCCGGCCATCCTCGGGGCAGGGACGGCGCCGGAGATAGTCCTGGGCCGCGAGCCGGGAGACCACGCGGGAGAGCCGGGGGAGCGTGGCGTTCGTGCGGGCGGCGAGGGCGGTCATCCGGAGCGTTCGCTCGGGCGCCTCGGAGACCATCGCAAGCGTGAAGTAGTCGAAGTGGGTGAGCTTCTCGTCGCGGAGCAGCTGCGTGTCCAGGGCGTGCGGCAGCAGCTCCAGGACGGCCGCGAACCGTACCCATGCTTCCCGTTCGGCCGCGTTCAGCCACCGGACCCTGGCCATGCCTTCAGGCTAGTCCATGAAGTTGTATCTACAACTGATGTTCTGATAGGTTGTATCTACAACAAATTTCCATACCGGGAGGAATTCAGCACATGACCAGCGTCACGATCTTCGGCGACGGCAACATGGGCAAGGCCGTCGGCGGCGTCCTGTCCGGCGGCGGGGCGTCCGTCGACCACATCACGACGTCGAACTTCGGCGAGCCGATCACCGGTGATCTGGTGATCCTGGCCGTCTACTTCCCGGTGCTGGACAAGATCGTGAGCGAGTACGCCGATCAGCTGGCGGGCAAGGTCGTTGTCGACATCACCAACCCGGTGAACATGGAGACCTTCGACGGACTCGTCGTACCGGAGGACAGCTCGTCGGCGGCAGAGCTCGCCTCGAAGCTGCCCCAGTCGCGGGTGCTCAAGGCCTTCAACACCAACTTTGCCGCCACGCTCGCCAGCAATGCTGTCGGGACCGACGCGAAGCCGACCGTCCTGGTCGCCGGTGACGACGAGTCGGCCAAGACGACCCTGATCGATGCGGTGACCGCTGGTGGGCTGGGTGCGGTCGACGCGGGCAGCCTTCGTCGCGCCCGCGAACTCGAGGCGCTGGGCTTCCTGCAGATCACCCTCGCCGCCGGTGGCACCACCGGCTGGGACAAGGGATTCGCCCTCGTCAAGTGATCCTCGGCCCGCGATCCCGCGCAGAAACGAACGTGCACGTTCGCTGTTGTCGCGCTGCGCCGGTTGCAACCGGCGCAACGCGACAGTTCGCGGCGTGCACGTTCGTTTCCGACGACGGAGGTCGATGAGCGGGCCCGCTCGGCGGAGAAGCGATTGGGCGACTGTTCCGCGGTTCAGAGCAGCTGGCCGATGAGCCCGGCGGCACGAGCGGCGCCGTCGCGCTCGACCGGTAGGTAGTCGACCTCGCGGCCGATGTTCTGAGCGATCGCCTCGGCGATGACGTCCGGCGTCGAGCGCTCGAAGTCCATAGCCCGCCCGGCGCGGTAGCGCTCCAGCCGGTGTCGCACGTGGAAGTTCTGCTCGAAGTGGTGCCGCAACGGGAAGTACAGGAACGGGCGGCGGGTCGCGGCCAGCTCCATGCAGGTCGACAGGCCGCCCTGCACCACGGCCAGATCGCACGCCGCCAGATGCCGGTAGAGGCCGCTGACATAACCCCGCAGCTCCAGACCCTCGTGCTGCGGCAGCGTCTCGGGATCGATCCTCGGGCCCGTGACGACGACCATGCGCAGGTTGGACACTAGTCGCTTGGCCTCCGGATAGGCGTCGACCAGCCGTCGCAGCAGGTGGCCGCCGACGCCGGAGCCGCCGACGGTCACGATGCAGACCTGCTCGTCGTCGGCATAACCCAACTGCTGCCGCAGGGCCGGCCGGTCGGCGAAGTCTGATGGATCGAAGCCCGTCACATATCCCGCGAAGGAATAGTGGTCGCGAGTCCAGTCACGGATGAGCGGCAGGTCCGGCCCGAAACCGTCGGGCACGATGTCGGGCTCGTTGCCGACGAAGATCGCCTGATCCCGTACGCGGGGGAACCGGGCGATGTGCTCGATCATCTCCGCGTTGTAGTCGGCGGTCAGGAAGGCCTCCCGCTCGCCGCCGTCCGGCATCGGCAGCCAGCCGACGAAGTCGGTCATCCAGACGTACGGGGCGCGCTTCTGCTCGGGGTTCTCGTGCAGGTAATAGTCCAGCTCCCAGGCCTCGTCGCCGATCCACAGGTCGTACGGCTCGTCCCGGACGAGGTCGGAGAAGACCATGAAGTTGGACAGCAGGATCTCGTCCATCCGCCGGATCGCCTGAAAGCAGTGCAGGTCGTGCTCGGCCGACTCGCTCTCGATGTGCGCGGACTCGTTCGCGAGGTGGGCGCTGGCCGGGTGGATGCGCTCGCCGGCAGCCTCGAGCACGCGCGTCACCGGGTGCTGGGCGAGCCAGTCGATCTCGAGGTCCGGATTCAGCTTGCGCAGCTCGTCCGCGACAGCGACGTCACGTTGCGCGTGCCCGAGCCCGATCGGTGAGGAGATGTAGAGAGCCCGCTTGCGCCGAGACCTGCCGCGTGTCCAGCGTCGCGCCGGTGGCGCCGGCTGAATGAAGTCCCGCAGCAGCAGGTTGACCTTGACCGGGTCACGGGCATTCGGTACGTGGCCCGATCCCTCGAGGACGACAAGGTCTCCGCCGGCCAGCTCCGCGAGGCGTGCGCCGGAACCGATGGGTCGCACCGCGTCGTCACTGCCGTGGATCACGAGCACCGGACAGTCGATACGCGAGAGCAGCTCGCGTACTGCGTCCTCGTCGGCGAGCCGAGGTGCGAGCTGGGTCGCGACGAGTGTCTCGGGGTTCGTCTCCAGGCCCCACCCGACGCAGTCCTCGCGCTGCTTGGTGGAGTGCGGCTCGGTGAAGCACTGCGAGAAGAAGAAATCGAGGAAGTCCTCGTAGTCCTTGACCCAATAGTTGCGGTTGTACTTGTCCCAGCCCTCGTAGCTGTCATGGGGCTCGCTGAACTCCTGCATGGCCGTGGCTCGCGGGGTGGCCGGCGGCAGTGGCAACGCCGGGGCGATGAACGCCAGCTTCTCGACCCGCTCGGGATGGTTCGCCGCGAGGTGGAGCGAGCGTTCCGCGCCTCTGGACAGTGACACGACGGCGGCCCGCTCGGTGCTGGTCGCGTCGAGCACGGCGAGCGCGTCGGCAGCGAACTCCTCCTCGCGATAGGCCTCCTGCTCCGAGGGCCGGTCTGACCTGCCGTTGCCCCGGCCGTCGAAGGTGATCACCCGGCAGTGCCGGGCGAGGTAGGGGACCTGCATCTTCCAGTTCCGCGAGTGGACGATCGACCAGGTCGGCATCAGCAGTACCGTCGGATCGCCGCTGCCGAATACTTCGTAGAAGATCGAGATGCCGTCCCGGACGACGTAGCCGTCACTTGTCGGCTGGCAGGCGCGCATGGTCTTCCTCCTTCCGCCGCTCGGCACTCTCCTCGAGTTGCCTGATCAGCACGCCGAACCGTCGTAGTGCCGAGCGGATCGGCAGAATCTTCCGGTCGAAGCCGAGGAGCAGCAGGCCCTCCGAACCGAGGAAGCCTGTTGCCACCAGCGTCGCGACTTCTTCAGCGGTGAACGGGCCGAGTGGCCCGTGGCGCGCTTCGGCCTCGCGTGCCACGTCCGCGAGCAGCGTGAACCACCCGCCGAGCAGGTCGCGTACGGCGTCGCCCAGCTCCGGGTTAGACCAACCGGCCGCGATCATCTCCTGCAGCACCCGCACGTAGCCGGAGTCGAGGTCGTCCTCCAGGTAGTCGCAGGCTCGCTCGTAGCGCTGCCACAGCGGCGCATCCTCGGTGTACATCCTCGTCTGGCGGGCCAGTCGTCGTTGGTTCTCGTCGTCGAGGAGCGCCAGGATGAGGCCCTGCTTGGAGCCGAAGTGGTAGTGCAGCTGGCTCAGCGGCACGCCGGCCTCGTCAGCGACCTTGCGGGTCGACATGCCCGCGTAGCCGTCGGCCAGCAGCCGGCTGCGCGCCGCCTCGATGATGAGCGTGCGGGTGTCCGCGGTGCGGACTGTCGCCTCAGTCACCACCAACATCACCTTCCTCATCTGGCGCGTACCATTCAGGCCCGCTTGCCAGACCCGGTCCTTGCTCGCGCTTCCTGTCCCTTGTTGTCGCCGGCCTCTGTGTTCTGCCCGGCCCCTTCTCTTTTTGCCCCCGGCGCCTGTGCTCTCTGTCGCTTCTCCTTGCCGCCCGCCGCCGGTGTCCTCTGTGTCGCTTCTCCTTGCCGCCCGCCGCCGGTGTCCTCTGTGTCGCTTCTCCTTGCCACCCGCCGCCGGTGTCCTCTGTGTCGCGCCCCTGCCTCTCGCCGCCGCCCAGGCCTCTCGTCGTCACTCCCCGGCTGGGCGGCTCATGGATCCGTGGGGCGAGAACAGATACCTGGGGCGCCGAACTGCCATCCCGGAGGAGCGGCCGCAACGGTTCCGCCAGCGTTGTGTAATCGTTCGTTCGATCGATCGGCTCTTGACTCTATCTCAAGGCAGCGCGAAACGAAACGGTTCGGTCGACCGACCGAAACAGAGTCGATCACCTTTGGTGACGGCACCAGGCTGACTGAAGAGGTCGCCGAGCAGTGGAGCCAGGCGGCAGAAGAGCGATCTGGCCGCGGCCGACCGGCTCTCGGATCCGGCCGGCGAGGGCAGTCTCCGCATCTCTCTGTCAGAGTGACACCTGCCCTGCTGGCGCGCGTTCGGCGACGTGCCCAGGCTGAGGGCAAGCGCACATCCGACGTGATTCGCGAGGCGCTGGAGCACTATGTCTGACTGATTCCACCGTGGCATGTGATGCGTGCTCTGCCGGCCGAGCCGCGTGACTCGGCCGGCAGAGCATGCCTGGCCCTGGTCAGATCTTCGCCAGAAGAAGTGCAAGTTGAGCGAGGCCAAGGCAGAAGATTGCCACGACGACGATGAGGATCAGCACGAGGATCTGCCGCCAGAATGTGATGACCAGCAAGGCGATCAAAATCATCGGGATTGCTGTCATAAGCTCGGGACTTGTCATGGTAGTGCCGCCGTTCAATGCAGCGAGCGCAGACCGATGCGGAGCCCGTATCCGAGTGCGCTCGACCTGACAACTTCAGCAAAGCCGGCCTATGGTGTGGATAGCCGAGTCGCTATTCTCCTAACTCCATTCAACACCGGGTCAATGGGCCGTCAAGCCATCAAACTTGGAGGATATAGCAAAACCAACTGGTTCTCTTGGTCGAGTATTCGCAAATCCAATGCATGGATTTGTGCCACTCGATGCTGCGCCGCACACCAATTGGCAGACTTTGGCAGCCAAAGCTGACCAAAATCTTATGACATCTGGCCTTGCTTTCAGCCGCAGCGCTGCTAGCTGGCTCATAGCATACGCACGTGTCAGAGTACACCGATCATGAATCGGTTTGCTCGGGGCAAACCACACCAGCCAATTCTGCCCCTCTTCTCAGTCGCGCTTTGACCCTTGCTCATTGCCGCTCTCATGCGGGGGAGTTCGCCGATCTTGTTCGGGACATCGCCGCAAAAGCCGGTGTCGCGGCACGCGCCCTCGCGGTCAGGTCGTTGTTACACCTGCCGCGGATCGCGTCGCGGACTGGCGCTGTGAGCAGTGGGAGCCTTGAGCGAGAGGTATGGAGCAACGCTAGGCGCCTCCGCATCGACGAGCGCGTTGCCCGGAGCTATCTGCCAGCTGAACCGTTCTCGTTGACCGAGTTGCTCTTTGAAGAGATTCACGACCATCGAGCCGACCTTCTCTTCCAGTCGCTTCACTATTTGCGAAGCGCCCGCAAGGGCTCGTTGAACTTTGCTCTTGTCGACCCTAAGGAGAAGCGGCCTGTGAGTCTGGTCAGCCTCTCTCCGTTGGAGTGGGCCTGCGTCAAAAATGAGATATGTGGTCGAACCCGACTTTTGCCCGAGACGGTTTGGGAAGTCTCTCGTATGTACTCCGTTGATGACGCTCCGACGAATTCAATTTCCTACTTGTTGGGAAAGGTTCGGATCCATTTGCGACAGCGTTCCGGATGCTCGATCGAATTGCTCGCAACGACTGTTGACCCGAACCTGGGATTCACCGGATCCAGCTATAGAGCCGCCAACTGGCAGCATTGGATGTCAGTCAAAGCTCGCCCCTACATCTACGAGTGGGGAACTTATGTGACACCGCGCCAGCTGCGCGAATGGTACGGCACATCCAATGTGAGCATGCTGAAGTCCAAGTATCCGGGGCGTTTTGAGCAGAGCAGGGTCCGGCTGCTCGACTCTTATGTCTATTGCTGCAGCGTCAGAGGGCTTACAGAGACTATGTCAGCGGAATGTCAGCGTGTGCTGCACCGTAGGCCGATGGCTGCTGTGTCACAACCATGAGGACGAAAACCCTATATGAGCAAGCTCAGTCCGCTCATCTGATCCGTTCAAGTGTCGGACGTTATCGCGAAATGCTCGCGAAAGGCTGGTCTCAACTGACGGCATATCCAGGCACCGTCGACTGCGGAACGTGGGTTGTCGGCAATTCAGCTGGCCAATGTGGCGTTTCGTCACTGTGGCTCGCCAAACGCTTAGACCAGGACTTTGGAGTCGCTGCCGCATTCTGCCGTGGCTCACTCGCGTTCAGTGCCCATCATGTCGAAAACATCTCCGATCATTGCTGGCTCGAGGTGAAGCCGAGCTCCTCTGAGGTTTTGGCGCTTGACCTCACCTGTGATCAGGCCTCCGGGTTTGAACAGATGCACATCTTTGAGTCTGTATATGAGCTGGATAGCAGGGGCATACATTACATCGTGCGGGATCGTCTGGATGTTTCGGATCTTCCAGACAGCGTTTTGGAGAGACACGAGCTCCTGACAATGAATCTGGCTCAGTGCGGAATTGCGCGGCACAAAGACGACACTGTGAAACCGATCAAGAAGCGCGTTGGGACCCCTAGCGTAAGTCGCCCAGGCGGTTGCTGATCCCTTCCGCTAGATCAGGCCCGACTCAACTTCCGCTACATCGCATCGGCTTCAGGTGAGTCTGGGAGCGATGGCCGCGGAATCATGGTAAAACGCGAGCGCTGGAGGAACTGATCCACCCGTCGGCGGTCTGGCATCGGGTTAGGCAATGGATGGTCGGCTATGGCGGCAGATCTTGCGGCAGCCGCCCATAAGGCGACATCCTCGTCGAACCGCCCCTTGTGATCAATCAGCTTGGCGGCCAGTGCGGCGCAGAATGCGTCCCGTGCGGTCGACGACTCAAGGTAGGTCGAGGCAAATGTCGGCACGGTGAACGTGCCGAGGGCTCGCGAATAGACATTGCAACCACGCGTGAGGTCACAGATCGTCTCGACGCCGTAGGCAAGCAATTGCCGCGCAGCTGCGTCGACCTCGAACTGGACATGGCTTGCTGGGGCATATCTGCCGAGTTCCCAGGCGTGCGCCACAAGGAAATCAATCTGAGAGAGTGCCTGTCCTGAAACCGCCTCTGTGTATGGTTGCCCGGGCGCGACTATTACGATTGGCCGCGGTTCGTCCAGCATGCTCAGCAGTGCCAGTGTTCGCTCGACGGTGTCGCGCGGAATTTCGAATGTGAGGAGCACAGCATCGCAGCTCGTAAAGTGTTGGCTGAGCTGCTCTATGTCGCGGCTGTCCAAGCGAACTTCGCGTTCATTGCGCCAGTTGAGCGCGACGCTGTCGCCAAGCTCGAATTCGATGACATTCGTAAAGGGTGTGTGCGCGTCGGCGACTGCCTTGAGCAGCGAAGTGTCGACGCCTTGATCTTGCAGATGATCCACGATCTCTTGCCCGAATCGATCCTTGGCGACGGCTGCGACCAGGCTGACATCCAGTCCGAGCCGTGCCGCCGCGATTGCTTGTTGAAGGCCCTTGCCTCCCGGTCTCAGGTCGAACGCGAATGCTTCGTTAGACGTCTGCCGTGCCGGCAGTTCCTTCGTCTTGAAGATGGCATCCATCACGGCGCCCCCGATCACTATGACCCGGCCTCGCTCCTGCTGCGCTGCCGCTGGCGCATGATCGGAATTGGTGATCTTGACGACGCTCTTTGACCCGAAGGAGAACTCCTCGCGCCGTACGAGCTGGCGCGCGATTTCGCCAAGAATGTGTTGCTCCACCGTGCCGCGCAGCACGCGGTCGCTTGGCGCATCGCTGGACGGGAAACCCAGGGCCTCATGGAGGGCTCGCCAGTTGGAGAGCAGCGCCTCTCGCCTCCGTCCCAGAAGCCCGGACTGCAAGACTGTGACGACACGCTGGTCGATGCCGAAGCGGCGGTATTCATCCGTGAACATCCCGATGGCCAGCACAGCGTCTGCCACAATCCGCTGGGTGCCAGGCAGGCTCTCGCGGATGCATTCCACGATTACCGCAATCGCCGCGTCGGCCGGTTCCGTGTCGTGAACTGCCGCGTAGCGACTAACTGAAGCAAGGTTCACAAGGGGAGCTGCCTCGCCACTGCGGCTGTTCTGTAGGCGTGCACGAGTCAGGCCGTCGCGCGCTCGAAGCTTTTCGAGCGCATTGAAGAGCACGCGCGCGTCGGGCGGCTCTTCGTCTCTGCGGTTGATCATGTGGGGACTCCATGCAGCCGCAACATCGGCCTGATCTCGTTCCGCGCCCTTGCCGACGGGATCGTTGGGGAAACTATGCCAAATGGTGAGGTCGAAAGCACAACCGGTTTGCGTCGTGAACACATCGCCAATTTGGCGGGACATGCTCTGCGGTGGGTCGCCCCCCGGGCCCGCCTGGCGGCACCTGGCCATTTGTTCACCGCACCAACGCGTGGGTAAGGCTCTGACATGCGGGAGAACCGTACGGTCCGGTGCGCGGTCCAAAGGCTGCGGCGATGACGTCGGTCTGGCTTGACGGGGCGGCGGACATCGGCAGTGACCCATTTCTCGCCGGAACGGACAACGACATCGTCATCGTGGGGGCCGGGCTGGCGGGGCTGGTGACGGCGGTGCTGCTCGCGCGGGCGGGTCGGCAGGTGGTCGTGCTCGAGGCACGGCGCCCGGGCGCGGTGACCACCGGCAATACGACAGGGAAGTTGACGCTGCTGCAGGGGGCCCAACTGTCCAAGATCGTGCGCTCGCACGGTTCGGCGGTTGCAGCGGCCTACATCGAGGGCAACCGCACGGCGCAGGACTGGATCCTCGACTACTGCTCCACGCACGGTGTCCCCTTCGATCGGCGGGACGCCTGGACCTACGCGGTGACCGAGTCGGGGCGCAGCAAGGTTCAGGACGAGTTCGATGCGGCTCGCCAAGTGGGCCTGGCCGTCTCACGCGAGCCCGCCACAGAGCTTCCGTACGAGGTGGTGGACGCGATCCGGCTGCCGGACCAGGCTCAGCTCTATCCCATGGAGCTGCTCGCCGCATTGACTCGCGAGCTTCGCGAGCTGGGCGGCGCGGTGGTGCAGCACTGTCGCGTCCAGGACATCCACCTCGATCGACGCGTCCGTCTCGAGACGGAGGCAGGCGACACGACCGCGGCTCGTGTCGTGCTCACCTCCGGCCTGCCTTTCCTGGACCGAGGACTCTATTTCGCCAAGGTGATGGCCCAACGGTCGTACGCGACCGCGTTCAGCGAGGTCGACGCCCCGCCGCAGGGCATGTACCTCTCCGTCGACAGGATCACCCGCTCCTTGCGTACGGCGACCCACGACGGGAAGGAGCTGCTCATCGTCGGCGGCAACGGCCACGACGTCGGCCGGCCGCCGAAACCACCCTCGGAACTGGTTCGAGACCTCGTCGACTGGACCGAGCAGCGCTTCCCGGGTGCGGCCCAGACCCACACCTGGTCCGCGCAGGACTATCGATCGCCGAGCGGTGTGCCGTTCGTGGGCCGGCTGCCCAGGGGAGCCGGCAAGGTCTATCTCGCGACCGGATTCAGCAAGTGGGGCATGACCAACGCTCCCATGGCGGCGATGATGATCGCCGGCCAGATTGTCGGCGACCGGCCCAGCTGGGCGCGGCGCCTCGGCCATCGCGTCAGCCGCCCGCGGGTCGCGGCAACCGTGCTCGGCTTCGACACCAAGATCGGTGGGTACGCGACCACCGGCTGGCTCGGCGCCGAAGCCCGGCAGCTGCAGGACCGAGGCCCGACCCCAGCCGAGGGCGAGGGCGTGGTCGGGGCCCGGCGAGGACGCCCCGTCGCGATCTCCACCGTGGATGGGCAGACCTGCGAGCTGCAGGCGGTCTGCACCCATCTCGGCGGCATCGTGGCCTGGAACGATCTTGAACGCTCGTGGGACTGCCCCCTGCACGGCTCCCGGTTCGCCGCTGACGGATCGGTTCTCGAGGGACCGGCCACCGCTCCGCTGCCTCCAGTGACGCCCGTACGAGCGAAAGAGGCCGACGTCAGCGGCCAGTGACAGTGCTGCGGCGCTCGATCAGGACGACATCGCGCCAGACGCCGGCAAGCGGACCATAGGTCATGAGCCCGACCCGACGCCGGACGCCGACGGTCTCGAAGCCGAGGCTCGCGTGCAGGCGGAGGCTGGCGGCGTTCTCGGGAAAGATGCCGGCCTGGATGGTCCAGATGCCGGCGCCTTCCGTCGATGCGATGATCGCCCGCAGGAGTGCCCTGCCTACGCCCATGCCGCGCGCCCGAGCGGCGACGTACACCGACTCCTCCACGACGCCGGCATAGACGCAGCGCTCCGAGGTGGCCGAGGCGGCCACCCAACCGAGGACATCGCCACGCTCGTCCAGCGCGACCTGGCTGTGCCCCGGCAGGTGGCCGGCCGCGAAGTCGGCCCAGCTCGGCGGTTCGATCTCGAAGGTGGCGTGACCGGTCGCGATGCCCTCGGCGAAGATCGCCGAAACCTGCGGCCAGTGCCGCTCTGCCAGCGGTGCCATGTCCATAGCGTCAAGATGCCGGAGGGTGGACAAACCCTCCGGCACCCGGTTGTTGATCAGTGATGCGCGTTCGGCCCGTACGGCTATCCGCGCGTCAGCGCCGTGGCTCCCGACCGGCGCCGGGAAAGGGCGTCGACCGTGGCCGCCAGCGCCAGCACACCACCGGTGATCGCCAGCGTGATGCCTGCCGAGAGACCGAGCAGGCCCAGCCCGTTGGTGATCATGGAGATGAGCAGAGCGCCGATCGCAGCCTGGACCAGCCGGCCCCGGCCACCGAAGAGGCTGACACCGCCGACGACGGCTGCCGCAACGCCGTTCAGCACGATGTCACGGCCGGCCGAGGATTCCACGGTGCCGACCTGACTCGCGGTGAACAAGCCGGAGACGACGGCGAGCGACGAGCAGAGGATGAAGCAGGCCATCCGCACCCGGACCACATTGATGCCGGCCCGCCGCGCCGCTTCAGGGTTGCCTCCGACCGCATAAATGTGCAGCCCGAACCGCGTCCGGTCGAGCATCGTCGTGCCCACCCAGAGGATCAGCAACGCGATCGGGACGACGATAGGCACACCCCGGATCGGGATGACGCTCGTCGATCGGTTCAGGCTCAGCAGCAGAATCACCAGGCCGCCACCGACGACCCAGGCGGCGACCTTCGCCAAGAGCAGGCTCATCGGCCGGACCGGCATGCCGCTGGCGACCCGGCGACCCCGGTCGTAGAGGCTGGTCGCCAGCGAGATGACGATGATGATTGCGAGCATGGCCCAGCCGGCCCACACCGGCATGGACTTGTTCATGATCGCCGTGACCGTCGGTTCTTCGATCCGGTATGCGCCGGCGTTGCCCAGCAGGACGAGGTTCACTCCCTGGAGGCCCAGGAACAAGGCCAGAGTGATCACGAACGAGGGGACGCCTATTCGAGCGACGAAGAAACCGATGAACGTGCCGATCGCGGCCCCGATGATGAAGGAGACGATCAGCGCCAGGATCCAGTTCCAGTGCGCGATGTTGGTGAGCAGGATGAAGACCGCCATGCCCAGGCCGCCGGTGACGCCCGCGGACAGGTCGATCTCGGCGATGACGATGACGAACGTCAGTGCAATCGCCAACATCATCAATGCCGCCGTCTGGGTCAGCAGGTTGGCGATGTTGGTCTTGGTCAGGAAGAACGGGGTGGCGATCCAGAACAGCAGGGTCAGCACGACCAGGCCGGCGAGCGCTGGCAACATGCCCATCTCGCCGCCACGGACCCGCTGCATGTAGCTGTCGAACTGGTCGCGGACACTGCCCTCGTGCCCGGTCGCGATGGTGTGGGGTGGCGGCGGGGTGCCTGCGCCGGGTCCGATCGTCTCCGCCGCGGTGTTGACCGACGGGTTGCTGGACTTCTCGGGGACAGTGGTCACGAGACGACCTCCTCTTCGTCGACTTCCTCGGCGGCCGCGGTGTCGCCCTTGATGCCCGTGATGTAGGCGACGACCTCGTTGTAGTTGGTCTGCTTGGCGTCCAGCTCGGCGACCATGGCGCCGAGGTACAGCACGTTGATGTAGTCCGCCACCTCGAAGACGTCGGCGAGGTTGTGACTGATGATCACAACGCCCACACCGGAGTTCGCCAGCCGCCGGACCAGAGCCAGCACCTGCTCGGTCTGGGCGACCCCGAGTGCAGCTGTCGGTTCGTCCAGGATCACGACCTTCGCCGCCTGCAGGACCGACCGCGCGATGGCCACCGTCTGGCGCTGGCCACCCGACAGCGAGGAGACCTTCTGCCGGACCGACTTCATCGTGCGAACGGAGAGCGATTGCAGCGTCGCCGTGGCACGCTTCTCCATCTCAGGCTGGTTGAGCATGCGCTGGTGGATCTCTTCGCGGCCCAGGAACATGTTCTGGACGATGTCGAGGTTCTCGCACAGCGCTAGGTCCTGGTAGACGACCTCGATGCCGTGTGAGGACGCGTCGTGCGGGGACGCCAGCGTGATCGGTTGTCCATCGAAGAGGACGGAGCCGGTGTCGTACGGCTGCGCACCGGACAGGCCCTTGATCAACGTCGACTTGCCGGCGCCGTTGTCGCCGACGAGGGCGCTGACCTTGCCGGGGAACACTTTCATGTTGACGCCCTTGAGGACGTCTACCGGGCCAAAGCTCTTGCGAATGTCCTGCAGCTCGATGAGGGGACTTGCGGCTTCCACGTCTACTCCTTGCCTAGGCCGTCAGGATGATCGGCAACCGCCGGGCGATGTCGCTCGGCGGTTGCCGCGGGAGGTGGCCATGCGCTCACTCTGCTGCACCTGGCCACCGCTACGCATGTCGTACAAGACGTGCTCGGCTACTGGATTCCGGCCTTCTTGCACAGGTCGGCGACCTCTTTGGTGCACACCTCCGAGACCTTGGCGTTGCCGTCGTCGAAGACCTGCTTCATGTTCTTGGCATCGACAACGATCGGGGTCTGCGGGATGAACGGGGTGCCGTCGGCAGCCTTCTCCGTTACGTTCGGCTTCTCACCCTTGAGCAGCTGGATCGCCAGGTCGACCGAGGCCTTCGCCTCGAGCTGGAACGGCTTGTAGACCGTCGCGACCTGCTTGCCGAGCAGGATGTTCTGCAGCCCGGGCGGGCTCGCGTCCTGGCCGCTCACAGGGATCTTCTTGCCGTTCTTGTCCAGCACCGAGATCACGCTGGCGGCGTTGAAGTCGTTGGCAACCCAGACCGCGTCGATGTCGCCTTTCTGTGCGGTGTAGGCCTGCTCGAAGTAGGTCAGAACCTTGGGCGGATCCCAGGAGCCCGGCGTTTCGAAGGAGGGCTTGGCGATGCCTGCTGCCTTCATGACCTTATCCGCGCCGTCATGGAACTGCTTCGCGTTGCCATCGGTCGGATCGCCGCCGACGTAGACCACCTTCGCGGTCCCCGGATCCTTGTTCTCCGCCTTGAGGCCATCGACGATCATCTGGCCCTCGAGCTCACCGACGTGGAAGTTGTCGAACGAGATGTAGTAGTCGGCGCCCTCGATCGGCCGGTCGTACGCGATCACCGGGACACCTTGGCCCTTGGCTTTCTGCGCCACCTGCACGCCGGCCTTGTTCAAGTCGACGAGCAGCATGACCGCGCAGCCCTTGGTGAGCTGCTGCTGGGCGATGGTCGCGTACTTGCTGGTGTCGTTCTGCGCGTTCTGGATGTCGGTCTCGACGCCCTGCGCCTTGAAGGCCTTCTCCAGCTGCGGCCGGTCCCCGTTCTCCCACCGGTTGGAGGACGCCGCGTCCGGCAGGATGATGCAGGCCCGCTTGCCTGCGAGGCCTCCGCCTGCAGACCCGCTCGCTTGACCCCCGGCCGTCCCGTTGCCGCGGTTACAGGCCGCGAGCGACGCCACCGCGAGACCCGTCACGAGAACGGACACCGCGACCCTTTTCGTCAGAAGTGACATTTTCCCTCTTCCTTGAGTAGAAGGTGCTGAGCCTTTCGAACTTTCGAAAGACTTTCGAAAGGCTTTCGGCAGACAGCACCAACATTCTTGTCACCTCGAAGGTGACCGTCAAGATCAGGGCAGGTTCGACAGGCGTCTCGATTGGTTAACGGTTGGGCCGGTGGAAGAGCAGTCGCCAGTTGCCCTGCCGCCGGGTGCGCTCGGGCTTCTGTTGCCGACCGCCGAGGTCCAGATACTCGAGCGGGGAGAGGTTCCGCCGGCGCGGTTTGCTCCCCTGGAGGTCGAGCATCAGCTCGAGGGCTTCGTCTTCGTACGCGTGCGCAAGATCTCCGACCAGGTCCATCCGGCCGTCCGCGATCGCCGCGTTGACCCGGCGGGTGTAATGAGCATGGAGCGCCCGTAGCCGGTCCTCGATCGATGTCTGCGGCACGTACGCCTCCCAACCACTGCTCATCTCCCTCGAGTCTACGAGCGCCTCGCCGGGCGTCGTACGCGAAGCGCTCGGCTCGCCTGCAGGACGGCCTGTTGCGGCCGGCGAGGAGTTCCGCCGACCGGTCCTGGCATTTCCCGGCCGAACCCGAGTTCCGCCGGATTATGCGGCGGGATCTGCGGCGTTGCTCCACCGAGGCGACCTGCGACGCCGGGCATCCCCGTGGCAGCGTGAGGTCGGAAAAGTTCACGGCGAGGAGGAGCAGCAGACGATGGCCGATGAGGCGCCCGTACTGGTCGTTGGTGGCACCGGTTCCCTCGGCAGGCAGGTGGTCGTGGCCCTGCAGTCCCGGGGCAGGCGGGTGCGGGCGCTGGTGCGTCCGGCCTCCGACGCCTCGGCGCTCGAACGGGGCGGAGTTGAGATCGCGCGCGGCGACATGATGGATCCGCCGTCGCTGCTGCAAGCGATGGCGGGAGCGGACGCGGTGATCAGCACCGCGGCCGGCTACACCCGGCACAGCAAGGGCGACACCGACGAGATCGACACGACCGGCAACCGCAACCTGGCCGAGGCGGCGAGCAAGGCAGGGGTACGCCGGTTCGTTCTCACCAGCATCCTGACCTGCGACCAGACGCCCGACGTTCCGCACTTCTGGCACAAGAAACTGGCCGAGGACCGGCTCGAGGAGCTGGGCGTGCCGTTCGTGGCGCTGCGACCCGGCGCGTTCCTCGACATGGTCACCCAGATGGGCGGTGATCCGTTCGCGAAGGGCCGTCTGATGTGGTTCGGCTCGGCGACGATCCCCCTGACCTTCGTGCTGACCCATGACCTGGCCCGCTACCTGGCCGACGCTGTGGACGCGCCCCACGTAGACGGGCAGCGCATCGACATCGGCTGGGATCGGCCGGTCAGCATGCGCGACATCGCGGACATCTCCGAGCGGCTGCTCGACAAACGGATCAAGGTCCGCAGCCTTCCCGCCGGTGTGGTGAATGCGGCCGGGACGGTCGTGGGCCGGTTCAACCCCATGGTCAAGGACCTGTCAGCGATGATGAGCTGGTTCCAGACCGGCAGGTACGTGGCTGACACGAGCCGGCAGAGCGAGGTCTTCGGCCCAGTGCCGAGTGCGGAGGAAGCGATCGCCAAACTTCTTCGCAACCTTGGGCACGACGTCGCCACCTGACCAAGCAGCCCGCTCGAGGTGCGGCTCGGCGTCGGAGTGAGTCCGCGCCTTTGCACCCGTTCTTCGGCGTGTCGCGGTGGGTTCGCGCGCACTCGCGAGCCGCGTTCCGGCTTCGAGGAGGCCTCCGCTCACGAGGCGTACCGATAGGCTGACGCCAGGCGTGCCGGGAAGTCTGGTCGGCGAGGAGTTGGCTCCGCCATGTCTTCCGAGGAGGCCCGCTCGTGTCGGAGGCGTTCACCTTCGCCGTTGTGACGCTGGTGGTCGCCACCGCCGGGCTGGCGATCATCTTGTCCCATCGCCTCACCGAGCGCCTGCAGATCCCGGTCCCGCTACTGACCCTGGTCGCGGCCGCGATCTCGGCCCGACTGGTGCCCGGCGCCCGGGTGTTCTCCGAGCACCTGGTAACGGATTCGGTGACCATCGCCCTGGTCTGCATCCTCTTCGCGGGAGGCATGCAGATCGGGCGCAAACGGTTCCGGTCGGCAGCGATGCCGATCACGGTGGTGGGAATCGCCGGCACGTTCCTCACCGCCGCCGGCGGAGCCGTGCTCATTCACTGGGCGTTCGATCTGAGCTGGTATCTCAGTCTGCTGGTCGCGACCGCGGTCGCGCCAACCGATCCCGCCGTCGTGTTCTCCGTCCTCGGCAAGCGTGAGGTGGCCGGGATCGGCGGCACCGTCCTGGAGGGTGAGTCCGGCGTGAACGATCCGGTCGGGATCGCGTTGATGGGCACGCTGTTGGCGGTGGGTGGGCTCACCGGCACCGGCGTGGCCAAGATCGGGTTGGACTTCTCGTTGCAGATGGGCCTTGGCACCGGGGTGGGGATTCTCGGTGGCATCGGCATGCTGGTGTTGATGCGGCGGGTTCCGCTCCCGAGCGAGCCCCTGTACCCGTTGCGCGTGCTGGCCGTGATCTTCCTCCTGTTCGGCGTCGCCACGCTGGTGCACGGCTCGGGCTTCCTCGCGGTCTTCGTCGCGGGCATCCTCATCGGCGACGAACGTGCTCCGTACAAGATCGAGATCGAGCGGTTCCACGGGGTGCTGGCCAGTCTCGCCGAGATCTTCGCCTTCATCGTGCTCGGTCTGACGGTGAACCTCGACGAGATCGTCAGACGAGACGTCTGGCTGCCGGGCCTGATCCTCGGCGCGGCGCTGGCGTTCGTGATCCGGCCCGTGCTGGTGGGTCTGTGCCTGCTGCCGTTCCGGCTGCAGACCAATGAGCGGCTCTTCGTTCTCTTCGCCGGTCTGAAGGGCGCCGTGCCGATTCTGCTAGGGGAACTGCTCCGCGAAGCCCGTGTGCCGGGCGCGGAACGGCTCTACGCCATCGTGGTCGTCGTCGTGATCTTCTCCGTGCTGGTGCAGGGCAGCCTGACCGTACGGCTCGCCGGCTATCTGCGGCTGCCGATTCGTACGGCCGAGCCGGAGCCGTGGTCGTTGGGCGTCAGGCTGCGCGACGAACCCGAGGGAGTACACCGCATCACGGTGCAACCCGGCTCCGCGGCTGACGGTCGAGCTCTCGGCGAGTTGGACGAACTGGGGGAGGACGCCTGGATCAGCTTCGTCGTACGGAAGAGCAAGCTGGTCCGGGTGACGGGCGAGACGCGCCTACGAGCGCACGACGAGCTGCTGATCCTGGCCCCGCCGGCGAGCATCCAGCGGCTGCTCCGCATCTTCGGCCAGCGCGGAGGTGATCATCGTGGCTAGAGCCGGCAGCCGGGCGCCCTGTCGCTCATTCCAGGCGTCGGCGGATAGCCGCGGCGCTGGCACGCACCATCTCGAGATCGTGAGGCTGCTTGACCGCTGATTCGGCGTCGGCGAGGATCAGCGCGACCTCCTGCTCGATCGCGGTGACCCGAACCGGGTCGTCCCTGGCGACCGTGAGGCAGTCGTCGAGCAGCCGCAACAGCGCCACGGCAACGGTCGGCTCGGAGGCGCCGTACCGCCGGATGAGGCCGCACATCGTGGCGAGGTAGTCGGCGAAGCGCCGGCACGGCACGATCACTCTGGATCGCCCGGCGCCGTCCACCGCGAGATCATCGCCGAGCGGCCGCGCGGCGAGGGCACAGAAGATCACCGACAGGTGGTCGACGGCCTGAACGGCTGTGTACGGGTCGTTGACAGCCGGTGAGAGGGCCTTGCACGCCATGTCCACCAACTGCCGGATGCCGAATGCGGCGTCCTGCTCCAATGTCCGCTCGAAGCCGATGTTCACCATCTCGTTCACGGGCCGCTCGAAGGTGGCCGGGTCCAGGCGCGGGTCGTCGACCGAGGGCCGCCAGACCCAGGCCAGCGTCGTACCGGCGACGACGTGCTGGCCGACCCGGCGGCGCAGCAGGACGCAGACTTTCTGTTCGCTGGCCAGCGGGAGAAGCAGCTTCGGGTGGGCGGCCTGCAGGTAGCCCGACCGAGTGGCCGGGATGGCAACGGCCCAGCTGGGAGGCTCCGGCGTGGGGTCCTCGGCCGTTCCCGGCTTGTTCTCGATCACCGCCAAGGTGTTGCTCTGGACCGCCTCGGTGAGCGCGTCGACCTGGATGGAGTGGGCCAGATGATCGGCGAAGTACACCACGACGCCCAACGTGACGAACAGCAGCACGAGTGCGCCGCTGACCGCCAGTCGCGGAAAGTCCTCGACCCGGCCGCCGCCGGCCACGCCCACCGTGTAGAGACCGGCGGCGCTGTAGGTGAACGTGGCGAGATAGACGCTGAGCACCCGCTGCGTTGCCCGGTCACGAAGGAAGTTGCGCAACAGCCGCGGCGAGAACTGCGTCGAGGAGAGCTGCAAGGCGACAACCGTCAGGCCCAGCACCAGAGCGATGACGGTGACGACGGTGCTCGCGATCGTCGTCAGCAGCGACCGGGCGTCATCGGCGGTTCCCTGGAACGCCAGCCTGGCGAACCTCGAGCTCGGGTCGATCACGACCTGTGACAGCGCGGCGCCGGCCACCAGCGCGAGCAGCGCCCAGAACGTCGGCCAGACCCACAGCGATCCGGCGGCATACTCACGCACAGTACGACGGCTGATCACGGCGACTCCCGCGCCAGTTCCGGCCCGTTCATGGCGCTGTTCCCTCCTCTACACATCTGATCGGGCCACGTGGGAAACGGCGCCATCGACCTTCACGCCGCGATGCGTCGTTGCCCGCCTAGCGTTCCACCCGGCTGAGATGACCGTCGAGCGCCGAGTACCCATTGCACCACCCGATCACCCAGGAAGGGACCAGGGCTGGTCGCTGAGTGGCACCAGCGGCCGGAGGGGAGCAGCACAGCTCTGAACAGCCTCGACCGCCCAGCCGCCCGGCACCTGAGCGCATCCATCATCCCCACTGGCCATGCTGCCACTCCAGAGCACCCGACCCGCCCTGAGCGGACAGAGCTCAGCTGTCTTGACCGCCGGCCGAGCCGTCGGCATCAGCATCAGGCCTCATCGGCTCGCCCGCTCGGTACATCTGCGCCGGCTTGAAGCCCGCGGTCTGGCCGCCGTCGAGGGGGATGATGGCTCCGGTCACGTACGAGGCCGCGTCCGAGCACAGCCACAGGACGGTCGCGGCGACCTCGGCCACCGTGCCGGTCCGGCCCATCGGCACGGACTTGGCCGCCTGCTGCTGGGCGTAGCTGCCCGCTCGCTCGAGGTGATGGGTGAGGATCGGACCGGGCGCCACGACGTTGACCCGTACACCGGCGTCGGCATAGTCCAGCGCCGCCACCTTCGTGAGCGCGACGATACCCGCCTTGCCGGCCGTGTAGGCGGCGAGATTGGCCGTGCCGGTCACACCGGCCACCGATGCCATGTTGACGATCGCTCCGCCGCCGGATCTCAGCAGTGCCGGGATCTCGTACTTGCAGCCGAGGAAGGTCGTTCGGATGTTGCCCGCGATCGCCCCGTCGAAACCGGCAACGTCCAGCTCGGCAAGGGGCGCGGGCATGGTTCCGCCGGTGGCGTTGTTGAAGGCGGCGTCGAGGCGGCCGTACCGATCCATCGTCTCCTCGACCAGCTCGCGGACGAACTCCGGGTCGGTCAGATCACCGGGTCGGTCCCATGCCGTGCCGCCAGCCGCTCCGATCTCCTCCGCGACCTCCGCCAGTGACTCCAAGCTTCGGGCAGTGATCACCACCGTCGCGCCGACCCTGGCGAAGGCCTTGGCCGTCTCGGCTCCGATACCCCTGCTGGCGCCTGCGATCAGCGCGACCCGCCCCGTGAAGTCGTACGTCGTCGTCCCGAACACAGAGACCACGCTAGACGTTCGATCGTCGCGACCTTGCCTCGCCACTGTCCGTCAAAACCATCCTGTGATGCTGACCACATGGCGGCCACGTCTGTCGGATCTTTCGGACAAGCCGTACGGTGAGTGGGAATTTCCCTCCTCCAGGGGGAGGAGCCACCACGTCCAGCCACACGACACGAGGCAGGTCACCGAGAGCTAACACACCGCACAGGTCCTGTGCTGCGGGGGGTCATAGGGCATCTCTTTAAGGGAGACGCCAATGACGGACCAACCGAGGAGTCGGGCCAGACGGCGCGACGACACCGTGGTTCCGTTGCTTATGGGGGCGCTGGCCGTCACCATCGCCGGCCCGGCCATGCTGGCTGCAGCCATGCACTGGGCCCAGCCTCGTTGGCTTGCGGTGCGGCTGACAGTGACCGAGTGGTGGGCCCGAAACTGGTGGCTGGTCGCCTTCTGGGCCGTCGAGTTCCTCGTCCTGGCGATCTATCTGTTGTGGTTCAGACGTCGTAGCCGGCGGCGCCGCGTCCAGTTGGACGTCGTGTCGGCGAGCCTGGCGCGGGTGCTCCCGGGCGACTGGGTTCCGGAGCGGCACCTCAGGGTGACGCGGTGGCACGGCCATCGCCCCGTACGGGTGCGCGTGCAGCTCACTCCGCGCAGCCCGCTGGCTGACTACACCTGGCGGCGGTCGGTGGAGACCGCGCTGGGGCATGCGCTCGGGCCGACCGAACCGCTTCCATGGCCGTCCCAGGCGACGGGCGCATTGGCGTGGGATCTTCGCCGACCAAGGCTCGACGTCCGGGTCTTGACCAGACCGCCGCTGCCTGCCGTGCCGCGTCACGACCGGTGGCCGGCGCCGACGCGTCAGGACGAGCGGCGCCCAGACACGTGGCCAGCGCCGCCGCCGCAGGACGAGCGGCGCCACGACCCGTGGCCAGTGCCGGCGCAGCCGCGGAGCTCCGGTCCCCCGCGGAGCTCCGTTTCCCCGCCTGGCGATCGCGATCTTACGACGGCTGACCAGCGGCCGTACGACTGAAAGGACCTCTCTCGATGCTCTGGAATCCCAACGCAGTAGAGAAACTTCTGCTGTCCGTCCTCGGCCTGGTGATCATCATCGTGGCGATCCGCCTCGGTGGCCGGGCCAACAGCGCTCAATATTCGGAGACCGCGCGAGTCGGCTTCAACACCGTCGTCGCAATCGTGATCGGCGCGATCGGCGCGGGCGCGATCGTGTTCGCGGTCTTCGGCCAGCGGATCCTCACCGCCCTCGGGTTCAACCTCCGCTGATGCCGCGGCTGCGGACCGACGACGGTCCACGCAAGCTTCGGGCGGTGTGGCTCGGGCCGGCCGGCAGCACGCTGCCGTTCCAGTGGACCTACGTGCAGTGGCTCGTCACCCTGCTGGCCATCCCCGTCGGGGCAGCCTTGTGCTCGTTGCCGATCTGGCTGCTCGGCGCCGGCGTCGTCTGGACGCTCAGCATCGGGGTTGTCTGGGGCGGCGCCGCCGGGGTCTGGGTGGCGCTGAGACTGATGCGGCACGTCACCTATGACGAGCCGCTCCGCTACCAGTGGCGCCTGGTCCGCGGTGAGTTCAGCAAGGCGTTCTCCACGGCCGAGGAGCGGCAGCCCATCCGGGTGGCGTTCAGCGTGCCGCCGATCGGCTACCTGTCGCCGGCGGTCTGCCGGTCGATGGGCTGGGACACCGCCGAGCAGCGGCCGTTGGACCGCCGTTACCCCGGCGTCACACCGACGGCGGTCCAGGTCGGGGCGGAGCCCCTGCGGGGAGTACGCGGGGGGTCACCCCCCGCGGGTGTGAATCCCTATCTCACCAAGCCGGCCAACCCCTATCTGACGATCCCTCCGGCGAGCTCGCGGACCGGAACCAGATCAAGCACGGCGGGCAGGTCCGCCGCTCCCGGAAACTGACTCAGCCCCGGAAGGCCCCCAGATGGTGATGCAGCAGGACCAGACCTCCGTCAGGAAGCCGCCCCCGAATCGGGCGGACCCGAAGGCCGGGACCCAGGCTGCGGGCCGGATCCGGAGCACGGTGGCAAAGGCCGGCCCGGGCAGGTTGGCCCGCCGGATGAGTCGCACCCGCCGCGTCACCTTCGCGTCGGCGACGTTTCGGATCGCGGGCCCGCTGGCCTTCACCCGGGGCGGCATGTTCGCGACCTACCTGTTGGGCGGTCAGCAGTGGGACTTCCGATCCGACAGCGACCGTACGCTGCTGTGGGATCAGGCCACCTTCCGCTGGGCCAGCCTGAAGGGCCGGTCCATCAAGCTGCGGTCGACCCCGCGGCCGTATCCGAGCTACGAGTTCGCCCGCACGCTGGACGAGGACACCCCGCACCCGCTGCCCGACGTGCCCGGTGGGCCGAGCTGGGACGATTACCTGGAGTACGCGCAGCGGCGGCTGCAACAGACCGGCCTGGACACCAAGATGGTCACCCTCTCGGTGTGGGTCGGGCCGAATCCGAGTCGCCGGGTGCAGGACGAGCTGATCGACGCGGTCGACCATCCATTGCCGGAAACCGTTGCGGTGATCGAAGAGATCATGAAGGTGAGCAACATTCTTCGCGGCTCGGGCTTCAACGGTCGTCCCGTTGGCCCGCGCGAGATGGCGTTCTTGATGCACCGGTCGTTGTCCATGGGCGTGCCGGCGCCCGTGCACGCCGGCGTCGCGGGCGGGCAGTGGGAACCCGACGACATCTCCAGCTTCTTCACCCGGCGCGAGTGGTTCTACAACCCGCTGACCGGCTCGACGGTCAAGATCGTCGCCGAACACCACGGTCGCACGGTCGAGCGCTACGTGGCGGTGCTGTCGCTCGGCCCGCTGCCCGACCTCACCTGGCCGGAGAGCGGCCGGGACCCGTGGATGCTGGCTAGCGACAAGCTCGGCTTTCCGGTCGAGTGGAGCATGTCCGGCGCGATGCTCGATCCGAAGGAACTGACCCCGGCGATCGAGTTCGAGCAGAACCGGGCCGCGGGCATCTCGGCCCACTACAACGAGCACAACCTGATCCCGCCGCCTGCTGTCGGCCGGGCCATCGAGGGCGCGACGCTCAACCTCGACGAGGTCACCGAGGGCGATACCCGGACCGCGGTCCGGTTCCTCGGCCCGATCCGGCTCGCCACGTACGCCACGACCGAGGCGGAGTGCCTCGAGCAGGCTCGGGCCCTGGTCGACGCGTACGGGGAGCGGCTCAACTTCGAGCTCGCGCACCCGCGCGGCCAGGCGCAGCTGCTGCGCGAGTTCGTACCGGGAGAGCCCTGGTCGACCGTCGGCTACCAGCGCCGGCTGCCCGCGAAGTACCTGGCCTCGGCGCTGCCGCACGTGGACGCGGAGGTCGGCACGCCGACCGGGCCCTACCTCGCGTACGGGATCGGCTCGGCCCGCCGGGCGGTCCGCTTCGACCCGCACTACGGCCCGGAGAAGCTGCAGCAGCCCGGGCTGTTCACGATCACCGCGGAGCCGGGCGGCGGCAAGTCGGTGTTGATTGGCGCCCTCGCATACAACGCGGTCCGCTGCGGGGAGCCGACCATCATCCTCGACCCCTCCGGTCCGCTGGCGAAGCTGTGCGACCTGCCCGAGCTGCGGCCGTACTCGCGCAAGCTGGACCTGACCGCCTCAACGCCCGGCACGCTGTCGCCGTACCAGCTGATCCCAGAGCCGCACGCGGCGGCGTACGTGGACGACCACGGCCGGTTCAACGAGCTCGAGTTCGAGCGGGCCAAGCGGATCGCCATCGCGGAACGCCAGCAGCTGATGTTCGACGTCCTGCGGATGTGGCTGCCGTTGGGCCTGCTCCGGGAGGTGGGGACGGATGTCAAGCTGCGCTCGGCCATCCGCAACACCCGGACCCGGGTGGTGGAGGCGGGCCTGACCGACATCCAGACCAACCCGCGGTGGGTGGTGCGGGAGCTGGCCGCGTTGCCCGGCACCGAGAACATCGTCGCCGAGATCGAGGCGGCCGCCGAGTTCCCGCTGGGCGAGCTCGTGATGCCGGACCACGCCGAGCCGATCCCGGCCGAGCAGGCGGTGGACAAGACCCTCGTCGTGGTGACGATGCCCGGCCTCGAGCCGCCGCCGGAGGGTCTGGACCGCGAGCTGTGGGGGTCCGCTGAGCGCTACACCCAGCCACTGCTGCACCTGGCGGCGTTCTTCACCTCCAAGTTCATCTACGGCCGCAACCGCAACGAGCGCAAGAACGTGTTCCTGGACGAGAACCACCAGATGGCCACCTGGGGCTCCGGCCGCGCGCTCATGGTCCGGCTCTCCCGGGACAGCCGCAAGTGGGACACCGCGGTCGGCGCGGCGTCGCAGCACCCGGACGACGCCCTGACCATCGGGCGGATCGACGCGTTGCAGGGCGCGGCGTTCGTCGGCCGGCTCACCAAGCAGAGCGTCGCCGAGAAGGCTTGCGACCTGCTGCAGTGCCCGCGGTCGTACGCGCCGGTGATCCAGGCGCTCAGCCCCAAGCGGCGCAGCGACGCCCAGCCCGACCCCGAGCACCCGGTCGAGGCACTGGACACCGGGGAGTTCGTGTTCCTGGACCCGCTCGGAAGGATCGGCAAGGTCCGGATCGACATCGACTGGCATCCCGGGCTGCGCGAGGCGCTGAACACCACGCCGGGCCGGCGGCGTCCGGTGGCACCCGCGGAGGCTCCGCCGACTCCCTTCCTCGATCCGGACCTGTTCGCCTCCATCCCGCTGATCCCGATCGCCGAAGAGGCAGCGTGAGCGCGGCAGTGGGAGCGACTCCTGTGATCGATCGCACCCGTCGTCGACGGGAGGCAGCGTGAGCCGCAGCCCCGAGGACCGGACCACCGCGGGCGCCTCCCGGCGCCGGGCGCTGACCCGGCTGCTGGGCTTGCTGGTGACCGGACTGCTGCTGGGTGGGCTGCTCTCGGGGACGGCCCTCCCGGCGGTGGCCGATCCGCTCGACCAGATCTGCAAGCAGGTGCCCGCGCCCGTCCGGCCGGACTTCCAGACGGCCGGCCTGGTCATGGACAAGCCGGACCTCGCCGCGGTTCCGGATGCCGCGCCCGACCCGTTTCAGGACCCGCAGGTGCCGATCAGTGACGTGTACGGCTGGGCCTGGCGCTACACCAACTACGACCTGGGCTGCGGCTCGGACTTCATCCGCGACCCGCACGCGGTCGCGGCCACCAACATCGCCAACGTCGAGATGGCCTGGCTGGCAACGATGACCTCGGCCGTCAACTCGGTGGAGAACATGTCGCGAACGGCCAGCTTCGACTTCCTCAAGCCGGTCGTCGCCCGGATCGCCGACACCCTCGACCAGCGGGTGCTCACGGTGTGGCTGCCGCTGGCGTTGCTGCTGGTGAGCGTGATCGTCGGGTTCGGAGCGGTGCGCGCGCCGTACTCGGAGTCGTTCCGCCGGCTGCTGGTCGTCGTGGTCTGTGTCGGGCTGGCGGTGGTGGCGCTGATCTTCCCGGTCAAGGCCGCCGACCTGATGGACGACGGCGCGACCGCGGTGTCGCAGGCGGCGCAGGCCGGCTTCAGCCCGCGGGCGTCCGACCTGATCGCCCGCGAGTCGCTCTACAAGACCTGGCTGGTGGGCTACTTCGGCTCCGCCGACTCGCCCACCGCCGTCGAGTACGGTCCGCGGCTGATGTCGGCGCTGACCTATACCTGGTCGGACGTGAAGCGGATGAACGCCGATCCTTCAGCACAGAAGGCGATCGACAAGGCCAAGGCGACCGAGTTCAAGACGATCGCCACGGAGGTGGAGAAGAAGGATCCCGCGGCCTACCAGTCGTTCACCGGGAAGACCGACACCCGGACGGCCGGCACCATGCTCGGCGCTGTCTGGGTCCTGATCATGGGTTTCTTCGTCGTGCTCGCCAGTCTGATCACCGTGGTCGCGCGGCTGATCATGATCGCCCTCGTGGTGGCGGCGATGGTCGTCTCGGTGGTCGGAGTGGTGCGTTACACCGCGCTGCAACGGATGTGGGACCTGTTCACCGCCGCGATCGTCAACACGGTCAAGTTCACCATCGCCGCGGGCGCCATGACGTTGATCTTGGGCGCCGTCCAGCACGCGCCCATCGGCATGGGCTGGCGGCTGCTGCTCGCCCTCGTGGTGACGGTGATCGCGATCATGATCACCAAGCCGGTCGCCTCCTTCAAGTCGATGGCCGGCATGGACCCGAGCCGGCATTACCTCGGCCCGCTGTTGCGGCGGATCGGCGGTACGGCGCTCGGCGTGGTCGCGGGACAGAAGATCAGCGACCGGCAGGACCAACCGGCTCACGGCGTCCCGCTGGCGCCGGGTCAGGCGATCCCCGGCGCGACCTATGCCGTGCAGCCGGTCGAGCCGTCCATGCCGCCGCTCCCGGCCCCGATGGTGCTTCCGCTCCGGACCGCCATCCCGGTACGGGCGGCGGCCGCCTATCCCGCGGCGCGGCTGCCCGGGGCGGCGGCCGAGCAGCCCGCGATCAGCGCCGGGGCGGTCGTCGAGTCGCCGCTTACGGTGCCCGCCGAGCTGCCGAACAGCCCGAACGCCCTGCCGGCCGAAACCGTACGGCCCCAGGACGCGCCCCGGCTGCGGCCGCTGACGGTCGTCCCCAGGGTGGCGGGCCTCGTGACCGCCCGAATGGTGGTCGTCGAGGCTGCCGGGCCGCCGGCGGCCCGGACTCGAGCGAGCGAGGCAGAGCTGGCCGACCACGTCGCCGGCCCACCTCGGCACGTGGTCCTCGACCCGGCACCCGTGACGGTGTCCGGGGCGCTGCCGGGCCCGCCGCGAGTTAACGGCGCCAAGAAGTCGGCCGCGGTCGCGGCGGCGGAGGTGCCCGTGACGTACCCGACGGGGATCGTGGTGCAGCACGAGCCGAACCTGTACCGCCCCGGCGGGTCGCTGCGGATCGAGGAGTACCTGTGGTTCCCCGAGCCCCAGCTGGCCGCGAACGGTGAGGAGACGTCCGCTCCGCTCTACCATGCGAAGGCGGCAGCCTGATGTCCCGGAACCAGCTGGACGGCCCGGCCATGGGCTACGGCCCCCTCCAGGCCGCGGCCCGCGGTGGCCTGCGGGGGCGCGGGGATCGTCCCCGAAACGGTGCCGTGCCCCGCTCGCCCCTGCTGCTCGCCCTGGTGTGCGTGCTGCTCGGTGCGGCCCTCGCTGTTGTCCTGCTGAACCGCGGCCCGTCGGCGGCTGGACCGGCAGTCGGGACGCCCAGCACTGCCACGGCCGAGCCGGCTCCGACGACGGCCTCGTCCCCGGTTGCGACCCGTGGCAGCTCAGCGACCACGCCCGGCACGGACGCCACCGAGCGATCGAGTGAGCCCGACGGCGTCCGGGAGGCGGCCACGGAGTTCCTGCGGGCGTGGCGGGAGCCGTCGGCGGAGGTACGGATCGAGCTGCTCAGCGAGGTCGCGACCGAGAGCCTGACCGAGAGGCTGACCGACGTCGATCCGGCCAAGATCACCCACGCGAGGCCGGTCGGGTCTTTGGTGGTCGGCCAGGCCAGCGACTACGCCGCCATCGCGGACCAGAAGCTGTCGGACAAGTCAACGGTCCGGATGCAACTCGTCTACGACCCGGCCAGCCGTTTCGGCTGGCTCGTCGACACGATCTCCCCGCTGACGTGAGGGACAGACGTGAACCCGACGATCGCCAGGCTCCTGCTGCAGATGGCCACCTCGGCCGGCCGCAGCCGGGTCGGGCAGCGGCTCCTGGTGGCGGTCGTGGTGCTGCAGGCCCTCGCACTGGTCGCGCTGCTCTTCCTGCCGTTCTACGTGGCGTCGGTGACTGCCAACTCGCTGCAGCGGGCCTACGAGGCCACGCACGGCAACTGCGGCGCGGACACCGCGCCCCTGGTGGACGACCAGTCCGCCCCGCCGAGGGTCAGCGACCTGACGCCGACGCAGGTCACCGTGGCCCGCACCGTCTACCTGAGCACCCTGGCCGTCGGCCGCCAGGAGAGCTGGGCCCGGCCGGTCACCGAACGGGCGGTGCTGGTCGCGCTGGCCGTGGCGATGCAGGAGTCCCGGCTCGGTGCGGCCGCCGGCATCGACCGGCCGAACGGTGACGGCGACGCCGGCGTCTTCCAGCAGCGCACGCTGCCCGGCTGGTACGGCACCCTGGCCCAGGTCCGAGACGTCGCGTACGCGACCCGGGTGTTCCTCCGCGGCAAGCTGGTCACCGACGCCGAGGTGGCTGCCGCCCGAGCGGCCGGCACGCGGCCGGCCGGCCCCGGCGGCTACACGATCCCCGGCCTGAAGCAGATCCGGGGCTGGGTGGACATGGCGATCACGGTCGCCGCGCAGCGGGTGCAGCGCTCGGCGTTCCCGGACGCGTACGCCCAGCACGAGCAGCTCGCCCGCTCCCTGCTCGCGGTGTTCGAGGAGAAGGTCGACCCGCGGTCCGCCGAGGCCATGATCACCACCGCCGCGCTGCTGTGCGGACCGACCGACGCGATGAGCTGCCCGGCCAGCGGTTCGCCGGTCGAGGCGGGGCTGAATCCCGATGCGCTGCGGGTGCTGCGTTGCATCCACCAGAGTTGGCTGCAGATCACCAGCTTCGCCGGGCGAGGGGACCGGCCCAGCAACGTCGACCGGGATCACCAGGAGGGCAACGCGGTCGACGCCATGATCCCGGACTACGGCTCGCCGGCCGGGGTCGCGCTGGGCGACGCGATCGCCCGCTGGGCGGTGGCCAACCGGACGCGGCTGGGCGTCAAGTACGTGATCTGGAACGAGCACATCTGGTCCGTGGCTCGGCAGCCGGAGGGCTGGCGGCGGTGCGGCACGGCGGCCGGCCCCTGCTACAACGGACCGGACGACACGGCGGCGCACCGGGACCACGTCCACATCTCCACCTATGGCGACTCCGCCGGTGCCGCGTCCTTCGACGGGTCGGGTGGCCAGGCGGTGCTGCCGGTGACGAGCTTCGTGCTCACCGCGCGGTTCGGCCAATGCTCCTCGCTGTGGGCGCACTGCCACACCGGCCTGGACTTCTCGGCGCCGAGTGGCCGACCGATCCATGCGGTGCTGGCTGGCCGGGTGGTCGCCTCCGGCCGCTGCGGGTGCGCGTACGGGGGGCTGACCAAGATCGCGGTGAACGGCGACCTGCAGCTCTGGTACGCCCACCAGTCGGCCCAGTTCGTCTCGGTGGGGGAGGTGGTCCGGACCGGCCAGATGATCGGTGCCGTCGGGGCCACCGGCAACACGACCGGGCCGCACCTGCACCTGGAGGTACGGATCAAGGGATCGCCGATCGATCCCGAGGTGTGGCTGCACCAGAGGGGGCTGCTGAATGACTGAACCGAACACGACCCGAGCCGGGCCGCGAGGCTGCGGCCAGCCATCTGATCTTGATCACCTGACCACGAAGGAGATATGCCATGACAACAACGACTGACGATCCGGCGGTGACGCTGCGACTGTGGGCCGACGGGACGGGCGAGGTCATCGTCGAGGGGATCGCCGCTCCGATCGCCGCGGGCGCGCTTGGCGCCGCCCGGGCACAGGGCCTGGCGCAGGTGCAACAGCTGGCCGCGCGGACGGGTGAGCCGGTGCGCTTCGTGTCCTACGACCCGGAGGGACGCTGGCAGCTGGTGATGGCCCCGGACGGCAGCGTCACGGAGGACGACGGCAAGGCTCTCCAGCGCCCGGCGGCGCCCGCTGCCCCGCCGACCGCCAACGGGTCGGCCAAGGCGGCCAGGTCCAAGGCGGCCAAGGCTCCGCCGCAACCGGCTCGCGAGACCGAGTGGTTGACCCCGGCCGACTGGCCAACGCAGGTCGGCTGGCCGGAGGAGACCGAGCCGCCGAAGCAGCCCGAGCGACCCAAGCCGGCGGGGCCGCGCCCGTACGACTCGGAGTACGTCATGGGCAGCATCGTCCCGGTGACGCGGGTGCCGAAGTCGACCCACGGTTGGCGCGGCCTGCTGGGCATCGGGCCAAGCCAACGGGAGCGGGCCAAGCGCGCCGATCGAGCTGCTGCCTGCCAGTCGTACGGCCGGCCGGTAACGATCGTCGTCGCCGACCCCCGCGGCGGCTCGGGCAAGACGACCACGTCATTGCTGCTGGCCGGCGCCTTCGGCACCGCCCGCGGTGGTGGCGTGCTGGCGCTGGAGAACCACGAGCTGCGCGGCACGATGCACCTGCGTACGAGTGCGCAGGCCGATGCGACCAACATCCGCGATCTGATCCGCAACCAGCGCGATCTCGTCAGCGGCGGTCACGAGATCCTGCGGCTCGGCGACCTGAGCGGCTTCGTCCGGCACCAGGTGGCCGGCCAGTACGACGTGCTGGTGTCGGCGACCAAGTCCGGTCGGGCGCTGGCCCGCGACGAGTTCGAGGACGTGCACGCCCTGGTCTCGCGGTTCTACCAGATCATCATCGTGGACACCGCCAACAACGAGTCCGCGGAGAACTGGCGGGCGGCGATCGAGGTGGCCGACGCGCTCGTGGTGCCGGTGAAGTGGCGCAACGACTACTCGGTGCCCGCGATCGAGATGCTGGAGGAGCTGCAGCACGCCGCGGATCCGCGTACGGTCAAGCTCGTGCGGGGGGCGGTCGTCGTCGCGTCCCACGGTCAGGGCGACGTCGACAGCCGCTGCCGCAAGCACCTGATGCCGTACTTCGTCGAGCGCACCCGAGCCGTGATCGAGATCAACCCGGACAGTCACATCGCCGAGGGCAACGTGATCCAGCATGATCAGCTGGCGCCCGCAACCCGGCGCCAGGCGGAGCGGGTCGCCGCCGAGGTCGCACACGCCATTCGGGGGGCGTTGTGAGCGTTTCCATGCCAGATGCCTGGTTCCGGAGTCGAGTCAGAGGTTCCCTCAGGCTCGGGTCACGTGCGACATCCTCCCCATCCATCCACGTGACTGCACCGCACTCCAGCGGACTTTCCCGAACAAGGAGTTGGAGATGACATGGACTAGGCGGATCCTGGCGTTTCTGGTGGTTGCCTTCTTCATCTTTTACCTGGTGGTTCACCCGGTGTCAGCCGCCGGCGCCGTGAAGACGGTCTTCGATGGTGTGGAGACGGTCTTCAACGGTGTGGTGAGGTTCTTCAGCTCGCTGGCCGCCTGATCACCGATCGAGCCGGCGAACCGCACCGCGGGCCAGCCGGCCAGACAGTGCTCGATGGGAGACGAGCGCTTCGGGTCTGCGAGAATCGGTCACGCGTCGGTGCCCGCGCTGCGCTGTGTGGCGGCGGACCCGCGCATCCAGCCTTCGAGGGGCAACGCGATGGCCCAGATCGGCGTCATGACCACGGAGTTCGACGTTGGCCTCGACCAGGCAGCCGACGAAATCGCGGCCCTCGGCGTTCGATGTGCCCAACTGCAGCTGGGCTCGGTGGTCCGCGACGTCCCGACGACCGACGCCCTGCTGCGCGGCCTCGACGTCCTAGGCGACAAGATCACGCCGGATCTGGCCGTGCACGCCCATCAGGTGCTGGCCGCCCGCGGCATCCAAGTGGCCGCGGTCGACGGCACCTACAACATGATCCATCCGGATGCCGTACGGCGGGCGCGCAACCTGGACCACCTCGTCCTCTTGATCAATCTCGCGCCCGCGTTCGGCACCGATCTCGTCACCCTGTGCACCGGCAGTCGAGCCGACATCATGTGGCAGCGGAGTGAAGCCAACCGGTCCGATGAGGCTTGGCATGATCTTGTGGTGCAGATGCGGGTTGCGGCGCGTGCGGCCGAAGATGCCGGCATCCGGCTGGCCTTCGAGCCCGAGCACAACAATGTCGTCGACTCCGCTCGACAGGCCCGGCGGTTGATCGACGAGATCGGCAGTCCGGCGTTGAAGGTCCTGATGGACGCCGCCAATCTCTTTCACCGCGGTGATCTCCAACGGATGCGTGATCATCTCAGCGAGGCGTTCGAGCTCGTCGGCCGAGACATCGCCCTGGCGCACGCCAAGGACCTCGACCATGACGGCGACGCCGGACACCGCGCGGCCGGCACCGGCAAGCTCGACTACTCGCTCTACCTGTCGGAACTTCACGCCCACGGATTCGATGGGGCGATCGTGTTGCACCAGTTGACAGAACTCAGGCCCGGCCGTCTCGATGCGGCGTTCCAGTACGTACGTGATCACGCACCTGCCGGCTATCTGAGCTGATCGGATGTGTGCGCCGGGTCGCCGGTCCGCGGCCGGCGCCAGCCTCTATCTCGGTGTCGACTGATCGGACGGCACAGGGTCGAGCTCCGCCACCGGGACGCCGTGGGCGACCTGGTTGCCTTGTGCGTCGCGAGCGATCACCGAGATCGCTGGGACGCGCGTCAGGTCGAAGCTCAGGATCGGCCTGCCGTCCTTCGTGGGAGGGTAGCCCTTGGATCCGGGCACTAGCTCGATCATCAGAGTGCGCATTGCCCGCTCGGGGATCTTGACCGCGAAGAAGCCAGACTCGCCCACCCGCGTGTCGAGGACGCCGCCGTCGTCCGGGAAGGTGATGTCGACGCTCGCTGCATCAGCTTCACCGACCCGACCGAAGAGCACTCCACCGTCGGTCCCCGGAAGCACGCTGAACACGGCCTCGCTGGCGCCGGCGCCACGCGAGATGCAGGCGGTGCCCGTGGGACCACTGCGAGGATTCGACGCGAAATAGAGGCAGAACCCGCCGTTCGACGTCGGCGCCGCATACGCGAGGTGATCGTCGATCACTCCGATCTGGACCGCCTTCGATCCGTCGACCGAGCTGCCGCTCGTCCCATCAAGGCCGGCGAAGATTCTCTTGACGGCGACCGGAGCGGATGAGAAGAGCCCGGTGGCGGTGGCCACGGCGCCTGTGCCGAACACCAGGAACGAGGCTGCCACCGCAAGCGCAAGAGTTCTCCCAACTCGTCGTCGTGGCTCCCGGTGCTGGAATGCCGGCGACGTGCCGGCTCGCCGAGCATCGACCTCGGTGAGCGCGTCGAGCAGGCGGTCCTCGAAATGCTGTGCGTCGATCATGCCGATCCCTCCCGAACACGGTAAAGAGTCGTGGTCTCGCCCGGCTGACGGCCGGACGCGAGCAGCGCCCGCAGCCGGCTGCGCGCGCGGGTCAGGCGGACGCGAGCCGCAACCGGGCTGATGGACAGGGCGCTGGCTGCCTCCGCTGCCGCCAACCCGTCTATCGCGACCAGCTCGAGCAGTCGCCGATCCTGGTCCGGCAGATCCTGCATGGCGAGGTAGGTGCGGCGCAGCCGGGCGACGGCGTCGATGCGTTCCTCGACCCTGGCATAGTCGTCCGCGTCCAGGAGCGCCCGACCAGACAGTCGCTGTTCGGCCTGGATCGTCCGGCTTCGGCGGCGATACATGCCGGTGGCGACGTTGCCTGCCAACCCGTACAGCCAGGGCAGTGCCCGTCCGCGACGTGGGTCGAAGCCGCCGGCCGAGGTGAGGACCTCGAGGAAGACGGATGCGACGAAGTCGGCGACGTCTTCGGCGTTGTCGAACCGTTTGACCCCGATCGTGGTCACCCTGCCGACGTGGCGACGGTAGAACTCGGGAAGTGCCCCGGGGCCGGCCGCGATGGCGGCCAGGAGGTCCTCGTCGCTGGGGTCCCTCATCACCTCTCCAGTCTGCGGTTCGTGTCTCGTCAAGGAGTTGTGCAGGCAGTGCCCTGGTGTTACGTACGCTTCTGGTCGACGCTCCTCGCAGCCCGGACGACTGTCGATCGCCGTGATTGCGGCTGGCGGTGTTGCCGGGCAGCTGACGCCGCTGATCAGGGCTGACAGTCGGCGCGACGACTACAGGTTCTTGACCGCTCTGATGGCGGCGACGGCGCGCGGGAAGCCAGCGTACGGGAAGCAGTGCACGAGCGCGGCCACGACCGCAGCCTCGGAGTTGCCGACTTGGATGCAGGCGCGGCCGTGCGGGCCGAGCTGTGCCGCGGTGTCGCCGATGGCGGTGAGGGCACAGAGGACCAGAAGTTCGCGCTGGGCCAGGGTGAGGCCGCCGCGGGTATAGAAGTCGCCGAAGCAGAACTCGGTCAGGAACCGGGGGAGCGCCTCGTTGAACGGCTCCGGCAGGTCCGCGAGGTCGTCCTTGATCTCGTCCCCGTACAGGGGCGCCTGCTCGGCGAGGCCTTTGGCGTACCGGTCTGTGTCGGAGACCGTGCCCTGGGCGGGCAGTGGCAGCTCGATTCCCTTGCTTCCGAACACCTCGTTCATGGTGGCGATCGCGTTGAGCGTGCGTGGGAAGCCGATGAAGGGCGCCAGCTGGTAGACGGCCTCCCGGATCTCGATCGGCTGGGCGCCGACGTTCAGCGCCGCGGCCACGTGCGACTTCAGCTGCGGCAACGTCTGCAGGCACGCCAGCACCGTTACGGTGATCAGCTCGCGAGTCCGGTCGTCCAGCACGCCGGTGTCGAAGACGTCTCCGAAGATGAACCGGCGCAGGATCTCCATGAGCTCGGGATCGTTGTCGGACGCAGTCGTGTCCCGTGGCCCGAACAGCCGCTCGTACGTCGCCTCGGCATGCGCCTGGCGCTCGGACATGTCGGGACCATGCTCGTCGGCAGTCATGTGAGCCACTGTTGGGCCCGTACGAGCAAGCCGTCAAGCCGTCGATGTCGGGGCTATCGGACGAATGCCGAGAGCCGGGTCAGGAAGTCCTTGCGTCCGGTCGTGTCCTTGGCCGCGGCGGCGAGCTGCTTGTCCACCCACTCCTTCCACAGCCGTTGGTGATCCGCATCGAGCGTTGCGTGGTATTCGCGCAGCCGGGTCAAGGCTTCCTGCTGTACGGCGGAGTCGGCCTGCGCCCAGGTGTAGAGCTTGCGGGTCTCGACCACGCCGAGGAGCTCGAAGAAGGACATCGCGGCGTCCTCGGCGGTGGGCTTGCGGCGGTGGAAGTCGTTGGTGAAACCCTCGACGTAGGCCAGCACCTCGGTGTCGGCCGAGGCGTCCTTGGCGCCCTTGCTGACCAGCGCGACGTCCAGGGCGGAGGTCTTCGACTTCTTGGCGTACTCCTTGAACCAGGTCTCGAAACCTGACTTCCGGCCGGAGGCCTGCCAGGCGTGCAAGGCGTCGAGCACCTTCAGCTTGTGCCGGACGTGGACCATCTCGTGCCTGATCGAGCGCAGCGACAGTCCTTTCTCCGCGGTCAGCGCCTTGGGGTTGAGAATGACCGCGATGCTCACCTCCGGCACGCCGTTGGAGAGGTCGAGCGGATTCCCGAACCCGCCCGACTTGTCGACCCAACCGGTGTGCCCCGGCTCGCCCGAAGCATCCATCGAGATGTTGAGCCCGGGCTTCGCGGTCTTGCCGTCGGTGGCCGGGATGCTCGAAAGGTCGAAACCAGGCAGCGCGCCCATCCCCGCGGTCCCGGCGATGTCGCGGAACAGCGGCCGGAACGCGTCCGCCGTACCGGCCGCGACCGCAGAACGGTAGGCAGATGTCCACGCCTTGTCGTCCAGAGTCCCGGCCGGGTGGAGGTCAGCGACCGGCGGGTTCTCCGGGTGACTGCCTTTGTCGCGCTGCAGCAGGTGGACGACGGCACGGTTGCCGGCCTGCCGCTGCAACTGCAGGATGCGGCGCGCCCGCCCGTCGCCGGCCGCGTCCGGGCCGCGGCTGACCAGCCGAGGCCGGGCTGGCTGTCGCCGGCCCCGGGGCAGCGCGCGAAGCACCCTCAATTCGCCCATCCGCTCCAGGATGCACCACCGAGACCGGACGCCACAGGCTTCGGCGTCCGACAGCCAGCTCGGCGTTATCGTCGAACAGTCCGAGGAGGCCGGTCGCGACGGGCGTCAGGCCTGGGACGCCGACCAGCGACCTAGGTGCCCTGCGAGACGTATTCACCGACCTTGTGAGCAGTCAAATGGTTCCGGTCAGCTTGGAGTGGAGGCGCGCGCCATGTTCACGACCCGACCCGAGCTCGCGGGAACGTTCGGCATGGTCGCCTCAACTCATTGGCTTGCTTCGGCGGCTGGAATGCGGATTCTGGAGCTCGGCGGCAACGCATTCGATGCTGCTGTTGCCACCGGTCTGACGCTGCACGTCGTAGAGCCGCATCTGAACGGACTGGGTGGCGACGCACCGATCATCGGCTATTCCGGCAAGTCCGGCGAAACCTTCGTCATCTGCGGCCAAGGCCCTGCCCCGCGAGGCCTGAGTCGAGAGCATTTCCAGCGTTTGGGACTAGAGCTGGTGCCTGGCACCGGGCTGCTTCCAGCCGTGGTCCCCGGCGCGTTCGGGGCCTGGACGGATCTCCTCCAGAGGTTCGGCCGGATCGACCTCAGAACCATCATGACGGCAGCGATCGAGTATGCGCTGAACGGCTACCCGCTGGCCGCTAGGGCGGTAGACACCATTTCTACGGTCGCCTCCATGTTTACCGAGCACTGGAGTGGTTCCGCCAAGATCTATCTTCCGAAGGGCAGGCTTCCGCTCCCAGGAGCCCGATTCTCCAATCCTGAGCTCGGCCGAACGCTCGTACGGATTCTCGAGCTGGCCGAGGCGCAGGCAACGGACAGGGAGGGTCAGATCGAGGCTGCTCGACGGGCGTTCTATGAGGGATTCGTGGCGGAGCGGATCGCAGAGTTCGTCCAGCTCCCCAGCCAGGACTCCAGCGGTTCCGCCCATTCGGGAGTCTTGACCTTTGACGACATGTGCTCCTGGCGGCCCTCGTACGAGGCGCCGGAGACTGCGTCCTTCGGCGATTTCGTCGTCTGTAAGACGGGCCCGTGGGGACAGGGGCCAGTCCTCCTGCAGCAGCTATCCGTGCTGTCGCGCCTGAACATTCAAGACGCGCGGCCTGGCACGGCAGAGTTCATGCACGCCGTGATTGAAGGAGCGAAGCTTGCCTTCGCGGACCGGGAGGCGTACTACGGGGATCCCGCCTTTGTTGATGTGCCTACGAGGACCCTGCTCTCATCCGGGTATGCCGATGCTCGCGCTGCCCTGATCGGCTCGCAGGCGGATTCCGGTTTTCGGCCCGGACCGATAGACGGATTTAAGCCGAAGTGGCCCAGCAGGATCAGCGTTCAGGACGAGGGAGGCATCGCGGGCCTGGGTGAACCAACGGTGTCGCCCGTGGGTGAGTCATATGGAGACACGTGCCATGTGGACGTCGTGGACCGGGATGGGAACCTCGTCTCGGCCACGCCGAGCGGCGGATGGCTGCAGAGTTCGCCCACCATTCCCGGGCTCGGGTTCGCCTTGTCGACGCGCGGCCAGATGTTCTGGTTGGAGCCAGGTCTTCCCAACTCGCTGGAAGGCGGCAAGAGGCCCCGAACCACGCTGAGCCCGGGGCTGATCCTTCGCGCCGATGGCTCGCCGTACATCGCCTTCGGCACTCCCGGTGGTGACCAACAAGACCAGTGGACGGTGCCATTTCTCGTGAACCACTTGTTGCACGGCATGAACCTGCAAGAAGCGATTGACTATCCGACCTTTCACAGCACCCACGTCGTGTCGTCATTCTTTCCACGTTCGTATACGCCGAACGGCGTGGAGGTCGAGGGACGGGTGGAGCCTGCTGTGGTTGCGGAGATGCGGGCACGGGGCCATGTCGTCCGGGTCCGCGACGAGTGGAGCCTTGGCCGCATCAGCGCGGTTGGAGTGCGATCCGATGGGATGAAGATCGCTGCCGCCAACCCGCGCGGCATGCAGGGCTATGCAGTGGGCAGATGAGCGCTGTCGCCGAGACCTCCTGTCAGGCCTTCCCACTGCGAGCGCTCAACGACCTGTGGCAATGTCGGCCAGTGTGTGGGGGTTGGTGTCGCTGGTGAACGGGTAGTGCTGCGCTATGAGCAACATCACTCTGATCGTCGTGATCGTCATTGCAGTATTGCTCGTCATCGCGATCGCCGCCATCGGCTATCGGATGGCCCGAAGTCGCCAAACGGAGCGACTACGTGGCCAGTACGGTCCGGAGTACGATCGCGCCCTCAATCAAGCGGATAGCCAACGCAAGGCGGAGTCAGAACTGCGTGAGCGCTCCAAGCGGCACGAGAAGTTGGAGCTGCGCAGCCTCGACTCCGCAGAGCGGACGAACTTCGAGCGGCGTTGGTCGGACGTGCAGACCCAGTTCGTGGATGACCCAAGTACCGCGGTCCTCAACGCCGACCGGCTGGTGTCCGACGTGATGTCCGCCCGCGGCTACCCGGTCGAGAACTTCGAGCAGCGAGCCGACGACCTGTCGGTACGCCACGCCGAGGTGACCCAACGCTATCGAGAGGGTCGACGGATCGCGCAGGCGAACCTCGAGGGCAGGGTTGACACCGAAGACCTCCGTCAGGCAGTGACCAACTACCGGTCACTCCTACAGGCTTTGTTGGCAGACGACGGGGATCGCCGTCAGGACGCCGACACGCAAGATGAGCGCGGCACAGATGAGACGACCGAACGGGAGACAAGAGCATGAGCAGCACTGACCCCACCACCAACGAGGGCATGCGGGATCCAAACGCGGCGACCAACGAAGGCATGAGGAACGCCGGCGGGATGACCAACCAAGACGTGACAAGCCCCGGGCCGGGACCCCATGAGGGCCGGCTGACTGCCGAGGGCGTGCCCGATGAGGGCATGCGTGGCGCTGAGGGCGTGCCCAGTGAAGGCGTGAGGGGCGCTGAGGGCATGCCCAATGAGGGCAGGCGGGGCGCCCGCGGGGCGACCGACCCAGGCATGAGGCGGGCCGAGGACATGGGCAGCGCCGAGCGTGCAACCACGGCGCGGGGAGCGACCGGCACCACGGAGACCGACACTGCAGGACACGCCGGCGGTGCGGCCGAGCGGCTGGGCGGCCCCTCCGAGGAGCGGACAGCGGAGACGGCTCGCCGAGCGGACAGCGACCTTCGCCGGGCCGAGCCCGTACGTGATCAAGCCGGCGGCGCTGCTCGACAACGCGCGACGTTGATCGCGCCGGAGCGGGCAGAGAGCTACAACAACCGGTGGACGCAGATCAAGGGCCAATTCGTTGACGAGCCGCGTGCCGCGGTACGAGGCGCGAACGAGCTGGTGGGCGAGGTCCTCGACGAGCTGGAGGAGCTGTTCCGGCGCCAGCGCGCCCATCTCGAACAGGGCCTGGACAGCGAGCAGACGAGCACGGAAGATCTTCGCCAGGCGCTCGGACGCTATCGATCCTTCTTCGATCGCCTCCTGTCGTTCTAGCCAATTTGCCCCTGGTGACGAGCCCCTGGGTACTTCAACCTTCCGCGGCATCAGGAGCGACAGAGTTACTGACGAAGTCGCTACGGAGGGTCAGTGCCCGGGCCGGCGGGCCTGCTTCGCCTCGCGGGCGATAGCCCAAGCGTCGGCCACTTGACCCACGTGGCCGAGCTTGTCGGGGTTGATGACCGCGCGGATCGTCTGGATCTGTCCGTCGAGAATGTCGAGCGTCAACGTACCGACGACCTTGTGGTCCCGGTCACGGAAGATGCCGCCCGGCTGGCCGTTGAGCTCGCGTGGCTCCACGGTCGCGTCGATCCGGATGAGCAGCGGGAAGGTCGCGGCGAACAACCGGGCGACATTTTCGGCGCCGGTGATGGCCCTGGCAAACGCAGGCGCCTTGCCGCCGCCGTCGCCGACCAGCTGGACGTCGGCAGCGAGGAGTTCTCGCAGGCCGTCGACGTCCCCTTCACGGAGCGCGTCGAAGAAACGCGCCGCCAGTTCCTCGGCCTCCTTGCGGTCGGTGTCGAACCGGGGCCGGCCGGCGTCCATGTGGCGCCGTGCCCGGGCCGCGAGCTGACGGCACGCTGCCTCCGACCGTCCCACCGCCGACGCGATCTCACGGAAGTCGAATCCGAAGACCTCCCGCAGGACGAACACCGCCCGTTCGAGCGGGCTGAGCCGTTCGAGCAGCAGCAGCGCAGCCATCGACACCGAGTCGGCCAGCTCTGCCGACCGCTGTGGATCCTCATAAGGGTCGGTCAGCAACGGCTCGGGGAGCCAGTGGCCGACATAGGCCTCCCGCCGGAGTCGGGCAGAGCGCAGCGTGTCGATCGAGACCCGGGTCACCACTGCCGACAGGAACGCCTTAGTCGAGGTGGGCTGGGTGCCAGAGGATTCGTAGCGCAGCCAGGTCTCTTGAACCGCGTCTTCTGCTTCGACGACGCTGCCGAGGATCCGGTACGCAATCGAGAACAGCAGCGGTCGCAACTGCTCGAACTCCTCGGTCCTGGTCACGTCAGGAAATCCTTGAAGCCCTCGCGCCAAGTTGGGTAGCGCAGCTGCCAGCCAAGCTCGGCCTTGGCCTTGGCGTTGGAGAAGCCACGCCCGTCGGTCATGATCGCCACGCCCATCTCGCCAGCCAGCGGCCGGACCAGCCACTTCGGGATCCGCAGGGGCCGCTTCGCCCCGACGCACGCGGCGAGGTAGGGCAACCACTCGCTGACCGGGGCGGGTTCGTCGTCGACGATGTTGAATACACCCGTCGCCCGCTGCTCCACAGCCAAAACGGTAGCGCTCGCCGCGTCGTCGAGATGGACCCACGAGAAGCAGCCGGCGCCACGCCCGATGATCGGGAGCCTCCGCTTGCGTACAAGCTCGATCTGGTCCTCCACGCCCCCGCCGGGACCGTAGAACCCGCCGTATCGCAGAGCCGAGCCGCCTGCCTTGACGACCACGTCCTCGACGTGCCGGAGCGGCTCCGCCATGACGCGGAACTTCGTCGGCAGCTCCGCGAGCGGCAGCGGCTCCTCCTCGGTCACCAAGCCACGCTCGCGGTGTGCCGGCCAGGTGGCGAGGCTCTGCGCGACGACGTGGGGGACACCCGTCGCCTCGGCGGCCGCCAACAGATGGTCCGTCCCCTCGGTGCGGAGCCTGTTGGTGAGGGCGCCGAACCGCTCGGGGTGCCGGAAATCGAGCTTGCCGACGCGCGCGAGAGACAGTCCGGTCATCTGATGCACGATCGCGTCCGGTCGGGCGGCCGCCACCGCCTCGCCGACCGACAGCGCATCCAGCCCGTCCATCACGATGGCATCTGCGCCCAGCCGCCGCAGCAGATCCAGCTTGGCCGCGCTAGTCGTCGTGGCCGTCACCTGGTGGCCTCGGGCCACGAGCTGCGGCACCAGTCGTCGCCCAATCGCACCGGACCCGCCCGCCACGAAAACCCGCATGACCATCACCTTCCTGGTTCCAGAGCTTGTCTGAGACCTGAGACGAGACAGCCCGCCAGCTTGTGACACAGCTCATGACCGACCCGGAATTGCGGGCTCGGCGGGAATGAAGTCGGCGAACGGGCTGGCGCGGAACCAGCTCTGGAACTGGTGGGTAAGCCGCGGCGGGCCGATCAGGTTGACACGACCCTCCCGGAGGGCGGCTCGATAGCTCAGCCTCTTCAGGTGCAGGTCGATCAGCGTCGTGGAGTCGGTCTGGCACAGGATGTCTTCGGCGTACCCAGCAGGGCGTGTGCACAACTCAGGCTGTGGGCGTCGCAGGATCAGCCAATAGCCGGCCGCCGGTCGGTCGCGCAGCGCGAACCGGACCACAGTCGTTTGCGTGGGGATCTTGTCGACATCGATGAGCTTCATGGTGGCAAAGAGCACATAGGCGGGATCCTTGTGGCGAGCCTCGATGCCGAGCCAGCGGGCGCCCCACTGGCCCATGGCGTCAAGGACCGCACGCAGCGCGAGACCCATCTCGGTCAGCTCGTACGTTGCTCCGCGGCCGGAGGGTTTCTCGGTGCGCACCAGCACCCCGTGGCGCTGCAGCGCCTCGAGACGCTGAGCCAGCAGAGCAGTCGAGATGCCCGGTGCCCCTGCCTGATCTCGTTGAAAGTCCGGCAGCCGTTCAGCAGGTTGCGGACGATGATCGGCGTCCAACGCTCGGCCAGCAGCTCCGAGCTCCGGGCGATCGGGCAGAACTGGGCGTAGTCATGCACCCATCAAGCGTGTCGCGCAGGTACAGGTCTGGCAACTTCAGATTTTGATATTGCACCGACTTGGCTGCGGCGGAAACCTGAAGCCGGTGGCCGGCGTCGTACCGACCCGTCATGGAAGGTGGTGACTGGCATGACTGTCCCGGGACGGGCCCATGTCGTCGGTTTGGGACAAGGACGCACGGTGGACCTTGGCGTCGCACGCATGCGGGTCCTCGCCAGCGGCGACGCCGCGAACGGCGGGGCGTTCACCTTTGCGGAATTCTCGGGCGCCGGCGAGGGCGCCTGGACGGTGCCGCATCAGCATCGCGGCTTCGAGGAGTCGTTCTTCATCCTGGACGGTCTGTTCACCTTCACGGTTGGCGAGCAGGCCATCACGGCGAGCCCAGGCACTTACCTCCTCGTTCCGCGCGGCACCACACACACTCTCAGCGCCGCCGCGGGTGGAGGCCGGTTCCTGCTGTTGATGGTGCCAGGCGGGCTCGAGAACATGTTCTTCGAGCTCGGACAGCTGCCGCCAGACGCAATCCGGGATCCGGCCGTTCGCGCGGCGATCTCTGCCCGCTATGACTCGATCCCGGTGCCGCGATGACGCCTGAGGCGACTCTCGAGCGGGCCGGCATCGTGCTGCCCACGCGGCATCCAGCCATCGGCAACTACCTCATGGCAGTGCGAACCGGCTCACTGCTCTTCGTGTCGGGTCACGGCGCATTTCGACCGCGGCCGCCCCATTCAGACCGGTCGGCTCGGCGAGGATCTCTCCACCGCCGAGGGCACTGCGGCGGCGGAAGCGGTGATGCTGAACCTGTTGGCCACCGTGAAAACCGAGCTGGGCGACCTCTCCCGAGTCGCCCGCTTCGTCAAAGTGGTGGTCTTCGTCAGCTCCGCGCCGCACTTCACAGAGCAGCACGTCGTCGCAAACGGCGCAACCGATCTCCTGGTACGCATCTTCGGCGGCCGCATCGGCCGGCCGGCCCGGTCGGCCGTTGGGGTAGCCCGACTTCCGCTCGGGTTCGCCGTCGAGATCGAGGCGATCGTGGAGACGACCGACTGAATTCCTTCTGCACCGGGACCTACATCGCTGGCAACCCGCACCATTACGGAGGTCGGTAACCACCCACTCGCCCGGCGACTGGGTGCTGTCGCAGACCTCGTGGTCCTTCGGACGCCGTTGGGCACGCCTACGATCTGTGGCGTGGCTGACGAGGATTACCTGGCCGCTGCCTGGGAGGCGCTTCGGGTGGGATCGTGGGCTCAGGCCAAGGCGAGCTTCGAGGAGTGGCTGCAGGCTCGCGAGGCGCCCGAAGCGCTCATCGGCCTCGCCGAGGCCGCGTTCTGGCTGGGGGACGGCCGCTCGGCGGTCGAGGCCTTGGAGCGGGCACTACGACTGTTCCGCGAGCGCGGAGACGACGAGGCGGCCGCTCGGGCCGCGGCGATGTTGGCCATGACCGTTCTGAACGTACGAGGCGACTCGGCGGTCGCGTCGGGGTGGCTTCGGCGGGCCCGCAGCCTCTTGCGGACCCACCCGGACTCTCCCGTCCTGACGATGGTCGCCGGCCTGGAGGGAGCTGTCGCCGGCGGGTACGACAAGGACTTCTCCCGGGCCGGACAGCTTTCGGAGGAGGCCATCGCTCGTGCCCGGGCGACGGGTGACCTCGATCTCGAGATGGTGGCCACCGGGCAGCTGGGCCTGGTTCGAGTCGCCTCCGGCGACGTGGCCGACGGGATGCGCCTATTGGACGAGGCCACGGTCGCGGCGGTCGGCGGCGAGCTGAGGGATACGGGGAACGCGGTGCGGGTCTGCTGCTTCCTGGTGACGGCCTGTCTGTATGTCCGCGATCTCGAGCGGGCCGCCCAGTGGTCACGCTACGCCCTCGACATGTCCGGGGGCAGGCACGCTGGCCCGATGTTCGACTATCCCCGGACGGAGCACGCGGCCGTGCTCATCTGGTGGGGACGATGGGAGGAGGCCGAGCGCGAGCTGCAGGAGCTGCTGGAAGACGCGGCGGGGCGGCCCGTCTCCGCCGCGCTGGCGAGGCTTCGGCTCGCCGACCTCCGGCGGCGACAGGGTCGGTTCGATGAGGCGCGAGCGCTTCTCGACGAGCTCGACGCGGCGCCGCATCGTGCAGGGCTCGGCCAGCTCACAGGGGTGGCCCGGGCCGCGTTGGAACTCGACCGCGGTGCCCGCGAGGAGGCCGAGGCACTGGCCGTGCGGTATCTCCGCTCGGTCCCTTCCCACGATCTGGTCGAGCGGGTCGACGCCCTCGAGATCCTGGCTCGGGCCCGGACAGCGCTCGGCAATCTGGAGGGTGCCGCCAGCTCCGTCGCCGAGCTCGGAGGGGTTGCGACGAAGATCGGCACCGGATGCGTGCTGGCCTCCGCGCAGTTCGCGGCCGGGGTGGTCGCCGCTGGTGTGGGCAATCATTCCGCCGCGTTGACAGACCTTCAGGGCTCCGTGGATCTCTTCGTCGATGCCGAAGCGCCGTTCGAGGCGGCGCGGGTCCGCGTGGAGCTGGCTCGGTGCCTGCTGGATCTGGGCAGTCAGAAGCTTGCCGCCAAGGAGATCGGTGCGGCGCACGCCGCCTTCGAGGCACTGGGAGCACGCGCTGACGCCGAGCGGGCCGAACGACTGCTCGTACAGATCCGGCCGGACTCGCGCGGCCGCCCAGACCTCCGACTCACGCCGCGGGAGGTCGAGGTGCTCCGCCTCCTCGGCCGGGGTCGTTCGAACGAGGAGATCGCCGCCGACCTGGTTCTCTCGGTACGCACAGTGGAACGTCATGTTGCGAACACCTATGTCAAGATCGGCGCGCACGGACGGGCTGCCCGGGCCATGGCCACCGCGTTCGCCCACCGCAACGGCATCACGTAGCGCCGCCGGAGAAAGTGGGTACCGATCTCTGCGAGCTGCGTACCGGGGCGGATGTCCTCGTGGGGCGCTTCCTCCTAACCTCCGCATGAGAGCTCGCCGGGAGCCGGTTCGCCGGCCCCGGCGGGCCCGACCTCATCGCAGTAAGGAGGCAACGGTGTACGGGCAGCATGTCCCCGCTACGCGTGGTCTGTTGGGGGCAACCGGCCACGGAATTTCGGGGACCTCGTGGCCGACTGTCGTCGGACGAGTCATTGGCCGGGCACTTCTCGCCGTGGGAAGGTCCTCCCTGGATTCGCCGCTGCCGGGGTGGCTCGGATTGTCCCGGCCTCGATGCCCGCTCTCCTGGAAGGAGGAGAGCGATGGGCGTTCCAACGGCGTCGAAGGACGCCCATGATCTGTGCTGGGGGCCGGCCACCGACCTCGCCCGGCGAATCAGCGACGGCGACGTTTCCTCGGTGGAGATCACGGAGGCGTTCCTCTCGCGGATAGGAGCGCACAACAGCAAGATCAATGCCATCGTCCACCTTTTCGCGACTGACGCGCGCTCGCGTGCCAAGGAGGCCGACGAAGCGCTTGCCCGCGGCCAGACCTGGGGGCCTCTTCACGGCGTGCCAGTAACGATCAAAGAGCAGTTCTTGATCGCCAACACGCCGTCGACCCTCAACTCGAAGCGCATGAAGGATGTCATCGCACCCGAGGACGCAGTGATCGTCCAACGGATCAAGTCCGCGGGGGCGGTCATCCTCGGCAAGACCAACGTGCCCGCCAACCTCGAGGGCTATCAGACACAGGGCGACATCTACCCGGAGGGCAGGAATCCGTTCGGATTCGAATACACCCCTGGCGGCAGCTCGGGCGGCGGTGCAGCGGCAGTCGCGGCTGGCTTGACGGGCCTGGAGCTGGGCGCGGATGGCGGAGGATCGCTGCGGGTTCCCGCGCACTTCTGCGGCGTCTACTGCCTCAAGCCAACCGACAAGACGATCGTGCGGTATGGAGGGCTTCCGCTACCACATGGGGGGCGCCGGTTTCTGGTGAACATGGGGCAGCCGGGTCCCATCGGCCGCTCCATCGATGATCTCGAACTGCTGTGGCAGATCATCCGTGGCCCGGATCCTTCCGATTTCGAGGTCGCTCCGATCGATTGGCGTCCACCGTCGGGCCGGTCGCTCGCACAGCTGCGCGTCGCATGGACCGATGGATTCGAGCCCTACATCGCAGGTGCCGCGACGCGCGAGCAGCTGGCCACCTTCGCCGCTCGGATCGAGCGTGCCGGCGCGCGCGTGGTGAAGGCGGCACCCGCGATCCATCCTCACGCCAGCGAAGTGTTCGTCCAGCTCCTTGGTGCGTCGATCGGACAGGAGATGCCGTGGATGGCGCGCAGGATCTTTCCCACGGTTGCTGCCCGGGGACTGCTCCGAGGGCAGCCGCATGTGGTGCGGCTTCTGCGCCGGGCACTGAGGATGAATACTCAGGCGTACGCGGCGGCCCTCGGCCTCAAACGCGCGCTGGTCGAGGACATCGAACGCTTCTTCTTCGGCTACGACGTCCTGCTCGCTCCCGTCTCGTACGGTCCCGCGTTCAAGCGCTGCAAGAACGGCAGCCCGCTCGATTTTGATGGCGCGGCGCGGCCATACAACGACTACTGCTGGCCCTACGTTGGGCCGTTCAACGCCAGCGGCCATCCGGCGGTGGTCATGCCGCTCGGTACCTCGAAGGACGGACTTCCCATCGGTGTCCAACTCATCGGCCCCTACTGGTCGGAACCCGAGCTATTGCACATAGCGCGGCAGTTGGCCCCGCTGTCGCAGGGCTACGTTGCGCCGCAAGGCTTCTGACTCACTGTCGGTCCATGCCTGTGACTCCAGTTCGGCAATGCTTGGGTGCGAGGATCACGACATGTCGGCCGGCCGAATTGCCGTCTGCCTCGAGGTCAGCCCCAAGCAGGCCGTCGCCTCCGCGCTCGACTGGCCCGGGTGGTGCCGCGCGGGACGGAACGAGGCTGCGGCACTGGAGGCGCTGGCCGGCTACACGGAACGGTACGCGTCGGTAGCTGAGCTTGCCGGGTTCAGCCTCCCGTCCATGGTTGCCTTCGACGTCGTCGAGCGGCTGCCTGGCGGGCCTAGCACCGCGTTCGCCGCACCCGAATGCCGCCGCCCCTTTCCACAGGCGATAGCGGAGGCTGAGCGCGGGAAGGTGACTGAGGGCTCGGCACGGCGCTTGGTCGGCCTGCTCACTTCGGTTTGGGCGACATTGGACAGGTTCGCTGTCGCGTCGCCTGCCGAGCTGCGCAAGGGCCCGCGGGGTGGCGGGCGTGACCGCGACGAGTTGATCAACCACGTTCTCGGCGCCGACACGGCCTTCGCGCGCAAGCTCGGGGTGAAGCTCAAGCGGCCGGCGATGGATGACATCGCCGCGATCGAGGAGCTGCGCCAGGCGATCGCCGGCGTCGTGGGGGCTCCTTCTGACGGCTCACCGGTGGTGCCCAATGGCTGGACCCGGCGATATGCGGCTCGCCGGATCGCCTGGCACGTCCTCGAGCACGCCTGGGAGATGCAGGACCGCGCAGAGGGCCAGACCGTGTGAACGGATTTGCCGAATCTCCTCGCAGATGGGCGCGCGCCCGTGCGGGGTCGAAAGCGTCGCAGCACATCCTGCAAGGTGGGAGCCGCTGGTCATCCGCTGGTCGGGCGTCGTCGAACCAGGCACGAGTCGTGCGAACGTCGGCAAAGGCTCGAAAGGCGTCGGGGTGCGCCGCCGGGCACCGATGTCTGCTGTCTTTGTCATCCCGGCGGCGTGGTGCGGCGAACCATTGTCGGGTAGGGGACCGCCGAAGATCATCGTCGATCGAGAAATTGCCGGCCTGCCCGCGCCTAGGGATTTACGCGGATCAGGTGTGAACGGAGTCCCTCACCATAGCTGGTCGCCGGCGTGCCGTCGTAGTTCTTGATCAACGAGTAGCAGTCCTTGGGCCAGGTGTCCCAGGTCCACGCGAGATAGCTGATGCGCTTTTGGTCGAGCCAGTCCATGAGTGGATTGATGAAACGGGCTGTGCAATCGTCCTCACCGATCTCCGACGCGAACACTGGGACCTCCGATGCAAGGCGAGCACCGGTGTCCAGTAGCGGCAGCATCGAATCGTTCCAGCACGACTCCGGGCTCGAGCAGCCCATGTTGTACACATGCCAGGCGGCGCCCAGATTGCCGGTCGGATCTTGGGGCTTGAACTCTAGCCAGCGCGTGAGCGTCCCCGCCCACTGCACGCCGCCGAGGAACACCACGTTTTTCGCCCCCGTAGCGCGAATGGCGTTCACGAGTTCTTGCATGCCGGCGACCTGGTAGTCGATCTGCGCACAGGTGCCGCCGTCGCGCCAGCACCGCCAGGCCTCGGTCGTGTCCTGATCGCCGTCCGGGATGGGTTCGTTGTACGGCTCGAAGACCACTGCCGAGTTGTCCTTGAAGACCGTCGCGACCTCGGTCCAAAACGTGATCGAGTGATCACGATTCGGCATCGGCTCCTGTTTGGCGGCCTTCTTGTCCCCCGGAGCGGCCCAATGAAGGTCCACGCTCACCGCGAGACCGTTGTCGGTGAGAAGTTGCACGTAGTCGGTTATCGCCTTGCGATAGATGTCGCCGGACCACTTCGACTTCACCCCGTTGATGCCCAGCCAGCAGCTCTCGTTCAACGGCACCCGGACCGTGTTCACATGCCACGACTTGATCGCGGTGACCGACTTGGCATCCGAGTCGCCGTCGAACAGTCCCCAACCTTCGGCGCAGGCCGATTCCGTCCCTGACCGGTTCACCCCGAGAAGGCGTACCGGCCGGCCGGCGCCGTTTTGCAGCACGTTGCCGATCACGTGAAGGCCGCTCATCCCACCGGGCAGCGCCTTTGAGGAACCGCGCCGCGGACCCGCGGAGAGAGTCGCCGCTCCGCTCGGCGCGGTGCCGACCGACTCGTTCACATCCGAGTCGCCACCCCCGCCTTCTATGGTGCAAGCACCCGCCATGCAGACAAGGCCGCACGTGATGACGCCCAGCCAGGCCTGGAATCTGCGGCCAGACATGCATCTCAGAATACGGACATGGGTGCTAGGTCGCCAGGCTTACCTCGACAAGGTCGAACGCACTTGCAACCCCAACAACGTCGGAGCATCGAGATGATGACTGCGTCGAGCGAGAGACTGGCGGGAGTCGCCAGGTTCTCAACAGGGCATCCCAAGCCTCCGGCAGTTGGCCCCACCCGCGAACACGATCAACAAGCCAGGAATCGGATCCCAATTGTCGACGACGCTCGAAAACGAGGCCATAGCGACGCTCGAAAACGAGGCCACCCCGACAGATTGGATGGGTGGTCATGCGCAGAACCCTCAGCTGATCAGGCGCACCAGGTACGAATTGATGCTGAGGCCGGCCTCGGCGGCGGCGAGCGCCACTTGTCGGTGCAGGTGCGGACCAAGCCTCAGGTTGAGCTTTCCCGAGAACGCGCGCTCAGCCAACGGCTGTGGTAGTTCGGCTCCTTCGGCCTCCAGATCGTCCAGCACCCCGCGGACCAGTTCCTCGAGTCCGTGGAGAGCCTCCACCTGGTCCCGCGCCAGCCACGACAGCGATGGAAACTCTGTACAGGTGGCAACGAATTCTTGGTCTTCAGCTGACCAGACCACCCGATACGCATAGTGCGAGACCTCGGGTCGAACGAGAGTCTGGGTCACAGTCTCTCCTTCTTGTCGATGGCAACCTGCCGTACCTGATAGGGCTTCGCCTTGCCTTTGTCATTTTGAATGTTGACCCGCGGGTCACCCGCCCATGGCGTCTTGAAGACCGCATGTGAGGTTCCTTCCTGACGAGGCTTCCCGAAGTGGTGCTCGCAAACCCTGTAGAGGTCAGCGAACCCCACACCCCTTAGGATTCGTCCTCATCGCGGCGACGAGATCCTCTACCGACGCCACACAGGCATGGTACCACATGTAGTACCAGATGCGGGATGACGGAGCCCGCGGTTGTGCTGGCTCTGTTCTTGCGTAGCGGCACCCGCACCGCCTCGTTGACCCTCAGGCCGGGGGTTGGCGGTAAACTGTGCGTCCACTTTGCCAGCTCGTCTATGGATCGGCGGCATGGGTGCAGCATGCCTGCGACTGGGATACTCACTCCTCATGAAGGAGCGGCTGCGCTCGTGTGGGCATTGACTTGGGTGCTGGTTATCGTGGTGATCGCCGTCTTCGTGATCACGTCCGTTCTGCCGACAGGGCTGCGATGGTGAGGGTATGACTGGGATCGCGGCTACGACACGGCGCCGGACCTGCCCGCTGTGTGAGGCAATGTGTGGTCTGACGCTCGAGCTGTCCGGTGACCAGGTCCTCGGGGTCCGGGGGGATCCCGAGGACGTCTTCAGCCGTGGCTACATCTGCCCCAAGGCGGTGGGCCTGTTGGACGTCCACCACGACCCAGACCGTATGTACCAACCGCTCATACGCCGGAACGGCACCTGGGAACAGGCCGGTTGGGACGACGCCATCGCGGAGACGGCGCAGCGGCTCGCTGACATTCGACGGGTCTACGGCGATGACGCCGTCGCCTTCTATGTCGGCAACCCAGCTACCCACAGTTATTCGGCGACGCTGGCTGCTCTCGCGTTCGGCCGGGCGTTGAATACCCGCAATGTGTTCTCCACGGCGTCAGTGGACTTCCTACCGCACACGTTCGCCGCCTATCACACCTTCGGAAATCGGATCCTCCTGCCGGTGCCGGATGTCGATCGCACACACTTCCTGCTGATCTTCGGGGCGAATCCGGTGGTGTCGAACGGGAGCGTCATGTCGGCGCCCAACATGGCTCGCCGGCTGAAGGATCTCCGGTCACGAGGCGGCCGGCTGGTCGTGGTCGATCCGCGGCGGACCCGCACCGCCGACCTGGCCGACACCCATCTCCCGATTAGGCCAGGGACCGACGTGCTGCTGCTCCTCGCCGTGGTGCACACCATCTTTGCCGAGGAACTGGCCGCCCCTGGCCGGCTCGCGGGCTTCACCGACGGGATCGTGCAGGTCCGTCACGCTGTAGCCCCCTTCCCTGCTGA
>Ga0081539_10000595_pt1 | contig 73899 bp, 52 predicted proteins | sample TabmetS4T2R2_FD_71023 | JGI IMG/M metagenome (GOLD analysis project Ga0081539, IMG submission 71023) | Tabebuia heterophylla rhizosphere microbial communities from the University of Puerto Rico - S4T2R2 | ecosystem: Host-associated > Plants > Roots > Rhizosphere ...
TCACTGAGCCTGATGGTTCGCTCGCAAGCTCGCTCACGCCGGTATGCGACCTTCCGCCCGGCACCCCCGGACGCCGCCTGGACTCCGCCTCGGCTCGACCGACCCTTATGAAACACGCCCTAGTAGGGCCAGCCGGGCACGTTCAGCCGCACCTGGTACACGCCGAAGTCGCCCCACGTGCCGGAGGTGACGAAGAGCGTGCGGCCGTCGGCGCCGCCGAACGCCGCGTTGGTGGTGTTGGCGCCGGCCGAGACGGTGCCGAGCGCCCGGCCGTCGGGGGCGAAGACGTGCACCTTGCCGTCCGAATAGGACGCCCAGTAGATGTTGCCCGCGCAGTCGACCGTCGCGCCGTCCGGCCCGCTCAGGCTGGCGAACTCGGTGCGCGCCCCCGTGCTGCCGTCCGCGAGCACCGGATACCGGTAGATCTTGCCGGCGCTGTTGCCGCCGACGTAGAGCGTGTTGCCGTCCGGCGAGAGGACGACACCGTTCGGCTGGGCCAGCGTGTCGTCGACAAGGGACACCTCGCCGCCGCTCACCCGGAAGACGCCGGTGCGGCCGCCCATCTCGTCGGTCCGGTTGCCGCGCTGGAAGTTCGGGTCGGTGAAGTAGACGGTGCCGTCGCCGCGGACGGTCAGGTCGTTGGGGGAGTTGAACCTGCGGCCCTGAAACGCCTGCGCCACCACGCTCCGGCTGCCGCCGGCCAGCGCGTAGGACGACACGCTGCGCTGGTCGTGCGTGGCCGCGAGGACGTGCGTACCGTCCGGGTCGAGGGCGAGCCCGTTGCTGCCACTGTCGGCGACGAAGACGTCGAACCGGTCCGGCGGGGTCAGGCCCCGGATCAGCGAGGGTTGCACGCCCTCGGGACCCGCGGCGGGCTGCATGTCCGAGACGAGCAGCCGGCCCTGGTCCGCGACCCAGACCGGGCCCTCCAGGAAGTTGAAGCGGCCGGGCACGCGGGCCGCCGACACGCTCGCCGACGGCAGCGGATCGCCGTAGACCTCGCCCGGCACGCACGGGGACGCTTGGGCCTGGGCGCTCGCGGCACCCACCGTGAGCAGGGAGGTCGTCGCCAATGTCACGATGAGCACCGGTCGCCGCGCCATGCTTGCTCCATCCGTACGGATTCGTCGGCCATCACGAGACCATCAATGTACATCGATGAGACGGGGGAGGCGGCGTGAGCGAGCTCCGGGTGAGCCGGGCGGTCGTACTCGAGCGGTTCGGCGCGCCGCTGTCGGTGTGGGAGTTTCCGGTCGGCGCGCCGCCCGCCGGCGGCATGACGGTGGCCTGCCGCTACGGCGGGATCTGCGGCACCGACCTGCACCTTCGGCTGGGCCACCTGCCCGTGCCCACGCCGCTGGTGTTGGGCCACGAGGGCCTCGGCGCGGTCGACGAGCTCTGCGAGGGGGTCGAGGTCGACGCCAACGGCGAGCGGCTCCAGCCCGGCGACGACGTCATGTGGGCGTCGTCCATCTCGTGTGGACAGTGCGTGCCGTGCCGCCTGCACCGGGAGCCGACGCTCTGCGAACGCCGCCAGACCTACGGCGTCAACCGATCCGTGCGGGAGGAGCCGCCGCTGTCGGGCTCCTGGGCGGAGTACATCAGCCTCCGTCCGGGCACCACCGTGGTGAAGCTGCCGGCGGACATCGACCACCTGGCGGCCATGTCGCTCGCCATCGGCCAGTACACCGACAGCGGCGACGTCGAGGTCAACCCGCACCAATCTAGAGTTCGCCGCATGGTGGACGAACCTCGAAGGAACCGGTGGGCGCTCGAGAGGTCGCGCATCGCGTACCGGGCGACGAAGCACAAGAAGGCGGTCCTGCGTTCCGGCGGGGACGCCACCGCCGTGGTGCGGTTTCTCGCCGATGGGGGACGGGCCAACGAGTTCAGGCAGTTGGTCTACCTGGAGCTGGAGGTTAGCCGTCCGGGGTCCCGACCGTCGCTCCCGCGGCCTCACCCTGCGCGTCTGGGCAATCTCACCAACGGCGGGTTGGGGTGCGGCCACGGCGAGCGGCGGCCGACCGCGGCCATGGCGTCGGCGTGGTCAGCCAGCGGGTAGGTGGTCACGAGACGTCCCAGGTCGAAGCGGCGGACGAGGGTGGGGAGCAGGCGCACCGAGCTCGTCGGCGCGGCGGACGGCCGGACCGTCCTTCGTGGACACCAGGGACCGGTCTACGGCATCGCGTTCAGCCCGGACGGGCGGCACGTCGCCACCGCGAGCCAGGATGGCGCCATCCGCGTGTGGAACGCGGACGGCAGCACCGCGTTTACCCTGCCCGGCCATCCCGGCGGCGCCAGGACCGTCCGGTACTCCGCCGACGGCCGGTGGCTGGTCAGCACCGGCACCGACGAGACCGTCCGGATCTGGAAGGCCACCACACCCACCGAGCCGATCGTCTTCGAGAGCTTCGGCCCGCCGGTCGTCTCCGCCGCCTTCGACCATGACGCGACGCGGGTCGCCACCCTCCACGCCGACGGCACGGCGCGGGTGTGGTCCTGCGACGTGTGCGGCCCTAGCCCCTTTGGTACTGCTCCCACCAGGTGAACGCCACCCGGTACGCCGACGGGGTGTCGTCCGCGGCGTGGTTGGCGAGGCCGTTTCTGCCGAAGTAGTAGTCGTGGATCTGGTCGCGGGCGGCCGGCGCCATGTCGGTGTCGGAGACCGCCGCGGCGTGGATGTGGTAGGGCCAGTCGCCCTGGGACGGGGTGCGCAGCCAGGCGGCGAAGCCGACCGCGCGCATCGCGCGCACCGTCTCCCAGCGCTGCGTCGTGGTCATGCTCGTCACCGCGATGTCGACGACCCCGCCGCCGTCGTGGGTGCCGGCCGAGCTGGGGTTCGAGGACGTGTACGAGCCCTGGGAGAGCGTCAGGCTCCACGAGAGCATGGCGTCGGCGGCGGCGAGCATGTCGCGCGTGCGGGTGTTCACCTGGCGGCCGCCGTAGGTGTCGGTGCGCGAGCCGGTGGAAACGGCTCGGGTCACCGTGTACCTGCCCTCGCCGAGCCGGGTCAGCGACGTGGGCCCGGCGATGCCGTTGGCGTCGAGGCCCGAGTAGCCGAGGGACCGCTGCCAGGCGGCGTAAGCGGAGACGGTCGAGGTGCCGAAGTGCCCGTCGACGGCGCCGGAGGCGAGCAGGCCCTTGGCGTTCAGCGCCCTCTCCACCTCCAGCACGTGGGCGGACGCCCCGGGGGTGAGGCCGGTGTCGGCCTTGGGCGGGTCGACCTGAGCGGCGAGGAGCACCATCTCCATGTCGACGGCCGGCAGTGCGAGTGCCTCCGTGGAGAGCATCGAGCCAGCGCCGGCCGCGGCCGCCGCGACCACGGCACCACGCGAGATGACCCATCGCCTTGTCCGAACGGTCATGCCCAGCTCCGTTCCATTCACCAACGCGGATGAACGGAATCTACAGGCAAGACGATGGACTTGGCAAAAACCTTCATCGGGTCCTAAGGGCCGCGCGGACCTCCCCGGCGGGACGGAGGGTGACCATCGGCGCGAGCCGCACCCGCTCGTCGAGCGCCTCGACGCGGTAGCGCGACAGCAGCGTCCGCAGCAGGATCGTCCCTTCGAGCATCGCGAAGTGCTCGCCGATGCAGCTGCGCGGCCCGCCGCCGAACGGGAAGTACGCGTAGCGCGGCCGCTCGTGCCCGCCGGTGAACCGGCCGGGGTCGAACCGCTCCGGCTCGGGCCAGAACTCCGGATGCCGGTGGGTGACGTAGGCCGAGAGCATCACGCGCGTGCCGGCCGGCACGTGGAAGCCGCCGATCGTGGCGTCGACGTCGGCGAGGCGCTCCGTCGTGTACACCGGCGGGTAGAGCCGCATGCCCTCCAATAGCGCCGCCCGCGCCAGCTCCGCGTCACCCTCCGCGACCCGCTCCTGCGCCTCCGGATGGCGGCCCAGCTCCTGCAGGGTGAAGGTCAGCGCGCCAGCCGTCGTCTCGTGGCCGGCCAGCAGGAACACCAGGGCCTGGTCACGTATCTCCTCAGTGGACAGTGGCTGCCCGGTCTCCGGGTCGCGCGCGGCGTGCAGCCGGCTGAGCATGTCGTCGCCCGCACCGCGCTCGCCGTGGCGGGAGATGATCTGGTCGACGATGGTGTACTGCGCCGCGCGCTCCCGCGTGATGCGGCGGCCGCGCGGCGTCGGCAGGGCCAGCGGCGCCCGCACGATCTGGAGCGCACGCGCCAGGGCGAGGTCGCTCAGCACCGGCATGAGCCGCTGCAGCCGCGGCACCGCCTCGTCGACGTCCTGGCCGAACAGCGCGCGGCTGACCACCCGCAGCGCGTATCGCTGCATGAGCTCGTGCAGGTCCACTGTGGCGCCGTCGGCGACCGGCGACGTCTCCGCGATGCGCGCCGCCTCCTGGCTCATCAGCTCCGCGTAGCCCGCGACCCGGCGCGGCGTGAACATCGGCTGCAGCGTGCGCCGCTGCCGCAGCCACACGTCGCCGTCGCTGGTCAGCAGCCCGGTGCCGATCAGCTCGGTGAGCACCCGGAACGCCGTCGTGCGCCGGCTGTAGACCCGCGGCGTGGTGAACACCTCGTGGACGCTGTCCGGATGGTGCGCCATGACCACGCGCTGGGTGAGCGGCCCCCACCTCGGCCCGAAGCGGTAGGCGACGACGTCGCCGTAACGGCCGAAGCCGTCGAGCATCGTGCCCAACATGTCACGGCGGAACGCCTGCGCCATGCCCAACACCGGGTGCCCCGTCGGCCCCGGCACGGTCGCTCGCACCATCTGCTGAGTCGCCACGTGATCACCCACCGTCCCGTGTCGATCGCCTTCGGTCAGCTTCCCACGCCCATCGCCGAGGAGAAAGGGCGACATTTCCCGGGCCGCGTCAGTGGCGGACCGCCGCTCCCGCCGGAGAGCGCGGCGGCCGGCGGCTCGCGGGGCGAGCCGAGATCCCCGGCCCCCGCTGCCACGTCCGCGGCGCCAGACCAGATCCATCATGGACGGTGAATCAGAGGAGTTTGCGGACCTGGCCGGCCAACGGTGGCAGGGGGTCGTCTGGGTGGCGAAAGCGGTGCAGTGCGGCCCGGCCGTCGGGTGTCCGTCAGGCCGCACCGGACGACCGCGCCGGGCAGGTGACCAGCGCGGATCGTCCGGGTTTCCCGCAGTTGTGACCAGTCACCCACGCGCCGGGCTCCTCTGTGGACAGTCTATCGCCCACGGGGCTCCGGCCCGCTCGAGGATCGCTCGGGCCTGTTCGCACCCGCCACCACCGGACGCCGCCCGGACTCCGGTTCGCACCGACAAACCCTTTGAAACGCTAGGCGTCGCGGTGCCTGAGGCGCCATGCCGCGGCGGCGACCGCGGCTGCGACGTAGGCGGCGAAGACCGCGAGTCCGGCCCACGGGCCGAGCTGGTCCGCGCCCTGCGTGACGGCGGTGAAGGCGCTTCCGGCGTTGGACGGCAGGTACGGCGTTACCGTGTCCGACCAGCTGTCGGGCAGCAGCAGCGCGGAGACGCCGGGCAGGATGAACAGCGTGCCGAACACCGTCGCGATCGCCGCGGCGGTCGAGCGCAGCAGCGCGCCGATGGCGAGGCCGAGCACACCGGCGCCGGTCAGGTAGACGGCGGTGCCGGCGACGGCGCGCAGCACACCCGCGTCGGAGAGCGACACGCCGTCGGCGCCGAGGATCGCCTGCCCGCCGAGGAACGCGGCGAACGACGCGACGAGCGAGACCGCGAGGATCACGCCGGTGAAGACGAGGATCTTCGCCCACAGCACGGGCAGGCGCTTGGGCACCGCGGCGAGCGTCGAGCGGATCATGCCGGTGCTGTACTCGCTGGCGATGAAGAGCACGCCCAGCGTGCCGAGGATCAGCTGGGCGAAGGTGGTGCCGGCCAGGCTGAGGCTCGTCGGATCGGTCGCCTCCGCGCCGGGGCCGGGCTGGCCACCCGCGTCGGAGCCGCCGATCGAGGAGGCGAGCAGGCCGATGCCGACGAACACGGCCACCGCGGCGGCGAGCGTGATCCAGGTCGACCGCAGCGACCAGAACTTGATCCACTCGGACCTCGTGACCCGGGGCAGGGTCACCTTGAGCCCCACAAGCGTGCTCATCGCGCGTCCTCCTTCATGCCGTGCGCCTGGTACTCGACGGAATCCTTGGTCAGCTCCATGAACGCCTCCTCCAGCGAGGGCTGCTGGGGCGAGAGCTCGTGCAGGGTCAGGCCGGCGCCGGCGGCGCGGTCGCCGATCTCCGCGGCGGTGAGACCGGTCACATCGAACAGTCCCCGCTCGATGCCGGCGATCGTGACGTCCGGCCCGGCGAGCAGGTCGTGCAGGGCGGCCGCATGCGGCGTGCGCACCCGGACGGTGCCGTGCGACGACAGCGCGATGAAGTCCGCCACCGGCAGGTCGGCGATCAGTCGGCCGCGACCGATGACGATCAGGTGCTCCGCGGTCACCGCCATCTCACTCATCAGGTGTGAGGAGACGAGCACGGTGCGGCCGGCGTCGGCGAGGCTGTGCATGAGGTTGCGTATCCACAGGATGCCCTCGGGGTCGAGCCCGTTGACCGGTTCGTCGAGGATGAGCGTCCGCGGGTCGGCCAGCAGGGCGCTGGCGATGCCGAGGCGCTGCCCCATGCCGAGGGAGAAGCCGCCGGCGCGCTTGCGGGCCACCTCGCGCAGCCCGACGAGGTCGACGACCTCCTCGACCCGCGAGCGGGGCACTCCGTTGGTGGCGGCCATGGCGAGCAGGTGGTTGTAGGCGGATCGGCCCGTGTGCACAGCCCTGGCCTCGAGGAGCGCGCCGACCTCGTGCAGCGGTGCGGTGTGCTCGGCGTACGGGCGGCCGTTGACCGTCGCCGTGCCCGACGTCGGGCTGTCCAGGCCGAGGATGAGGCGCATCGTGGTCGACTTGCCGGCACCGTTGGGCCCCAGGAAGCCGGTCACGATGCCGGGCTTGATGTTGAACGTCAGGCCGTCGACTGCGGTCTTCGTGCCGTAGCGCTTGGTCAGCTCGTGTACTTCGATCATGGGTCCAAGGCTCGCCACCCCGACCCGTCATCGGCGTCGGCCAGACGCGGTCTGTGGAGTACCGCGTCCGTGGTAGCCGCGGATAGTACCGCCGGTCGACGCGGGCGCCCGATCACTGAGGGTAACGTGATCTTCGTGCACTTGCGACGGCTGCTCGACGTGGGAGCCGCGGCGGCGCTCGCGATCCTCACGCTCGTCGCGGTGGCCATGGGCGGCCCGGACGGCGGCGGCCGCGACCTGACCGTGCTCGACGCGCTCATCGCGGTGGTCATGTTCGGGCTGATCCTGCTGCGCCGCCGCCGGCCGCTCGGCGTCCTCGCCGCCGCGACCCTCCTCGCCGTCGTCGCCACCGTCTGGGCCGACCGCCCGGAGGCGTTCGTGGTGACGACCGCCGTCGCCGCGTACACAGTGGCCACTCGCACCAACCGGCACACCGCGTGGGTGGCCGGCATCGCCTCCGCGCTGATCGTGTACGCGGCGGTCGCGAGCCAGTCCGACGAGGGCTGGCTCGGCCCGTCCATCGGCGTGGCCGCCTGGATCGGGATGGCCACGGCCGTCGGCGACGCCACCCGCAGCCGCCGCGCGTACGTCGCCGCCGTCGAGGAACGCGCCCGCCGCGCCGAGCGGACCCGGGACGAGGAGGCCCGCCGCCGCGTCGCCGAGGAACGCGTCCGCATCGCCCGCGACCTGCACGACGTGGTCGCCCACCACATCGCGGTCATCAACGTGCACGCCGGCCTGGCCGAGCACACCCTGCACACCCAGCCGGCCAAGGCGGAGGAGTCGCTCGAACACGTCCGGCAGGCGGCGCGGACCGTGCTGGAGGAGCTGGCCACGATCCTCGCGGTCCTGCGCCAAAACGGCGACCCCGAGGCGCCCACCGACCCGGTGCGTGGCCTGTCGCGGCTGGGGGAGCTGCTGGAGTCCGTGGCCGCGGCCGGCCTGCGGGTCGAGCACCGCCAGCTCGGCGAAGCCCGCGCGCTGCCGGCCGCGACCGACCAGGCGGCCTACCGCATCGTCCAGGAGGCGCTCACCAACGCCGCCAAGCACGGCGCCGCCGGCGTCGCGCGCCTGCGCGTCGAGTACGGCCCGGACGCGGTCGTGATCGACGTCGCCAACCCGAGCACCCCGCACCCGAAGCGGCCGGACACCACCGGCCACGGCCTGACCGGCATGCGCGAACGCGCGACCGCCGTCGGCGGCAAACTCACCGCCGGCGACGAGGGACCGGGCCGTTTCCACGTCCACGCCGTGCTGCCCAGCCCGGCCCCGCCGTCCGAAGGCTCGCCGTGACGACTCGTGTGCTCATCGCCGACGACCAGGCCCTGATCCGCACCGGCCTGCGCGGCATCATCGAATCCGCGCCCGACCTGGAGGTGGTCGGCGAGGCCACCACCGGCCGCGAGGCCGTCGAGCTGGCCCGCACCGAGCGCGCGGACGTGGTGCTCATGGACATCCGCATGCCCGAGGTCGCCGGCCTCGAGGCGACCCGGTTGATCACCGCGGACGACGACCTGGCCGGCGTGCGGGTGCTCGTGCTGACCACGTTCGAGCTCGACGAGTACGTCCTGCACGCGCTGCGGGCCGGCGCCAGCGGCTTCCTGGGCAAGGGCGCCACCCCGGCCGAGCTCGTCGACGCCATCCGCACGGTCGCCAACGGCGACGCACTCCTGTCGGCGAAGGCCACACAGGCGCTGATAGCCCGCTTTCTGACCGGCGGCGGGCCCGACCCGGCAGCGGGCACCAGCGCGCTCGACGTGCTCACCGACCGCGAGCGCGAGGTGCTGGCGCTTGTCGCGGTAGGACTGTCCAACGAGGACATCGCCGCCCGCCTCTACCTCTCGCCGCTGACGGTCAAGACCCACGTCAACCGGGCCATGACCAAGCTCGGCGTCCGCGACCGCGCCCAACTCGTCGTCATCGCCTACCAAACCGGCCTCGTCCGCCCCGGCGACGCCGCATGAAGATTTCCCGGGTCCGCGTCAGCGGTGGACCGTCGCTCCCGCCGGAGACCGCTGCGGCCGGCGGCTCGCCGGGGCTCGCCGAAATCCCCGGCCTCCGCTGCCACCTCCGCGCAGCAAGCCCGCCCCCGGCCCCCGCGACCGGTGACCAACGGCGGACGGGTGAGGCCGCGGGAGCAACGGTCTGGACCACGACGGACGTCGCGGTAGCCCAAATCTTGGTCTGGGATCTAGGTTTTCGAGGCCGGCCTCAGCCGACCTGTTGGATGCGGATCAGGTTTCCGGCGGGATCGCGGACGGCGCAGTCGCGGATGCCGTATGGCTGCTCGGTCGGCTCCTGGACGACCTCGGCGTCGCTGGCCTGCAGCCGCTCGAAGGTGCCGTCGAGGTCGGCGGTGGCCAGGACGATCCAGCCGTAGGTGCCCTTGGCCATCATCTCGGCGATGGTGCGCCGCTCGTCGTCGGTGATGCCGGGGTCGGCGGCCGGCGGGGCGAGGAGGATCGAGGTGCCGGGCTGGTCGGCGGGGCCGACCGTGATCCAGCGCATCTTGCCTTCGCCGACGTCGTTGCGCACCTCGAAGCCGACGCTGTCGCGCCAGAAGGCCAGCGAGGCCTCCGGGTCGTCGTGCGGAAGGAAGGTCGTGTGAATGGTGAGGCTCATAGCGATCACATTAGGTGTGGCTCGGTGACCGGACTTCTCGATTTCTGATCGGTCTCGTCACCTGTTTCGCCACACAGGCCGGCACGCCCGCCGTCGCCTGGGCCGCGCGTCGCCGGTAGGTGCTCGGTGACATCCCGACCAGCTCGGTGAAGCGGGTGCTGAACGTGCCCAGTGACGAGCAGCCGACCGCGAAGCAGACCTCGGTGACGCTGAGGTCGCCGCGCCGCAGAAGCGCCATCGCCCGCTCGATCCGCCGCGTCATCAGATAGCCGTAGGGCGCCTCGCCGTAGGCGAGCTTGAACTCGCGGCTCAGGTGGCCGGCCGACATGTGCGCGCCGCGGGCGAGCGCCTCGACGTCCAGCGGCTGCGCGTACTCCCGGTCGATCCGGTCGCGCACGCGGCGCAGCCGGGCGAGGTCGGTCAGGCGCTGGTCGGCGGAGGATCGGCTGGCCACCTGCCGGATTGTGCCACGTCAGGAGCCAGACCGCTCGCGGGGGAGCTTGACCAGGTGGCGCCGCGGGCCGGCCTCCGACCGTGCCTTCCAGAGCATGGCCGCCGCCACGGCGCCGCAAAACACCACCGCTCCCACGGACATCCAGAACGACTCCGGCAGGAACGTGCCGGACTGCTTGACCCGGCTCAGATCTTCCAGATACACGACCGTGATGGTCGAGCCGACCTTCGGCGAGCCGGACCAGGCCCAGAGATACCTCTCCTGCCCCGACTCCAGCCGCACCCGCACGTAGCTGGACTTCGACTCCTGGACGGCGAGGACCTCGGCCCGACCGGTGACTCCGTTGGCCTCGAGCAGTATCGCCCGGACCGTGGTGACCAGCGTGACCACGAGCATGGCCGCGCCGACCAACGCGAAAATCCACATCCGCCACATGCCTGGCCGGCGAAACGATAGCGGGCCCGGCTCCAAAGGATCACGGGGAACGACCACACGATCATCATGGCAAGAGCCGGCAAGCGACTCCAGAGAAGCACGCCCGCATCCGCGGCGACGCCCTCCCCGACTGACGCGCTTCGCCAGCCGCCTCTCTGTCGCCGGTCGGCCGCCTGGGTCTCGCACGTCCGGTTCGCCATCGTCAGATGCACCGAACCGACGTGAACGGGAGGCGAAGTGAAGAGAATCATCCCGCACCTCGCGCGTGGCGCGCCATCGCGCCGCCTGGGCCTCGTCGTGGCCCTGGTGGTGTCGGCGCTCGCTCCGGCCGCACCGGCGGTGGCGAAGCCGGCTACCGATACGGCTGACCGGGCCGTCACGAGACTGACCAAGGCGGAAGCCGACGTCGTCTTCCGGCAGGCGCGCACCGACGCCGCGCTCGAAGAGCAGGTGGCGCTCTACATGAAGCGCACACCGGGCGGCACGCGGATCAGCAAGACCGAAGTGTCCTATGACGACGGTGCATTCGTCATGGAGTTCGCGGATCCCGCCCGCGCCAAGGCGACGGTCCTCGCCGAGCCGGACTGCCCGAGCGGCTGGTACTGCTTCTACGAGGGATACCACTACAGGTACCCCCGCGGTCGGCTGAGCGACTGCGGGTGGCAGGACCTCGCCCGGTGGAACTGGCAGGACCGGATGTCCTCCTACCACAACACGACCCCGAGGCTGGTTTTCCTCTACAACCACGTGGATCCCGCGCACATCGGCGACGAGGAGCTGTGGCAGATGTGGGGATACGAGGCCTGGCCCAACCTGCCCTGGCCGACGGTCGACGACAAGGTCGACCACGTCGAGAAGTGGTGCCCGTGAGCGGACGAGGAGACACGATGAGACGCAAGACGACAGGCGTAGCGCTCGTGGTCGTGCTGGCGAGCGGGGTGGTCTTCGGCACCGGTGCCGCCGCGTCCGCCGCACCGGCGTCGAAGCCGACCGTGGTGACGATCAGCGCGTCGGAGCTGCTGGGCACGCCCAAGCGGTTCCAGGGCGCGGCGGCCGCCGACCAGGCGGACGCCAAGGCGTTCGCGCTCGGCCAGGCACGGCAGGGGCGAGCGGTCGACGCCGCCCGGCTGTGGATCGGCTCGGGCACGGATCCCTTGACGCACGGCCGTGTCTCGGCCGTGTGGGAGGGGTCGTACAAGCCGCGTGAGTTCCGGTTCGCGGCGTCGCACGGCGCGGTGTCCAACGCGGACGGCTTCGGCGTGGCCATGGCCGACGACGCCGACGGCGTGCGGATCAACAGCGCGACCGCGGGATTCGGCTTCATGGGTGCGGTCAGCTGGACCAACATGTACCGGTACGCGGGCGCGTGTTCGACGGCCACCTTCGACGCGTGGTACAGCGGCACGAACCACTCGCTGACGACGTGCTTCGAGAAGTGGGCCCGGTCCGGCACGGACAACTGGATCTACAACCGGTGGGCGCTGTTCACCCAGGCGCAACAGCAGTGGTGGGAGACCTTCTGGCCGACGATCGACGACTTCACCATCCGGTCGCGGCCGTGGAAGGGCCTGGAGAGCCGGGTCTGGCAGCTCGGTGCGTGGCAGCCGGCCAGTGGCGGCTCCACGTGCTCCGACATCGCCAACGTCGACGTGTCCATCGGCGCGGCGAAGATCACCGTGCCGATCCACCGGTGCGAGTCACTGACCGCGCTGCCGGACGCCAACCAGCACTCGATGGGGCTCGACTGGAACGGCTCGACCACGGACCAGCGGTACCTCGACATGGCCTTCGCGCTGCGCGCCGCGAACACCGTGGTGGTGCCGGTGTACGCCGACTACAGCTGGGCGATCGTCAACTCCTGCACGACCCTGCACATTTGCAACATCGACGAGGTCGCCAACCTCAAGGACGCCGGATGGTAGCTTTCCGCCGGCGCCGCGCTGACGGAGGGAGGGTGCGGCCGGCCATCGGTCGCACCCTCGCGGTGCTTCTGTGCCTCGCCGCCTGCTCGGCACCGGCGCGTCAACCACCGTCCACTACAGACCCGGTGGACCCGTGTGCGGCCAGTCCGACCCGCGAGTCCTGCGCCTCCGTGGAGGTGTCCGGGCACGCCCAGCGGTACACGCTGCTCCGGCGCGGCACGACCGCCGAGACGGTCGTGGTGGACCTGGGCGGGCCCGGCCTGTCCCTGCTCGGCGGCGTGTTCCACCTGGCCTCCTACGGCACGGACCAGCCCCGGCTGCGCCGGTACAACCTGCTGTTTCTGGAGGAGCCGTGGGTGACCGCGCCGCTCGCGGACGGCTGCGACACCGCACTGACCGCCTACTACCGCGCGCTCCGCGACGCACCGGCGCGGGCGGCCGGCACCGGCGCCGCGCTGCGCACCGCATGCGCCGGCGAGGCGCCCGGCACGTGGGGGTTCGCACCCGACCGGTACGCGGCGGCGCTGCGCGCCATCGCCGGCAAGGAGCGCCTGCGCCTCACCGGATTCGTCGGCTACTCCTTCGGCGACGTCCGTTTCTCGTACGCGCGGGCGCTCGACTTCCGGTGGGCGGTGTTCGTGCGGCCGTACCCGCTCGGTGTCTCCGGCGCGGAGATCGTGGCCGCGCGGGCCGAGGAGCTGGCGGATCTGCTGGCGCGGGCCCGGAAGCTCCGCACGCGGCCCGACGCCACCTCGGCGCCGCGGTCGCTTCCGGTCACGGAGTTCGACCACCTGTCGGCGCAGGTGGCACTCTCCTATCTCGACGGTCCGACCTTCGCCGACTACGGCCGGGAGGTCGTGGACGGGTCGAACCCCGCCCGGATCGGCGCGCTCTCCGACGACCTGTGGAAGCGCTACGGCACCGAGCAGATGTCTCCCGGATACCTCGCCTATCTCGACGAGGTCTGCCGCGCGACGCCGGGCTGGCCGGCGGTGGGGGCGATCGGCACACCGGCCGACGTGATCGCCGCGTCGACCACTCCGTGCGCCGCGTACCCGGCGGAAGCGACGTCCATCGACGCGCGCACCGCCGTCTGTGTCGTCACGAGCGACGCGGACCCGGTGCTGCCGGCCCGGCTCAGCCGGCGCATGCTCGCCCGCCACCCGGCATGGCGGCGGGTGTCCACGCCGACCGCCGAACACGCGTCGTCGGACGGTCTCGACACCTGCCTCGCCTCGCTCCACCGAGATCCGGGAGACAGGCCCTAGCCCGCGATCGAGGCTCCTCTCCAAGCTGCTGAGAGGGGCCTCGATCACGAGCGGTCCACCGCCGCGCAACGCGGGCAGAGTGGATCTCCCACGAGCCGGCCCAGAAGTGAGCGGAGCATGGTTCGCTCGTCGGCCGACAGACCGGCACCGTCCGGCGCCTCGGCCTCGCCGTCGAAGACGGCCAGCTCGTGAAACCGGTGCCGCTCGATGCCGCGCAGGTCGAACACGTCGGCCAGCAGCCGCACCGTCGCCGCCCGCGGCCGGTTGATCCGCCCGGCCTCGATGTCGCGGATGGTCCGCAGCCCCAACCCGGCCCGGTCGGCCACATCCTCCTGGGTCAAGCCCGATCGCCGCCGGTACCTGCGAACAACGTGCCCGAACATGGCACCTCCCCGTGGCAGCCGATGAGGAGATGCTGGCAAGCGGCGTTGAAGGCGGCTTGAAGGAATCCTGAAGCCCCGCAGCCGTTCCCCGGGCAGCGGCGCGGACATAGCCTGTTGACGCCGCCGCCGAAACCGGTGGCGACACACGAGTCACCGGGGGGAAGAAATGACCATCGAGCGCCCGAGCCGCCGCCGCACCTTCGCATATCTCGCGGCCGTGTGCGGCGCCACCGCCGCCATCGTGGCCGGTGTCATCGGCACCGCCTCCGCCGACGTGATCGTCGTGGTCCCGCACCCGAACCCGAGTTTGACCTTCCTCCCGGATCCGGCGATCTGTAGGGACGCCAACCAGTGGACGCCGGGGTGCGAGTGGGCGCGCCCCTAGGCTCCGCTCACGCCGTGTCGCGGGCCAGCGCCACGGCCGTGTCGAGGTCGGCGGCGGCGCCCTTGTGGGTGGCCGCCCGCCACCCCGGCTCGCCAAGCGCCTCCCGGCAGAGCTGTGCGGTCGGCGCGCGGACCGACTCGTCGCGGGGCACGGGGGTCAGGTCCGCTCCGGTGCGCACGGCGGAGGCGGCCGCCAGCAGCGTTGCCGCGTACGCGTGGTCGCCACGGTGCGCGGCCATGGCCGCGACGAGGTCGACGTCGCGGGCGACGCTCCACGGGTGGCCGACGACGAGGTGTATGTCGAACGCCTCCCGGATCAGCTCGGCGGCGTCGGCGCGGCGGCCACCGGTGGTCATCACGAAGGCGAGCAGCGTCGCGGCCCGTGCCGCCTGGCCGTCGCTGCCTTCGCGGCGGAAGACGGCGAGGATCTGGGCCAGCAGCGGCTCCGCGGCGTCGGCGTCGCCGCCCAGCAGCTCCGCCTCGGCGGTGACAAGGCGGGCGTCGGCCACACCGCCCCGGTCGTCGAGCACGGCGAACGACCGGGCGGCGTCCGTCGCGTACCGGTGGGCCGCCGGCAGGTCCAGCTTGGCGAGGTGGTTGTACGCGACGGTCAGCGTGCAGCGGCCCAGCGCGTATCCGTCGGCCAGGTCGGCGGCAAGGCGCAGCGCCTCGTCTCCGGTGGCGACGGCGTGGTCGAGGTCGCCCTGCTCGTATGCGATGTCCGAGATGTGCTGCAGCGACCGCACCATGCTCGGCTTGTCGTCGATCCGGGTGGCCGCCTCGTAGGCGTCGCGTGCGTAGGCCATCGCCTCGTGGTTGGAGAGGTACGAGGCGATCACGGCCGCGGACAGCAGCACCCGCAGCAGGTCGGAGGTCGGCACCGACGTGTCCGCGCGGCAGGCGGTGAGCACCCGGCGATACCAGGCGAGCCCCACCCTCGGCGTATTGGTCCACCACCACCACAGGCTGGCCGACAGCTCCGCGGCCAGCGCCACCCGACCGCCGTCGAGGGCCCAGTCGAGCGCGGCGTACAGGTCGGACTGCTCGGTGGCCAGCCTGCTCTGCCAGTAGGTGCGCTGCGGACCCCGGCGCTCCCGCGCGGCCGTCTCCGCCAGCCGCGCCATGTAGTGCGCGTGCCGCTCGCGGACGGCGGTCTCCGCGCCGGCGCCGGCCAGCTGCCGCCGCCCGTGCTGGCGCACCGGCTCCAGAATCCGGAACCACGTCTCCGCGCCCGTGATGTCGGGGACCACAAGGGACTTGTCGATCAGGCCGTGCAGCAGGTCGAGCACCGACGGCGAGCCCGCCGGCGGCTCGGACACCGACTCGGCGGCCTCGAGCGTGAACCCGGCCGCGAAGCAGGACAGCTGCGCGTAGAGCGCCTGCTCGGCCGGGCCGAGCAGCGCCCAGCTGGTGGCCAGTGCCGCCTGCAGCGAGCGGTGGCGGCTGCGCCGCTGGTCGCCCCGGTCGGTGAGCACGGCCAGCTGGTCGGCCAGGCGCGCGGACAGCTCGCCGGTGCTCAACACGTCGGTGCGCGCGCTGGCCAGCTCGATCGCGAGCGGTAGCCCCTCGACGCTGCGGCAGATCGCGGTGATCGCGCCGGCTGTCTCGTCGCTCAGCTCCAGCGCGGGCTGCACTTCCCGGGCCCGGACGCAGAACAGCGTGACCGCCGCGGACCTGGCGATCTCTTCGACCTCGGTGGCACCCGGATCGGGCAGCGCCAGCGGGCCCAGCCGGAAGAGCGTCTCGTCGCGCGCGCCGAGCGGCTGCGTGCTCGTGGTGAGCACGCGGATGTCCGGCCGCTGGTCGAGCAGGTCGTCGACGAGGCTCGCGCAGGCCTCGCGCACGTGCTCGCAATTGTCCAGCAGGACCAGCGCGGACCTGCCGAGCAGGTGCCCGCGGACCTGCTCCAGCGCGGTCTTGCGCGCCGGGTTGCTCGCCCCGAGCGCCTCCGCCAGCGCCTGCGCCACGTGCTCGGGCCGCGGATCGGGATCGGTCAGGGCGTCGAGCGCGACGACCGTGACGGGTGGGGAGCCGCCCGCCCGCCGGCGGGCGACCTCGACGGCCAGCCGCGACTTGCCGACGCCCGGCGGTCCGGCGATCGTGACCAGCCGGTGGGTGCCCAGCAGGTCGAGCACATCAGCCATCTCGGTCTCGCGGCCCACCAGCTCGCCGCGCCAGCGCACCAGCTCACGCGGCCGGGCCGCCACCGGGGCGGGCGCGGGAGCCGCCGGTGGCGGAGCCTCGTGCGCCAGCACGATCCGCTGCAGCTCCCGCAGGCGGGTGCCGGGCTCCAGGCCGAGCTCCTCCACGAGACGCCGCCGGGTGGCGGCATAGACCTCGAGCGCCTCGGCCCGCCGGCCCGCCCGGCTCAGCGCCTCCATGAGCTGGGCGGCGAACCGCTCGTCGGTCGGATAGCGGCTCACCAGCTCGAACAGCTCAGGCACCAGATCCTGCTGACCCGCGGCCAGCTCCGCCTCCATCCGGTCACCCGCCGCCGCCTGGTAGGCGGCGTCCATCCCCGGCGCGAACGCCTCACGCAGCGGGACCTGCCCGACATCGGCCAGCGGCGGCCCCTCCCACAGCCCGAGCGCCTCGGTCAGCAACCCGCCCGCGGTCGCCGGGTCACGCTGCCGGCTCCACAGCCGGCCCTGCGACACGAGCGCCTGGAAGAGGTACCAGTCGATGTGCTCCACGCTGCCGACCAGCCGGTATCCGCCCGGGCTGCGCTCGACCCGCAGCGGACCGCGCGCGTTGTCGAGCGCCCGCCGCACCGCCGAGATGTAGACCTGCACGGTGTTGCGCGCCGTGGACGGCGGCCGCTCGCCCCAGAGGTCGTCGATCAGCTGGTCGACGGTGACGAGCTGACCCACGCGCAGGCCCAGGTCGGCGAGCACGGCCCGCGCCTTCGCGCCCTTGACGGCCGCCAGCTTTCCGCCCCGGTCCACCCGGACCGGGCCGAGCAGACGCAACCAGGGAACGTCTTTGTCCAACCCCTCACCGCACCCATGATCAAGGCATCTCGATGCCGCAATCCCTGGTGCACCCTAGCGGGTACCGCCGACACCCAAGCCCCAGTCGCATTGGCATATATTTGCCCCGGTCCGCGTCACTTGCGGACCGTATGCTCCCGCGGGCACCGCTCCGGCCGGCGGCTCGCGGGGCGAGCCGAAATCCCCGGCCTCCGCTGCCGGCTCCGCGCGACAAGCCCAGGTTCGGGAGCCCCACAATGGACGATCGAGTCTCTTGGCGGGGCTTGAACCGCGGGCCCGGCAGCGGGGGTCGGGGGTTTCGGCGAGCCCTGGCGAGCCGCCGGCCGCCGCGGTCTCCGGCGGGAGCGGCGGCCCGCCGCTGACGCGGACCCGGGAAAATGTCTGCCTTGAAGGGGAAAGAGGCCGGCCGGGTCTCATGTGGAGACTCGGCCGGCTCGGTTAGTAGGTGGCGTATGGGTTGTTGACCGTGCTGTCCCAGTAGTCAGGCTTCGACGGGATGGTGCCGAGGCCCGGGCCGGGATACTCGGGCTCGCTCACCGGGAGGTTGGGCAGCTGGCCGACCAGGCCGTCGGGGACGCTCGGGTCGTTGGGCCGGACCGGGTCGACCGGGCTGATGTCGCCGTAGGGGGCGTGCGCCTCGCTGGGGTTCCAGGGCTGGGCGTGCGGGTTGGGTGGGGCGACCGGGTCGTCCACGCCGGGCGTGCCGGTGGACGGGCGGCTGCCGGAGGAGCCGCCGCCCGCGCCCTGGCCGGTGGCGCCGTTGCCGGGTGTGCCCCTGACCGGCGGCTCAGGGGTGGGCTGCATCGGCCACTGGCACGGGCGGGTGGCCAGCGGGATGGGGAGCAGCCCGGTCGCGGGCGGCCGGATGCCGACCTCGTGCGCGATCATGCCGGCGTAGTACGTGGCGAGGGCCTGCGCGCCGCGGACGTTGGGGTGCGCGGTCTGCTGGATGGCGTTGAACGCGGTCGGGCCGGGCTCGATCGTCAGGTTGTTCACGAACGGGTCGGCCGAGCCGATCGGGTGGTTGCGAAACGCGTTCTGGATGTCGAGCAGGTCGACCTGGAGGCTGTGGTTGACCATGATCTGCTGCGCCCGCCGCATCGACCAGGCCATCGGCGCGGCGAGCTCGCGCAGGATGTCGGCCTCGTGCTCGTTGAGCAGCGCGCCCATCGGGCCGTTCGGGTGCTGGGCGCCGAGGCCCTGCGGGTAGGTGACCATCATGACGCGGGTGTTCGGGCCGCCCTGCCGCGTGTGGATGTCGCGGACGATCCGGATGTACCGGGAGACGAGCGAGTACGGCGTGCTGCCGAGCGAGTCGCTCCACTCGACGTCTTCGTGCCGGTCGACGGTGATGCGCGTCCGATCCATGAAGAGCCGGCTCAGCGCCGCCACATCCATACCGAGCAGGGCCTTTTCGACGATCGGGCCGAAGCCGGCGTCGTTGCCGCCGAAGCCCATGATGACCAGGTCGGTCTGCTTGGTGATGACGCCGCTCTGCGGCGGGTTGACGCGGTTGTTGTCGTTCTGCCCCTCGAAGTAGTGGCGGGTCTCGGCGCCGGAGGAGGCGCCGAACTGCACGTCGAAGCCCACGTCCGGGTTGGCCCGGCGGAGCTGCTCGATGGCGAGGAGGGCGGGCGCGTTCGCCGACCGGTGCCGCCAGTCGATCTTGTAGTCGTCCATTGTGTACCCGGGTGCCGGTGCTACGCCGCCGGAGACCGGCACGAGCGGCGGCACGAGCATGCCCTTGGCGTTCAGGTAGTCGCCGGCACCCTCGCCGGACATGTACGAGTCGCCGATGACCGAGATGCGGACGACCCGCTGGCCGGGCTGTGGCGTGACGCCCCCGGTGCCGAGGATCGACCGGCCCGAGCCGCCGGGCGGGCAGTTGCCGGTGGTGTTGCCGACGGCGCTGACCAGGGCGGGCAGCGAGCCGTACGCCTGTTCTCTCGGCGGTGGCGTGGTGGGACCGGTGCCGGGCTCGCCACCGCCCGGCGGCGTCGGCGGGCCGGCGAGGGCGGGGGAGATCACGGCCAGCACGGTCACGGTGGCCAGGGCGACCGCGCCTACGAGCGCGTGTTTCGTGCGATACATGGCGCGATGGTCACACCGGCCGCCGCGGGCCAGCATCCGGCAAACTACGTACGGCGCAGGCTTGCCGCAAGCGCGGTGCGGCTGGCCACGCCGAGCTTCTGAAACACCCTGGCGAGGTGGGTCTCCACTGTGCGGGGGCTCAGGAAGAGGCGGCCGGCGATCTCGCGGTTGGTCAGCCCTTCCGCGACAAGCTCGGCGATCTCGCGCTCGCGTGCGGAGAGCACCGACCGCCGCCCCGGCAGGCGGGCACCGATCCGGCGCTGCTGCCGGCCGGCCGCGGCGGCGAGCCAGGCGGCGCCGCACCCGGCGGCCAGCTCGCGGGCCCGGCCGAGCGCGCGGCGGGCCTCGGCGGTCTCGCCCAGCTCGCCCCGCAGGTCGGCGAGGAGCATCCGGGCCAGCGCCTCGCCGATGACGAAGCCGTGGCCGGAGAGAAGCTCCACCGCCTCCTCCGCCGCGCCGGCCGCCGCGGGCAGGTCACCGCGCGTCCGGGCGAGCGTGGCGCGGGCCTGCGCGACCGCGGCGAGCTGTGCCGGTGGCGCGCCGGCACGCGCGATGGCCGCGGCGCGCTCGTACCACTCGGCCGCCACGGCCGGGTCGCCCTCGGCCGCCTCGACGCGGGCCCGCATCGCGTACGTCGCGGCCGCGTGCGGCCCCAGCCCGACCGGGTCGGTGCCGACGCGCGCGGCCAGCAGCTCGCGGCAGGCGCCCGGCCGTCCGGCGGCGAGGAGCGCCTGCGCGGCCGTCGAGTCCACAATGGAACGCCACCAGGCCGACCGCACCGGGTTGGACTGTGTGATCTCCTCGACGAGCGGCAGGGCCCGCGCCGGCCCGTCCCGCCACAGCAGCGGCAGCGCCATCTCCGCGCGCACGAAGCCCACCATGTCGGTGTTGCCGAGCGACCGCGCGGTCTCCTCCGCGTCGATGCCGTCGGCGATCGCGTCGGCGACCTGGCCCAGCCTGGCCCGGCTGGCCACCTGGACGACGCGCAGGAGCGGTACGGCGTCGCGGCGCCCGTGCCGGCCGGCGACCTCCAGGCCTCGTGCCGCGTGGCGCAGCGCGTCGTCGAGCCGGTCGACGAGGAACTCGGCCCAGGCCAGCGGCGCCATCCCGCCCAGGTCCTCGCGGAGCTCCAGGTCGCTGAGCCCGTCGGTGAGCGCGGCCGCCCGGTCGAGCGTCGCGAGCCCGGCGGAGAACTCGCACCGGTACAGCTCGCCCACCGCCAGGAGGGTCGCGGCCACCGCCCGCACGCCCCGCCGCGTCTCGCCGTCGACGGCGGTGAGCGCCTCGCGGGCGCGCTCGGCGCCGTCCCGCCAGCGGCCGTCCAGCAGCTCCGTGCCGGCCAGCTCGACGAGCAGCTCGGCGCGTGCGGATGGGCGTACGCCGGGGCGGGACAGCTCGGCGAGCACCACCGCGCGCGCCTCCGGGAGCCGCCCGAGCGAACGCTCCACAGTGGCCAGCAGCTCGATGACCCGGTCGCGGTGGCGCTCGTCGCCGCGCAGCAGCTCGTGCAGCAATGCCCGGCTCTCCCGCAGCCGCCCGGCCGAACCGAGCGCGGTGGCCAGGTCGAGGCGCAGGTCGGCCCGGAGCGGTGCGAGGTCGGGCCGTGCCGGTAGGGCCGCCAGCGCCGCCTCCAGCCACCGGATCGCCGAGGTGGGCGCGGTGGCCACCGTCGCCGCCGCGGCGGCGGCCAGGAGGCGTACACCGTCGACGTCGCCACTCTCCAGGGCGTGTTCGATGTGGACGGCGCGGCGCACCACCGATACGTCCCGCTCGCTCAGGTGGCCGGCGGCCCGCCGGTGCGCGCCCGCCCGCCAGGCCGGCCCGGCCGCCCGGTACGCCGCCGCCCGCACGAGTGGATGGCGGAAGGAGAGGTCGGCCCGGAGCACATCGCGGGCCACCAGCGCGTCCAGCGCGGCCTCGACCCGCTCGCGGCCCAGCGTGGCGACCGCCGCGACGAGCGCGAGGTCGCGCCCCTCGCCGACCACGGCCGCCGCGTGCGCCACGACCCGCTGGTCGCCGGCCAGGCTGCCCAGCTCGGAGGCGACGAGCCGGTCGAGCACCGGCCCGGCGTCCTGGCCGTCGACGACGTCGACGAGGGCCGGGTGGGCCGCCAGCAGCTCCAGGAAGAGGGGGTTTCCGCCGCTCGCCGCGGCCAGCCTCGCCCGCCGGTGCCGGGACGGCTCGCCGGCGAGCCAGGTGTCCACGTCGGACGTCGACAGTGGACCCAGCGTCCACCGCACCGGCGGCGACGGCGCGGCGTCGAGCGTGCGGCGCAGGCGGTGGGGGAGGGCGCCGGTGCGGTGCGCGAGCCCGACCACGACCGGGCCCGCCGGCGGGTGCCGCACGAGGTGGTCGATCACGTCGACCGAGGCGTCGTCGGCCCAGTGCACGTCGTCCAGAAGCAGCAGGCCGGCCGCGTGTCCCAACACGTCACGCACCGTCTGGTACAGGCGGTGGCGGGTCCCCTCCAGGAACGCGCGGCGCAGCCCGTCGACCGGGATCCGCCGGTCACCGGAAGCGAGCGCGTCGAGCCACACGCCGAACGGCGCGCTGCGCTCGAACTCGGTCGCCCGCCCGGTCAGCACCGGGACGCCCCGCTCGCCGGCCAGGTCCGCGAACGCCGAGAACAGCCGCGACTTGCCGATGCCCGGCCCACCGTCGACCACGACGAACGCCGAGCGCGCCCGCTCCGCCAGCAGGGCTGCCATCCCGGCCAGCTCCGCCTCCCGGCCGATCATGCGCGCCATCACGCCCGTCAATCCTGCCAAAGCCGCGCCCGTCCCGGAGGAGTAGGCGTGTACGTCGAGACGCGTACGCGGCATCCCGCCCCGGCGCGCTCCACTGCGTAGGCGCCGCCGCGCGTGGGCGGACGACGCGGGGCCTTCCGGCCGGAAGCATCGGATCGGTCATCCACCGAGGGAGGATCCGATGACGGTAACCCTGACCAGGGCCGACGAGGGCCAGGCGCCGGCCCTCGCCCGGCCGGGTATGCTCGGCCGGCTCGGCGGGCTGGCCTTCCGACGGCGTGGGATGGTGCTGCTGGCCTGGCTGGCGGCACTCGTGGTCGCGTTCGGGCTGTCGTCCGCGTTCGGCGGCGACTTCGCGGCCGACTACTCGGCGCCCGGCTCCGACTCGAAGCAGGCGCAGGACCTGCTGGCGCAACGCTTTCCGGCACGCGCCGGCGACAGCGTCGACGTCGTGGTGCGCGCCGACGCGCCGGTGACCGACCCGGCGGTACGCGCCGAGGTGACCAGGCTCCTCGCCGGCCTGAGCGGGCTGCCGCACGTGGCCGCCGTCGACGACCCGTACGCCTCGCCCGGCGGCGTCTCGCCCGACGGCCGGACGCTGCTGGCCCGGCTCAACCTCGACGTGGCCAACCCGGTGGACATGCCGGTCGCCGACACCGAACGCCTCCTCGGGACGGCCGAGGCCGCCAGCCGGCCGGGCCTCGAGGTCATGCTCGGCGGGCGGGCGATCCAGCTGGCCGAGGAAAACGACATCGGCTCGGAGGGCATCGGCCTGCTTGTCGCGGCCGCCATCCTGCTGGTCATGTTCGGCACGGTGGTCGCCGCGGGCCTGCCGCTCGGCGTGGCGGTCGCCGGGCTGGCGGTCAGCGGTGTACTCACCGGGCTCGTCGCGGCCCTGCTCGACGTACCCGACTGGGCGCCGGTGCTGGCCTCGATGCTGGGCATCGCGCTCGGCATCGACTACGCGCTGCTCATGGTGACCCGCTTCCGCGAGTGGCGCGCGGCCGGCCTGGACCCGGAGGCCGCCACCGTGGCCACGATGGACACCGCCGGGCGCGCGGTGCTCGTGGCCGGCGGCACGGTGATGGTGAGCATGCTGGGGCTCTTCGCGATGGGGCTGTCCTTCATGACCGGGGCCGCCGCCGTCACGATGGTGGCCGTCTTCGTCGTGCTGGCCGCGGCCGTCACGCTCTTCCCCGCCCTGCTGGGCTACCTGGGCAGGTGGATCGACCGGCTGCGCCTGCCGATGGCGCGGCGGAGGGTGGCGCCGTCCCGTGGCATGGAGTGGGGCCGCCGCGTGCGCCGGCACCGCGTGCTGGCCGTGCTCGCCGGAGTGGCGGTGCTGCTCGCCCTCGCCACGCCGTTCCTCGGGGTCAACTTCGGGTTCCCCGACGCCGGCAACGACGGCGCGGACACGTCCAGCCGGCGGGCGTACGAGACGGTGTCCGAGGGCTTCGGGCCGGGCGCCAACGGGCCGCTGCTGCTCGTCGCCGACCCGGTCGTCGCTCCCCGCCTGGCCGGCGACCTCTCCGGCACCGCCGGGGTGGCCGCGGTGTCGCCGGTGCGGCTCAACCCGGCCGGCGACGCGGCGGTGCTCACCGTCGTGCCGGCGACCGGCCCGCAGGACGCCGCCACCGAAGACCTCGTGCGGACCATCCGCGACCGCGTGATCCCGTCCGCCACCGCCGGCACCGGGGCCGAGGCACACGTGGGCGGGGTGACCGCGACCGCGATCGACACCAACACCGACATCGCCAAGCGGCTGCCGCTGCTCATCGGCGGCGTGGTACTGCTCTCGATGCTCCTGCTGATGCTCGCCTTCCGCAGCGTGCTGATCCCGCTGACCGCCGCCGCGCTCAACCTGCTCTCGGTCGCGGCCGCGTACGGAGTGGTCGCCCTCGCGCTGGAGGGAGGCTGGCTCGGTCAGCTGATCGGCATCGACACCGCGACGCCGCTGGCCGCGTTCGTGCCGGTGCTGATGTTCGCGATCCTCTTCGGACTGTCCATGGACTACGAGGTGTTTCTGCTCAGCCGGATGCGCGAGACGTGGGCACGCACGGGCGACAACGCGCGCGCCGTGACCGCCGGCCTGGCCAGCACCGGCCGGGTGATCACCGCCGCGGCGGCCATCATGATAGCGGTGTTCGCCGCGTTCGTACCGAGCTCGGACGTCGCGGTGAAGGTGCTCGGCTTCGGCATGGCCGTCGCCATCCTCATCGACGTGACCGTGGTGCGGATGCTGCTCGTGCCGGCCACCATGCACCTGCTCGGCCGGGCCAACTGGTGGCTGCCCGCGCCGCTGGAGCGCCACCTGCCACAGCTGCACGTCGAGGGCCGGCCAGAAAACGCTTGAGCGGCGGCCCGACTGGGTACAACCTGAGGATGGCGACCGTCTCCGACCGTGCCGAGTCGTACTGGATGGATTCGAGCGCGCCGACCGCGTACCCGCCGGTCGACGGCGACGTCGAGGTGGACGTCGCCGTCGTCGGTGGCGGGATCGCCGGCCTGTGCTCCGCCTGGGAGCTGACCCGGGCCGGCCGGCGGGTGGCGGTCTTCGAGGCCGACCGGATCGTGGCGGGCACGACCGGCTACACGACCGCCAAGCTGACCGCCCAGCACGGCCTCGTCTACGACCGGCTGCGCTCGTCGCTCGGCGCCGACACAGCCCGCTGGTACGCGCGCTCGCAGCTCGACGCGATCGAACGTGTCGCCGCCGTCGTAGCGGAGCTGGGCATCGACTGCGACCTGGAGCGCCTGCCCGCCTTCACCTACGCCACGCCGGCCGGAGCCGTCGAGCAGGTGCGGGCGGAGGTCGAGGCGGCCACCGCGGCGGGCCTGCCGGCGTCGCTGGTCACCGACACCGGGCTGCCGTTCGAGGTGGCGGCGGCGATCAGGGTGGAGGGTCAGGCCCAGTTTCACCCGCGCCGCTACCTGCTGGCGCTGGCCGACGACCTGACCCACCACGGTGGACAGATCTTCGAACGCACCCGCGTCACCGACCTCGACGAGGGCGAGCCGTGCCGCTTGAGCACCGAGTCAGGCGCCACCGTCAGCGCCCGCGACGTCGTAGTCGCCACCCACTACCCGATCTTCGACCGCGCCGCTCTCTTCACCCGCCTGGTGCCCCGCCGCGAGCTCGTCGTTGCGGCACCCATCGCGGCCGCCGACGACCCCGCCGGCATGTACCTCACCACCGAGGACAACACGAGATCGGTGCGCACCGCGCCGTACGGCGACGGCCATCGCCTGCTGATCGTCACCGGCGAGCACTTCAAGCCCGGCGCCGAGGGGGTGGAGGAACGCTGGCACCGGCTGGCGACGTGGACGCGCGAGCGCTTCAAGGTGGACACCCTCGCCTACCACTGGGCCGCACAGGACAACACCACCCCCGACCGCGTCCCCTTCGTCGGGCGGTTCCACCCCGGCACCGACCACGTGTATGTCGCCACCGGCTTCAACGCCTGGGGCATGGCGAGCGGCGTCATGGCCGGCACGCTCGTCGCGGCGCTGATCGGTGGCGCCAAGCCGGAGTGGGCCGCCATCTACGACCCGGCCCGCCGCCACGTCCGGGCCGAGGCGGGCACCTTCCTCAAGGCCACGTTGGCCGTCGCCGGTCACTACATCGGCGACCGTCTCCGCCCGTCGCATGTGGACTCGCCCGACGACCTGGCCGCCGGCCAAGGCGCCGTCATCCGCCTGCGCGGCGAGCGGTGCGCCGTCTACCGGGACACCTCCGGCACCCTGCACTCCGTCTCGGCCACCTGCACGCACCTCGGCTGCACGGTCGCCTTCAACGACGCGGAAGGCAGCTGGGACTGCCCCTGCCACGGCTCCCGCTTCGACCCCGACGGCGCCGTCCTGCACGGCCCCGCCACCCAACCCCTGCCGCGGCGTCCACTTTAGAGCCTCCGGGCCTACGGCTCGGTGCGGCCGTTGAGGATCCAGCTCAGGTTGAACTTGTGGAAGACGATGAAGTGCTCCTTCGCGCCGGTGCCGTCCGGGTTGGACGGATCGCGCTTGCTGCCCTCGATGAGGGCGGCCACGTGGTAGTCGGAGGTCTTGGCCATGCTGGAGTAGCCGCCCTCGACCGGGTCGGTGCCGCCCCAGCCGGACGGGTGCGGGATGAGGCGCGACATCTTGTCCCAGGTGGCACCGTTGTCGTAGCTGATGCTTATCTTCATGTCGCGGCGGTTGGTGGGGTCGCTCGGGTGCAGAAACATCAGGCGGTGCTTGCCGTCGAAGTTGTACCGCAGCAGCGAGCCCTGGCAGCCCTGGCTCGCGGTGGGCTCGGTGAGCGTGTCGTGGGTGCCGTCGTGCCACTGGTAGGCGGTGTAGCCACCGGTCAGCGTGCCGGTCAGGTACTTGCGGTAGGGCTGGAAGCCCGACGCGCCGGGGCGGTCGTTGCGGTAGAGGCTGCCGCCGGTCCGCTCGGCGACCGCGCCCTCGACGCCGTCGCGACTGGGCAAAGTGGATAGCTGCCAGGTCACCCCGCCGTCCTTGCTGTAGATGTTGCGACCCCACGCGGGGATGACCAGCGCGCCCTTGTCCGGGCCGGTCTGGGTGAGGCGGATGCCGTTGCCGGGGCCGATCGCGTCCCACTTGTAGGCGGGCGGCTTGAGTGTGGCGTTGAGGTTCTTGAACGTCCAGGCGCCGCTGGGCACGCCGGTCGCGCCGACCTGCTTCGACACCGCGAAGACCTCGCGGTTGTCCCACGTCGCCTGCGAGACGTCGGTGATGGTGCCGTCGGTCAGCTGCGCGAAGAGCCAGATCGTGCCGCCGGTGGCGGGGTCGCTGTTGGGGTTGTAGACCGGGGTCGGGTTGCCCCACGCGTTGGTGCCCGCGGTGGCGACCGGCTGCAGGGCCGACCAGCTCGCCCCGTTGTCCGTCGAGACCTTCATGACCAGGTCGATGTCGCCCCAGTCGCCCTCGTTCGCGCGCCGGCCCTCGGCGAACGCGACGAGCGTGCCCGGCGTCGTCGCCACGATCGCGGGGATGCGGAAGCTGTCGTAGGCCACGCCGTTGAGCGTGTCGGAGGCGCCGAAGAGGGTGTAGCCCTCGGGGCTCGGCGTGGCCGCGTGAGCCGGCCCTGACCAGAGTGTGGTTGTCGCCGTCGTCATGGCGATCGCGGTGGCGATCCAGCGCTTCATCACGGTGGTGATTGTGCCACAACTCAACGGACGTCCTATGTCCGGTGTCCCTTCGGCGCCGTCCTCGGGCTGGGCCTGGAGGGGCAGAGCGCGCACAACCCCGCCCCGAGCTTGGTCGTCAACCTGCCGCGGGACGCGGCTTTCGCTCGGAAACGGCCGGGGCCGGCCCGTGGAAGGACCAGCCCCGATCCGTTTGCCTGACGTCCGCGGTCAGCGGGCCAGGGCCTGGCCCTGCTTGTCGGTGAACTTGCCGACGATGATCATGATGAGGTCGATCAGAATCCAGATGCCCAGCCCGCCGAACGTCACGATCTGGAGGATGGCGGTGCCCACCTTGCCGACGTAGAAGCGGTGTGCGCCGAGCGCGCCGAGGAAGAAGCACAGCAGCAGGGCGACAAGCCAGCTCTTCTGCCCGGTAGCGGTCGTGGTCGTGGTGCTCACGGGTATCCCTTTCGATTGGGGTATCACTTCTCACGATGTGGCGGACGGGATATTAGCCACAACCGGCGTGGCGCGCTGCCCCGGTCAGGCCTCAGCCAGGAACAACTCGGGAACGATGTCGCGAGCGGCACGCCGGGCGGCCTCGACGGCGTGCTCGGGGGCGCCGCGAAGCGGCCAACGCGGGCGGGTGCCGGCGTCCGTCCACCCGCCGACGGCGGCCAGAAACCTGTCGAGAGCCGGGTTTGACAGCCCGTCCGCCTGGAGTGGGGCGACGTGCGCGGCGAAGAAGGCGCCGATGCGCCGCTCGATGTCGAGGCCGGCCGCCTCGTCGCGCAGCGTGGTCTCGTACCAGCGGACCGCGCCCGCCGGCGACATGGCGGCCACATTGGAGTAACTGCCGTGCGCGCCGAGTGCGAGTGCGGAGGCGAGGGTGTGGCCGGGCACGAAAATCGCGCGGCCGGGCGCGGCGGAGCGCATCGCCTGGAACCACTCGCGGTCGCCGCCGGCCGTCTTGGTGCCGACCAGGCTCGGAACGGCGGTGGCGAGCCGACCCAGCAACGCCGGCGGCACGGGTGTCTTGGCGTGCGGCGGGTTGTACAGCACCAGCGGTATCGGGTCGGCCTCCTCGGCCACGCGGGTGAGGAAGGCGACGGTCTCGTCGTCGTGCAGCCGCACCCAGTCGGGCAGGATCACCTGGAAGGCGCCGGGCGCCAGGTGCTTGGCGCGGCGCACCCGGTCCACTGTGGCCTGTGCGCTCGGGTGGCTCGCGCCGATCTGGAAAGGCACGCCGGTGGCCGCGAGCAGCTCGTTGATCCGGTCGTACTCGCCGCCGTCGAGCGTGTTGAACTCGCCGGCCGTGCCGTGCGCGTAGATGCCGCTCAGCCCGGCCGCGGCGAGCCGGTCGAGCTGGTCGGCCAGCCGGCCGAAGTCGACGCTGTCGTCGTCGCGCAGCGGCAGCAGCACGGTGCCCCAGACGCCGCGCAGCTCACCGGCGGTGAGCGGAAGCATGATCGACATCCTAGTCAGTCGACGCGGAGCACCACCTTGCCGCCCACACGCCGGTGCAGCAACGCCTCGACCGCGGGGCCGGCCCGCCGCCACGACTCTTCGAGCTCTAACTGTGGGTCGAGCCGCCCCTCGGCGACGAGCGCGCACAGGCGGGCGAGGTCGCCGCTCCCGCTGCCGTGCGCGGCGAGCTCGTCGGGAAGGTTGAGCGTGTAGATCCGCGCGCCGAACGCCCGGTCGAAACGGCCGGCCCGGAAGGTGATCATCTCGTCGTCGTCGAGCGTGCCGACGTTTACCACGAGGCCGCGCGGGGCGACGTGCTCGATGGCGAGCCCGAACGTCGTACCGCCGACGCAGTCGAGGATGAAGTCGAAGTCGCCGTCGAGCTCGTCGACCACGTCGCCGGCGCCGAGCCGCCGCAGCGGCTCCCGAGCCGCGGCCACCTCGCGGACCAGCGCGGTGACCCGCGCGCCGCTGGCGGCCGCGAGCTGCACCGCGAAGCGCCCGACGCCACCGGTCGCTCCGGTGACGAGCACCCGCTTGCCGAGCAGCAGGCCCGCGACCTCCAACGACCGCAGCGCCGTCAGCCCGGCAGTGGGCAGCGCGGCGGCCCGCGCGTCGGTCACCCGCTCCGGGATCGGTGCCAGCCGGCCGGTGGGGATCGCGACGAGCTCGGCCCACGCGCCGCCGCGCACCATTCCCACCACGCGCGTGCCCACCGCCGGCCCGGTGCCGTCAAGGGCCGCCCGCTTTACGACACCGGCCGCGTCCCAGCCGGTCGTCGAGCCCTCGGGCAGGTCGGGCAGCCGGGTGACCTCGCCCCGGTTGAGCGAGAACGCCCGCACCCGCACGAGCGCCTCGCCCGTAGCCGGGACCGGATCGTCCACATCGGTCAACCTGACGTGCGGCGCGTCCCTCGCCGTCGTGAGTGCGAGCATTCCCGAACTCTAGAAGAGGTTCCGGAGTCGGAGTGAACCCTATGGTCGAAATGTGCAGGCGTGGCCTCACCGCCGGTAACGTAGCGTAATCAGATTCGGGGCGCAGGTGTGGATCTAGAACGGTTAGGGTCGATATAGCGCCCTAACCGTTCTAGATCGCGAACGTGGTGCCTGTTACCCCGCGTGGCGGCTACTGTCCGCCACCGGGGCCCGGCTGGCTCGGTTGGGGCCGGCGTGGCGGTTTAGGGCATTGTGGACAGACGCTGATCTCAACCCCCGAAAGCTCTGGTGGACGTCGACCGGTCTCGGCGGGAGCAACGGCGGGTGACCACAGCGGACGTACGAAATGTGTGTTGGCTACTGGCCGCGGCTGGCGGGGTCGACGCGGGCCCAGCGGAGCAGGTCGGTCATCTTGAATGTGCCGGGGGTCTGGGCCGGCAGGGTGGGGCGCCAGCCGGCGGGGGCCGCGCGCAGGTAGGAGCGGGAGTCCAGCTGTAGCAGGCCGATGAAGACCTCGCCGACGATGCGGGCGCCGGTGGGGCCGAGCACGATGCCGTCGCCGATCAGCTCGGCCTCGGCCAGCACGTAATACCACAGTGGAGTGTTGTTCTCCAGGCCGAGTCCGTAGTGGGCGAGCTCGTCGAGGGTCAGCGCACCCCAGCCCATGGTGTTCGCGACGCGTTGGCCGGAGGGCAGGCTCCAGGTGAGATGGCGCAGCAGGTTGCGCTGTGGCAGCGCGGTCGGCGGGTCGCCGCTCGCGATCGCGCCGAGCGGGAGGTTGAACAGTGGCGTGGAGATGTTGCGGTCGATGCGCTTGTTGGGGCGCACCTGGCCGTCGCCGAAGTTGAAGAACGTCTGCCAGCCGATGAACCGCCGCCGGGCGCGCCGCCCGCCGCGCAGGTCGACCGGATCGGCCTGGCCCTCGCCGGCCGGGTCGAAGATGAAGCCGAAGAACGGGGTGCCGTCGGGGTTGCCGGCGAGGTTGGCCCGGTACGAGGGGCGGACCATGCTGTGGCCGAAGCGGTAGGCGGCGCCCTGGAACTCGACCGGGATGAAGGCGGGCCCGGGCTCCGGCCGGTAGAAGCGCCGGCCGTGGGCGAGGATGTCCTGGGTGATGCCGTGGCCGGACACCTGGGGCAGAAACTCGTTGACGATGATCCACTGGTAGTGCCAGGTGACGAGCTGGCGGGCCTGCTCAAAGAGCCGGTTGGTCGGCACGCCCTGGCTACGGAGTTGGTCGACGGCCCGGTTGTGGGCCAGGATGATCGCGGTCTGGAGGCCGGAGATGATGACGTTCTCGTCGTTGCGCGGGTCGGCGATGATGGCCGTGCCGCTGCCGGTGCGCGGCACGTCCTCGAAGAGGCCGCCCGACTCGATCCGCAGCTTGATCCGGTCCGGGTCGTAGAGCGACGGGCTGGCCACCGGGCCGCCGCCGTACACGGAGTCGAGGTCGAGCGCGGGCGTGCGGGTGTTCGGCGACGCCTCGGGCGCGACGGGTACGCCCAGCCGCGACGTCGTGTCGAACGTCATGTCGTGGTCGAGAAACTGGCCGAAGAAGGTCGTTCCCGCGGTGTGGAAGGGGTTGTCGCGGTTTCGGGGGCTCAGCTCCGGGTTGGTGATCAGACGCACCGGCCCCTCTTCGAGCGGGTCGCGGGCGTCGAGGAGGCCGCCGGGCCGGCCCATGTCGGTGAGCGCCGCGCGGCTGCGGCTGTCGGCGGCGACGAACGGAGGGAGGCCGGGAAACATGCGGCCGAACCGGTCGGATGGGGTGGCCGCCGCGGCGGCCCGCTGCTCTGCGAAGGCCGGACCGGCCGCGCCGGCCACCGCACCCGCCGCCGTCGCGCCGACGCCAGAGATGAACCTACGTCGAGAAACCTGAGGTTGGGTGCCCATGGCTGACCATTCTCAGGCGATCCGGCGCGACGGGACCCCACCCCCAAGGGATACCATTAGGAAACTTTCCTTTTAGAACAAGCGCGGCCGGTGGCAGTATCCTGTAGCGATCGATCAGCATGAGATTTCCGCCCCGCGGCCGCGGCGTCCCGGCCGGCCGAGCATCGTCGACGTGGCGCGGCTGGCGGGCGTCTCGCGGCAGACCGTCTCCAACGTGCTCAACGGCCGCACGGCGTTCAGCCGCGAGACCGAGTCGCGTGTCGTGGCGGCGATGGAAGCCTTGGCGTACAAGCCGAGCCGTGCGGCGCAGACCATGCGCTCCCGCCGCACCCGCCAGCTCGGATACCACATGTCCGCCGCGCAGCTGGAGGTGGTGAGCGGCTTCACGCTGGGCTTCGTGCAGGCGCTGGTCAAAGCGGCGGCGGCGGTGGAGCACCAGATCGTGGTGTTCACCCACCACGGCGACGACCCGGGTCCGGTCTTCCGCGACCTGATCGCCCGGCGCGGCGTCGACGCTTTCGTGCTCGACGAGTCCAGTGTGGACGACTCGCGCGTGCGGCTCCTGGCCGAGGAGGGCATCCCGTTCGCCTGCTTCGGGCGCACCGCACCGGACCTGCCGCAGCAGTGGGTCGACGTGGACAACGTGGCCGGGATGCTCCAGCTTGTCGACCACCTCGTGGCGGCGGGACACGCCGACTACGCGTACGTCGGCTCCGGCGGCGACGAGTACTGGAAGCGCGAGCGCATCGACGGCCTGCGCCTCGGCCTCGCCCGCCACGGCCTCGGCATCGGCCCGGACCGGGTGTTTCGCGGCACCGACGACGAGATCCGCGCCTGGCTCGGCGGCCTGCTCCGCCAGCAGCGGCCGACGGCGATCGTGACGAGCAGCGACGCCGTCGCCGTCACCGTGGTCAACTCCTGCTACGCCGCCGGCCTGCGGGTGGGGCGAGACGTCGCGGTCACCGGGTTCGACGGGGGAGCGGTCGGGCTGCTGACCGAGCCGGTGCTGACGAGCGTGCGCATCCCGGTCGACCGGATCGCGCGCGAGCTCGTCGCCCGATGCCTGGAGGAGATCGCCTCGGGCCCCACCGGCCGCCCCGGCCTTGTCGTGCCGACCGAGCTGACGGCCGGTGGGAGCGCCTGACGGGCCCTAGGGCCTCCTGGATCTCGAAGGGCCGCGGCACCGAGATCCAGGAGACAGGTCCTAGGCCCGGGCCCACCGCTGGTTGGCGCCGGTGTGGCAGCTCCACACGATCACGCCGGCGCCGTTGGCCGTGCTGGCGCCGTTGACGTCGAGGCACAGTCCAGTCTGGACGTTGCTGATCGTGCCGTTGCTGTTGAAGGTCCACCGCTGGTTCGCGCCGCCGTTGCAGTCCCAGATCTGCGCGCGGGTGCCGGCGGCCGCGTTGCTCGGCGTCTCCAGGCACTTGCCGAGCACCTGCAACGCCTGGCCGTTCTGGGTGAACTGCTGGTTGGCCCCGGTGTGGCAGTCCCAGATCAGCATCTGCGTGCCGTTGGCGGACGAGCCGAGGTTGACGTCCAGGCACCGGCCCGAGGCCTCGCCGCGCAGCCGGAAGGTCGCCGGCGGGTTCTCGGTGCCGCCGCCGCTGACCCGGAAGACGGCGGTGCCGTGCGCGGGCACGCTGGCCGAGATGGCGCCGGAGGTGCTCGACGTGGCACCGGTCCACAGGTCGCGCAGCGTGAACGACGTGCCGCTCTTGCCGATCGCGGCGGCGGTGGTCGAGACCGTCGTGGTGGACCCGCCCTGGTTGAAGAGGGCCACCGCGACGTCCCCATTGGACAGTCGCTTGGCGAGCACGCGGCGGGTGCCGTCGTTGGACACCTGGGTGGCCTGCAGGGCGAGCGTGTCCTGGTTGACCGCGACGAGGTCGGCGTTGTTGAGGATGGCGAGCGTGGCCGCGCTGGCGCTACGGATGTCGTTGCCCGCGATAAGCGGCGAGGCCATGATGGCCCACAGCGCGAAGTGCGAGCGCTGCTCCGTGTCGGTCAGGCCGCTGCGGCCGACCTCCATCATGTCCGGGTCGTTGAAGCCGCCCGGCCCGGCGTACGAGGCGAGCGGCACGTTGACGTTGACGATGTTCTGGATGCCCATCGGGTATCCGTTGGTCTGGCCGGTGTTCCACGCGTTGGTGATGTCCTCGGTGGTGCGCCACATGTTCGCGACGTCGCTCCAGTTGCGCAGCGGCCCGGTCTTCTCGTGGATGCTGTTGGGGTTGATGCTGTACACGATCGGCCGCCCGGCCGCCGCCAGCGCGTCACGCATCTTCGCGAACGTCGCGACCTGGTCGTTGATCGTGCCGTTGGGGGAGCACCAGTCGTACTTCAGGTAGTCGACACCCCACGCCGCGAACTGCCGCGCGTCCTGCGCCTCGTGCCCCTGGCTGCCGGTGGCGCCCGGATAGCTGTTGAAGTACTGCGCGCAGGTCTTGTCGACCGGCACCTGGTAGATGCCGAACTTCAGCCCCTTGCCGTGGATGTAGTCGCCGAGCGCCCTCATCCCGGAGGGGAACCTGCCCGGATCACCCTGCAGGTTTCCCGCCGAGTCGCGATTGGGGTTGAACCAGCAGTCGTCGACCACCACGTACTGGTAGCCGCGGTCGCGCATGCCGCTGCTCACGATGGCGTCGGCCATCTGCCGGATCAGGGACTCGCTGATGTTGCAGCCGAATGTGTTCCACGAATTCCAGCCCATCGGCGGGGTGCGCGCCACCCCGTTGTTGAGCGCCTGCGCCGGACCAGCCGGCCCCGCCACGACGGCGGCGCCGATAGCGAGGACCAGGGCGGCCACGGCCGAGATGCCGGCGTATCGAGACCTCATGTGCGTTCCTCCAGGTTGAACGTTCAACACGAGGCCTAATTTTGACGCTCTTCGATCTCTGGGTCAAGGCCGCTTCGGCTCCTGGGGGCCGCCGTAAGGAAATGCCACCCAGCTTAGGTTGAGCACGAATTCGGACCTGTGGTCCGCAGGGACACGCCCTCGGGCCGCGCAGTTTCGGAGAATGCCCAGGTCAAACCTTGATCAAGTCGACGTGAGTAGCATCGGCCCTGCTCCCCGTCCTACCCGCGGCCATGCCGAGGCCGCGCGGCCGCCCGCACGCAGCTCGGTAACGCGGCGTCACTGGCTGCGAGGCCCGCGCTTCAGATCTTGGAAAGTTTGGGTTGAAATAGCGCCATAACTTTCCAAGATCTGAACCTTGGTGCCGCTTACCTTGTCGCGGCGGTCACTCAGCGCAACACAGCTCCGACGATCTTTCCGAGTGCCGCGCAGGCAGCGGACAATGCGGACAAAACGCTGACCATGAGCGGCGCAAGGCAGGCGCGCGCCCGCCTCGCCTGTGCCATACCGACGGCCGTCGACCCGTCCGCCGTTGCCATGCTCCGCTTTCGACGGGTCGCGGCGGCGTTATTCCTTGATCGGCAACGGGATCGCCTGCCTACGATCTCTGGCCCGGCCCACCGATCAAGGGACAGCGCGCCGGCGAGGTTGGGCTTGGCGCGCGGAGGTGGCAGCGGGGGCCGGGGCTTTCGGCGAGCCCTGGCGAGCCGCCGGCCGCCGCGGTCTCCGGCGGGAGCGGCGGCCCGCCGCTGACGCGGACCCGGGAAATGCCTGGCCACCGCCCGATCAAGGGAAAGCTAGCCACCGCCCGATCAAAGGGAAAGCTGGCCCCACCGCCGGATCGCGGGAAAGCTGGCCCCACCGGCCGATCGAGGGGAAGCTAGCGGGCTGGGCGTAGCCAGGGGTCGAGGGTGAGGACGTCGAGGCCGATCGCGCGGAGCTTGTCGTAGGTGTCGGGGTCGAGCCGCACCATGCGCACCATCACGCGGGGGTCTTCGGGGTCGTCGTCGCCGGTCGTGACCGAGTGGATGGTCGTCCGCTGGTCGTTCATGATGGCCGCCGCGGCCCACCGGGCGTTGTCCAGCTGGGCGAGGCTGTTGGTCGCCTTGACGACGCAGAGGTTTCCGTCGTAGTACCGGGCCAGCTCGGCCTGGGCCGCCGCCGGGGTTTCGCCGACCACGCCGACGACCATGACGTTGATCGATCCCGGTCTGCCGGTGGGGTAGGCGATGTCGAGTCCGGAGAAGCGCTGCCGGTGGGAGTCGACGAACGTGGCCAGTCGTTGCGAGTCGCCGTTCTCGGTGCGCCAGCCGCCGGACGGGGGCTCGCACGACGCGGGTACGGGATGGCGCGGCGGCCCGGTGTTATCCGGGCGTTCCGCCCACTGGTCGGTGACCTCCAAGGTGCCGGCGCGGTAGACGCCGCGCAGGCGTACCCAGCCGCTGACCCGGCCTTCGTCGCTGACCTTGCGGTCGGCCAGGCGGTCGAGGTCGACGCCCTTCGCGGTGACGGCCAGGGGGCACGGGGGAGGTGGGAGGGGCAGTACCCGCGCGGCGGGCGGGCAGAAGCGTACGGGCTGGCCCTCGTCGAACTCGATCTCGCCCGCCGCCTCCACCACGTCGCCGTCGCGGACCAACGGCGTGCCCTGGGCGGCCGTGCCGGTGGCCGCGGGGGTGGTCGCGCCGGGGACCTGTTCCGGGCCGCTGGCCGCCTTGGGCCAGAGGGCCATGCTGCCGGCGATGGTCGCCGCGACCGCCGCCGCCACCACGCCCACCGTGATGAAGCGGCCCGCGCGTAGCGGCCGCCCGCTCGCCCACCGCGCCTGGTCCGGCTCGGGTGGGGGTGGCTGCTCCGCCTGCCAGCGCTGCCCCGCGTCGGTGAGGATCTGGTCGATGTCCCTGTTCACCGTGGCCTCCTCATTCCGTCACCGCGAGCAGCGCGCGCAGACGGGCGCGGGCGTCGGAGAGCGTCGACTTCACCGTGCCGGTTGAGCAGCGCATCAGCGCCGCGGTCTCGGCGACGGTGAGGCCGACGAAGTACACGCAGTCGATCGCGAGCCGTTGGCGGGCGGTCAGCCGTGCCAGCGCGCGTTCCAGGTCGATTTCGCCGGCGCCCGCCTCGGCCTTGGCGCCGCGCACCGTGGCGAGCGCGGCCGCGATCCGGCCCACCGAAGCCGCCCGCCGCCGGGCCTTCGCGGCCTGGTCGGCGGTGATCGCGAGCAGCCAGGTCGCCGGCGAGCCGCGGTCGGGGCGGTAGGTGCGCCGCTTCGTCCACGCCCGGGCCAGCGCCTCCTGCACCACGTCGTCCCGGTCGGCCTGCGGCGCGAGCCGGGCCGCCAGCCGGGCCATCGCCGGCAGGTGCGGCCGCACCCACTCGGTGAACTCGCCCGCGTCGGTCGGGTGGTCGGCTGCCACCCTGGCCATCGGGATCGGCGGTCTCATACCCCGGTATACCCCGCGACCCCCGGGCGCGGTTGGGTCAGGGCGCTAACCCGGGGGAGTGGCGGTCGAGCGGCGGACGACGAGCTCGGTGGACAGCTGGATGTGCATGCCGGGCGGGCTTTCGCCGTTGATCAGCTGGATGAGCATCGAGGCCGCGGTGGAGCCCATCGTCGCGAGGGGCTGGCGCACGGTGGTGAGGGCGGGCGAGACGAGGGCGGCGGCCTCCAGGTCGTCGAAGCCGACGATCGACAGGGCGTCGGGCACCGGCACCTTGAGCGCGTGTGCGGCCTGCAGCGTGCCGAACGCGAGCCGGTCGCTGAACGCGAAGATGGCGGTCGGCGGGTCCGGGCGGCGCATGAGCTCGAGCGTCGCCTCGTACGCGCCGGTGGACTCGGTGTATCGGCTCACGCTGACGAGGCTCGGGTCGAGATCCAGTCCGGCGCGTTCGAGCGCGTCGCGGACACCGTGGAGCCGCTCCTTGGTGCTGAAGAAGTGTGCCTCGCCGGTGATCACGGCGATCCGCCGGTGGCCGAGGTCGAGGAGGTGCTCGACGGCGTGGCGGGCGCCCATCGCGTTGGTCGAGGTGATCCACGGCGACGGGGCCGTCACCTGGTCGGTCGGGTCGATGATCACGAACCTGAAGTCGCTGTCGTAGAGGGCGCAGATCTCCCGCGCCGACTCCGCGGGGAGCAGCAGCAGCGCGCCGTCGACCCCGATCCGCATGAACCTGTGGATGGCGTCGCTCTGCCGGTCGCGCTCGTGGTGGGTGGCCTCCAGCACCAGGCTCAGCCCGGCGTCGTGGATCACCTGCGCGGCGCCGGCGAGGATGCGGGCGAAGTACTCGGCCTGGATGTTGGGCAGGGTGACGGCGATGCGCCCGGTGCGGCCGGTGGAGAGCGCCTTCGCGGGCTGGTTGCCGGTGTAGCCGTGCTCGCGGGCGAGCCGCGCGATGGCGGAGCGGGTGGCGGCGGACACTCCGGGCTTTCCGCTCAGCGCGCGCGACACCGAGGCCACCGAGACGCCGGCCATGCGGGCGAGGTCTTCCATAGTGGCCGGCTGGCCCTGACTCATCCGTCGCTCCCATTGCCGCGCAATCGATTACGTGCAGCTTGCCACAAGATAAGGGCCGTTGACGCCCCCGTCGAGCCCATGTTACGTTCCGCGTCACGCAAGCGGTTACGTCAGCGTTACGTGGCACGTGGCACGACTTGCGCCAACCCCCAAGACCGAAATCCACGAGGCTCAGGGAGATAGCGATGAAACGGTTCAAGCGAGCGGCGGTGGTCGCGACCGTCGTCGGCCTTGCTCTCACGGCTTGCTCCGCCAACAACGACGCCGGCGGCACGGGGGACGGCGGCGTGAAGGCCGACGGCACCGCCACCGTCAAGGCGAAGGAGCTGACCGTCTGGACCAGCTCAGCCGACCAGGCGTACGTGCGCGACGCGTACAAGCACTTCGGCGAGAAGTTTGGCGTCAAGATCAACGTTGTCGAGATCGCCGCCGACGGCCTCGAGAACCAGGTGCAGACCAAGTGGGCGAGCGGCGACCGGCCGGACCTGCTGGAGTACCACGCCACGGCGCTGTTCTGGGCGCTCAACCCGGCGAAGAACATGATCGAGATGTCGGACATGCCGTACGTGAAGCGCTCCGGCGAGATGTACAAGACGGCGGGCTCGCTCGACGGCAAGATCTACGCCGCGATCACCGTCGGCCCCGGCCTCTTCGGCATGTACTACAACAAGAAGGTGCTCGCCGACGCCGGGCTCGGCGTTCCCGAGACGTATGCGGACCTGGAAAACGTGTGCACCACCCTGAAGCAGAAGAAGCCCGGCGTGGCGACGATCTACGAGGCCGGCGGATCCCAGTGGCCGACGCAGATCCAGATCCTCATCGCCCTCGCCAGCGTCGAGAAGGACCAGGGCTACTCGCAGGAGGTGCTCATCAAGAAGGCGACGCTCGACGACCCGGGCGGCCCGTTCGTCACGGCGCTCACCGAGTACAAGAAGCTGCAGACGATGGGGTGCTTCAACAAGGACGCGACGACGGCCAAGTTCGAGCCGTCCTTCAAGGCGCTCGCGGACGGCTCGGTGGCGTTCCTTCCACAGTCGACCAGCTCGCTGCCCCAGCTGACCGCCGTGTACGGCGACGACCTCGCCAAGGCCAGCGCCGCGATCGGCTGGGTCTCGCCCTCGACCGGCGGCACCACGTCGGCCTGGTCGCCCTCCTTCAACGGCACCTGGTACGTGCCGAAGACGGGCAACAGCGACCGGGAGAGCACGGCGCTCGCCTTCCTCCAGTGGGTCACCACGGACGGCTACCAGGACTACCTGACCCAGACGAAGCGCTTCGCTGTGCTGTCGGGCGGCCAGGCCGCCACGCCGACGGGCATCCAGCAGGAGTTTACCGACGCGTACGGGTCGAGCAAGGCGCTCGCCGTCAACGCCAACCTCGTCGGCTTCAGCGCCCAGTTTCCCACGCTGATGACGGGGCTCCTCAGTGGACAGTACACGCCCGCGCAGGTCGGCGAGCTCGCCCAGAAGGCCCTCGCGCAGGGGGCGAAGTCGGCACACCTGGCCGGCTGGTAGCACAAGTGGCCGTTCGCGAGTCGGCGCGCCGGCGGCAGGCGGGGTGGTGGCCCTTCATCCTCCCCGCCTTCGCCCTGGTGGCCGCGTTCTTCGCCGCGCCGTTCGTCCTCAACCTCCGCTTCGCGTTCACCGACTGGAGCGGGTACTCGGACATCATCGCCTTCAACGGGCTGGAGAACTTCCGGAGTCTGATCGAGCAGGACATCCTGTGGCAGGCCGTCAAGGTCACGCTGCTGTACGCGGTGTCGGCGATGCTCGTGCAGAACGTGTTCAGCCTGTCGATGGCGCTGGTGCTGCAGCGGTCGACCCGGATCAACGGGTTCTTCCGGTCGTTCTTCTTCCTGCCGGTGCTCATCGCCCCGGTTGCCGCCGGCTACATCTGGAGCGCCATCCTCGCCCCGGCCGGGCCGCTCAACAAGGCGATCGCGCTCGTCGTGCCGGGCTTCGACTACGCCTGGCTGGGACACGGACACAGCGCGCTCGCCAGCCTGGCGTTCGTCGACGCCTGGAAGTGGAGCGGGCTCATCACGCTCGTGTACATCGCCGGCCTCAACAACATCCCCGAGTCGCTCACCGAGGCGGCGATGATCGACGGCGCGAACGCGTGGCAGCGGTTTTGGCGGGTGCGGTTTCGGCTCCTCGCGCCGGCCTTCACGTTCACCGTCGTCGTCACGATGCTCGGCGCCATCAACGCCTTCGACCTCGTCGCGGCGACCACGCGAGGCGGACCGGGCACGTCGACGACAGTGCTCAACATCGCCATGTTCAACCAGTACGGAAGCGGCTTCTTCGGCACGGCGAGCTCGCTCAGCCTCGTCGTCACGGTGCTCGTCGTCGTGCTCGGGCTGCCGCTCATCGCGTACCTGCGGCGGCGGGAGATCGAAGCGTGAGAGCCAAGGTGCGCTGGCGCGAGGCGGTACGTGTGGCCGTGCTCAGCGTGATCTCGCTGGTGTGGGTGGTGCTCCCGGTGTGGCTGCTCCTGGTCAACTCGGCCAAGCCGCTGGAGGAGGCCTCGCTGCTGGAGCTGGGCTTTCCGAAGGAGTGGGCGCTGTGGGACAACTACTCCTACGTCATCCACGATGGACACTACCTGCGCGCCCTCGGCAACAGCCTGATGGTCGTCGTGCCGACGCTGGCCGTCATCATCGTGCTCGGCGCGATGGCCGCGTGGGCGTACGCGCGGTCGCGCTCGATGACGGCGAAGGTCGCCTACAACATCACGGTGCTCTCCATCGTGCTGCCGGCGGCCGTCCTCCCGACCATCTACGAGCTGCAGACGCTCGGCATCGACGGCACGCGGTTCGGCTACTTCCTCGTGATGGCGGGCACGCGCATGGGCAGCGTCGTGTTCCTCGCGACCGGGTTCATCAAGTCGGTGCCCCGCGACCTCGAAGACTCCGCTTCGATCGACGGCGCCGGGCGGATGCAGATCTTCATCCGGATCATCTTCCCGCTCGCCGTACCGGTGCTGCTCGTCGGCTCCGTCATCCTGATCATCTCGACCTGGAACGAGTTCTTCTTCGCGGGATTTCTGCTCCAGGGCTCGGACCGGGCGACGCTGCCGCTGGCGCTCTACCAGTTCGCCTCGGCGTCGGCGGACCAGTCGGTGCTCCGCTGGAATCTCATCTTCGCCCACGTCGTGCTGACGAGCATCCCGCTCGTGCTGGTGTACCTGGTCGTCCAGCGGCGTGTCGTCCCCGGGCTGTCGTCCGGCGCCATCAAGGGGTGAGTGTTGGTGTTCATCGGCGCGTGCGCGAGACCGGCGAGCGAGGAGGGCGACCCGGCGGTCTACTTCCGGCGCGAGTTCGAGGTGGGGCAGGGCATCGTGTCGGCGACGCTGCGGGTCACCGCCCTCGGCGTCGTCGAGCCCTACCTCAACGGCACCCGCGTCGGCGACGAGGTGCTCGAGCCGGGCTGGACGTCGTACCGCCACCGTCTGGCCGTCCGGAGCCACGACGTCACCCACCTCGTACGCCCGGGTGCGAACGCCTTCGGCGCGATCGTCGGCGAGGGCTGGGCGACCGGGCGGCTCGGCTACGCGGAGATCTGCCGGCGCCGCCAGTTCGCCGACCGGGTGGCGCTCTTCGCGGTGATCGAGCTGCGCTACCCCGACCGCACCGACACCGTCGCCACCGACCGGCGGTTTCGGGCGGGCGAGGGATCGGTGCGGGCCAACAGCCTCTACGACGGCGTCACCATCGACGCGCGCCTCGAACCCGCCGGATGGCACCAGCCAGGGTTCGACGACAGCGGGTGGAGCGACGTGGAGGCGGTCGAGTGGGATCCGTCCACGCTCGTCGAGCCGGTCGCCCCGCCGATCCGGCGCGTCGAGGAGCTGGCGCCGCTGGAGATCCGGCCGTCCCGGCGCGGCACCACGATCGTCGACTTCGGACAGAACATCTCCGGCTGGGTGCGCCTCCGGCTCACCGGCCCGCGCGGCCACGTCGTCACGGTCCGCCACGCGGAGGTGCTTGTGGACGGTGAGCCGGACTACACCACGTTGCGCACGGCGCGGGCCACCGACCGCTACGTGCTTGCCGGCTCAGGTGCGGAGGAGTTCGAGCCGCGGTTCACGTTTCACGGCTTCCGCTACGCCGAGATCGAAGGCCACCACCCTCCTCCCGACGACGTGACCGCCGTGGTCGTCCACAGTGACATGACCCGGACCGGATGGTTCGAGACCTCCGACCCGCTCGTCAACCGCCTGCACCAGAACGTGGTGTGGTCGATGCGCGACAACTTCGTCGGGCTGCCCACCGACTGCCCCCAGCGCGACGAGCGGCTCGGCTGGACCGGCGACATCAACGCGTTCGCACCCACGGCCGCCTACCTCTACGACGTCGCGGGTCTGCTGGGCTCGTGGCTGGCCGACCTCGCCGCCGAGCAGCGCGAGCGCGGCTTCGTCCCCTACGTGGTCCCCGACGTGCAGGGCACCTACAGGTCGCCGGCAGCACTGTGGAGCGACGTCGCGGTGAGCCTGCCCTGGGCCCTGTACTGGGAGTACGGCGACATCGAGATCCTGCGCCGGTGCTACGGGTCCATGGTGGACTTCACCCGGAGCGTGGAGGCGCTGCTCGACGCGCGCGGCCTGTGGAGCACCGGCTTCCAGTTCGGCGACTGGCTCGACCCGTCCGCCCCGCTCGCCCACCCGCGCCGCGGCAGGACCGATCCGCGGCTGGTCGCCACGGCGTACTTCGCGAAGGTCGCCGGGGAGATGGCGGCCACCGCGCGGGCGCTGCGACACACGGACGACGCGGAACACTTCGCCGCGCTGGCCTCGCGGGTGCGCGCCGCTTTCCGCGCCGAGTACGTCACGCCCAACGGCCGGGTCAGCGACGAGAGCGCCACCGCGTACGCCCTGGCGATCCAGTTTGGACTCCTCGACGCGGCTCAGCTGCCGACAGCGGGCCGGCGGCTGGCCGACATCGTGCGGCGGGACGGCGGCCGCATCTCCACCGGCTTCGCCGGCACGCCACACGTGGCCCACGCGCTGAGCCGCACCGGCCACACGGACACCGCCTACCTGCTGCTCACGCAACGGGAAGCGCCGTCCTTCCTCTATCCGGTCACGCGGGGCGCCACGACGATCTGGGAACGGTGGGACGCGATCCTCCCCGACGGCACGGTCAACCCGTCCGGCATGACGTCGCTCAACCACTACGCCCTCGGCTCGATCGCGCACTGGCTGCACACGGTCGTGGGCGGCCTCGAAGCGACAAGCCCCGGCTACCGCACCGTGCGCATCGCACCCCGGCCCGGCGGCGGCCTCACCTACGCCAAGGCCGCGCACGACACCCCGCGCGGGCGCCTGGAGGTCGAATGGCACCACGCCGACGGCGAGATGGCGCTGAGAGTGGTCATCCCGCCGGACACGACCGCGACCGTCAACGACACGCACAAGGTCGGTCCGGGCGAGCACCGCTGGACCTACCCGCTGCGGCCGGCCGGTCGGCTCACGCTCGACAGTCCGGTCGAGGCGCTCGCCGGCAACGCCGCCACCTGGGCCAGGATCACCACGATCCTGCGGCACCACCTGCCCCGCGTCTCACCCGACGCCCTGGCGAAAGACATGCCGCTGTCAGCGGTGCTCGACGACTTCTCCGCGCTATCCCCGGCCGCCCGCCAGGAAATCGCCGCCGCGATAGAGGCCGGGTAGCGCGCCGGCGGGGTGCATTGATTTTCAAGAGGATTTCCCGGGTTCGTGTCAGTTGCTGACCGCTGCTCCCGCCGGAGACCGCGGTGGCCGGCGGCTCGCCAGGGCTCGCCGAAATCCCCGGCCCCCGCTGCCAGCCCCGCGCACCAAGCCCACCCACCGACGACGGGCCAAAGGGGCTCGCACCGCTCGACGAGGACGTTTGTCCACAGTGTCATAAGCCGCCACGCCGGCGCCGACGCGAGCCAGGCGGGCCCCCGATCGCGGGCAGTAGCCGCCGCGCCGGGTAACCGGCACCATGCTCGCGATCCAGAACGGTTATGGCGCTATATCGACCCTAATCGTTCTGGAGAGGGTTTCGGAGTCGGGGTGGCCCTGGCCCACGTGACGACGGAAACCCTTTCCAAACAAAGAGGTTTGGGCTACCGCGATGTCCGTTGTGGTCCAGGCCGCTGCTCCCGCGGCCTCACCCTGCATGGACCTGTGCGCGCGGGGATCCTTTGGTGCGTGGCCGGCGGCGGACGGGTGCGGCCACGGACCACGACGAGCACCGCGGTAGCCCAAAATGGTCGAAATGTGCCAGTGTCGCCGCACCGCCGTTAACGTAGCGTAATCAGCTTCGGGGCGTAGATGTGGATCTAGAACGGTTAGGGTCGATATAGCGCCCTAACCGTTCTAGATCGCGAAAACTCGTGCCCGTTAGGCGGCGTGGTGGCTACTGCCCGCGACCGAGGTCAGCCCGGCTCGTCGGCGTCGGCGTGGCGGCTTAGGACATTGTGGACAAACGCCGACCTCAACCCCGAAAGCTGTATAGATCCACACCTACGCCCCGAATTTGATCACGCTACGTTACCGGCGGTGCGGCGGCACCCGCATATTTCGACCATTTTGGGCTACCGCGACGTCGTCATGGTCCGTGGCCGCACCCATCCGCCGCTGGCCACGCGCCAAAGGTAGCTGGGCCCGGGGTGAGATCGCGCAGACTCGCGGGGTGAGGCCGCGGGAGCAGCGGTCGGGACGACGACGGACATCGCGGTAGGGTTTCGACGCCACGAAGACGTAGGTCACCCCAACTCCGAAAGGTCTCTCGGGGAGTTTGGGTGCGACCCTAAGTCTCCTACATCTCGAAGCTCTGGACCCGGACAGGCCTGGCATCGACGGCCGCTAGTATGGCGGGCGATGGGTGATGCGGTCGGTGACTGGCGGTCGAGAGCGTCGAGCTGTCGGGGCGGCCCCGCCACCGGGCCGTGGACGGGCGCCGAGGGCGGCCTCCGGGCCAACCCAGTCACCTCGTGAGGGGAGACCACAATGGACCGGCTCACGCGGCTGATGCTCGGCACGCTCGCCGGGTCGCTCGTGCTCCTGGTCGGCTACAGCAGCGCCCAAGCTGGGCGCGCCCCGGCGCGGCAGGCGGTGGCGACGCCCGGCAGCGTCGCGGAGTACCCGTCGATGACCGCGCTGCGCAAGGTGGAGCGGGAGGGCGTCGCGTTCGACCTGACGTGGACGGTCACCGACTCGCCGCTGATCGTCGTCGCGCCGCACGGCGGGGCGATCGAGCCGCGCACCAGCGAGATCGCGAGTGCGATCGCGGGCACCGAGCACACCCAGTGCCAGTTCAAGGGCAAGCTGCCCGCCGGGCAGAACTATCCACGGCTGCACGTGACGAGCGAGCACTGGGACGTCGAGGAGTGCCTCATCCTGATCGGGCAGCGTACCCACGCACTGTCCGTGCACGGCACCTCCAAGGCGGGCAGCACCGTCTACATCGGAGGGCTTGACACCGACACCGGCGCCGCGCTCGCCACCGCGTTGCGGGCGGCGGGCTTCGCCGTCGTGCAGCCCGCCCCGGCCGACATCGGCGGCACGTCGCCCGACAACGTCGTCAACAAGGACGCCGACGGTGCCGGCGTGCAGCTGGAGCTGACCTCCGCGCTGCGCACCGAGCTGTTTCCCACGAGGGACGGGCCGCCGTCGGCGCGCGGGCAGGAGTTCGCCGACGCGGTGCGCGGCGTGTACGCCTGAGGGCCGAAAAGTTTTCGGCGCTAAGGGCACGGTGGCCGACCGGCGTTGCCGCTGATCAGATCCACGCGCCAAGGTCAACTGTTGACATCGACGTAACACGCTGCCACCATTCCCGAAAAGGTTTTCGGAGACCGGGCATCCGTCGCGTGGAAGGACGACCTTCAGTGGACGAGGTCAGGTTCAACCGACGTCAACTTCTTCAGGCGTCCGCTCTCGGCGCGGGAGCGGTCGCCGGCACTACCATGTTCGGGGTGACCGCCGCCGAGGCGGCGCCCGCCGCCGGCGCGGCGTTCGCGCTGGCCGCCGAGCCCGGTCCCGGCGGCAGCGCGCCGGTCCGGCCGTTCCAGCTCGGGCAGGTGCGGCTCGGCGCCGGCCTGCTGCAGGAAAAGCGCGACCGCGTGAAGAACTTCCTCCGCTCCTACGACGAGCGCCGCTTCCTCGTCCTGTTCAACAACCAGGCCGGCCGGCCCAACCCCGCGGGTGTCTCGGTGCCCGGCGGCTGGGAAGACGGCGGGCTGCTCAGCGGCCACTGGGCGGGCCACTACATGACCGCGCTCGCGCAGGCGTACGCCGACCAGGGCGAGGCCGTCTACAAGGGCAAGCTCGACTGGATGGTCACCGAGCTGGCCGCGTGCCAGGCCGCGATCACCGCCCGGATGGGCGGCGGCGGGCCGGGCGGCGAAGACCCGCCGGTGCCGGAGATCGGCCGGGTGGCGGGCCGCTACGGCAACGCGCTGCGCCTCAACGGGCCGAGCCAGGCGCAGTACGTGACGCTGCCCCAGGAGGCGATCAACCAGCTCACCGACTTCACGATCGCGGCCTGGGTCAACCTCGCGTCCACGCAGAGCTGGACCAGGCTGTTCGACTTCGGCCAGAACACCACGGTCAACATGTTCCTCACCCCGCGGGCCGGCGTGACCGGCAACGTGCCCCGCTTCGCGATCACGGTCGGTGGATCGGGCCAGGAGCAGCGGATCAGCGGCACCACCGCGCTGCCGACCAACCAGTGGGTGCACATCGCCGTCACGCTCGCGCAGACGACCGGCACGCTGTGGGTCGACGGCCAGCCCGTCGGCACCAACACCGGCATGACGCTCAACCCGTCGAGCCTGGGCAACCCCGGCAACCGGTGGATCGGGCGGTCGCAGTACGGCGACCCGTTCCTCGACGCGACGATCGACGAGTTTCACATCTTCGACCGCGCGCTCAGTCAGCCGGAGCTGCTGTCCATGCTGGACTCCCCGGCGGGCGGCACGGGCGGCGGGAGCATCGCCTGGTACAAGTTCGACGAAGAGGGCGGCACCACCCTCGAGGACGCCTCGCCCAACGGGCGCGACGGCGGCATCGTGGTGGCCCGGCAGGGTGGAGACGGCGACTGGGTGCCGACCCACCCCGGATACCTCGGCGCGATCCCGGAAGACGCGGTGCTGCGGCTCGGCCCGCCACGGTGGGCGGTCTACGGCGGCAACGCGGACACCAACACCTGGGCGCCCTGGTACACCCAGCACAAGATCATGCGCGGGCTGCTCGACGCCTACTACCACACCGGCAACACGCTGGCCCGCGACGTCGTCGTCAAGATGGCCGACTGGGCCCACCTCGCGCTGACCGTCGGCGACAAGAACCACCCCGACTACACCGGCCCCATCACCCGCGACAACCTCAACTACATGTGGGACCTCTATATCGCCGGCGAGTTCGGCGGGGCCAACGAGGTGTTTCCCGAGATCTACGCGCTCACCGGCGAGGCCAAGCACCTGGAGACCGCCAAGTGCTTCGACAACCGGGAGTCGCTCTTCGGCGCGTGCGTGGAAAACCGCGACATCCTCGTGGTCACCCCGCAAAACCGGCCCGGCAGGCGCCGCCCGGAGCGCCTGCACGCCAACACGCACGTGCCGCAGTTCATCGGGTACATGCGCATCTACGAGCACACCGGCGACCAGGAGTATCTCGCGGCGGCCAAGAACTTCTACGGCATGGTGGTTCCACATAGGATGTTCGCCAGCGGCGGGACGGGCGGCAACTACCCGGGCTCCAACAACAACGTGGAGCTGTTTCAAAACCGCGACAACATCGCAAACGCGATCGCGCAGGGCGGCGCCGAGACCTGCACGACGTACAACCTGCTCAAGCTGGCCCGCGAGCTGTTCCTGCACGAGCACGACCCGGCGTACATGGACTACTACGAGCGCGGCCTGCTCAACATGATCACCGGGTCGCGGGCCGACACCACGAGCACGAGCGACCCGCAGCTCACGTACTTCCAGCCGCTGTCGCCCGGCACCGCCCGCAGCTACGGCAACACCGGCACCTGCTGCGGCGGCACCGGCCTGGAAAACCACACCAAGTACCAGGAGACGGTCTACCTCAAGTCCGCCGACGGCGGCACGCTGTGGGTCAACCTGTACACGCCGTCGACGCTCACCTGGGCCGAAAAGGGCTTCACGGTCACCCAGCAGACGGCATACCCGCGTGCCGACCGCACCAAGCTCACGATCGACGGCGACGGCCCGCTCGACATCAAGCTGCGCGTGCCGGGCTGGGTGGAGAAGGGCTTCTTCGTCACGGTCAACGGAGTCGCGCAAGGCGTGGCCGCCGAGCCGGGCACATACCTCACGCTGAGCCGCACCTGGAAGCCGGGCGACACCGTCGAGGTCCGGATGCCGTTCAGCATCAGGATCGAGCGCGCGCTCGACCGCCCCGACACCCAGGCCATCATGTGGGGGCCGGTGCTCCTGCAGACCGTGGGAAACCCCGGCAGCGGCAGCTTCCGCGAGCTGACCCTCTACCGCCACCTGAAGCGGGACGGCGACTACTCCCGGGCGGCCGTCGCGCTCACGAGCACCACGGCGGCGGGCGACCCGGTCTTCACGGCCGGCGGATTCACGGTGCGGCCCTACTACATCAGCGACACGCAACCCGTCTCGTCGTACTTCCGGCGCGTCGAGCCGACGATCGTCTTCGGCTCGATCGACACCGGCGTGCCCAACCGCAAGCGCGACGACGGCCTGCCCCACTATGACGTGCCGGTAACGGGCATCCCGTCGCCGGGCCACGACGGGCCGACGTTTCTCGACCTGGTGTGGGAGCAGGCGCCGTTCGCCACCCACGGCGCCTTTGTCGCGGCCGTCACCCGCACCGCCGAGGAGTTCGTCGCGGCGGGCGCCTTCACCGCGGCCGAGAAGGACCTTGTCGTCTCCCGCGCCGCCCAGGCGGACCAGGAGCTCCGCCCGCCCGCGACGTGGGCCATCGAGGTCCAGGCGCGCACCCAGGTCATCGGCGGCACCACCTACCTGTCGGTCAGCGCGCGCAACGCCGACGAGGTGCCGCTCACCATCGAGATGGTCAACCCATACGGCTCGCGGACGGTGCCCGACGTCGCCCCGGGCAGATCCGCCTACCAGTCGTTCAACACCCGGCGCGCGACGGTGCCGGCCGGCACGGTGACCGTCACGGCCACCGGCACGGTCGACGGAGCACCGCTGACCATGCAGGTCGAGGCGCCCTACGGAGCCTGATCCCGCACCCCCCTCCGGTGGCGCCAGGCGGTCAAGCCTGGCGCCACCTTCATACGACGGCCAGAGGATGTCCCGGGCCCGCGCCAGTTGTAGAGACCTTTCGGAGTCGGGGTGACCTACGTCTTCGTGGCGTCGAAACCATTCCGAACAAGGAGATTTGGGCTACCGCGATGTCCGTCGTGGTCCGGACCGTCGCTCCCGCGGCCTCACCCTGCGAGTCTGGGCAATCTCACCACGGGCCGGCTACGCCGGCCCTGCCCGGACCTTGTGTGCTTTGGCGCGTGGCCAGCCGCGGACGGGTGCGGCCACGGGGAGCGGCGGCCTGGACCACGACGGACAGAGCGGCAGCCCCAAATAGTCGAAAAGCGCAGTGCCGCCGCACCGCCGGTAACGTAGCGTAATCAGCTTCGGGGCCGTGGGTGTGAATCTAGAACGGTTAGGGTCGATATAGCGCCATAACCGTTCTAGATCGCGAAGCTAGCGCCCGTTACCCACGGCGGCGGCTACTGCCTGCGATCGGGGCCCGCCTGGCTCGCGTCGGCGCCGGCTTGGCGGACCAGGACATTGTGGACAAACGCTGACCTCAACCCCGAAAGGTCTATAGAGCGCAGCGCCCTCCGGCGGAGGGGCTGCCGACCTGCTCGCGCCGACGTGTCCACCGGATCCGGGGTTACGCGTGTCGTGGCGGTTCGTGACCCGCTTCGGCTGGTCTGTCGGGACAGCTGTCGAGCTGCGCGCGTCAATGCGTCCACGCCCTCGTGCGTGAGGGGGAGTGGGCAAGTCCCCTGACATGCCCACTCACCCGGCCGGCAACGCCCACTGCCGCGACCAAACGCCATCCCCGCTCGCGGCGGGCCGATGGGGGTGACCACTCCAGGGAAGCAGAGCAAAGGCACCCGCGCGCACTTACCCAGCCGCGGCCGAAGGCCCGGTGGGGTGGGCGCGACCAGCGGCGGACGGGTGAGGCCGCGGGAGCAACGGCATGGACCACGACGGGCATCGCGGTAGCCCACATTTTGAGGAATTGGGTCTCGAGGGTGCGAAAGGCGGAGCCTGTCCGTTGGGAGCGTGAACGCGTCCGGCTCACGGAGGCGACCCGGCTGAGCGGTCGGTCAGGATCGGGTAGCCGTCGCCGATCCAGGAGGTTTCTCGTGTTCATCGCCATCCTCGACTTCAAGACCTCGGCCACCGACCGTCCCGCCGCCCTGGCCCAGCTCGACGGCGAGCGTGACCGGGTGCGCGCCATGCCGGGCAACGTCGCTTTCCGGGTCTACGCCGCGCGCGACGACGAGACCTCGGTCACCGTCGTGCACGAGTGGGACGACGAGGCGTCGTTCGCCGGCTATCTGGGCTCGGACGCGTTCGCGCGCTCGGGCGAGGTGATCCGGCCGTTCATGGTCGGTGCCCCGGTGAGCCGGCGGTTTCGGGCCGAGCTGCTGGAGACGGTGCGCTGACTAGGATCGGCTGGTGACTCGGGAGGCGTACAGCTTCGTGCGCACGTTCGCGCCGGAGCCGGCCCGCGAGCTTCGCGTCGACCGGCACTACCTGCTGTGCGCCTCCGCCGGTGCGCTGCGGCTGGAGGCGCGGGGCCAGGCGTGGCTGCTGCCGCCGGCCCGCGCCGCGCTGATCGAGGCGGGCCGGCCGATCCAGGTGAGCATCCCGCAGCCGGTCACCACGGCGTCGGTGCTGTTCGACACCGGGTTCACGGACGCGCCGCCGGCACCGCTGACCGTGTTCGACCTCAGCCCGCTGGCCCGCGCGCTGCTGGCCGAGTGCGCCGCGTGGGGCGAGGCCGACACGCCTCTGACGGCCTACGGCAGGACACTGTTCGCGGCGCTCGCCGCCGTCACCTGGCGGCTGGCCGAGCGGCCGAGCCCGGTCGTGGTGCCGGCGGGGCGCTCGCCGGAGCTGCGCCGAGCCTTGCGGATCACCGAGGAGCGGCTCGACGGCGATGTCCGCTTCGAAGACGTGGCCGACGAGGTCGGCCTCACGCCGCGGTCGCTGGCCCGCCGTTTCGAGGACGAGACCGGCATGACCTGGCGCGCGGTGCTGCGCCGCATGCGGGTGCTGCGCGCGATCGAGGAGCTGGCCGCCGGCGACACCCCGGTCACGAAGATCGCGTTTTCTGTCGGCTACGCGTCGCTGTCCGCCTTCAACGCCGCGTTTCGCGAGCTGACGGGCCGCACCCCGACCGAGTACCGGCAGAGCTTCCACCCCTGAGCGGCGAGCGCTGTAGGCGCACCGCATCTTCTCGGGTGACCGTGCCTAGCGGACGGCGTATGCCTGATCGAGGATCTGCTGGATCGCGTTGCCGGAGCGGTCGCGGGCCTCGAACTCGAGGCTGACCCGGCCCGACGCCGGGTTCCGCACGGTGACTCTGTAGCCGCCGTCGCCCGCGTGTACCGCCAGGGCGGGCACCCAGTGCGCGCCGCCGTCGGTCGACGACCACGCGCGCAGGTCCTTGAGGTCGACCGGCGAGCCGGCCGCGCCGCCCTGGGCGGTGACCGTGAACGTGTGCGGCCGCGCGGCCGGTGCCGTGTCGTCGGGTGCGAGGCCGAGCTGGTAGCCGAGGTGGATCAGCGGTTGCCAGGCGCACGGCGTGGTGTCGCCGTACAGCAGCTCGTCGATACACCAGTGTGGAGCGTCCACAGTGTCCACGTCCGGCTTGGCGGAGCGGAAGGTCCAGGTCGTGTCGACCGTCCGGGCGAAGCGCTGCTGCGGCGAGCCGGTCGTGTACCGGTCGGTGAGCCGGTAGGTCGCGGCGCCGGCCGGCAGCTGGTAGTAGGTAAGGCCGGCGGCATCAAGCTGAGGGGGGAGCTCGGTGCCGCCGGAGTACAGGTGGACCTCTTCGGTCGGGCCGTCCTCCTGGACGGTGTGGCTCGGGTCGCCGCGGCCGGCAAACTGGCCGAGGCCGAGCGGGCCGAGCGAGCGGACCCGCAGGATGTCGCCCTGGCGGCAGCCGTCACAGGGCCAGAAGACCGCCGCGTCCGCCGGCGTCTGTGGGCCGGGCTGCGCGTTGGCCGGCAGGTTGGGCTCGTTCCACTCCTCGCGGCCGGTGGTGGGCCGGGCAAAACCGCGGTACGTGTGTTCGATGTGGATGGTCGACTCGGCGGTGAACTGGTACTGCCGCCACCACAGCACGTCCGCGCCCGTGGTGCTGTAGTACTCGGTCCGCCGCCCGTGCCCGTGGAAAGCGTGCCCGACGTGGATGCTGTAGAGCTGGCCGGGCAGGTAGGTGAAGCTCACCTCGTTGCCGTCGTTGTGCGGCCCCCACGTCCCGTTCGGGGCCGGGGTCTGCGCGTGGTATGTCGTCTCCAGCCGGGTCATGTCCCGCTCGCGCGGCCGCGCGGTCATCGAGGCGGGGACGCGGCCGTACTGGTAGTTGACCAGCTTGTACTCGTACGGGCTGTCGACGTGCGCCTCGACGTCCGCCGTGGGTCGGGGAGAGCCGGCGAGCACGGCCGCGACCCGTGCGCTCTCCCGCAGGTCGAGGTACAGCAGCGGGATCGGCACCCGCTCGGCCAGGAGCGACAGCGCGGAGATGTGCGCGTCGGTGAGCACGGCGGCCGCCTTGGCCGTCACCGCCAGATCCACAGTGGACCCGATGTCGGCGGCGCCGCGGGCGAAGACCAGCGCCCCGGCGACGTCGCCGCCCGCCCGCAATTCGGCCTCGGTGGCCACCCGCAGCCGCCGATCGGTGGCGAACTTCGGCATGTAGCCGCTGCTCTCCGCGGCGTAGAGCGGCCGCAGGGTGACCCGCCCGCGTCCCTGGATCGTGAGCGTCGCCTGCGGCGCGGTGAGGATCTCGTTGACGCCGACGGCGAACTTGCCGACCGTCACCGGCGCGCTGGGAAACACCCAGACCTGGCCCACCGCGACCGTCCAGAAGCTGCCGAGGAAGAAGCCGTAGTAGTGCTGGCCGCTCGCCGCGACGCGCTGCCAGTCGAGGTTGATGTTGACGGCGGTCGAGGGCTTGGGCGTCTCGAAACCCACCGGCACCGACTTGCCCATGTCGAGCGTGATGGTCTTGTCGCCGGTGAGGCTGACCTCCGGCCGGTTGAGGAACGTCGTGTGGTTTCGCCCGGTGGTCAGGTCACGCCAGCCGGCCTGACCCTCCACCATGTACACGCCGCCCTCGGCGAGCACCACCTTCGACTCGTACGTGTTCGGCTCGCCCGCCACCTGCCGCCAGTTGTGCGTATAGGTGGTGATCGGCTCCATGGCCAGCTCGGGCACCGTGTCGTTGACCCGCAGCGTGCTGATGCCGGAGAACGCGCCCGGGAAGACGTACCGGTCGGCGCCCCCGACGAGCCGGATCGTGAGCGTCGCCTGCTTCACCTGTGACTGGAAGCCGATCGGCACGACGACCTGGTCGCCGGCCGCGCTCGTGGCGAGCAGCCGTCCACTGTGGAGCCCCCGGCTGGCCGGGCCGGGATCCAGGGTCAGCAGCACGCTCGCCGTGCCGCCGGCCGGCACCCGTACCCCCGTCTTGTCGACGGCGGCGACCCCGGCGGGCGCCGGGCGTCCGTCCGGACCTGTCATCGTCGCGGAGAGCGAGAGGTCGACGTCGGCCGAGCCGGTGTTGCGGTAGGTGATGGTCCTGGCCAGGGTCTCGCCGGTGGGCGGGTAGGTGAACGCCGCCGAGACCGACGGAGTGTCCGCGGTGACCTGCTGGCGGATCGCGCGGTCGATGTCGACCCGGCCGGCGCCCTCGGAGTAGACGGACCCGCCGGTCGGCCGGGCGCTGCCGACGAGCGCGGTCTTGAGCTGGTCGGCCTTCCACTCCGGGTGCTGCTGGGCGAGGATGGCGGCCGCCGCGGCGACGTGCGGGGTGGCCATCGAGGTGCCGGACGCGGCGGTGTAGCTGGCGTCCACCGGCGTACCCATCGAGGTGCCGGCGGCCCGGGCGGCGACGATCCGCACGCCGGGCGCGGTGACCTCCGGCTTGATGGCGAAGTCGCCGAGGCGCGGCCCGCGGCTGGAAAAGTCGGCGAGCTTGTCGGCGGAGTCGACCGCACCGACGGTCAGCGCCGAGGTGGCGGCACCGGGCTGGGAGACCGTGCGCGTGGCGGGCCCCTCGTTGCCGGCGGCGATGACGAAGAGCGTGCCGTACTGGGCGGTGAGGTCGTCGACGGCCTGGCTGACCGGGTCGGTGCCGTCGGACGGCGCACCGCCCAGGCTCATGCTCACCACCCGCGCCCGCGGCGCCTGCCACTGCATGGCGGCGATGACGGCCGAGTCGGTGCCGTTGCCCGAGTCGTCGAGGGCCTTGGCGATGGTGAGCCGCGCGTTCGGCGCGACACCCTGGTACTTGCCGTTCGAGGCGGCGCCGCTCCCGGCGATGATGGACGCGACGTGCGTGCCGTGCCCGTGCCGGTCGGTGACGTCCTCCGGCGCGTCGCCGCCCGGCTGGCCCGCCTCGACGAAGTTGCGCGCGGCGGCCACCTTGCCGCTCAGGTCCCGGTGCGTGGCGTCGATGCCGGTGTCGATGATGCCGACGCTGACGCCGTTGCCGTCCAGCCCCGCCGCCCACGCCGCCGGTGCGCCGATCTGCGCGGCGCTGACGTCGTCGGACGCCTTCACCTTGCCGTCGAGCCACACCTTGCGCAGGCTCGAACCGTCGCGGATGGCGTCCCAGAACTTGTCGGCGTCGGGCTTCTCGACCCGCACGGCCGCGCCGTCGACGCTCGGCAGCGCCAACGACGACCGCGTGCTCGGCAGCGCCTTCGCGCCGCGGGCCAGGCCCTGCTTGTACTGCACGATGACCGGCAGCTCGGCGGTCTTGTCGTTGGCGTATCCGTTGGACGTCAGGTAGGCGACGTCGAACAGGCGCCGGTCCAGCAGCCCCGCCCGCACCGGCTGCTCGGCGTCGTTGGGGAGCAGGTAGTAGCCGTTCCCCTCGGTGTACCCGCGGAATGTCACGGCCTCGCGCCCAGCGCCGGGGGTGACGGTCGCGCTGGCCCGGCCGGCGCGGTCGACGGCGTAGCGGACGGTGTCGCCGGTGATGAGCGTGACGGCCTTGCTGTCGCCCGCCAGGGCCTTCGGCGGGCTGGCGGCGCCGGCCGCCGTGGGCACGGCCACCATCGACAGCGGCAGCACCAACGCGAGCGCGGACGAGACAAACCAACGACGGTTCACGAAAAACGAGTGAACGGCTTCAAGGTCATCTCGTCTAGACTCCCGGGTGGCCGGAAGCGGCAAGCGCCCAATCTGGACAGGAGGGACCGTGCTCGAGGCGGTCGGGGTCGGTGCCTTCGACGAGCGGGTCTACCGCGCGCTGCTGGGCACGGCGGATTCCACGGCCGCCGACCTCGCCGACGCCCTCCGCGAGCCGGGCCGCAAGGTGAGCGCGGCACTTGCCCGCCTCGAGGAGCTGGGCCTCGTGCGCCGGCTGGAGGGCCGGCGTTACGCCCCGGTCTCGCCGGAGGCCGCGATCGGCATGCTCGTCAACCAGCGCCGGGCGGAGCTCGACGTGGTGCGCGGCGCGGCGGCCGAGCTCGTCGACGCGTTCCGGCTGCGCGACCTGCGCAACTACTCCGCGCACCCGGTCGAGGTGGTCTCCGGCCTCGACGAGGTGCGCCGCTTCAGCGTCGGCCTGCAGCACAACCCGGAGAAGTCGGTGCTGTCCTTCGACAAGCCGCCGTACGCCACGCCGCCCGCCGGGTACGACGAGGTGGCCGCCGAGCGCCCGCTGCTCGAACGCGGCGTCGACATGCGCGTCATCTACGAGCGCCCGGCGCTCCAGATGCCCGGCCGGCTGGCCAGCGTCACCGCGCTGATCCGCCTCGGCGAGAAGGCCCGCACGCTGCCCGCGCTCCCGCTGAAGCTCTACATCTACGACCAGCGGCTCGCCATCATCCCGCTCTCCGGCAACCACGTCAGCGAGGCGATCGCGGTCGTCCACCCGTCCGCGCTGCTCGACGCGCTCGTCGCGCTCTTCGAGGCGTACTGGGAGCGGGCGACCTCGATCGTCGCGGTGCCGGCCCGCGCCGCCGACGGCCTCGGACCGCAGGAGGCGCGGGTGCTCACCATGCTCGGCGCCGGCCTGAGCGACCAGGCCATCGCCCGCCAGCTCGGCGTGAGCCTGCGCACCGCCCGCCGCCGCATCACCACGGTGATGGACCTCGTGCACGCCTCCACCCGCTTCCAGGCCGGCGCCGCCGCCGCCCACCGCGGTTGGATCTGAGATTCGATTTCCCGGGTCCGCTTCACGCCGGCGCAGCCGCTCGCGCCGGGCGTCCGCCCAGCCGCCGACGGCCAGGTCGACGAGGAAGTCGCCCGGATAGCGGCCGGCCGCCGCGTCGAGCGCCGCGATGGTGCCCGCCGCCAGCGCCTGCTCCGCCGCCGTCTCGAACTCGTCGACGTCGTACCAGAGCCCATCCGTGCGGTCGACGAGATAGACGCCGTCGACGAAGCGCACCCACCGCTGACCGCCCAGCGCCCGGCGCAGGTGCTTCATCCCGGTGTGGAAGCTGTTGCGCAGCTCCTTCGCCGAGGCGTCCGGCCACAGCGCGAGACCGACCTCCGCCTTGGTCGCGCCCGGCCGTGTCAGCAGGTGGTAGAACAGCTCGCGCGGCTTGCCGTACGTCCAGTCCTCGTTGGTCAGGACCCGGCCGGCCACCTCGACGCGAGCCCGCCCCAGCGCGTGTACCCGCAGCCCGAGCGGCGTGGCCGGTGCCGTGCGGGCGGGCGCGCGCAGCAGGTCGTCGGCCGCCGCGACGGCCTCGGCGACCGCCTGGTCGAAGGGCATCGCCTGCCCGGCGACCGCCGCCCTCGCCACCACGCCCGGTCCGGCCGCGGCCTCGATCGCGCGGCGCCGGCGCTCGTGGCCGTCGCGGTCACACGGGGGTACCGGCGAACCGATGGCGGCCCGCAGCTCGGTCGCCGCGGCGAACAGGCGCGCCGCCGACCGCGCCTCCGGCCCGCCGGCCAGCTCGCCGGCCAGCTCCTCCAGGACGCTGGCGGTGCGGCACCGGTCGCCGAGCTCGTAGTGCGCGACGAGGCTGCCGCGCAGCAGGCGGACCGCGGTCACGTGGTCGGCGCCGGCGGCCGCGAGCAGGCCCAGCTGCTCCATCGACCACGCCGTACCCTCGCGGGAGCCGAGCCGCTCGGAGAGGGTGAGGCTCTCCTGCAGCAGCAGCCGGGCCTTCGCGTGGTCGCCCTGGCGGTAGGTGGTGGCGCCGAGGTCGACCAGCGCGCCGACGATGCCCTCGTCGTCACCGAGGTCGCGAAACCCGCGCAGGGCCTCGGTGGTGAGCCGGTGGGCCCGCGGGTAGTCCGCCTCCAGCCAGGCGGTGAAGCCAAGCGACTTGAGCGAGCGGGCGACGCCGGCCGGGTCGTGCAGCCGTCGCCAGGTCGCGAGGCACTCCTCGTGCCGGGCCCGCGCGTCCGGGTACCGCCCCTGCTCGCGGGCGATGCTGCCGAGCACGTGGAGGGCAGAGGCGACGACCCGCGGCTCCTCGACCGGGTCGTAGAGCTCCAGCGCCTGCCGCAGCCGCGCCGCCGCCCGGTCGTACTCGCACAGCAGGAACTCGAGCATGCCCAACCCGAGCAGCGCCTTGGCCCGCACCGCCGGTGGCGTGGTGCCGTCGACCGCCGCGACGGCGGCCAGCAGCCACTCGCGCCCCTCCGCGTAGTTGCCCCGCACCCGGCAGTACCGCCCGAGCGCGGCGGCGAGGCGCACGCCCAGCGGCGGGTCGTGCCGCCGGGCCCAGGCCAGCGCCGCCCGCAGGTTGTCCTGGTCGTGGTGCAGCCGGTCGAGCCAGAGCGCCTGGTCGTCGGTGGCGAGCAGCGCGTCGGCCCGCTCCGCCACCTCGAGGTACCAGGCCGCGTGCCGCCCGGCGGCGCCGCTCCCGCCGGGGCCCAGCCGCTGCTCCGCGTACTGGCGGACGACGTCGAGCAGCCGGTAGCGCTCGTCGCCGCCCTCGCTGTGCACCTGCACCAGCGACTTTTCGACCAGCCGGGCGAGCAGGTCGAACGCCTGGTCGCGGATGACCGGCGCGGCGACCGCCTCGGCCGCCTGGGCGGTGAAGCCGCCGCGGAACACCGACAGCGTGGCGAAGAGCGCGCGCTCCGCCGGTGGCAGCAGGTTGTAGCTCCAGTCGAGGGTGGCCCGCATCGTCTGGTGTCGCGGCGAGGCGTCCCGCACGCTCGTCACCAGCAGGCCGAACGCGTCGTCCAGCCGGTCGACGACCTGCTGGAGCGGCAGGACGCGCAGCCGCGCCGCGGCCAGCTCCAGCGCCAGCGGCATCCCGTCGAGCCCGCGGCAGAGCTGGGCGATCGTCCCGGCGTTGCGGTCGGTGACGTCGAACGTCGGATGGACCAGGCGCGCCCGGTCTACGAACAGCTGCACCGCTTCGCTGCCGGCCAGTTCGCCGGCCGACACCGCCTCCCCGCCGGCGGGCAGCGACAGCCCGCCGACCGCCCAGGTCGTCTCGCCCGCGACGGCGAGCGGCTCGCGGCTGGTGGCCAGCACGCGCAGCCGGGGACAGGCCCGCAGCAGGCGCCCGACGAGCCCGGCGGCCGCGTCGACGAGATGCTCGCAGTTGTCGAGCACGAGCAGCGCGGCCCGCTCGTGAAAGTGGCGCACGAGCGCGCGCTCCGGCGCCAGGTGCAGCGCGTCGCCCACCCCGGCGGCGGTCGCGACGGTCTGCGCCAGCAGCGCGGGGTCGTCGAGTTCGGCGAGCTCCACCCAGGACAGTCGCGGCTCGTCGGCGCGCAGCCGGTCGCACACGGCCCGGGCCAGCCTCGTCTTGCCGCTCCCGCCCGGACCGAGCAGGGTGACCAGCCGCACCTCGTCCAGCCGCCGGGTGAGTGCGGCGACCTCGCTGACCCGGCCGACGAAGCGGGTGAGTGGCGCCGCCCCGCCGTCACGATCCGCGGGCCGGTGGACTGCTTGCGGCGGTACGGGCACGGTTCCTCTCACGCGCTCGGCGGCTGAGGGCGGTTCGTCCAGCATCGGCGCGGCCAGTGCCGGGGGTCAATGGAATTGTCGGTTTCTCGCCGCTGCGTATCTGCCCCGTGACCAGCGTCCCCAGCGTTTCCCCCAGCGGCACCCCGCACCTCACCCAGCACTCCCGGCAGAGGCTTTACCGGCCTGGACAGTCCGGGCACGGTCCGATTCGGGGGGAACACCTTCATGCGACAGAACATCCGTGTACTCCGACGGCGCATCCTCGGCCTGGCGGCCGCCACGGCGGCGGCCGCGTCGGTCGGCGTCGTGGTGCTGGCACCGCCGGCGTCCGCCGCGGTAACCAAGATCGAGGGCACGGCCGCCGACGCCCCGGGTATCCAGCCCACCGTCGACCTCTTCCGCGCCCTTCTCGGTGACCCCAACAACGGCAGCGCCCCGGGCAGCCAGCCCGCCGGCCGCCGGGAGATCAACTGGGACGGCACGCCGGACGCGCAGTCCGCGCCCAACGCGCTGCCGAGGGACTTCTTCAACACCACGGTCCCGCGGGGTGCGGTCTTTGCCAGCGGCAACAACAAGTTCCAGGTCAGCGCGGACAGCGCCAACCCGACCAACACGCCGGTGCGCTTCGGGAACATCAACCCGCAGTACCCGAACATCTTCGCGACGTTCAGCCCGGAGCGGCTGTTCACGCCGGTGGGCACCAACCAGATGCGGATCAACTTCTTCCAGCCCGGCACCACCTGGCCGGCGACGGTGAAGGGGTTCGGTGCGGTCTTCACCGACGTCGACCTGGCCAACAGCACCAAGATCGAGCTGTACGACCAGTGGGGCGGCCTCATCTGGTGGCAGAACGTGCCGAAGGGCCAGCAGGCCAACAAGAGCCTGTCGTTCCTCGGCGTGAAGACGGACGCCGACATCTACGAGGTCCGCATCACCACCGGGAACCGGCCGCTGAGCGCGACCAACAACGACGGGGGTAGCTGGGACGTCGTCGTGATGGACGACTTCCTCTACGCGGAGCCGCAGCCACTCTGATCCCTGTCTCCGGAGGGATCACGGCCCTCCCGCCGAAGCGGCGGGAGGGCCGCCTCGGCTCTCCGGAGGGATCTCGGCCCTTCCGCCGAAGCGGCGGGAGGGCCGCCCCGGCTTGCTCGCTGGGAGATCGTCGGGGTGGGAGGAGCTAGCCTCGCCAGCGTGACGTTCTCGATCGTTGCCCGCTCTGACGACGGGCGGACGCACGGGGTGGCGGTGGCGAGCAAGTTCCTCGCCGTCGGCGCCGTCGTGCCGGCGGCGGAGGCAGAGGTGGGCGCGCTCGCCACCCAGGCGTACGCCAACCTCGCCTACCGCCCGCAAGGCCTCGCCCTGCTCCGCACCGGAGTGGCCGCCGCCGACGTGGTCGCCGGGCTCGTCGCCGCGGACCCGGGGCGGGCGCAGCGGCAGGTCGGCGTCGTCGGCGCCGCCGGCGACGGGGCGACCTTCACCGGCGCCGGATGCCACGACTGGGCGGGCGGTGCGTCCGGGCCCGGCTGGGCCGCGCAGGGCAACATCCTCGCCGGCCCGCAGGTGATCGACGCGATGCGGGACGCGTGGCTAGCCTCAGCCAGCCTCCAGCCCGCGAACGCCGCCGGCGGACAGGCTTTCGCCGCGCGGCTTGTCGACGCGTTGCGGGCGGGGGATCGGGCCGGGGGTGACCGGCGCGGGCGGCAGAGCGCCGCGCTCCTCGTGGTGGCCAAGGGCGGCGGATACGGCGGCGGCAGCGACGTCCTGATCGACCTGCGGGTCGACGACCACCCCGACCCGGTCGCGGAGCTGGCCCGGCTGCTGGACATCCACGACCTGCTCTTCGGGCGGTCCGATCCCGCCGACCTGCTCGACCTCGACGGCGCGCTCGCCGCGGAGGTCGCCGCGCTGCTGGCCGCCGGGGGCTTCCCGGACTGCGGCGACGGCCTGGATGCCGCGCTCGCCTCCTGGGCCGGCGTGGAAAACCTGGAGGAGCGCCTGGTGCCGGGCCGGATCGACCCGGTCGTCCTCGCCCACCTCCGCGCCCAGCACTAGCCAGCCACCCTCAAGACGGCCAGTAATCTTGGTCGGGTGGCGGATCTGGACGAGGCGGCGGCGGTCTTCACGGCTCTGCGGCCGCGGTTGTTCGGGATCGCCTACCGGATGCTCAGCAGCGTCGCCGAGGCCGAAGACGTGGTGCAGGACGTGTGGCTGCGCTGGCAGACGACCGACCGTGACAAGGTGGTCAACCCCGCCGCGTTCCTGGCCACCACCACGACCCGCCTCGCCATCAACGCGCTGCAGTCCGCACGGGTGCGCCGCGAGACCTACATCGGGCCGTGGCTGCCCGAGCCCGTCGACACGAGCGCCGACCCCTACCTGGGCGCGGAGCGGGGTGAGGCGCTGGAGTTCGCGACCCTGCTCCTGATGGAAAGCTCACCCCCAACGAACGAGCCGCGTACGTGCTGCGCGAGGCGTTCGACTACCCGTACGCGCAGATCGCCGAGATCCTGCGGTCGACCGAGCCGGCCGTGCGCCAGCTCGTCAGCCGGGCCCGCAAGCACATGGCCGGCGAGAAGCGCACCCCGGCCACCGCCGCCGCGCAGCGGGAGCTGCTCGCCTCGTTCGTCGACGCCGCCCGCTCCGGCGACATGAGCGGGTTGGAGCGGCTCTTCGCGGCCGACGTGACCAGCTACTCCGACGGCGACGGCGCGGTGCGGGTATCCCGCCGGCCGGTGGTCGGGGTCGCGCGCGTGGCGAAGTTCATCACGGCCGTGGCGGGCTGGTTCTGGATCGGCGTCGAGGTCGAGTGGGCGAGCACCAACGGGCAGACGTCGGCGGTGCTGCGGCGCGACGGCAAGGTCTTCGCGGTGCTCGCGGTCAACGCCTCGGCCGACGGCATCGACCAGGTGATGTGGATGTTCAACCCGGCCAAGATCGCGGGCGTCACCGTCGCGGTGGTCGCCGTCAAGGAGGCCGGCCCGCGCGTCGGTGTCCTCTGGATCACGCTCAACCCCACCAAGCTGCGGGGCTGGCACCGCCGTTGACTACGATCTGGGCCTGGGCTTTCCGCCGAGCCCCGCGACTGGATTGGACGTCATGGCCGGCCACGACAAGCTGCGCGCACTGCTCCTGGAGAGCATCCACCCCGACGCCGTCTCCCGGCTGCACGCCGCCGGCTGCGCCGTCGAGACCGTTCCCTCCGCGCTCGACGAGGAGGAGCTGATCGAGCGCGCCCGGGGCGTACACCTGCTGGGTGTGCGGTCCAAGACCCGGGTGACCGAGCGGGTCCTGGCCGCGAGCCCGGACCTGCTGGCGGTCGGCGCGTTCTGCATCGGCACCGACCAGATCGACCTGGCGGCGGCCGCGCGCGCCGGCATCGCGGCCTTCAACGCGCCGTTCTCCAACACGCGCAGCGTGGTGGAGCTGGCGCTCGCCGAGATCATCATGCTCGCCCGCCGCGTGGTCGAGAAGAACGCATCCATGCACGAGGGCGTGTGGGACAAGGCCGCCACCGGCAGCCACGAGGTGCGCGGGCGGACGCTCGGCATCGTCGGATACGGCAACATCGGCACCCAGCTGTCCGTGCTGGCGGAAAACCTCGGCATGCGGGTGTACTTCTACGACACCGCCGACAAGCTCGCGCTGGGCAACGCCAAGCGCTGCGACACGCTCGACGAGCTGCTGGAGGTGGCCGAGACGGTCACCCTGCACGTCGACGGCCGCCCCGGCAACAGCGGCTTCTTCGGCGAGGAGCAGTTCGCGAAGATGCGGCCGCGGAGTCTGTTTCTCAACTTGTCCCGGGGCTTCGTCATCGACTACCCGGCGCTCCGGCGACACCTGCAGAGCGGCCACATCGCGGGCGCGGCGGTCGACGTCTTCCCCGAGGAGCCGAAGGGGCGGGGCGACGAGTTCAAGTCGGAGCTGCGCGGCCTGCCCAACGTGATCCTCACCCCGCACATCGGCGGCTCGACCGAGGAGGCCCAGGCCGACATCGGCGGCTTCGTGGCCAACAAGCTCGCCCAGTACGTCAGCGAGGGCAACACCACGCTCAGCGTCAACCTGCCGTCGATCGCGCTGCCGCAGCCGCCGCGCACCCACCGCCTCGCGCATGTGCACCGCAACACGCCGGGCGTGCTCGCCCAGGTCAACAGCATCCTGGCCGAGCACGCGGTCAACATCGAGGGGCAGCTGCTGGCCACCCGCGGCGAGTACGGCTACCTGCTGACCGACGTGGGCGTCGACTACTCCGACGGCGTGCTCACCCGGCTGCGCGAGATGGAGCAGACCATCCGCCTGCGGGTGCTCTCGTGAGCGACCTGGAGGACGAGCTGCGGGCGGTGGTCGGCCCGGCGCACGTGCTTGTCGAGGGCGACCTCCGCGCGCCGTACGAGACCGATTGGACCCGCCGCTTCACCGGGAGCGCCCGCTGCGTCGTGCGCCCGGCCAGCACCGCCGACGTCGCCGCCGTGGTGCGCGCGTGCGCGGCGGCCGGCGCCCCGATCGTGGTGCAGGGCGGCAACACGGGCCTCGTCGGCGCGGGCGTGCCGGCCGGCGGCGAGGTGCTGCTCAGCCTCACCCGGCTCGACAAGCTGGAGCCGGTCGACGCGGTCGAGGCCCAGGTGACGGCCGGCGCCGGCGTCACCCTGGAAAAGCTGCGCGCGCACGCGCGGGCCGCTGGCCTCGACTTCGGCGTAGACCTGGCCGCCCGCTCGGCCGCCACCGTCGGCGGCATGATCGCCACCAACGCGGGCGGCATCCGCGTGCTCCAGCACGGCAGCATGCGCGCGCAGGTGGCCGGGATCGAGGCCGTGCTGGCCGACGGCACCGTGCTGACCCGCCTGACCGGCCTGGCCAAGGACAACACCGGCTACGACCTGACCCAGCTGCTCGCCGGCAGCGAGGGCACGCTGGCCATCGTCACCCGCGCGCGCCTCCGCCTCGTCCCCCTGCTCCCCGCGCGAGCGGTCGCGCTGGTCGCGGTGGCCGGCACGGACGCCGCCCTGGACCTGCTCGCCGCCGCCCGCGCGCAGCTTCCCGCCCTGTCCGCCGCCGAGATCTTCTACCCCGACGGCCTGGAGCTGGTCCGCGCGTACGCCAAGCTGCCCGCCCCCTTCGCCGACCCCGCCGGCGCCTACGTGGTGCTGGAGTGCGCGGCCCGCGCCGACCCGACCGACGACGTGCTGGAGATGCTCTCCACCTGCGACGCGGTGGAGGATGCCACGGTGGCGTCCGACCGCGCCGGCCTGGAGCGCCTGTGGTCCTACCGCGAGTCGCACACCGAGGCGATCAGCACCGCCGGCGTGCCCACCAAGCTCGACGTCTGCGTGCCGCTCGGCGAGCTGTCCGCGCTCGTCGCGCAGCTGCCCGCCACGGTCACGGCGGTCGTCCCGGACGCCCGCGCCATCCTCTTCGGCCACCTCAACGAGGGCAACCTCCACGTCAACGTCCTCGGCGCCGGCGAGCGCGCCGAGCAGGTCACCGACGCCGTGCTCCGCCTCGTCGCCACCCACCGCGGCAGCATCAGCTCCGAGCACGGCGTCGGCCGCGCCAAGGCACCCTGGCTGTCCCTCTCGCGCACCCCCGAGGAGATCGCCGCGATGCGCCAGATCAAGACCGCGCTCGACCCGGCCGGCCTCCTCAACCCGGGCGTCCTGTTCGACTAGACGATCAATTCCAAGACATTTCGAGCTACCGCGATGTCCGCCATGGTCCGGACCGAATCCCACTATGGAGCTTCAAGAGGATTTCCCGGGTCCGCGTCAGTCGCTGACCGTTGCTCCCGCCGGAGACCGCGGGGGCCGGCGGCTCGCGGGGCGAGCCGAAATCCCCGGCCCCCGCTGCCAGGTCCGCGCACCAAGCCCACCCGTCCGCCGAACGGCAGGCGCAACGGGCTCGCACCGCCAGACATGGGTGCTTCGTCCACGTTGTCCGCTGTCGGATCGGTGCCTCCCATCCTTTGGGAGACGCGGCCCAACATCCCAGCGACGTCATGATCGTTAGCCCAAATCCCGCGCTTACTCCGGCCTGTCACACGGGATCCGGGCTAACGATCACGCGACGCCCACCGTGCCGCCCCGCCGCCCTTTACCTCAGCTGGCGGTACAGGTCAGCGTCGGCGAGTTGTTCGTGCCGTTCCAGGTGCCGTTGAAGCCGAAACTCGTGCTCTGGCCGGCGTTCAACCGGCCGTTGTAGCTCGCGTTCACGGCGGTTATCGCCGCGCCGCTCGCGGTGAGCGTCGCGTTCCACGCGCTGGTGATGCTCTGGCCGTTGGGCCAGGTCCACCGCACGGTCCAACCGCTGATCGCGCTGCTGCCGGCGGTCACCGTGACGGTCGCGTTGAAGCCGCCGCTCCACTCGCTGCTCTTGGCGTACGTGGCGGTGCAGCCACCGCTGGTCGGCGGCGGCGTAGTCACCGGCGGCGTGGTGACCGGAGGAGTGGTGACCGGCGGCGTGGTCACGGGCGGCGTGGTGACCGGCGGCGTGCTTGTGCCGCCCCCGAAGATCACGTCGCTGCACAGGTAGTACGGCTGGTCGAGGTGGCTGGCCTGCCAGATCGCGTAGACGACGTGCCGGCCGGTGCGGTTGCCCGCGTTGACCTGGGCCTGGTAGAGCCCGGTGGTCGGGTAGCTGCCGGTCCGCTGGATCAGCTCCAGGCTGGCCCAGGTGAGCGGCTGCGTGGCCGGGTTGAAGCCCTGCCTGGTGATGTAGATCAGCAGGTAGTCGGCGCCGTGCTTCGCCTGGTCCGTGATGGTCAGGGTGAAGTTGTTCGGCATCGGCTTGGCCACCCACGCGCCGACCGCGTCGAGCGAGGCGTACAGCCCGCCCTGCGTACGGCCGCCGCTGCACAGCTGGCCGTCCGGCACCGCGGCCTGGTGATTGCCGCCGACGTTCTCGCGAAACAGCCCGTTCCAGTTCCACATGGTGTTCGGGTTGGCCTGCCACGCCTGCGCGCACATCGGGTCGGTCTGCGCCATGTTGGGGTTGAGGTGGTCGCTACCCCAGCGCTCCCAACATCCGTAGTTGCGCGACGGCGGGTCGGTGGTGGAGCCGTGCGCCGAGGCCGGGTTGGCCTGCGCGATGACGACCATCGTGAACGCGGCCGCCACGATGGCGACCGCGCCGAGCGCGAGCCGCTTGGCCCGCTTTGAAGCCTGCATGAATCGCTCCAGCGTCGAGAGAGCGGGTAGGGGAAGACTGCCCGCGTCGGCTTAGCGGCTCCCGCGCTGATGGTACATATTTAATTCACATGTGTGAATGCCTGGGCGCCCGCGGTGGGCGCCCAGGATCACCCGGACCGGTCAGAGGGTGCCGAGCAGCGTCTTCATCCGCTGAATCTCGGCTGTCTGGTCGGTCTCGATCTTCTTGGCGAGGGCCTTGGCCTCAGGTTGCTGGCCCTGCCGCTGCTCAGCCGCGGCCATCTCCAGCGCCCCCTCGTGATGGCGGATCATCATGTCCAGGAACATCCGGTCGAACTCGGCGCCGCTGGCCTTCTCCAGCCCCGCCATGCCGGCATCGCCCATTTGATGGCCGGCCTCGGGTGAGGGCGACGGCGCGGGCGCCCCCCAGGTGGCGAGCCACCCGGTCATCACGCTGATCTCCGGCGCCTGCGCCTCTGCGATCTTCGCGGCGAGCTCCTTCACTTGTGCGTTCGCGGCGCGGGTGGCGGCGAGCTCCGCCATCTCCACGGCCTGCTGGTGGTGCGGGATCATCCCCTGCGCGAACTGGACGTCCGCGTCGTTGTGCCCGGCCGCGTCCACCGACGCGCTGGCGCCGGCGGCCGGCTGCCGCTGGCCGGTGTCGCCGTCACCACCACCGCAAGCGGCCACGAACACCAGCAGGGCCGTCGCGGAAACAAAACCGCCCGCGCGGCGTATGGCTGCACTGTCACGCATGTTTGATCGACTCCTTGGATTCATCGTCGGAAACTCCACGGGCAGCGGCCGACGCCCGAGCACCCCGAGAGGGCGTGCCGATAGGTCGGCCAGGAGTCGGCCTATATGCGCAGCAGCGAGAGATCCGCGAGACCTGGCGGCCCACAGCCACTGCCGTCACCGGCCTCGGACGCCGCGGTCCGCGCGCTCAGCAACGGCGGCTCGACCGGCACCACGGGCGCCGGGACCAGGGCGGGCACACCATCAGGCCCATTCGACCCCGGGTGCGGCTGGCACACCTGCCCGGGATGCCCATGCGCCCGGTCGGGGCAGTGGCCGCCGTCCGGATGCGGGCAATGCTCCGGCGCGGCCACCACAGCGTGCGCCGGCGGCACCGCGGCGTGTCGCGCCGGCGGCACCGCGAGCTGGTGCATCGCGACCAGCCCAACGGCCGCGGCCACAAGGACCAGCCGCAGCGCCAACGCTCTACCCACGCCCCTCTCTACGTCCCCGACGCCCTGCCGGCTCAAAATTCCAAAGAGACTTCGAGCTACCGCGACGTCCGCCGTGGTCCCGACCGTCGCTCCCGCGGCCTCACCCTGCTTGGTTGGTTGCGGTTAGCCCGTCTTGGCCTCCGGCCCGGGAGCGCTCCGGACCTCATCGGCCGGTGTTTTGTCCACATTGTCCACTGCCGGTGCGGCGACGGGAAGATCGTCACGCGTCTTGTTGCCCCGAGTGACCGCCGCGATGGGATGAGCGGCCCCAAGATCTCGAAGCGCCGCCACTCCGGCGGCCTCACCCATCCGCCGCTGGTTACGGCCCGACAATCCTCAGGCCAGACGGGCGGTCGCCGCTGGGACCCAATCCCGTATATTGCGAGCCACCACGCAAATTGGCATGATCCATCGCTGATTCGGGGCGGCGGTTTCTCGGTGGCTGCGGGATAATTGTTGAATGCGACAGCTCCAGCTGTTCACCCCGTCTGCACTCGCCAAAATGCGTGACAGGACCGCGTCGCGTAACTATTCTCCCGGCCGTGACGAGTTTCGTCGTGAGCATGAGCGCCATCGCGCCTGGGGCCTTGTCCAGCGGCGTGGCGAGCGCCTGCGTCACCTCCGCAAGATGTCCTATGCCGCGCAAGCGGCAAACGTGGACGCGCACAGACAAGACTCGCCCGCGGCCCCGGTGTCGACGCCGCCTGAGCGGCAGCCACGCCCGACGCCGAGCGGAAACGTCCCGACCCACCAAGAGTTCGGGACTACAGCCGGCATCGACGGAGCCGCCCCGACTGGCCAGCCCGCCGACGTCAGCCACGACGACGCCAAACGCTCGCAAAGCCCCGCGTCCGCGCCGGACAAACCTGCTCCGGTGAGGTCTACGCCCCACCCGCCGCCCGGGCCGGGCCGAGCCAGCCCTGCCCCCAAAGCTAGGCCGCAATCGAGGCCGGGCCCACGGCATCCAAATCACCAGCCGCCCAGTAATGCGCCGACCGATATTGCGATTGAGTCCGCGCCGGGATTGGCGATCCATCGTCCAGACGCCTCGCCACGGCGGCTCGAAAAGCGCAAGCCAGCTATCGATCGCAGACGCTTTGACGTATTTCGGCCACACGTAACATCCAGGCGGGACACGTCAAATTCCAGACCGCATGCCCGGTGGACCTGCACAGGACCCGTGACATATCGACGAGTGCGCGCTCCACCCACAAGTTCTATCGCACATTCCGCCGCTGGTTCCTATTCCTGCTTGTCGGGGCGACCGCGCGATCTATGCCGCCGAGCTGCTGAGCGAGTCCCGCGAAACCGGCGCGGGTCCAAGCCCCGCTGACGCGAGGTGGCCGGTGTTGCGCCAGCTGATAATGCGTGGGTCGCTCGCGGAGAGGGTGGACCCACCAGGCTGCATATGGCCTGTGAGCAGTAGGCGGGCCACCGGCGTTCGACGAGCAGGTGTGTGCCGGCCGCGCCGCGCCGTGGCTACCCACAGCCGGGCGGAGGGCTCGGTGAGTCGCTGGCGCGGTATGGCAGCTCCGCCAGCGGGCATAGCCCGAACGGCGATGTACGGGTTACGCCCAGCCGTTTCGGGCGGCGTACCAGCCGAGCTGCATGCGGGACTCGACGCCGGCCAGGTCGAGCAGGTGGCGCACCCGGCGCTGGAGCGTGCGCAGCGACAGGCCGAGCTGCGTCGCCACCGCCTGGTCGGTCAGCCCGGCCAGCAGCAGCGCCAGGATCCTGCGGTCGAGCTCCGTGGGCCCGCCTCCGTCCCGCTCGGTGAGGCCGTCGCCGCTCGGCTCCAGGGGGTACGCGTGCCGCCACACCTCCTCGAACAGTGCGTCCAGCGCGGAGAGCAGGCCGCTGCGGTGCAGCAGGACCGCACCCGGCTCGCCGCCGGGCTCGGCGGCCAGCGGCACCAGGCCGAGGTCCTCGTCGGCCAGCACAAGCTTGATCGGCAGCGTGTCGACCACGCGCACCTCGACGCCGTTGCGCAGCGAGGAGACCGTCTCGGCGACCGCGCCGGGCTCGGCCAGCACCGAGCGTTCCGCCACGACGCGAAACCGCACGCCGCGGCCCACGGCGGCGTCTTCCGCCGGGTTCTCGCCGGGTGGCACCGCGACGAACGGCGCCGTGACGAACGTCCTGATCTGGTCGCGGGCCGCCGCCTGCACCTGGAGAAACCGGTGGCGGATGGCGTCGACGCCGCTGACCACCTCGATGAGCTCGCCCAGGCTGCGCCCGGCCACCGCCACGCGGTGCTCTTCGGCGAGCGTGACGAGGGCCCGTTCGGCCGCCCGCAGCTCGTCGCGGCGGGCGCCGAGCAGCGCGCCGAGCGCCATCGCGGGTGGGGCGGCCGCGTACCCGTCGACGCCGGTGGGTATCGCCAGGCCGAGGTCGACGAGGCGGGCCAGCGTGTGCTCGACGTCGCGCCCGCCGATCTCCGCGGCCGTGGCGCTGGGCACGCCGAGCAGCGCGCGGTAGGCCGACTCCTCCTCGAGGCTCAGCCCCAGCGCGGCGAGCATCGGCGTGCCCGTCCAGCCGTCGGGTTCGAAGGGTCTCATCGCAGCCCGTACGCCCGGATGATTTCCTGACTGATCCGCCAGCCGGTGTCGGTGGCCGCCGACGCGCGCACCGAGACGTAGCCGCGCTTCGGGAGCTTCAGGCTGCCGACTCCGTTGTGGAGGGTGACCTTCCGCCACGTGGCGCCGTCGTCGTACGAGACGTCGAGGCTCAGCGAGGTGACCCGGCCCGTACCGGAGCCGCCGGGCTGCGGGCCCGCCTTCACGCCGATCCGCTGCGTGGTGCCGCCCTTCGCGTCGCCGCGCAGGTCGGTCTCCAGGCTGTAGTCGAGCTGCAGCAGCGCGAGCGGGACGAAGTCGTCGGCCGCGTTCGACGCGGAGACGAAGTCCCACTCGGTGTGGGTGCGCGTCGACAGCCGCCACCGCTCGGCCGGGCGGGACGCGTCGAGCACGAGCCGGTAGGGCAGCGTGCCGCCCGGCAACTCGGCCCACTGGAGGTCGGCGCCGCGCTCGTTCTCGTGCAGCAGCTTGTCGCCCTGGTACAGCCGCAGGCTCGTCGGCACCTCGCCCCAGTCGATGTAGCCGCCGTGCTCCAGCGTCTCCCCGGACGGGCTCCACGCCTGCGCGTTGACGGTCAGGTAGTCCCGGTACCGTCCATTTTGGACGGCGAAGGTGCGGCTGAAGGCGGGTCGGGTGGCCGGGGCAAACCAGTCCAGCCGCGTCGTGCTGCCGCGCGTGTAGGCGTCGCGGTTCGAGGTGTCCGTCCAGATGTCCTGCTGGTGCGACTCGTGCCAGACCTGGTCGGGCGTGACCCACTCCGTGCGGGTGCCCGCGTACCACTCCCGCTCGCGGAAGCCCACGCTCGGGGTGAACGTCATGTCGTACCGGAAGCCGGCCCCTTCCCCGTCCGTGACCGCGTGGTAGCGCGCGTCGATCCGGGCCAGATCCCGGTGGCTCGGCTTGTAGGTAAGGGGCCGGTCCGGCACCGCGCCCGCGTAGTCGCGGGTGAGGTCGTAGAGCGTCGCGGTGTACGGCCGCTGGGTGACGCCGAGCGTCAGCCGCCCGGTCTTCGCCAGCGCCACGAGCGCGGCGCCCGCGTCGCGGTGCACCGAGGCGACCGGGATCGGCTGCTCGCCGACGTACTCGCTCAGGGCGCCGGGAGCGTCGTTGACGACAAGCAGCACAGCGGCGCCGGCCGCGACGGCGTTGGCGGCGCGCTCCTCCGGACTCACCGCGTCGGCGCGGGAGACCACGACGATCCTGCCCTTGGCATCGACGCCGGTGTAGTCCGCGCCGGTCCCCGCGTAGACCACCTTGTGCCGGCCTGAGCCGGCGGTCAGCGAGCTGCCCACCTGCACGAGCGTGTCGCCGAACCAGCTCACCGACAGCGGCGGCTCGCCCATGCGCCACCGGGTGGCCAGCTCGAACGTCGACCGGGTGCCCTTCCTCGTCGGCAGCACGTAGAGGTCGTCGTACCGCACCGGGACCATGTACGCGTCCCGGAACTCGCCGCCGTCCGCGTACTCGATGGAGAAGTCGAGCTTGACCTGCCGGTCCTCGGTGCGCCCGGGCGCGGCGGTGTCGAGCAGGCGGGCCCGGCGCGCATCCAGCACCACCTCGGCCGGTCCATCCAGGACGGTCTCGGGCGCGACGAGCAGCGCCAGGCCGAGCGAGTCGGGCCGCTCGCCGCGGACGTCCAGATAGGACGCCACCGAGTACGTGCCGGGCGGCAGCCGCAGCGTCAGCTCGCCGTCCACGTCGTACGCCGAGGGCCAGAAGTCGCCGGCCCGGTTCACGACCACCCGCTGCCTCGCGGGCTTGCCGTCGCGGTCGGCGAGCTTGACGGTCAGGTCGTAGCGCTCGTCCTCCTTGACCAGCCCGAGCGCGGTGCGCGTGACCGGCTCGCCACCGTCGGACGCCACGAGATAGCCGGTGTGGCGCCCCGGGCCGACCGCGGTGGGGTCGCCGGTGATCGTGACGCCGACCGCGCCCTTGCCCGGCACGGTCACCTGGCTCGGCGCGGTGAAGGGCGCCGGCGCCGACAGCGCGAGCGTGCGCGGCAAGGCACCGTCGTTCGTGAACATGACCGTCTTCGCGACCGGCCCGTCGCCCGGCTCGTGCGGCCAGTCGAACGCTCCGAAGTAGACGGACCCGGTCGCCGTCACCGGGCTGGTGACCGCCGCCGCCACGTCGAGCCGTCCGGCGCCCACCTCGTAGGGCGTGTAGTCCAAACCCTTGGCGCTGCTCATCAGCGTGTCCTTGAGGCGCTGGCCGGACCATTCCGGGTGCCGCTGCGCGAGGATCGCGGCCGCGCCCGAGACGTGTGGCGTCGCCATCGACGTGCCGCTGATCGACCGGTACATCCCCTCGCCCTCGGCCATCCGCTGCGAACGGGCGGCGTTGATGTCGACGCCCGGCGCGGCGATGTCCGGCTTGATGGCGCCGGTCCGGAAGATCGGGCCGGTGCTGGAGAAGTAGGCCAGCGCGTCCTGCTTGTCGACCGCGCCGACGGTGAGCGCGCTCGCGGCGGCGGCCGGCGCGCCGATCGTCTCCGGCCCGGAGTTGCCGGCCGCGACGACGAAGAGCGTGCCGTACCTGGCCGAGAGGGCGTCCACCGCGGCCGACATCGGGTCGCTGCCGTCCGTGGGGGTGGTGTCGCCGAGGCTCATGCTGACCACGTCGGCGCCCGACTCGGCGGCCCACTGCATGCCGGCCAGCACCCACGAGTCCGCGCCGTAGCCGTCGTCGCCGAGCACCTTGCCCACGATCAGGTCGGCGCCGGGCGCCACGCCCTTGAGCGCCCCGCCGGACGCCGCACCCGTACCGGCGATCGTCGAGGCGACGTGCGTGCCGTGCCCGTCGACGTCGGTGGTGTCCTCGCCCGGCACGAAGCTGACCTTCTCCTCGATCTGGCCGGCCAGGTCCGGGTGGGTGGCGTCGACGCCGGTGTCCAGCACCGCGACGGTCACGCCCGACCCGTCGTACCCGGCCGCCCACGCCCGCGGCGCGCCCACCTGCGGCACGCTCTCGGACAGCGTCGCCTTGACCCGGCCGTCGAGCCACAGCTTGCTGATCGCGCCGCCGTCGGCGGCGGCCGTCCAGAAGTCGCGGGCCCGCTTCTTGTCCGCGGTGAGCGCGGCGCCGCCCACGCTGGGCAGCTGGCGCACGACCCGGCCGCCGGCCGGCGTGGCGGCCCGCCTCCTCGGGTCGAACGTGGCGATCAGCGGGACGGTCGCGGTCTTCGCGTCGTCGTACCCCATCTCGACAAGGTCGGTGACGTTGAACAGCCGCCGGTCCAGCCGGTCGGCGGAGAGCAGCGGCAGCACCTCGTCGGGCAGGACGTAGAGGTCGCCGCCGCTCTCCCGCACGTGTACCCCGCCGGTCGCGCCGTCGGGCCGGTCCACGGCGGCGGTCTGCTGGCCGCCCGCGAGGGTGGTGACGGTGACGACGTCGCCGGTGACGAGCGTGACGGTGTGGGTGGCCGTCGACGGCTGGCCGACCGGCGTGCGCGGCGCCGCCAGGGCGGGCGCGCCTCCAACGCTTCCTGTCGCGGCGAGGGTGAGCGCGGCGAGGCAGGCGAGGATCTTCGTGCGGGGCATGGCAGAGGTCTACCGCGCCGCCCACCACCGCGTGAATAGCCGCTTGTGGCGGAGTTGCGCCATGGCGCGATCCCGCCACGCTCACCCAGGATCGTTTCTTCAGAGGAATTTCCCGGGTCCGCGTCAGCGGCGGACCGCCGCTCCCGCCGGAGACCGCGGCGGCCGGCGGCTCGCGGGGCGAGCCGAAACCCCCGGCCCCCGCTGCCACGCCCGCGGGGCA